>Ga0315902_10000299_pt1 | contig 86147 bp, 85 predicted proteins | sample LakEriMetagenome_9_FD_203523 | JGI IMG/M metagenome (GOLD analysis project Ga0315902, IMG submission 203523) | Freshwater fungal communities from buoy surface, Lake Erie, Ohio, United States - Buoy 12 MA117 | ecosystem: Environmental > Aquatic > Freshwater > Lake > Lake biofilm | place: USA... | reverse complement strand
TTGTGCCGTTCACCACGTTCGCGCTCGGCATGGGCGATCTGGTGTTCGTGGCGCTGTTTGCGCTGTTCCTCTGGCGCGGGCCACGCTGAGATTTAGCGCGCTTCAACGCGCGTGCGGCTGAGCGTGAAGCCGTTACCGATGGCGTTTGCGCAAGCGACGCCTGCTTCTGTGATATCGCACGTGAATGGCCCCTCGGCCCAGCGCGAGCCGTACGTGATCGTCTCGCCGCTGCAACAGCCTTGCTCGCCGCTGTCTTCGATGATGCGCGCGGCGCTCTGCTCGGACAGGATGATGCGCACGTAAGTCGGCTCGACGCGGTCGCAGATGAGTTCGGCGCGGCCGTCCGGCGTTTGGTAGATTTCTGTGCCGCCGGCGGGTGTGAAGACGCAGCCGATATTGCCGGACGGCGCCATAAAGCTGCGCGACTGTCCTGACGCGGGCGACGCGGCGGCGGGCGTCACGGGCGCGACTTCCGCTTGCGGCTGGGGCGCTGGCTGCGCGGTCGGCGGCGAGCACGCCATGCAGACAAAAGCGAGCGCGATCAGGATGGCGTTTCTCATGGCGCGACTATGCAGGCGCGGCGCACAAGGCGCTAGTCGGGATCGTCACGCCCTTGCGGAAACGTCGGCAGGCCGTCGCCAAACTCCACCCAAGCGAGATCATCACTGAGCCATGAATGGTGCGTGGGCGCGAAGGCGTTGGGATTGTCGAGCGTTGCGGTGGCGACGTCGAGGAATGAGTCGTCATCGTCTCGTGCGTACGAACTTCACCTGCCTCACGCGAGAGCCAACGCCCGGACTTCATAAACGAGAGCAAGCGCGACCGAGGCAAATAGCCCAACAAAGAGCGACCACGCGCCATCGTCGAAAACGCTCGCTCGCGCATCGTTCCACCCTTCCTCGATCAAGCGATTACCGAAGCAGATCGCGAACACCGCGCCGCCAATCAAAACGCCGCGAAGCGGTGTCTGTAAAACGCGGGATCCGACGGCGAAGGTATCAATGCGCCGCGCCCCAAGTCGCGCCTGCCTTCGCTTCCACCGTAAGCGGCACGCTGAGCACCGCCGCCGGCGCCGGCGCGGCTTCCATCACGGTTTTCGCGAGTTTGCACAGCGCTTCCGCTTCTTGCTTTGGCGCTTCGAACACGAGTTCGTCGTGTACTTGCAGCAGCATGCGCGCTTTGAGGCCGCTGCGGGCTAGCGCGTCGGGCAGACGCACCATCGCGCGGCGGATGATGTCGGCGGCCGCACCTTGCAACGGCGCGTTGATCGATTGGCGTTCGCCGAAGGCGCGCTCTTGCGCGTTTTTCGACTGCACGCCTTTGACCCAAATCTTGCGGCCGAAAATGGTTTTCACGTAACCATTGGCGCGCGCGAAGGTTTTGGTGGCCTCCATGTAGTCGCGAATGCCGGGGAAGCGTTCGAAATAGCGCTTGATGTAAGCACCAGCCTCTTCGCGGCCGATGCCGAGATTGCGCGCGAGGCCAAACGCGGAAATGCCGTAGATAATGCCGAAATTGATCGCCTTGGCGTTGCTGCGGATATCTTTCGGCATGCCTTCGACCGGCACGCCAAACATTTCCGACGCGGTGCGGGCGTGAATGTCGACGCCATCGGCGAAGGCTTGCTTCAGCTGCGGGATGTCGGCGACGTGCGCGAGCAACCTGAGTTCGATCTGCGAATAATCGGCGCTGACCAGCAGATTGCCCTTCTCGGCGATGAAAGCTTCGCGGATGCGGCGGCCTTCTTCGGTGCGGATCGGGATGTTCTGCAGGTTCGGATCGTTGGACGAGAGCCGCCCGGTCGTTGTGGAGGCCAGCGCGTAGCTGGTGTGCACGCGGCCGGTTTGCGGATTTATAGCTTGGCCGAGCGCTTCGGTATAAGTGCTGCGCAGCTTCGAGAGCTGGCGCCATTCGAGCACTTTGGCGGGAAGTTCGTGTTGCTCGGCAAGGTCTTCGAGGATGGCGGCGTCCGTGGACCACGCGCCGGTCTTGGTTTTCGAGCCGCCCTGCAGCTTCAATTCATCGAACAGGATTTCGCCGAGTTGCTTGGGCGAACCCAGATTGAATTCCTTGCCGGCGAAGCCGTAGGCCTCCTGCTCGTATTGCAACATGCGTTGGGCGAAATCGCCGGAGAGGCGCGAGAGCATGTGGGGATCGATCTTGATGCCCTCGCGCTCCATCGCCGCAAGCACCGGCGGTAGCGGGCGTTCGAGCGTTTCGTACACCGTGACGAGGCGTTCGCTGGCGAGTTGTGGCTTCAACTTGCGCCAAAGACGCAAGCTTGCGTCCGCGTGTTCGGCCGAATAGAGCGCAGCCTTCTCAACCGGTGCTGCTTCAAAGCCGATCTGCGCTTTGCCTTTGCCGATGACGTCCGTGAGTGACGCGACTTGGTGGCCGAGATGCTTTTCGATCAGCGAAGCCTTGTCGTGATCGTCCATGCCGCCAAACAACGCATAAGAGATCAGCATCGGATCGTCGTAGGGCGCGAGCGTGACGCCGTGCTTGGCCAAGAGCGCGATGTCCCATTTGATGTTGAGACCGATCTTTTGGACGCAAGCGTCTTCCAGGAGCGGCTTGAGTGCGCAGAGTGCTGCGGGCGCCGGAATCTGCGGGCCGCTATCGCCAGCGGCGGCGCCAGAATCGGGTTGTTCACTAGCAAACAACTCGCCGGCGCGCGGATCGGCGCCGCGATGGGCGAGCGGGATGTAAATCGCATCGTTCGCGGCGAGCGAGAGTGACACGCCGACGAGATGCGCGCGGGCAGCGTCGAAGGAATCCGCTTCGGTGTCGAGGCCGATCGCGCCGGCTCTGCGGGCGCGGGCGATGTAGGCTTCGAGCGTGGCGAGATCGCGGACGATTTTGTATGCGTCGCGTTTGAACTCGGTTTCGACCTGTTCGACCACCGCGCCGGTTCCGGCCGTGGCGACAGCGCTTTGCGGCGCACCGGCGCCGGCCGCGTATTGCGCCACGATCTGGACGCCCTTCTCTTTCGCGTAGTGCTCGCGCACGCGCCGCGCCAGCGTGCGGAATTCCATCGTATCAAGGAAGGTGAGCAGCATCGACGGATCAGGCTCGCGGACGGCGAAATCTTCCCACTTCTCTTCGACGGGCACGTCATCCTTCAACGTGACCAGTTCGCGCGAGAGCCGGATTTGGTCGGCGAAATTGATCAGGGTCTCGCGGCGCTTTTGCTGCTTCACTTCGCCGGCGCGTTCGAGAATGGCGTCGAGCGAGCCGAACGTGGCGATAAGCTCGGCGGCGGTCTTGGGGCCGATGCCGGGTGCGCCGGGGACATTGTCGGTGCTGTCGCCGATCAAAGCTTGCGCGTCGATCACTTTGTCGGGCGTGACGCCGAACTTTTCCATCACCGCTTCGGGGCCGAGCGCGCGGTTCTTCATCGGATCGTAGAGCTGGATCACGCCATCGACGATCAGCTGCATCAGGTCTTTGTCGCTGGAGACGATCTTGACGTTCGCGCCCGTCGCCGCCGCTTGGCGCGCATAGGTGGCGATCAGATCGTCGGCTTCAAAGCCGCCCATCTCGATGCACGGCAGATTGAACGCGCGCGTGGCGTCGCGGATCAGCGGAAATTGCGGCACGAGGTCTTCGGGCGCCGGCGGGCGATGCGCTTTGTATTCGGGATAGAGCTTGTTGCGGAAGGTGATCTCGCTCTTGTCGAAGATGACGGCAAGGTGCGTGGGCGCCTCGCTCCCCTTCATCTCCTCCAGAAACTTCCACAGCATGTTGCAAAAGCCGGCGACGGCGCCGACAGAGAGCCCGTCGCTCGCCCGCGTCAGCGGCGGCAGCGCATGGTACGCACGGAAAATGTAGCCGGAGCCGTCAATCAGGAAGAGCCGGTGCGAAGCAGTTTTAGCCATGCCCCTATCTAGGCGTTTCCCGTGTTTGAGCCACCCCTGAATCGGCGAGCGGCAGGTCTCTAGCCCGGCAGCGGCGGGGCGCGCTTCTTGGCGAGCATGGCTTCGCGGATGGTGATGAATATTGTCGAGCCGATCACGATCGCGGCGCCGATGATGGTCCAGATGTCGAGCAATTCGTGGAAGATGAGCAGGCCCGCTAGCGCCGCCATCGGCAGGCGGGTGTAGTCCATGAGCGCCATCAGCGAGGCGTCGCCCGCCGTGAGCCCGCGGGTGAAGGCGGTTTGCGCCAACACGCCGGCGACGGCGAGCAGCATGAAGATGGACGCGTCGGCCCAACCGGGCATGGTCCAGCCAAAGAGCGCCAGCGGCAGACCAAGCAAGGTGGTGGCCCCATTCATCCAGAGCACGAGCGAAAGCGTGGAATGATCGCGCGAGAGATCTTTGATGGTGACGACCGAATAGGCCATGAGCATCGCGGACGCGAGCGCGGCGAACGCCGCCAGGTTGAATTGCATCTCCGTCGGCCGGGTCATCACGAGTACGCCGATGAAGCCAACGACCAAAGCGCCCTGGCGCCACGGACCCACTTTCTCGCCCAACAGCAACATCGCCAGCAGCACGACGAACAACGCGCGCGCGAACGAGAGCGATTGCGCCGTAGCGAGCGGTAGATTGGCGAACGCATAAAACGCGAGCAGCACGCCGATGGCCGAGCCGATGCAGCGGCGCGCCATCACCCAGGGCCTTGGCGTCGCCCAAGCGCTTGGGCCCGAGCGCAACACAGCAGGCAAAAGCAAAACGACGCCAGCGGCGCAGCGGAAGAACACCATCTGCGACTCGGCGTAGCCCTGCTGCGCCAGATGCTTGATGCAGGCGGTCATGATGGTGAAGCAGGCCGCGGACGCCAGCATCCACAACGCGCCGCGCATGTTTCCAGAGAGTTCGGCGCGCGCTTTTGTCATGAGCGCGGCTTTGGTGCGCGCCGTCGCCCCGCGCGTCAAGGCCGGGCTTAGCCGCCGAACAGCTTGTTATAATTGAGCTGCTCGCCGCGCCGAGGCCAAAGCGTTGCCGACGAGCCGGTGGCGAGGAAATCGACCGTTGCGGCGCGCATGCCTTCCATCGCAGCGGCGAAGATCGAGGCGCCAGCGCTCAGACGCTTTGCGCCGAGCGCTTTGAGTTTGGCGGCGTCCGGCAAGCCAGGCCACGCGATGACGTTGAGCGCCATGCCGCAGCGTTCAGCGATGATTGCGATCTCGCTCTCGATCACCACGCCCGGCACGAACAAGCCGCTGGCGCCGGAATTCTTGATGGCGGCGGCGCGGCGCAGCGTTTCTTCAACCGCTTGCTCGCCCGGCACGAGCTTTTGGAGATACACATCCGTGCGCGCGTTGATGAAGAGATCGACGCCCGCACGCACAGCAGCTTCGCGCACGGCTTCGATCTTACGCAAGTGCAGATCGTGCGCGGCCGTGGCGTCCTCAAGATTGATGCCGACGGCGCCGGAATTGATCAGCGCCGTGACGTTTTCGGCAACTTGCTTTGGATCGTCGGTGTAACCGCCTTCGACGTCAGTGCTGATCGGCACGCTGACGCTTCTGGCGATGTCTTCAATAACAGTGACGAGTTTGGCGATCGGGAATTGATTGCCGTCGGCAAAGCCGTGCGCCCACGCGACAGCCGCACTCGATGTGGCGATGGCCTTGGCGCCATGCTCTTGGGTGAGCCGTGCGGATGCGGCGTCCCAAGCGTTCGGTAGCAACAGAAAGTCCCTGTGCAAGGCGTGGAATGCTGCGGCTTGGGCTTGGCTCATTGGGGCGTCTCCTCTCCCGCTCAGATAGGGATAGGTGGGCGCGCGCGGCGCGCCAAATTCGGACACCTACTTTTTCTTCATGTTACGGCGCCCGCGCACGTTGTCGGGCTTTCGGGGCCGGGTTAAGGCTGGAGCCGAGGTGGGGAATGGATCAGCAGACAATTGGGTATCGAGAGATCACCCCGGGCGCGCGCGTGGCGCCCCCAGCCGATTGGGTTGACCTTGCGCCCTACACAATCCCGCCAACCGCCAACCCGCACTTCATAGCGCAGGGTGTCTGCGTGCTCTTGGACGATTCCCAGATCGATCTCGTGGGTGAGGACCGCAGCTGGTATTATCGCCGCGCCGAATTAGTGACCGCGCCAGCGGGCGCTGAGCGGGTGGCGCAATTCGGCGTCAATTTCGATCCAGCGTTCGAGCGCGTCGATGTGCATTCCATCGCCGTGATCCGCGGCGGCCAGCGCATCGAGCACACCGCCACCGCCGCCTTCGAAGTACTGCGCCGCGAACGCAATATGGAGCGGCTGCAGTTCGACGGTCGGCTCACGGTGCATTTCACCATTCCCGACGTGCGTCAGGGCGACGTGGTGGAAACCGCCTACACGCTCTTGGGTCAGCGCAAATCGCTGCTGGGCAAACACGGCGCATTCATCGGGCTCGAATGGGGTGTGGGCATCGTCGAAGTGCGCTTGCGGCAGCGAACGCCGAAAGATCGCGTCGTGTTCGAACGCGCCTTCAACAGCGCGCCGGCCGGGGAGCAGACTGAAGCCGATGGGATCATTGATCGGCGCTGGCGGATGCTCGAGCGCCGCGGCATGCGCGGCGAAGTGCTGACGCCGCCTTGGACGATCCAAACGGCGGCGTTGCAGCTTTCGGAATGGCGCGACTGGGCCGAGGTCGCCGCTGCCTTCACGCCGCTCTACGGCCACGAAGGGCCGCTGCCCGACGAAGTCGAGCAAGAGATTGCGCGCATCCAGGCGACAGAAACAACGCCCGAAGGCCGCGCCGCTGCGGTGTTGCGCTTCGCGCAAAGCGCCGTCCGCTATCTGGCGATCTCGATGGGCGAAGGCGGGTACACGCCGCGTTCGCTCGCCGATGTGTGCTCGGCGCGCTACGGCGATTGCAAGGACAAGTCGAAACTGTTCACGCAAATGGCCGTACGCTTGGGCCTCGACGCCTGCCCCGCGCTCGTCAACACGTTCGACGGCTATGCGCTGGATGAGCGCCTGCCCTCGGCGCAAATGTTCGACCATTGCGTCGTGCGCCTGGCCATCGGCAAGAAAGTCTATTGGCTAGACGCCACGCGCCAAGTGCAAGCGAGCCCGCTCGACAAGATCACGCAATGCTATTTCGGCTGGGCGCTGCCGATGCGCGCGGGCGTGACAGCGCTTGAGCGCATGCCGGACCCGAACTTGCCGCATTTGGTGGAAGCCTACGAAAGCGTGCAGCTGCGCGCCTTCGACGAGCCGGTGCGTTACGAGTGGAAGACCATTTATCGCGATGCGCGCGCAGAGGCGATCCGCGAACAATTCGCCCGCGAAGGCGCGGTCAGCGTATTTCAATCCTATGCGGAGGATGTGCAGCGCACCTGGCCAAAGGCGCAAGTCGTCAGCCAAGACATTCTGGAAGACGATCTCGCCAACAACGTCTTCACCGTGCGCGAAGTGTACGACATTCACGACGCGTGGACGCCCGCGGGCCCGGCCGCGCACAATTTCGCAACGCGCGATCTGGCTATCGCGGGCTCCCTGGCCCCGCTCGATCCGGGCGATCGCAAGCACCCGATCTATCTGGGCCAACCAGGCAAACGCACGCGCCGCGTCGAAGTGCGGACCATGAAATCACACGAAGGCGGCTGGCTGCGCGAGCAGCGCGCCTCAACACTGGCGCATTCGGACGAGATGAAGGTCAAGGACAGCGGCAAGCTTTTGGTGATCGAGCAAAGTCTCGACATCAAAGCGCTCACGCTGCCAGCGAAGGAAGCGGAGGCTTACCGCAAGGTCGTCGCCAATTTGAGCAACAACGAATTGGTGGTGACTGAAACGGACCTGAAAGCGGGTAACAAGATTAGCGTCTGGACGTTGATCGGCTGGCTCGCGGCGGGCGCCTTTATTCTCTACTCGTTCCTGCGCAGTCAGTGACCGTCAGCGCCGTCGGCGAGCACGAAGCGGCGGTCGCAATAGAGGCATTCGACGAAATTCTCTTCGCCCATGTCGTAGAAGACGACCGGGTGACCCAGCGCGCCGCCGCCGCCATCGCACTTCACGCGCTTGGTCGAAACCGTAATGACTTCCGGCGCGGGCAGCGCGTCCGGATCGCCGGGCGTCGATGGTGCTGTGCGCGGATTGTCGGAAAGCTTGCTCATTATCTCGACCAGCGGGTTGAAGCGGGTTACCGGGGCACGTACCTAGAGCGCATCGCGCGTCCGCGCAATGCGACCTCCCGGCCAGACACACATGCTCGCACCCTCATCGCCGCCCGACTATGCCATCGAAGCGCGCGGCCTCGATAAAACCTATGGCGCCCAAGGCAAGGGCAGGCCGACCCACGCTTTGAAGGGCGTCGATCTGGCTATCCCGCGCGGCTCGTTCTTCGGCCTGCTGGGGCCGAACGGCGCCGGCAAATCGACCTTCATCAACATCCTCGGCGGGCTGGTGAAGAAGTCGGGCGGCACGGCCTCGATCTGGGGTCACGATATCGAAGCCGATCCGATGAACGCACGCGGCGCCATCGGCATCGTGCCCCAAGAGCTCAACATGGACCCGTTCTTCTCCCCCGCCGAAGCGTTGGAGATTCAGGCGGGCTATTATGGCGTGCCCAAGAGCGAGCGGCGCACGGAAGAGATTCTAAAAGCCGTTGGTCTTTGGGATAAGCGCGACGCGTACGCACGCACTTTGTCCGGCGGCATGAAGCGGCGGCTCTTGGTGGCGAAAGCGATGGTGCATGCGCCGCCGGTGCTGGTGTTGGATGAGCCGACCGCGGGTGTGGACGTCGATTTGCGCCGCCAGCTTTGGGACTATGTGCGCGCGCTGCATGCGAGCGGCGTGACCATCGTGCTGACCACGCACTATCTGGAAGAAGCGCAGGAGCTCTGCGATACGATCGCCATCATCAACCACGGCAATGTCATCGCCTGCGAGCCGACGCACAAGCTGATTTCGCGTCTGGATCGGAAGACATTGGTGGTGACGCCGCAGACGCCGCCGACACTGCCGGTGAAAGGCTTTGAGGACGTGACATTCGCGATGCGTCCAAGCGGCGCGATCGCGGTCACCTACAGCACAGGCGCGCATAGCGTCGAAGAAATGCTCGACCGCGTCCGCAACGCCGGGATTGCAATCAAGGACCTCTCGATTGAAGAACCGGATTTGGAAGATGTGTTCGTGGAGCTGACGGCATGAAATACGTCAATCTTGGCAAAAGCGGCCTCAAGGTTTCGCGGCTCTGCCTCGGCGCCATGGCCTATGCGGACGGCGCCGGCGGCTTTCATCCTTGGGCGCTTAACGAGCAAGCGTCGCAGCCCTTCTTCAAGCGCGCGTTCGAGGCGGGGATCAATTTCTTCGACACGGCCAACGTCTATTCCTCCGGCACCAGCGAGGAATTTCTTGGCCGCGCCGTGAAGAAATACGCCAAGCGCGAAGAGATCGTCATCGCCACCAAAGTGCATGGCGAAATGCGGCCGGGCGATCCGAACGGCAAAGGCCTCTCGCGCAAGGCCATCTTCACCGAGATCGATCACAGCCTGCGTCGGCTCGGCGCCGACTATATCGACCTCTATCAAATCCACCGCCTCGATCCGGAAACGCCGATCGAGGAAACGCTGGAAGCGCTGCATGACGTCGTGAAGGCCGGCAAGGCGCGCTATATCGGCGCCTCATCGATGTTCGCGTGGCAATTCATGCAGACGCTTGCGCTGCAGAGCGCCAATGGTTGGGCGCGTTTTGTCTCGATGCAGAACCACATGAATTTGCTGTATCGCGAAGAGGAGCGCGAAATGCTGCCGCTCTGCCGCGATCAAGGCATCGGCGTGATCCCGTGGTCGCCGCTGGCGCGCGGGCGGCTGACGCGGCCTTATGGTGAAACGACGGAGCGCAGCGAGACCGACAAGTTCGGCACGTTCCTTTATCGCAAGACGGCGCAGAGCGATAAGCAAGTGATCGACCGTGTCGGCGAGATCGCGGCCGAACGTGGCCTGCCCCGCGCTCAAGTCGCGCTCGCGTGGCTGCTGGCGAAACCGGGCGTGACAGCGCCGATCGTGGGCGCAACCAAGCCTGCGCAATTGGAAGATTCCATCTCCGCGCTCGACGTGACGCTCAGCGCCGAAGAGATCGCGCGCCTCGAAGAGCCCTACGTACCTCACGAAATTTCCGGCCACACCTGAGCACGACATGCCTTACGTCAACATCAAGATCACCAAGACCGGCGCGACGGCCGAGCAAAAGGCCGAGCTGATCAAAGGCGCAACGGAGCTGTTGCAGCGCGTGCTCAACAAGAACCCAGCCACCACCGTCGTGGTGATCGATGAAGTCGAAACCGACAATTGGGGGCTTGGCGGCGAAAGCATCACGGCGCGGAACGCCAATGCCCCGCGATGAGCGTACGCCCGCTCATCGTCATGGCTTTGCCGGGCGAGAGTGAGGGATGGTAGAGGCCGCGGGCTTTCAGCCGATCTATACCGGAACCGGCAAGGTCAACGCCGCGTATGGGCTAACGAAGGCGCTCACTGAAGCTTGCGTGAAATACGTGACGGACACCGCCGACGATTCCTCGCACGATGATTGGCAAAAGCACGTGACGGACGCGCCGCATGCGTTCGCGGCGCTGCTCAGGGATTATTGCTGAACATGAATACGCAAACGCTCGCCTTCTACGCCGCACTCTCGATCGTCGCCGGCGTGCTGATCCCAATCATGGCGGCGTTGAGCGGCGCGATGGGGCGCACATTCGACAATGCGCAAGTGGCGTCGCTGATCGTGGTGGCGGGCGCGTTCGCGATGGTGGCGGCGTTCACGTTTGCAACGGGGGGTGCTGCATTCGATTGGCGCATGTTGAAGAGCGCAACGCCGCTGCAGCTCGTCGCCGGCTTCGGCATGGCGTTCTATTTGCTCTCGATCACCTTCCTTGCGCCGCGCTTTGGCGTCGGCAACGCGGTGATGTTGGTGGTGGCAGGCCAGATCGCCTCCTCCGCCATGATCGACCATTTCGGCCTCTTCGGCGCGCCGCATAAACCGATCGATCTGATGCGCGCGGCGGGATTGGCAATCATGGTGGTCGGCGTCGTGGTGGCGCAGCTGGCGGCGAACCGGCCGGCCGTGGATTAAAACCAGGCGTCAAAGATCACGAACGCCAGCGCCGGCGTCGCGATCAAATCGATGAGCGCGATGGCGCGGAGCTGACCTTTCGGCCGTCCCGCGGCGGCGTACGCTGCAAGGAAGCCGAGCATGCTGATTGCGGCGATAATCGTGGCGAGGCGCCGTGCGTCAGCATCGACGGCCGCGTATGCGCATGCGACGGCCACCGCCAAAAACAACACGCCGCGATGGGTGAGGATCACGCCCAAGCTTGCATCTTCGCTCACGCCGTAGAGCCGCTTGCGCAAACGCGGTGAAAACGCCGCCAACGCTGGCGGCGTGTGCACAAGCGTCAGCACAATCCAGGCGACGACGAGCAGCATGCTTCTAGTTCGGGCGTTCGGCGATCACGCTGACCGCAACCACTCGCGCGCCATCAGCGACACAGCGTTCGTCAATGATATTCCAGCCCTGCGCCTTAAGCAGCGCAGAAGCCTGGCTGATGCGATCCATGCCGGCCGCCGCGTCGGCAAAATTGGTGGGCCGATCGAGATTCGATGCGCGCTGTGTGATCACCAGCCGTCCGCCCGGCGCCAGCACGCGCGCGACCTCGCGCAGCGCACGTGCGGGGTCGGGCCAGAATTGAAAACTGTTCACGGCGAAGGCGCGGTCGAACAAATGATCGCGGAACGGCAGATCGTGCGCTTCGGCGCGCATCGCGTTGGCTTGGCCGCGTAAATTTGCATCGTGGATCATGTGCGCCGCGTAATGTGCGGCGCAGGCCGATTGATCGACGCCCGTAACGTGGCCGGTTTTGCCCACGCGCTTCAACGCGCCGCGCAATCCCAGGCCTGGACCGCAGCCCAGTTCAAGAATGCTTTCGCCGGGCTTCGCATCGAGCGCGTTGAGCGCCGCGCGATTCTGCCCGCTATTCTTCAGCGCCATCGCGCTCAAGGCGAACACACCCAAAACGCCGCGCGGATCGCCCCAAACGCCGCTGAAGCCACGACATGGCTGTCTTTCCCCACCGACCGTCATTGACGCGCGCATCGACCACTCCCAGAATGACAATTCAACTGTCAATACGACAACCGGATTGTCAAATGAAAAAGTCTTTACAGGCGACCGGCGAAGACGTGCTCGATCTCGCGGTCGCGGTGATCGAATTTTACTTCCGCATCGAAGCGATCACGCAGGCGACAGCCGGCTTCGCACAAGCCGGCGGCGAATGGGGCGTGTTGCGCACGCTTGTCAGCGAAGGCCCGATGACCGTGCCGGAGATCGCGCGCTCGCGCCCCGTCTCGCGCCAGCATTGCCAAACCATCGCCAACGCGTTGGAGGCGAAGGGGCTGGTCGAGTTCGTCGAGAACCCGAAGCACAAGCGCTCCATGCTGCTGCGCGTCACCAAAGCCGGCCGCGCGCGGTTTGAACAAATGCGCAAACAATTCATCGCCGCCGGCCAAATCTACGCGCCCTCCTTCAGCGCGACCGAAGTCAAAGCGGCGACCGACGTGTGCCAGCGCGCGCGCGCGCTTATTCAGGTCTGAGTACGAAGTTTGGCGCAAGCCAGTTACGTCAAAGCCCGATCAAATCGTGGTGCACGCCGAGGCCGGCCACCATAATGTCGGCGGCGGCGAACAAGACATTGTGCGGCGCGCGGGCGATGTCGCCGGCGGCATAGACGCCAGGGATGCCGGTGCGCATCTGCCCGTCGGTGCGAAAAAAAGTTACGGAATCGACCGGCGTCAAGGGCGCGGGCGAAAAATGACGCAACGCTTGGCGCCAGCTCTGCTAGGAACTGGCCGTCATGCGGTTTCAAATCTTCATTTTCGACTTCGACGGCACTTTGGCCGACAGCGGTCCGTGGATGATTGAGGCGCTGAACAAGGTGGCGTCTCGATTTGGCTTGCGCGCGCTTAGTCGCGAAGAGATCGAGGACATGCGCGGCAAGGACAATCGCACGATCATGCGCGAGGTCGGCGTGAGCTGGTGGCGGCTGCCGCAGATCGCCACCTATGTGCGCCGCCTGGCCGACGATGCGCCGCCGCCGCCCCTGTTCGAGGGCGTGCCGGAGATGTTGCGGGCGCTGCATGGCGCAGGCGCAAAGTTGGCGATCGTCAGCTCCAACAGCGAGATCACCATTCGACGCGCCCTCGGTCCGGAAAACGCCGCGTTGATCTCGTGCTTTGGCTGCAACGCGTCGATGTTCGGCAAGGCGTCGAAGTTTCGCCAAGTGCTGAGGCAGACAGGCGTTGCAGCGGCGAACGCCATCACGATCGGCGACGAAACGCGCGATATCGAGGCGTCACGCAAAGCGAAGATCGCCTGCGGCGCGGTGGGTTGGGGCTATGCGACGCCCGCACTGCTGCGCACGCATAATCCGGATTACGTGTTCAACGCGCCTGCGGACATTGCGGCCCTGAGCTAGCGCAACGCGCGTTCAAGCATGGCGGGCAGCGTTTCGGCGCCGTCGCCGAAGGCGTGGCGGCGCCAGCCTGGACCGGCGATGCGATCGAGTGCGAATGCGAGCGCTATGCCTTCGTTCTGCGACCACCAGCGGCCGCGCCGCGCGAAGTGCGCCATCGCGATTTCTTCAGAGACGCCGCCACCGTTCGGGTCGATCAGCCAGCGATAGCCAGCCCATTGGCCGGCGCCTTCAAGCGTCAGCCAGATTTCTTCCGCTTCGGTGAGATAGGAATCGGCGCCGACGAACCAGCGCGCATGGCGGGCGCGCATCAGCGCTATCGCCTCACCGGCGTGTTGGCGCGCGACGGCGCGGTCTGGCGCGGCGGCGGCTTGGAAGAGCAGCTCGGTTTCGCGGGCGATCGAGGTTTCGAATTCTACATCATCGCCAAAGCGATACTGGATGGTGTCGTCGCTAAAATCCTCTGGAAGATCGTTACTCTCGACCAGCATATTCATCCGTGCGCCGTAAGTGTCGCCCTGCGCCAGATGTGCGCCCTCGTGTAGCAGCACGGCGACCATCATGGTCTCAAGCCCCAGCGCATCGTTGCGCACGCCCGCGGCCTCCCAGAGGCTTGGCGTGGACATAACCAAGAAGGCGTCGTCGCCGCCCGCATCGGCAAAGGAGGTGACGCCGGCCGGCATCTTCTCGCCATTGGGCAGGACGATCTCGCCGTCGTGGGGCGTGGCGGCCCAAATGATTGCGTCGAGGCTTTCGGCGGTCAGCGCATTGGGGCTGACGAGCACGCACGCGCCATCGTAGAGCACAGTGTCGAAGACCTGCGCGACCTTGGCGCCGGCGACGCCTTCGGCGCTGTAGCGCCAAGCGCTGAGCGCTTGAGCAATCCAGGCGCGGTCAGCGGCGGAGACATCGCACACGGCCGGCTCGGCGCGCGCGCCGGAACTGACGAGCGCTGAGGCCGCCAAACTTGCTGCCGCCAAGATGTTCCGCACGGCCCTGCTCCCCAACGAAAAACGGCCGGCGCTTCGTAGAACGCCGGCCGTCTCGACAACCCGAAAGGGTCATTTCAATTTGCGTCGTACGCGCCGCTCTTAGCGGGCGACGGCGGCCTTCATCACGGCCGACTGGCGGAACGCCAGCTTCTTCGACGCCTTGATCTTCACCGGCTCACCCGTTTGCGGGTTGCGGCCCATGCGGGCCTTGCGGGCGCGGATCATGATCATGCCGATGTCGCCGATCTTCACCTTGGCGCCCTTCATGACGTAGGCCTTGACCACGTCGAGGTAGCCTTCGGTCAGCGCCTTGGCTTCCGTCTTCTTGACGCCGAGGTGATCGGCGACCGTTTGCAGCAGGGCCGACGCGGTGACCGTCTTGCCAGCCGTCGCTGTGACCTTCACGGCCTTCGCAGCTGGAGCAGCCGCCTTCTTCGTCGCCTTCTTGGCCGGGGCCTTCTTCGCAGGCGCCTTCTTTGCGGCCTTCTTCACTACTTTCTTCGCCATTTGGATTCCTCTCTGAAAAGGTTGTCGTGCGTTAAACTCAACGAAATCGTCGGTAATGTGCGGTTCTGGAGACCTCTTCTCACCGGCGACGCCCCGAGTGATGACACTCAAATCTTGATGGAGCGTGACTGCACTTCTCCACAAGTGCGTCAAAAACCCCTATTTTTCGGGCTTTTTGCGCGTCTGCGCGGATTCCCTGACACGAGGGCCTGTGAGTCGCAATGCAAAAAAGCTGATTTACCGGGGTTTTGGCGGTTCGCGACGCCGCGCCGCAGGCGCGGTGTTGCGCGAAAACCCAGGTTTCCACGCAAAACCACGCTGCTTCGCGCACGTACGCCTAGCGACGATCAGGGTTCATTCGTCGTGATTCCGCTACTCTGCGGATCCGTTTGCTGTGCCTGCGGCGGCGGTGGCGGCGGCGGTGGTGGTGGTGGTGGCGGCGGCGGTGGTGCGACCGGCGGAGGCGGAGGCGGTGGTGGTGGTGCGACCGGCGGAGGCGGAGGCGGCGGAGTCACAGGCGGCGATGGCGGCGCTGGCGGAGGCGTCACAGGCGGACGTGGGCGCGGCGGATTATTGCCGTGTTGTGGCGGTGGCGGCGGCGGTTGTGTGTTTGGCGGCGGCGGTGGAGGTGGTTGCGTTGCCGGCGGTGGTTGCGGAGGCGGATTGTTTTGCGCTTCCTGCAATTGACGAATGCGGCGACGCGCATCGTCGCGATAGCGGCCGTCGCGCTGGTTGCTTAGATAGAATTCGTAGGAATCGATCGAGTCCCGGCGCGTTGCGCGATCCCAAGCATTCCGATCCTCGGCGCGCAGATAATAGATGCGCTGTTCGGCGTCATAACGGTGTGCGCCATCGGAATAATCGCGCAGATAATCCTCGTACTCGCGAATGCTGTCGCGACGGCGGGCGCTGTCCCAGGCGGAATCATCCAGGAAGCGAAAATGGTCGAGCGCGCGACGGGCTTCGATCGCGTAGGTCGAGCGCGGATAGGCGCGGAGGAAATCCGCATAGCCGCCAGGCGCATTGAGACGACGCGCGCGAATCCAAGCGCCCTCGTCCGTGTTCCAGAGATAATTGAGCCGTGCTTGCGCTTCTTCGGCGTTGGCGCCGCTTGGCCAGGCATTGAGAAAGCCTTCATAGGCCTCGATCCGGTCGATACGTGCGGCTTGCGCCCAGTCGGCGCGTTCGGCCGCGGCTAAGCGAGGTGCGGCGAGTGCTGCGCGGCGGGCTTCGGCGCGGCCGGCGTCGGGACCCCAAGCGTAGAGCGAGAGATAGTTTTCGTGCGCGGCTTCGGTGTCGATCTCAGACGCGCGGCGCCAAGCCTCGCGCTCCTGCGCCATCAGCGTCTCGACCCGCGCGCGGGCGCCTTCGGCGTTCGGCCATGTACTGTAGGTGCGCAGATATTCTTCGTAGGCGAAGGGCTGGTCTTGGCGTTGGGCGTTCAACCAGGCCTGCGCTTCGAGCTCTTCCGGTGTAGGCGGCGGCGTGGCGCACGCGGCCAAAAGTGCGGCGACCGAAGCCGCAGCCAACATTTTTAAACGCCAAAGCGGAGACGCCATTCCTACCCCCTATGCCCTCAATTCGATGTAACATCGCTCTACCTGAACGGCGATAGAATCGAAGGGCCATTTGATGGGTATGGAATTTGGGCCGGCGTTTTGGGGATTGGCGGCGTTAGGCGCGGCCGCCGCGATCGCCTACGGGACCTATTTTCTGAACCGGTCGCATGGCTGGCTGCGGGCCGGCGTGAAGACCGCGTTCATGGCCGCGTTCGCAGGCGCACTCATTTCTGCTGGGGCGCCGGCGCCTTTGATCCTGGCGGTGATCGCCTCAGCGTTCGGCGATTTCTTCCTGGCGTTCGACAAGAAATGGCTGCTGCCGCTCGGCATCCTCTCCTTTTTGATCGCGCAATTGCTCTACGTGCTGATCTTCGGCGCGGTGTGGTTCTTCTCGGACGACAATTCTCCGCTGGCGCCGCGCTATATCGCGATGGCGCTTGTGATCGCCACGGCGATCGGGTTCTTGATCTGGATGGCGCCGAAGCTGGGCTGGATGGCGCTTGGCGTTGCGCCCTATGCGCTGGCGATCACTTTGATGGGCGTTACGGCGATGTGGCTGCCGTGGCTGGGCTGGCCGGCGATGATCGGCGCGCTGAGTTTCCTGGTCAGCGATTTCGTGTTGGCGGCTGAGCTTTTCCGCTTGCCGCCGGATTCACCCGCGCGGCGTGTGACCGCGCCGGTGGTGTGGTGGACCTACGCGGCGGCGCAAATCCTGATCATTTGGGGTGTGCTGCTGCTCGCACGGCAGATGTGAGCCCTATTCAGCAAGGAAGGTGCGCACCTCAGCCATGAAGCGATCGGGCTGGTCGATCATGATGAAATGGTAGCTCTCTTCGATTTTCACCGCGCGCGCTTGCGGCACGCCGGCATAGGAGGCGCGCATGAACAGATCATATTGCTCCGGCGTGGTCGGCGCTTGCGGTGGAATGACGTACAGCACCGTCATCGGCTGGGTGATGTTGGCGAGTTCAGGACGCAGATCGGTGACGATCAATTCGTGGAAGGCGTTGGCGATGGTCGCCACGTTGCTGGTGCGCGCGTGCTCGATGATCGCCGGGCGCGCGGCTTCAGTGCGGACCATGCTATTAATGGTTTGGCGGGTTTGCTCCGACACCACCCCTTGCGGCGACAAGCGCATCAATGCGCGGATTTGATCTGCCGTTGGCGTCACGCTCTGCGGCGTCGCGTTCGGTCCGCCGAACATCGCGCCCATGAACGGAAACATATCCACGACCATCAATTTGCCGACGAGATCGGGATGGCGGACGGTGAGCATCATGCCCATCGTGCCGCCCATCGAATGGCCGATCACGGCGGGGCGTTCGAGACCTACTTCACGGATATAACGGGCGATCTCCTCCGCCACGGGCGCTGCGAGCGGGCCTTCGCCATTGGCGCCGACGGGCGCGCCGGCGAAACCGTTCACTTGCACCAGATGCACGCGATAATTATCGCCAAGCGCAGCGACGCTTGTGTCCCAAACCTCGCGCGACGAGCTCAGGCCCGGGATGAAGATCACGTCGCGGCCTGCGCCCTGGGTGGTGATGCTGATGCGTTCGGAGGTGAAGCCGGCGGACGGCGCTTGGCGCACAGCCTGCGTGCTCGCACACGCCGCCAACCAAACGGCCATGACAAGGCCGGCCAAAAATCCGCGTCGCTTCATGCTAAATCTCCGAGATCGGGTTCGACCTAAGCGGCGCGCGCCAGCATGGCAACCTGCCCTATTCCTATCCGCCGCTGGCTCAGCGTTCGGATGCGGATGGCGCTATTTTTATGAATGGCAGCAGCATCGGCACGCGGCGGCGGTACGACGTGTACGCCTCGTCGCCCAGATCGCGACGCAAGAAACGCTCTTCGAGCTTGGCGCGAAGCGACACGCCCGCGATCAGCACGAGCGCACCGGCGATCGCCTCGATGCGGCCGCGCTCGATCGCCGTCGCGATTACTGCAAGCAAAAGGCCCGCGTACACAGGGTGGCGCACGATGCCGTACGGCCCTGTGTCAACAATGCGATGGTCTTGCGTTGGCGCCGACATGCTCGACCACAAGGGGCCAAGGTGCAGGCGCGCGACCCAGGTGAAGAGCAGACCCGCCGCCACAAGCGCAAACATCGCCCAGCGCAGCGCAGGCGGGCTCGTCCACACCACGGCAAGGCCAACAGGATAATAAGACGCAATCAGCATCACGAGCGCGGCAAGCGTTAGCACCCGGCTGGGGCTTTCAGCGCCGAGATCGTGATGCGACGCGGTGCGCGCGCTCCATCCCGCGGCCATGACCCACGTGACAAGCCACGCGAGCCATACCGCCACAATAGCGGCGCTTGGGCTCATTCCATCGTCACCACAAGCTTGCCAGTGGCGGTGCGATCCATCAGCGCGCGGATGGCTTTGCCGCCTTCAGCGAGCGGAAAGCGTGCGGAGATGCGCGGTTTAATCTTGCCTTCGGCGTAGAGCTTGAAGAGATCGCCCATATTGGCTTCGTGGCCCTTGGGATCGCGCGCAACGGCGGCGCCCCAGAACACGCCAACGATCGAAGAGCTCTTCAGCAGCGTCAGATTGAGCGGCGGCGTCGGGATGCCGGCCGGGAAGCCAATCACGAGATAGCGGCCTTCCCAATTCATCGCGCGCAGCGCCGGCTCGCAATAATCGCCGCCGACTGCGTCATAGACGATGTCCGCGCCGCCACCTGTGGCCTGCTTGAACGATTCCGCGAGGGCGCGGCTTTGTTCCTTCGCGAACGCGCCCGGTGGATAGATCACGGTCGCGTCTGCGCCCGCGGCCTTCGCGAACGCGGCTTTCTCTTCGCTCGACACCGCGCCGACAACTTTCGCGCCCATCGCCTTTGCAAGTTCGATCGCGGCCACGCCAACACCGCCTGCGGCGCCCAGCACAAGCACGGTTTCACCGGCTTTGAGCGCGCCGCGATCCTTTAACGCGTAATAAGAGGTGCCGTACGTGAGCACGAAGGCGCTGGCTTCATCGAACGGCATGCCATCAGGGATTGGCGAGGTGCGATCGGCCGGCGCCTTCACTTTCTCGGCGTAGCCGCCCCAGCCGATCGAACCGATCACGCGGTCGCCGACCTTGACCCGCGTCACGCCTTCGCCGACGCTTTCGACAATGCCGGCGATCTCGCCGCCCGGCGCGAACGGGCGCTCGGGCTTGAATTGGTATTTGTCCTCGATAATCAGCACGTCCGGAAAATTGGCGCCGGCGGCCTTCACCGCGATCACCACCTCGCCCGGCCCCGCGACGGGATCGGGCAATTCGGTCAGTTCGAGGGATTCTGGCGGACCGGGTTGTTTGCTGAGTAGCGCTTTCATCGTGTCTCCCTCGAGCGGCCGTTCAAAGCGGCGTCGTACAATGCGGAATTCTTCTAGCCGGCTAAGCGCCGACGGTACAAACTAACGCTATGACACGGCGTGGCTACTTCATCCGTTTGGCATTTTCGGTCGTGATCGACCTGTTTGACCTCACGTTAGGGCGTATCCCGATCTTTGGCTCGGTCACCGAGGGGGTCGGCACGGTGGTGCTGTTCGCGCTTTGGGGGCCGGCGGGGCTCGCAAACCTGTGGGAGCTCTTCGACGTCACCGACCAGGCCGATAGCTTCATCCCCACAGCGACTTTGATCGCGCTCTATGTCGGCTGGCGCGAGGGGCATCTGACGGGGAAAACCCAGCTGCCGGCCGAGCGTCCATAGCGTAATTCCGCTAAGGCAGGTTATAGAGCCGCCATGACTGGAAACTGGGCCATCGCGCTACATGGCGGCGCCGGCGCGATCGCCGCGCGCGCCTATCAGCAAGAAGAAGAACACATGGCCGCCCTGCTCGACCAGGGCGCTGCCATGCTCGCCAAAGGCATGAGCGCGCTCGACGTGGTCGTGGCGATGGCTGGCGCGCTGGAAGCGAGCGGCTTGCACGTTGCAGGCAAGGGTGCTGCGCCAAACGCGGCGGGCGTGGTGGAACTCGACGCCTCGGTGATGGATGGCGCCACGCGCGCGGCCGGCGCGGTAGCGGCGTTGCGCGGCTTTATCTCGCCCGTACGCGTGGCGCACGGGGTCATGGAGAAAACGTCACACGTGCTCTTGGTCGGCGACGGCGCTTCGGCGTTTGCGGGCGCGCAAGGCTTCGAGCGGGTGGACGATCCGAAAACCTATTATGTGCCTGCTGCAAGCGGTCTCCCCGGCGCCGGCACGATCGGCGCGGTGGCGCTCGACATGAGCGGTAAACTGGCCGCCGCGACGTCGACGGGCGGTTTGCACGGCAAGATGCCGGGCCGCGTCGGCGATACGCCGATCATCGGCGCTGGTTGCTGGGCCGATCACCGCGCAGCCGTCTCCTGCACCGGGCTTGGCGAATATTTCATGCGCGTGAACGCCGCCGCCGATGTATCAGCGCGTATCGCTTACGCTGGCCAAACACTGGAAAGCGCTGCGGCGGCGGTGATCGAGGACGTGCGAGGCCTCGGCGGCTATGGCGGATTGATCGCAGTGGATGTGGACGGCAATGTCGCCGCGCCCTTCGCCAGCCAAGGCATGAAACGCGGCCTCGCCAATTCGCGCGGCCTGCGTGAAGTGAAGACATTTCAATGAGAGGTGACGCGATGAAGAAACTTGCTCTGGGCGTTGCTTTGCTCGCACTCACGGCTTGCGCCAGTACTGGGCGCGCGGGCGGCCCGCGTACGGATTGGCGCTGCACGGGCGGCGCTGCGTTCTCGGTGCGCTTCGATGGTGATGCGGCGGAAGTGTTCGCGGGCGGTCAGCTTTACAATTTACCCGTCGCGCAATCGGGCTCCGGCGCGCGCTATTCGAACGGCGCCGTCGAATATAGGGAACATCAGGGCGAAGCTACGCTGAACGGCGCGGTTGGCGGCCCCTACACAAATTGCCGTCACGGCTAATCGGAGAGAAACTCCAAATGCGGAAAATGATCTTGCTCGGCGCAGCGTTGCTGACGCTCGCGGCCTGCCAAAGCGTGCAGAATTTGAGCGAAGGCGAACGCCTCAATTGGCGCTGCGCCAACGATAAAGCGTTCAGCCTGCGTTTCGCGGGGGACGCCGCAGAAGTTTACGCCGCAGGCCAAACGCTTCGCCTGCCGCAAATGGGCGAAGGCGCGTATTCGAACGGCACGGTGATCTACACCGAAGCCGGCGGCGGCGCATCGCTCACCGGCATGCACGACGGCCCGTACGAAAATTGCCAACGTCGCGCCGGCGATTGGTGGTTCCGGTTCTGGTAATGCGCGGATATTTTGGAATTGGGGCTGAGGGCATTTCGAAGCCGATGAATGTGGGGGCGCTGATGCGCACGGCGCATGCGTTCGGCGCCAGCTTCTTTTTCACCATCGACGCGCACCCAAAAGTGCGCGAGGCCTACAATAGCGACACCTCACGCAGCTTCGATCACGTGCCCTATTATCCGTGGGACAATCTGGCGGCGATGCGGCTGCCTAAGGGCTGTGCGCTCGTTGGCGTTGAACTCACGGACGACGCGGTGGAGCTGCCGCGCTTTCAGCACCCACAGGCGGCGGCCTATGTGTTGGGCCAAGAGCGCGGCTCGCTCTCGCCCGAATTGGTAAAACGCTGCGCGCACGTGGTGCAGATCCCAACGAGGTTCTGCTTGAACGTCGGCCTGGCCGGTGCGCTGGTCATGTACGACCGCCTGCTCGCGCATGGCGGCTATCCCGCGCGCCCGATCATGCCAGGCGGGCCTCCGCCTGAGATGACGGAGGCCCTGCGCATAAAGCGTTAGGATTGAGCCTTCTTGAGCGCCGGCCAATCGGCGAACGCGAACCAGATGATGACGATGAAGTTCACCAGCGGCACGAGCAGCAGCAGCGAGAGCCAACCCGAGAAGCCGGCCTTCGAGAAAATCTTCCAATAGAGGAAAATGAAAAAGACGACGACGGCGAGCCAAACGAGGCCCATCACGCCCATTATGCCCGCCATCGCGGCTGTCGGATCGCCGCTGCTATAATCATTCATGGTTTGCTCCCTCCCTCATGGGACGCCGAACCTAAACCTGCAAAAACCTGCGCCGCAAGGGTTACCGCGCCCGCTCACGACAGGGTTGGGGATTGCGGCGATGCAGCATCGTCCCCATAACGCGCCCATGAGCGCTGCGCTTCCCTCTCTAGCCGGGCTTTCCAAGCCGGCTCTGGCTGAAAAGCTTGTCGCCATCGGCGTCGAGCCCAAGCAGGCGCGCATGCGCGCCGAGCAGCTGTGGCGCTGGATTTACCATTACGGCGTCAGCGATTTCGCGGCGATGACGAATGTCGCCAAGCAATTGCGCGCGACGTTGGCCGAGCATTACACGCTCGCGCGTCCTGAAATCGTCACCCAACAGATCAGCACCGACGGCACGCGCAAATGGCTGATCCGTTTGGGCCCGGGCACGGAAGCGGAAGCTGTGTTCATTCCCGGTGTCGGCAAGGCAGGCGCGCTGTGCGTTTCGAGTCAGGTTGGCTGCACACTGAATTGCACCTTCTGCCACACCGGCACGCAGAAGCTGGTGCGCAATCTCACCGCCGCTGAGATCGTCACACAGGTTATGATCGCGCGCGATGCGCTGGGCGAATGGCCAACACAAGAGCGCCCGCTCAATGACGGCGACCGCCAGCTCACGAACATCGTGTTCATGGGCATGGGCGAGCCGCTTTACAATTTGGACAATGTCGCCGAAGCGATCGACACGATCTCGGATGGCGACGGCATTTCGATTGGCCGGCGACGCATCACGGTGTCGACCGCGGGCGTGACGCCGAAGATCAAGGAACTCGGCGAGCGCACCGGCGCGATGCTGGCAATCTCGCTGCATGCGACCAATGACGGACTGCGCAACCAGCTCGTGCCGCTGAACAAGAAATACAATCTCGAAGACCTCTTCGCCGCAATCCGCTCGTATCCCTCGCTCGGTAACGCCAAGCGCGTGACCTTCGAATACGTGATGTTGAAGGGGGTGAACGATTCATTGCCGGAAGCGAAAGCGCTGGTGAAGCTGCTCGCGGGCGTGCCGGCAAAGATCAATCTGATCCCGTTCAATCCCTGGCCCGGCACGAATTACGAATGCTCGGATTGGGCAACGATCGAAGCATTCGCCGAAGTGCTGAACCGCGCCGGCTATTCCTCACCGATCCGCACCCCGCGCGGCCGCGATATTCTCGCGGCCTGTGGTCAGCTCCGCTCCGAAAGCGTAAAGCAACGCGCCAGCGAACGGCTGAAGGCTGAGGCAGAAGCCGCGCAATGAGCGCGCCGCGGCTTGAAGCAGCACGCGCCCTTCTGCGACCGCTTGTGCAAAGCGACGCGCCCGCTCTGTTCATCGCCATGAGCGATCCCGTCGCGCAATATTTTCGCCGCCAGGCGCCACATCAGAACCTGGCCGAGACTAAGCACTATATCGATGAGACGCTACGCAAAGGTTTCGGCTGGGCGATCACCGCCGATGGCGGCGAGGCGCTTGGACGGATCGCATTGCGCGTGGCCGGGGAGACCGGCGAAATCGGCATTATACTGCGCCGTGAAGCGCAGGGGCGCGGGCTTGCATCCTCGGCGGTACGGCTCGTCGAAGGCTTTGCGTTTGACACGCTTCAGCTGAAGCGTCTGCGTGCTGAGATCGATCGCGAAAACGCGCGCTCTCTCTTATTGTTCGAACATATTGGCTTCGTCCGAACGGACCTCATTGCGGCGAGCGACGTTACGCATAAGGGCGTGCGCGACAATGTAGTGGTCGTTAAAGAGGCGGGATGAATAGCCTGCCGCGCCTCGAAACGCTTGGTCTCGTGTTGCGCCCGCTGGAAGTGGCGGATGCTGAAGCCCTGTTTGCTGCGCATGGCGATGAGGCCACACACAAATATTGGTCGAGCGCCGCACACAAGAGCGTCGAGGAAACCGCCACTTACCTCGCCGATACACTGGCCATCTCTGGCGCACGCGTGTGGGCGATCACGGAGGACGGCGCCAAAGCGCTCGGCCGCATTGGGCTGTTCGTAGAGCGCGAAGGCGTCGGCGAAATCGGCATCATCATGCGTCCAGATGCGGCTGGGCGCGGCCTCGCTTCGAAGGCGCTCAATCTTGTCGTCGTCTACGGTTTCGATACGCTCGATCTGCATCGTATTGCTGCCGACATCGATCCCGACAACGCCGCGTCGCTCAATCTCTTCCTGCGCAACGGCTTCGAGCGCGAAGGCCTGTTGCGCGGCAATTGGAAGACGCACATCGGCATTCGCGACACCGTGATGCTCGCCAAGTTGCGGGACTAATTATGGCGTTGGCGCTGTCGCGGGTGTTTGCTCCTGCGGCGTTGGCGTGCATTGCGAATGGACCGCCATGCAGGCGCTGCCCCCACGGGCGCGGCAGCCGCTGATCGCGGTGCGCACCGCGTCATCCTGTCCATGCGCCCACGCCAGACCGCGTGCGCGTTCAGGACGACTGATCGCAATCGCCGCGCACACATTGCGGAACGCGAACGCTTGGCAATCACCGACGCCGTTGGCGTTGCATATCGCGGCTGCAGCGCGCTCCGCCTCTTCGCCGCTTGCATAATCTGTGGAGAACGCCACCCGCCAGCGCGAGTGCGACATGGCGATAGCGCCGAAACTATCAGGCGCGCCAGGGCCGCGCGCCGCTGCAAACGAATAGCCTGGCAGCGATTGTTGGCCCGCCGCTTGGTCTTCCGCGATCCAGGCATAAATCTCGTCAACTTGCGCTTGCGCCTCGGCCCGGTGTGCGCCGTTCGGGTACATCATCAGATAATTGCGCAGCGACACAAGCGAGCGTGGGTCAGCCGCCGCCGCATAGGTCGCATCGTCAAATTCACGCATCGCTTCGACGCCCAAACCAAATTGGGCATATTCGGCGGCGACGTTCGGATTGGAGCGTAGCGCCGTTTCCATGTCTTGCCGGCCCTGCACGCCATTGCCTTTGCCGCGCGCAGCGAGGCCGCGGCCAAACACACGCCACGCCACCCATTGGTCGCTGCCGCCGACGCGCATCGCGGTGTTGAAATCTTCCCAGGCCTCGTGATTGCGCCCTTGGCGTAGGCCCACGAGACCGCGATTGCCGTACGCGCTCGAGAGTGCTGGATCGATTTCTAAAGCGCGGTCGCAATCGGCGCGCGCGCCATCAAGATGTTCGCTGCGCGCTCGCAACCAGCAGCGCGTGCTGTAATTCGCCGCCAAGCCGCCGCCACGGCCAATCAGCTTATCCAGATCGCGCAACGCGGCGTCAAACTCGCCCCGCGCAAGCAGCACGTTCGCGCGCAAACGCAAAGCATCGTTCTGCGCGTCGAGGTCGATGGATTCATTGAGCGCCGTCAGCGCCGCCTGCTGATCGCCACTTTGATAAGCCGTTTCGGCTTCAGCGAAATGTTCACGCGCGCGCTGACGATCGGCCTCACTCGGGCCGGGCCAAATCCCCAGCAACACCAGCGCCAAGCCCCCGCCGATGAGCAACGCAAGAGCGCCCGCGGCGAGCTTCAGCCGATATGCCATGATCTCCCCCGAGCCCATCGCCCGTCAGGCAATTTCGTCCCTTTTCTCGCCCACGAAAACCGGCGGGCGCAAGCCCTGGGGGGCGCCGCTCAATGAGGGCGCGGTTTTTGGAAGAGGGAGAGGATGGCCTCGCCAAAATTCGGTGTCGGCACGGTTTCAGGAACGCCTCGAACGTCTCCGTTTCATGCGGCAGGATCAAGAATTCGTCCGTTGAGGCGAGAGAGACGAGTTGACCGTCCGGATATAGCACGAGACGCGCGTCGCGAAACGATTTGGCCGGGTGCTCCAAGTGGATAGCGCGCGCAGCCGGATTCCAGACGGGCCGATAGCCGTGCGAACCCAAACGCTGCAAACGTTCGAACGCGCGCTCTGAAGTCGCCGCAGCTTCGAAAGCATGTGTGTCGGGCATCAAATCCCCCATGCGCGTACAAACGCGCTGGGCGCCAATTTCGTTCCCAGCACTAGAGCGCCAAGATCGCTGGATTGTCGAGAACGAAGGCAGCGGCGGAACCCGCGCCCAATCTCCCGCCCAGTTCCCTTTTTGCGCGAGCGCCCAGTCGCCAGGCCGCTTGCTGCGCTTTTCGCGCAACGTGTAACGCCGAGGCATAGGGTTTGAGCCTGTTAAGTAAGACAACAGAGCGATTGCGCCGATCGACGGCGCCGAGCTCATATTTGTAGCGCTCGTCGCCACGGAGGAAGTCGTACACGCTGCCGCCCTCGGCGATGAGGGCCTGAATATTGTAGACGTGCAGTAGAATACCCGGGGCGAATTTGCGCGCCGCATCGTCATCCGCCGCGCCGCTCAAATAGAATTCGAGCACGCCGTTGCGTTTAAAAGCATAGTTTGCGACCACGCGCTTACCATCGAGCGAAAGGAACGAGAGCGAGAGCCAACCACGTTGCGCGAATGCGCCAACGACCTCGCGATGGAAGCCAATCATCTGCGGCGAGGACATCACGCCGGGTTGGCCGTCGGCGGTCCAGCGGGACTGGTGCATCTCGACAAAGAGATCAAAATCGGCGGTGAGCGTTTCGGGCGTCGCGACCTCGACCGCGACGCGAAAATTGCGTTTCAGTTTTCGATCAATGTAAGCAATGCGCTTGGCGTGACTTGGCTTCATCGCGGCCAGCGTATCGTCCCAGGTCGGCTGCAGGAGCAAGCGCGGGCACGGGGCGCCCGGCTCAAGATCGCCGGCAAAGCCCGCATCGCGCAACGCCGACGACAGCGCCCGGGTCGCGTCCCCTTCTTCGGGCATGTCGTTGAGCGACAGAACTTCGGCGCCAGCCGCAGCAACCCGCCCGGCAAGTGCTGCAAAGGCTGCATGCGCCCGTTCAGGCGCGACCAGAACGTCCTGGTAGTCGCTCATACTGGCGCCAATCCACCGCAGCGTGCGCAGCGGCAGCACGCCAACGACGCGGGATTTCTCTTCAAAGAACGGCGCAATCGCAATGAGCGCGCCGCCGTCACGAACCGTCACGATATGCAGCGTATGGCCCCGGCCCCCGCCGAACGCGCGCCACCAGGCGCGATTCCACTCAAACGACTGAAACACGCTGCGCCCGCACGCGTCGTGCAGAGCGCGCCATTCCGTCGCGAGCGCGTCGAACGCGGCGTCGGTCGCGACAATTTCAACAAGCTCGGCCTTCGCCATTATGAACAGCGCTCCCCTGCGCCAAGTCCATTTCTACAGGCTTCGCGTGCGGGGACAATTGCAATTCCCGTGCAATTCCCGTGCAATTCCTGTGCAATTCCCGCGCAAATTGCCGCTAAAGTTTACAGCGCTTGTTCAATAAAACTGGGGCCGTGCAGGCCGGCTTTCGAGGTATCGCGATGTTTGCGCGCGCGGATCTCCTGGACCATGTCCAGCGCGCTCTTCTTCACCGGCGGGAGCTCGGCGTCGCACAGTGCAAGAGGCGTGACCCGATCACCCCAGCGCACCAGATGCGCACACACGGTGAGGCCGGCGCCGAAGGCAGGCATCAGCACCAGCGCGCCCGGTTTCATGCGACCCTCTTCCAGTGATTCCGCGAGCGCTACGGGCACAGTCGCCGCACTCATATTACCGTAGCGCTGGACGGTGAGCATCACCTTCTCCATCGGGATGCCGCTGCGGCTGACCACAGCGTCGATGATGCGCATATTGGCTTGGTGCGGCACGACGAGATCAATATCATCGGGCGTGACGCCGCACTTCTTCATCACGGCTTGGCTGGCTTGCACCATGCCTTGCACGGCGCGTTTGAAGATTTCCTGGCCGTCGAAATCCCATTCGGTGTCGCCTGAGGTGACGCCGCGATTGGTGTAGGCCGTGCCCATGCCGCGCACGCGCAGCGTTTGGCGCGCATCGGCCAGACAGCCCAATTCTTCGCCGAGAATGCCCTCTTGCTTGTCGGTCGCTTGCAGCACGACAGCAGCGCAGCCATCGCCGAACAGAACCGCGACGTTGCGATTGTCCCAATCCATGAACGGCGAGATGAGTTCGACGCCGATCACCACCGCGGTCTTCGCCACGCCGGTGCGGATCATCGCGGTGGCGGCGGTCAGGCTGTAGAGAAAGCTGGTGCAAGCGGTGTTGAGATCCATCGACGCGGCTTTGGTCGCGCCAATCGCAACTTGCACGCCGGAAGCGCAATTCGGCACCAGCTCGTCGTTCGAGCAAGAGCCATAGACGATGAGATCAACTTGGCTGCCTTCGACGCCGGCGCACGCCAACGCGCGCTTGGCGGCGATCACGGCCATCTCGATGGCGGAGACGTGGCTGACGCGCCGCTCCTTCATGCCGGTACGGCTGGTGATCCATTCGTCATTGGTGTCGAGAAACTTGGAGAGGTCTTGGTTGGTGAGCGTGGCCGGCGGCATGCATTTGCCCCAGCCCGTTATCGCGGCGTAAGTCATCCGGTCGCCTTTGTTCTGCTGGCGCATCGCTAGCAAGCCCCGGCCCCGCCGTCACGCGCTGACACGCAGCCAAATCACGCTGCAGCGCAGCGAACGCAGGATTTTCGGCCGAAGCCGGCTTATCCGACTCATGCTAAGCGCGGGCCATGCAAGCTGTCGCTCAAGCCACCTCGATCGTTCTCGCCGGCGCCTCGCTCGGTTGGATCATTTTGTTCTCGTTTGTGCTCTCTCCGGTTGCGTTCAAAACCTTCGACGCCGGCCGGGCCGAACGGATCGTGAAAATGGTGATGAATTCCGGGCACGGGATTTTGGGTCTGATCGCCTTTGCGGCGGGCGGGGCTGGGTTTCTCTCTGGCGCTATCGCAGGCGGCTCGGTGGCGATGGTCGGCGGCGCGTTCGCCTTCATGTGCAAATTCGCGCTGGCGCCGCGCGAAGATAAGCCGATCAAGGGCCATCGCGTGGTGAAGACGGCGCGCATCGTCGCCTCCGGCCTCACCGCCTTCATCATGCCGGTGATGTTCGCGGCGATTGTATTGACGATGCTGGGGATCTAGGCTGCGACTGTGGCGCTGTTGGTTTGTAGCGCCCGACGAGCGCGTTCGATCCAAGTGGCGATATCGTCTTCCGTTGGCGCAGGCGCTGTGCCCCAGGCGCGCTGACCTTCATCCGACAAGCCCCAGCGCGCGACACCGTCGCAGAGCTCCGTTGGGTCCATCGCCACCAGCTCTTCGGCATCGTGCACGCCGCACGCCACGAGCGCCTGCGCTTCGCGTGATTTGAGACCGGGCACCGTGCACGCCAGGCGCGCTTGGCTCTGCCAATCGCGGATCACTTGCGCGGAGATATGGCGCGCGTCGATTTGTTTGGACGCTTCGTCCGCTTTCGCAGCGATCAGATCAGCGATCGTTCTAACGCCCACGGCTTCAAGACGCTTGGCCGTCTTCGGGCCGATCGACGGCGCTTGCACGACCGGCGCGTTTTCGTTGAGCGTAAAGCGCGGCAGCGATTTTTCTTGCTTAGCGCGCGGTGCGCCAACCGGCAGCTCGCGCGGCACGACAGGCTCTTTTGCGGGCTTCGGCGCGGGCGCAGCTGCGGCGGCTTCCGGCGCGGCGGCTTCCGCGGGCGCCACAACCGGGGCGACAGCAGCGATTTTCGCGGGCTTTTGCGTTTGCGCCTTTGGCTTTGGCGCAGGCGCGGGCGCTCCGGCCACCTTGGGCGTCGGCGCAGGCGCCACGGCAAAAACCGGCTTCGGTTTGGGCGCAGGCTTCAGCGTGGGCTTTGGTTTTGGCGCAGCATTCGCTTTACCGCGCGCGGGTGCGCCTTCGCCGGCCTTCGCGCCAATTTCGCGCGGCCATTTGGCATCGAGCGACGAGAGCGCGGTCTTGCTCACTTCGCTGGCGTAGAGTGCGCGCACGACCTTGTCGTCTTCGCCGAGCGTGTTGCGCACTTTGCCGGTGCGGCGGAATTCCTCGTATTGCGCTTCCACCTCTTTTCGCGCAGCCGCGTCGTCGATCAGCTTCAACACGGCCTGGATCGGCGTTTCGAGCGCAAGGAAAAACGCCTGCAGCGCGCCGCCCACTTTCGGCGGCGCGACCGCGGCTTCTTCGAAAGCGCGATCGAGGATGCGCGCGAAGCCAACGGCCGCGTGACCGACGAGCTTGGCGATCGTATCCTTCAGCTCTTGATCGAGGCCGGCTGGCGGGTCCTTCACGCCCTTCTCGAGGTCGTAGTGATCGATCACCATCTCGTAGTGCGGGTTCGAAGCTTTCGCGCCGGCCAGCACCATTTCCGCCAGCCATTTGTCGCCCGCGGGCACGGCCACATCAGGATAGCCGCCAAGATCACGTTCAAGGATTTGCTGGAAGGTCTTGTACGATTTGGAGAAGCTCCATTCGACCGCGCGGTGAATGACGCCCTCTTCTTCGGTTTGGTGCGTGTGGAACGGCTGGATCGGGTCGGCGTAATAATGGCTCATCACGCCGGCCGACCACGCGGCCTGTTGCCAATCCTTGGCCACGAGGGCGCGCACCGTGCGGCGATACCATTCCTCGCACGCCTCGACCGCGCCGCCCCAATTGCCGTCGCGCACGTGCAGAACGTGGTTCTTGAAATCCTTGAACACCTCGTCCGGCGCCTTGGCGCCTTTGAGATATTCGTCGTGATAGTGGAGCAAGAGATTGCGCCAATCCTCGGCGGCCGGCGCACGCAGGTGGCGCAGCGCGTCCACCGCGATGCGATGGTGGTTGGATCGGCAGCGGCTCGCGAAAACGACCGCATACAGCAAAGACATGGAAGAGCGCCCCTCGCCCCAGGGATGAATGCGAGGTTAAAAACTGGCGTGAGTTTGGTTAGCGAGCCGTTAAAATGGCGCGCGTCGCATCAGTCGTCGCCGCGCACCAGCCCCCAATCCTCACAAAGAATGCGCACCAGATCCTCGTGACGGTGCTCGATCACGTCGAGCGTCCACTCATCCACATTGGCGATGGACTTGGTCAGGGCATGGATGGGCGCGCCGGGGGAATTGAAAAGAATACGCTTTTTCTCGGGGAACGGCTTGTTGTCGGCGACTTTGTTTTGCTCGTAGGTGATGAGCGTCAGATTGCCGAGCAGATGGCAGAGTTCGCCACGCAGCGCTGAATCCGGGAAGCGCTCGTTCCACCAATTGGCGCCGCTTTTGGGCATGATGTGCTCGACCGTGGCGTCGTCGGTCATCGTCAGCACGCTGCCGCCCGGCATCGCGGCCTCAACGCGCAGCAGAAGCAGGCGACGCTGGCGGTCGCGTTTGCGCGAGCGATTGAGCGTGGCGATGAATTTCAAATGCTCGGCGTGGCTAAGTTCAAGAGCGCCCTTCTCGCCATGCAGCTGCTTGTCGTCGCCAACGCCTTTGACGGCGCGCTCATAGCGCTTTTCCTGGACCCGATTGTCGATGACGCCGAGCTCGCAAGCGAAGGCGTAACGATCGAGCGCTTGGAAGAATTTGCGCGCCCGTTCGTGCTCGCTGGAATGCTCGGCCAGGAAAGCGATCGCGGCCGGCGCCCAATCCCATTCCTCGACCTGCTTCATCATCTTCACGCGCCGGTTCACCTCGGCGCTATAGGGGCCGACATCGATCGAGCCGGTGAAGACCGCGCGCAGGGCTTCGGCGTAGCGCGGCAATTGATCGAACAGGAACGTACGCACGCCGCCCGCGCGATCAACGGCCGTGCGGAAGGCGGCGAGGTCGCCCGGCGACAAGAGCTGCTCTCCGGTCAGCAGAAACGGCATCATGTAGAGCAATTTCGCGAAATTCTCGCGCTCGAACATATCCTCGATCTGCTCCCACTTGCGCGCCGCGGCTTCCGCCTCGGCGTTGGAGAGTTTGGAGTTTTCTAAGAGGTCGCTCTTGATGATGTCGGCGTGGGAAAGCGGCGAGCCGCGCTTATTGAGCGTGTTGAACACCGTCTGCGCGCAGCCGCGTTCGTCCGCATCGACCACGTTCAACGTGCAGCAGCGCGCGACGTAGGAGATGAACGCGTCGAGTTCGCGGTCATCCAGTCGGGCGAGCTCGCTTTCGATCGTGCGCGCGGCGCCAACGAGCAGATCTTTTGAATCGATGCCGATCTCGGCGTGCTGCGCCATTGCCGACATCTGCCCCGGTTCTTGCACGTAACCGCGATAGAAATTCGCGTCCTCCTCACGAAGAAAGAGCCGCGGCTGATCGGCGTCCATGATCAGCGCTTGGTAATGCCGCGCACGGCCCGGCAGGCGATCGCGAACATAGGCGATGATCATCGTCAGCGTAGAGAGACGCTGCTGGCCGTCGGAAATCTCGAGCTTGCCGTGGTTCTTCACCAGCACGATCTGGCCGATGAAATAGAACGAGGCGCGGCGTTGGTAGGCCCGCCACAAATCCTGGATCAGCTGACGCACTTCGCGCTCGCCCCAGGTGTAGGGCCGCTGATAGCGCGGCACTTTAAGCGCCGCCTTGCGCGTCAGCACCGAAGCGAGATTCAGAATTTGTGACGTGAGACCCAGCGGTGTATCGCCAAATGCGTGCGCCATACTCTTCCCCGCCCCCAATGTTGTTTATCGTTGGCGTATCGTTACTAGCTCGACACGATCGCGCAATGCGGCGCGGCGATGCTCACAGCGCGCGCGGCGCAACAGTCGCTGAAACGACACGTATTTCAGACCGATGCAAAATCGGAAAGCAGCTGTACGTCGAAATGCGGTGCTTCAGAAACGACGGCGGCGGCGGTAAAACCGCGTGCATGAAACGCGGGGAACACGGCGCGCGCAGCGCCGGCGTCGGTGAACGCAGCGCGATGCGTGCGCGCTTGTCCGGGACGCGCGATGAGGACATTGGCGACGCGACGCGCAATCGCCTCGCCGCTATCGAGCCACACGCATGGGCGCGGTGCGGCGGCTGCAAGTTCCGGCGCCAAGAGCGGAAAGTGCGTGCAGGCCAGCGCGACGACATCGAGTTCGGCTCCGCCAGGGGCGCCGAACAGCCCGTCTATTGCTTCTGTGATCGCAGCGGCGCCAGGCGCCTCGCCGCGCAATTTGCGCTCCGCCGCTTCAACCAAAGCCGACGAGCCAAACCGCACCACCCTCTTATCGGGCGCGAATTGGGCGATCAGGTCGTTGGTGTAGGCGCGCCGCACCGTAGCGGGCGTGGCGAGCAAGCCGATGATGCCCGTCCGCGTGAGCGCCGCCGCTGGTTTGATTGGCGGAACGACCCCCACAGCCGGGATTGCGAGCGCGCTGCGGACGACATCCAGCGCAATGGTGGAGGCCGTGTTGCACGCCACCACCACAAGCTCCGGCGCCCATTGCTCGACCATGCGCGTCAGCAGAGCCGGCACGCGGGCGCGCAATTCGGCGTCGGATTTCAGCCCGTAAGGCAGCCACGCATTGTCGGCGACATAGTCCAGCTCGAGCGCATGGCCGGACGCGGCGATCGCGTCCAGCACGGAAAGCCCGCCGACGCCTGAATCGAACACCAAGACGCGCTTCATCGCGTTAACCATTTAGGCCAAACGCCATAATCCGAGGGCGTTAACCAATATGATGATTTTCTCATGTTTTTTGCAGCCGTTTCGGCGCTTCCGGGCCCACAGCACATAGCTGTGGAAACCACTCCTTAACCGAGTTTGCGCGACTCATACTTTGGGTTAGTGACGCTGGATGGGGTTAACGTCAACGCGCCGCGGCGCGCGTTTGAACGGGGTCGGAAATCATGAACGCGATCGGCAAATCATCTGCGATCTTCGTGACGCTTTCGGGTTTGTTTTGGGGCGGCTGGATTGTCGGCTCACAAACGCCTGAGGGTCAAGAAGCCATTGCGCGCGCTTACGCTGCCTATGAAGAGCAGCAGGCTACAGCGAACGAAAATCTCTTCGACACGACGGCGCTGCGCGCCATCGTCTGCGGCGACCCGACCTCGGTCGAGCAGAAGCCTTGCTTGGCGATCGTCGCCGCGGGCCGCCTCTTCATCGTCGACGCCGGAACGGGCGCCGCGTCCTCGCTTAGCCGCCGCAACATCCCGATGGATCGTTTGGGCGCGGTGCTGCTGACGGACGCGGACATGCCTCAAGTCGCGGACCTGGCCGCCGTCTATAATGAAGCGTCGCGCACTGGCGGCACGGTGCTGCCGGTGTACGGCCCAGCCGAAACACAACGCCTAGTCGATGGCTTGAACCAAGCCGGCGGCTTCGACGGCGCGTCGAACGGCCTGCAGGCCTGGGGTCCCTCGCCGGAGCCGGGCCGCTCGGTGATCGTGTTCGAAGCTGACGGCCTCGTGGTTTCGGCTTTCACGACGCAGCAAGACGCGTTCAGCGGCCGCGTCGCCTATCGCTTTGACTATCGCGGCCGCTCGATCGTGGTCGGCGGCGACGGCCAAGTGGCTGGCGCAGCCGCCGCGCGCGACGCCGACGTGGTGCTGCAAAACGCCACCAGCGAACGTCACGCCACGTTGGACGGCCCGGCCACGGCCGCACAAATCGCCGCCCAAGCCAGCGCCTCGAACACCGGCATGGTCGTGCTCACCGGCGCCGAAACGCCCATCGCCGCGCAAATGCAAGTCGCCGAAGCCCGCGCCACCGGCTTCGACGATGTCCAATCGGCGCGCGTCGGCATGATGGTGGAGCTGCCGCTCGACAATATGGAAATCAACGTCCGCCCGCTCTGAGCCAGCGCGACGAACTAAGTTCCAAAGGGGAGCCCAGCCGGGCTCCCCTTTTTCTTTGCGACGGACGCGCGCGGGATTTGCGTTAGAGTGAGATTGGAGAGGCGCTGATGCCCGATCTCGATCTCGCGGCGCTAGCCGCACACCGCTTTGGCTTTGGCCCGCGACCGGGCGAGTTGGGCGCCATCGCTGGCGATCCGCGCGGCTGGGTGAAGAGCCAGCTGGGCCAGCCTGCGGCGTTGCCACCGCAGATCGCGGCGCTGCCGCCGGCGGAGGACGATCTGCTCGCGTTTGGCCGCTGGCTGGCGCGGCGGCGGCTCAATGGCGGCAATGCCGCGCGCATTGAAGAGCGCGCCGAACGCCAGGGCGTCACCCAGGAGGACTTGCGCAGGCTCTCGATCGAAGAGGATTTCGTCGAAAACTTTCGCGCGCGCGCCACCCGCGCCGTGGCCGCGCGTGTCGAAGCGGCGATCACCAGCGAGCGGCCCGTGCACGAACGGCTGGTGCATTTCTGGTCCAACCATTTCACAGTCTCGACCGCAAAGCCCGCCGCGATTGCATTACCGCCCTCATTTGAGAAGGACGCGATCCGTCCCCACGTGGGCGGCAAGTTCGCCGACATGCTGCGCGCGTCGAGCAAACATCCCGGCATGATCGTCTATCTCGACAATTGGCTCTCGGTCGGCCCCAACAGCGCGAGCGCGCAAAATCCGCGTCGCGCGCGTCGTCTGCCGGGCGGCGCCAGACCAACGGGGATCAACGAAAATCTGGCGCGCGAAATTCTTGAATTGCATACGCTCGGCGTCAACGGCGGCTATACGCAGCCCGACGTGCAAGCGCTCGCCGCCATCATCACAGGCTGGACTTACGAACGCGCACGGCTGCGTGATTACGTGAGCGACGCACAGGGCCAACGAGACGGCGCGCAACTCTTCGAGTTCGACGCCGATGCGCACGAACCTGGGCCCAAGACATTGCTCGGCCGCACTTACGCGCAAGATGGCGTCGCACAGGGCGAAGCGGCGCTAAACGACCTGGCGCGCCAACCCGCCACCGCGCGCTTCATCGCGACAAAACTCTGCCGCCATTATATCGCCGATACGCCGCCCACGCCGGCGATCGAACGCGTCGCGCAAGCGTTTCAGCGAAGCGACGGCGATTTGCGCGAGACCGTGGAAGCGTTGGTCGATAGCCCCGAGGCTTGGGACACGCCGCTCGCCAAGTTCAAGCGCCCCGAAGAATACGCGATCACGCTGCTCCGCGCGGTGAACGCGCGTGACTTGCCGCCCGGCGCAGGGATCGCCGCGCTCACCGCCATGGGCCAGCGCCCCTATTCCGCGCCTGGACCTGACGGCTGGGCCGATAGCGCGGAGGCTTGGCTGACCGCCGATCTCGTCTGGAAACGGCTTGAATTCGCGCAGGCGTTCTCCGCGCGGATTGCGCGAGCCGATGTGAACCCAATCGAACTAGGCCAAGCCTGCCTCGGACCTACGATGAGCGATGAAACCCGCACCGCGCTCATGCGCGCAGAAAGTCCCACACAGGGGTTGGCGCTTTTGTTCGGCGCGCCAGAGATGCAGCGGAGATGAGCATGTTGAACCGTCGCACGCTATTGGCTGGCGCCGCAGGCGCCGGCGCGCTCTCCTTGCCGGTCTTCGCCTTCGGCCAGGCGCAAGCGACAGACAAACGATTGTTGGTCGTCGTGCTGCGCGGTGGGCTCGATGGCCTCTCCGCCGTCGCGCCGATCGGCGATCCAAATTATGCTGGCTTGCGCGGTCGCTTGGCGATTGAGCGCAGCGCGGCTCTGCCGCTGGACAGCGCGTTCGCGCTGCATCCAAACCTCAGCAAAATGCATACACTCTATCGCGCCGGCGAATTGCTGCCGATCCATGCCTGCGCCACCGCCTATCGCGAGCGCTCGCACTTCGACGCGCAGAACGTGCTGGAAACGGGCGGCGTACGCCCGTTCGCGCGCAGCGAAGGTTGGCTCAACAAAGCGCTTGGCGCACTGCCGCGTTCGCGGCCGGAAATGGGTCTGGCGCTTTCCGCGCAAGCGCCGCTGATCTTACGCGGGCCGACGCCGGTTTCCACCTGGTCGCCCTCCACACTGCCCGATGTGAACACCGATACGATGGCGCGCATGCTGGCGCTCTACGAAGCGCGCGATCCAGCGCTCGCCAACGCGCTCGAATCCGCCATGAGCGCGAACATGGTGGCGATGGAATCCGGCGCGGGCGACATGAACCGCGTGGGTCCGCGCGCGATCACGCCGCTTGCGCAAATCGCCGCGCGTTTTCTAAAAGACGAGAACGGCCCAATCGCCGCTGTGATGGATGTCGGCGGTTGGGATACGCATGCGAACCAAGGCTTGGAGCAAGGCCCGCTCGCGCGTGGTTTGACATCGCTCGACGATGGGCTCGATGCGTTCAAGACGGAGATGGGCGCCGCTTGGGCGAACACGGTGGTGGTCATCGCCACCGAATTTGGCCGCACTGCAGCACCTAACGGCGCCAACGGCACCGATCACGGCACCGGCGCTGCGGCGTTTCTGGCCGGCGGCGGCGTACAAGGCGGGCGCGTTTTGGCGGATTGGCCAGGCCTCTCGCGCGCAGCGCTTTATGAAGACCGCGACCTGCGCCCGACCATCGACCTGCGCGCCGTGTTCAAGGGCGTGTTGGCCGACCATCTGGGCGTCAGCAGCGCAGCGCTTGAGCGTGAGGCGTTTCCCGACAGCGCCGCCGCGCGCGCCGCTCAGGGCCTGATCCGCGCCTAAACTATGGCTTCGGCCCGCTTCGGCTTGGGCCCAGCCGCGCACATAGGTTCGTCACCGGACGCTCGATGAAGATGTGCGTGAACGCGCCTGCGGCGATGCCAATGGCGAGGCACGCTCCAACAAACAGGAGCGCGGACGGCAAAGTGTCCGTTGGCAAGTCGAGCCGTTGCCAAAGGATAAGAAACGCAATCACAACAGATACGAGATCCTTGGGCAGATCGTTCTGCAACTTGCCCCCCCAGCGTATCTGGGGCCCTCGTGTTCCCCATCACGAGAGGGTTCAAGCCAATGCGCCGACGAGGCTTATAGACACGCTGCGCCGCCCCAGTACATTTGCGGGCATGCGATCGCTTCTCATTGCCCTTTCCGTGTTGTTCATGTTTACCGCGCCCGCGACGGCGGAGCGATTTGTGTTGCGTTATGAAGGCGTGGGGCTCGGTGTGGCGCCGTTGGGCGGCGTCACCGTCGATGCTGATGTGCGCGACGACGGCTACGATATCGCCGCCTCGATGCAATCGAGCGGCTTCATCAATGTGTTCGAGCGCACAGCGATCGAGGCGTCAGCCTCGGGCGACATTCGCAACGGCGCAGTGTTTTGGCGGCGCTACGATCTTGACCATCGCTACAGCCAAAAGCGCCGCCAGATCGGCATGCAGGTCGACGACGGCGGCGCTGTGATCGCCGAGATCAATCCGAACTACCGGCTCTGGGGCCAGCCGGCGACGAACGATGAACAACGCCGCCTCTCGCGCGATCCGCTCTCCTCGATGGTGGCGATGTCCATCGACGTCGGCCAAACCCGCCGCTGCACCGGCGCTTACCCCACGTTCGACGGCCGCTTCCATTATCTGCTCGAGCTGGCCGGCGGCGAGGTCGATAGCTTCGATGGCGCAGGCTACCAGGGCGATGTGCTGAAATGTTCCCTCGCCTATATCGCCGTGGCCGGCTATGAGCCGCGCGATGCAGGCCGCACCCGTATTCCGCATGGCGAAGTTTGGTTCGCTTTGATGCCTGACACCTCCTTTGCACCGGTCGTGCGCATCGCCACGCCCTGGCCGCGCCGCGCAGTGATCCGTCTGAGGGAATTTCGCCGCGCGCGCGTGGACGTGCAATACACGACTGCGCCCTCGCCTTGAGTGCGCGCCGCGCCGCTGCCGAATTGCTCGTCGCCGTCATGGATCGCGGCCGCGCGCTCGAAGACGCCATGACAGAGACGACAAGCTTCAACGCGCTGGAGGGTCGCGATCGCGCTTTCGCGCGCGCCTTGGTGACGGCCGGCCTGCGCCATCTTGGCGGCGTCGACACCGTGCTCTCGGAATTCCTGCAACGGCCGCTGCCTGACAATGCTGAGCATGCGCGCGCGCTGCTGCATCTGGGCGCGACACAATTGCTGGTGCTCGGCACGCCAGCGCACGCAGCGGTGGGCGAGACGGTGGAAACCGCCAACCACATGCGCGAGGCGCGTGGGTTTGCAAAGCTCATGAACGCCGTACTGCGCAAGGTGGCGGGCAACGGCGCGGCGATCTTCGCTACGCTTCCACCGGGCGCCGATCTGCCGGCTTGGCTCTATACGCGTTGGCGCGCGACCTATGGCGAAGCCGCGCCGCGTATCGCTGGAGCGCTGCTACACGAAGCCCCGCTCGACATCAGTGTGAAGGACGATGCGGCCGGCTGGGCTGAGAAGCTTGGCGGCGTGGTGACGCCGACTGGGAGCGTGCGCCTGAGCGATCCAGCGCCAATCGACACCCTGCCCGGCTTCGATGAAGGCGCCTGGTGGGTGCAGGACGCAGCGGCGGCGTTGCCGGCCAAGCTCTTGGGCGAGGTGCGCGGCAAGCGCGTGCTTGATCTTTGCGCCGCGCCGGGCGGCAAGACGTTGCAGCTGGCGGCGGCTGGCGCGCAGGTCACGGCGGTGGATAAGTCCCAGGCGCGCTTGAAGCGCCTGCGCGAAAATCTGACGCGCACCAAACTCAAGGCCGAAATCATCTGCGCCGACGCGCTCGAATTTCGCGCCGAGCCGTTCGACGCCGTGCTGCTCGACGCGCCCTGCACGTCCACCGGCACGCTACGTCGCCACCCGGACGTGGCCTGGCTGCGCCGCCCGACCGACGTGCGCGCGCTCGCCGAATTGCAGGCGCAATTGGTGGCCGCTTGCGCCAAGCTGTTGAAGCCCGGCGCGCCGCTGCTCTACGCGGTCTGCGCGCTGGAGCCCGAGGAAGGTCCTGGAATCGTTGCGGAAGCGCTGCGCACCGGCTGGCGTCGCGCCGCGCTGACGAACGAAATTCCGGCGGAATTCGTCACCCCCGACGGCGACATGCGCACGCATCCGGGCTTCTGGCCCGAGCTTGGCGGCCTCGACGGCTTCTACGCCGCCCGTTTGCTGCGCACTTAATCCACAAGAAAACCGGCTCGCCTTGCGCGCCCTCCCCGGCGCGGGGTACGACACATCATGGCGCGCACGCTCATTGCACCCTCGATCCTCGCAGCGGATTTTTCCAAATTGGGCGAGGAAGTCCGCGCAGCCGAAGCCGCCGGCGCCGACATGATCCATGTCGATGTGATGGACGGCCATTTCGTGCCGAACATCTCGATCGGCCCGAGCGTGGTGAAATCGATCCGGCCGCACTCGAAGCTGCCGTTCGACGTGCATCTGATGATCGCGCCAGTCGATCCTTACATCCAAGCGTTCCGCGATGCGGGCGCCGACATCATCACCGTACACCCCGAGGCCGGCCCGCATGTGCACCGCACATTGCAGGCGATCAAAGCGACGGGCGCGAAGGCGGGTATCTCGCTCAACCCCGGCACGCCGGCGCAAACAATCGATCCCGTGATCGATCTGATCGACCTTGTGCTGGTGATGAGCGTAAACCCTGGCTTTGGTGGGCAGAGCTTTATCGAAACCGCGCTGCCGAAGATCGAGCAGCTGCGCCGCAAGATCGATGCGACCGGCCGCGACATCATTCTCGAAGTCGATGGCGGCGTGAACGCCAAGACCGCGCCGCGCGTGATCGCGGCTGGCGCTACAGCGCTTGTGGCCGGCACCGCCGTTTATGGCGGCGATCCGAGCGCCTATGCCGACAATATCGCGCGCTTAAGAGCGCCGGCCTAAGCGGCATGAACGCTCCGGCCTCCCCTCCCCGCCGGCCGGTGAGGCCGATCCCGATGAGCGACATCTGGCGCGCGAACCCATTTCATCGGATGCGCCTTGGCGACATCAACGCGCCCGATCGCATCAATCAATGGGGCGACGATCCGCGCGTCGGCGATGCTGAGCGCGGGCGTGAACTCGGGCGCGGGCAATGGCGCGTCGCTGCTGAACGCATGGCTGGCGAGCATGCGCTGCCGTGGCGCGCGCCGCATCCGTCGCGGCACTTCACGGCGCGGCTGCATTCTTTTTCGTGGCTGATTGACCTGGCGTCGATTGGCTCATCCGCCAACGGCCGCATCGCCGATCTGATCGATTCCTGGATCGCGGATTTCGGCGAGTGGGACGAACTCGCTTGGGATCCTGAGCTCACGGCAGAGCGCTTGTTTGCCTGGCTGTGCTGGGGCCGGCCGGCGTTCGAGCTGGGCGCACCCGAACAACGCGCGGCGCTGATGCGTTCGGCGGCGCGGCAAGCGCGCATGCTGATGCTGGCGCAAAGCGAATTGAGCGAACGCCATCTGGGCTCGATCAAAGCTGGCGCGGCTTTGATCCTTGCAGGCGCGGCTGGTTTTCCAGACGCGACCCGCCTTGCCGAGCAAGGCGAGGAAATGCTGGCCGAAGCATGCGCCAAGCAATTCTTCTCCGACGGCGGCCATCTTTCGCGTTCGCCCGAAGCCTTGGCCGATGCGCTGTGCGACATGGTCACGGCCTGCGAGATGCTGGAAGACCCGCCGCAGCTCGTGCGCGACACAATGCCGAAACTCGCCAACATGCTGCGCATGTTGCGCATGGGCGATGGCGGTCTCGCCTGCTTCCACGGCGGCTCGGAAGATTCCGCCGCTTCGGTTGACGCCGTGCTCACGCGCGTTGGCGGCGAGCCGCGCAATTTTCAGTTCGCGACGCATACAGGCTATCAGCGCCTTGAAGCGGGCCCACTGCGTGTTGTGTTCGATGTCGGCACGGCGCCGCCGCTCACCTATTCCGAACGCGCGCATGCGAGTGCGCTGTCGTTCGAGCTTTCGAGCGAAAGCGAACGCATCATCGTCAATGTCGGCGCCACGCGCGAATTGGAGCCGGCCGCACGTATGGCCGCGCGTGTCACCAACGCACATTCAACTTTGGTGTTGGCGGACTCGCTTTCGGCAGCACTGGAAGAGCCGCGCCGCGGCCGCGGCCCTTCCCGCATCTCCGGCCCGACCCTCGATGATGTGCGCCGCTCGTCCGACGAGAGCGGCATCACCGTGCAAGGCCGCCATGACGGCTATCGCGACAAGTTTGGACTGCTGCATCGGCGCTATCTCTTCATCGACCACGACGGCAGGAACCTGCGCGGCATCGATGAAATGATCCGCCCGGTGAAGCTCAAGGGCGCGACCTGGAAGAAGGACATTCCCTACGTCGCGCGCTTCCATTTGCACCCGGACGTGCGCGCTAAACTGGTTGAGCATCAGATGGCGCTGCTGGAAACACGCAACGGCCAACGCTGGCGGCTGCGCACCGACGCGCCCGAGATCGGCATTGAGCCCTCGATCTATTGGGGCGGCCCCGCCCCGCGCGAAAGCACGCAAATCGTGCTCACCGGCGCCGCCGACCCGATGGGCCACGGCCTCGCCCCGCCCAACCGTATCCGCTGGGCGCTGGCGCGGGCTTGATCACATCCTCCGCGCGACGACGAACGGCCGCACGTCCTTGCCTTTGACGCCGTGGCGTGCGCGCTCGATGATCTCGAAGCCAGCGTCGACGATCGCGCGCTCCAATTCTTCAGCCGAGAAAAACGCCACATAAGGCGCTTGACCGAATGCCTGCATGAACGGGACCAGCAAACGGATCGCCGAATTCATCTCACTCAGACAGGGCGTCTTAGAGATGAACACACCACCCGGCTTCAACACGCGATGCACACCGCGTAAGGCGGCGTCGCGCGCCGCCACGAGGTGCAGCACATTGAAGCCGAGCGCGACGTCAAACGCCTGCTCGGGAAGCGTCAATGCATCGGGCCTGGCGACTTCGAACGAAATGTTTGCAATGCCCTGCGTCGCCGCCTTCTCGCGCGCAATGGCGATCATCTCACTGGAAATATCGGTCGCCGTCAGGTGACCAACAGACGACGCGAGGGCGAGCGCGGTCGTGCCCGTCCCGCAGCCGAACTCAAATGCGGCATCGCCTGTCTTCAAATAGCGGCGCGTCTCCTCAAGCGTCCGCTCATAGCCGGCGACATCCGCGATCGGGTCCTTGGCGTATTTGCGTGCAATGCGGTCCCAAAAGCGCGGGTTATCATTGGCCTGCGGCATGTCGCTTCTCCGTGGGGTGCGCCTCTAGCACACCAAAAGCCGCCACCCTCATCGCTTTTGTGAAATCGTCGCGCCAGACCGGCAGCCCGCCGCATTGACCACACGGGCGAGTCCAGGCCATGCACAGCCAACAAATTCGTCACATTACCGGCCGAAAGGTCCCGCCATGACAGACATCCTCCCCATCAAGCGCGCCCTTATTTCGGTGTCGGACAAGACCGGCCTGATCGATCACGCCAAGGCGCTCTGCGACCTCGGGGCTGCGCTCATCTCCACCGGCGGCACTAAGAAAGCGATCGCGGATGCGGGGCTGAAGGTCGATGACGTAAGCGCAATCACCGGTTTCCCGGAAATGATGGATGGCCGCGTAAAGACACTGCACCCGAAAGTGCATGGCGCCTTGCTGGCGCTGCGCGACAATGGCGAACACACCGGCGCCATGAAAGAGCACGGCATCGAAGCGTTCGACGTGCTCTATGTGAACCTCTACCCGTTCGAAGAAACCGTCGCGCGTGGCGCCGATTTCGACACCTGCATCGAAAACATCGACATTGGCGGCCCGGCCATGATCCGAGCGGCCGCAAAGAATTACGGCTTCATCGCTGTCGCCACAGATGCTGACGACATGGCCGCTATCCTCGAAGAGGCCAAGGCGCACGGCGGCACGACGCTGGCGCTGCGCAAGAAGCTGGCGGCGAAGGCGTTCTCGCGCACTGGCGCATACGATGCGGCGATCTCGTCTTGGTATGCGGATCAACTCGGCGAAACCACGCCAAATTGGCGCGCGCTCGGCGGCAAGCTGAAGCAGAGCCTGCGCTATGGGGAAAACCCGCACCAGCACGCGGCGTTTTACACGACGTGCGAACATCGCTTCGGCGTCGCCACGGCCAAACAGCTGCAAGGCAAAGAGCTCAGCTACAACAATTTGAACGACACCGACGCGGCGTTCGAGCTCGTCGCGGAGTTCGATCCCAGCGAAAGTGCGGCTGTCGCGATCATCAAGCACGCCAATCCGTGCGGCGTGGCGACAGGCGGCAATCTGCTCGAAGCCTATCAGCGCGCGCTGGAATGCGATTCCACCTCGGCGTTCGGCGGCATCGTCGCTTTGAACCGCCGCTTGGATAAGGCCGCCGCCGAAGCCATCGCCGATATCTTCACCGAAGTGGTGATCGCGCCGGAAGCGGATGAAGACGCGGTCGCCGTGTTCGCGAAGAAAAAGAACCTCCGCCTGCTCGTCACCGGCGGTCTGCCTGATCCGGCAACGCCGGGCCTCTCAATCAAGACCATCGCCGGCGGCTTCCTGGCGCAAAATCGCGACAATGGCCGCGTCAGCGCCGCCAACCTTAAATTCGTCACGAAAAAGCAGCCCACTGACGCACAAGTGCGCGACATGATCTTCGCGTTCAAGGTGGCCAAGCACGTGAAGTCGAACGCGATCATCTATGTGCGCGACGCCGCCACTGTCGGCATTGGCGCGGGGCAAATGAGCCGGGTCGATTCCGCGCGCGTTGCGCGTTTGAAAGCCGAGGACGTCGCACACGCCAACGGCTGGCGCGAACCGAAGACGATCGGCTCGGTCTGCGCCTCGGACGCGTTCTTCCCCTTCCCCGACGGTCTGCTGCAAGCCGTGCAAGCGGGCTCAACCGCAGTGATCCAACCGGGCGGCTCGATCCGCGATGACGAAGTGATCAAGGCGGCCGATGAAGCCGAGATCGCGATGGCCTTCACCGGCATGCGCCATTTCCGGCACTGACGCGCATGGGGCCTTGTTTGCGCCGTAGGAGTTTGGGCGTCATCGCGCTGATATTGGCGCTGATGGGCGCGAGCATGCCGGCCGCCGCCGAGACCTTGCAGGATCGCGTTGAGCTGCTGGCGCCGCATTTCAGCGTGACGCGGCCACAGGGCGATGGCCCGTTTCCGGTTTTGATCATGCTGCACGGGTGCGGCGGGCCACGGCCGTTTACCGATCACACCGCCGAAGCGGGGGTCCGCGCGGGCGCGGGCGTGATCAATGTCGATTCCTATCGCCCACGCCGCATCAGTCGCGTTTCGGCGCTGGCCACCGTATGCACCGGCGCGCGCCTGCAGGGCCGCGAGCGCGCGGGCGATCTCTATGCCGCGATGGCCTGGGCGCGTCAGCAAAGCTGGGCTGATGGTTCGCGCGTGGCCGCAATCGGTTGGAGCCACGGCGCCTGGACGATCATGGATGCGCTGGCGTTGCGCGCCGGCGCGGAAATGCGGCGCGCAACCGGGCTCGAAGATTTGCCCGATGAGCCGCTTGCGGGCCTGAGCGCAGCGCTGATCGTCTATCCCTATACCGGCATCGGCTCTTTCGCCGGCCGACGCGATTGGCGCCTCGCGCCGCGCAGCACGGCGATTATCGCGCAGCACGATTACATTGTCGGCCAAACCCGCGGCGCGCTCGAACGCCAACGACAGCGCAGCCCCTCGCTTGATCTCGTGCTGTTCGAGGGCGCGACGCACGCTTTTGAAGATTCGCAAGCGAGCGACCCGCGCGTGCGCTACAGCCCAGCTGCGACCGCGCGCGAGCACGGCATGATCCGCGAGATGATCGCTGGGATGTGAGCCAGTCGGACCAGCGTCTAGAAGCCGGCGGTCCGATGATCAGCGCACCGAACCAACCAGCGCGTTGAACTCGGCCGATATCAACATCAGCTTGGCAAACGTCCACGGCCCTTGCGCGTTCAGCTCAGCGAACGCCGCATGCGCGCGTGTCGCCGGCTGGCCGAGCGAGCCTAGCCAAGTCTTTGCCGCTTGCGCGACCGAGGCGGCGTCCGTCTGCTTCGGCGCGCCCATCGCTTTCGCGGCCGCCTCAGTAAGCTTCAGCTGCATCTCGCCGAAATCGTCGGCGGCGCGGCGCACCACCAGGCGATCCCAATGCTGATCGAGGCGCATATTCATCGCCGCATCGCGCAACGCATCGAGACCAAGCTCGGCGCCGATCACGCAATGCAGTGTCGATGCTGGATGGATCGGCCAGGACGCGCGGCGCGCAAGGTCAGCCACGTCGAGCGAGAGGGTCAACGGCGACAGAAGTGCTGCCTCCTCCGCCAGATCGGCCGAAGCGCCCAGATCAAGCAGGCTTTTGCGGCGCGTTTCCACACGCTGCTGCTCAATCGCCGAGAGATCGTCCAGCAACGTCTTGCGCTGCGCCTCGACCGGCTCGCGATAGAGCTTCACAACGTCGAGGATCGAAGCTGGCGTGTCGCGATCGAAACCGCCATTGCGGGCCAGATAGATCGTACCGCGGCGCAGCGCCCCGCCCACACGCTGATGCAGCGCGATTTGCGCAGCGGCGGGCGCTTTGTTATCGAGCGCGTTAATGCGCTCGACCAGCGGCTCAAGGTCGAAAATGCGCCGCGTCGCTTCAAACGCACGCGCCACCGTGACGGCATCCGCACGTGAAATGTCGCGGATGCGGTCCACGAACGATGGACCCGCGCGGTTGACGATATCATCAGCCCATTTTGTGGCGATGATCTCGCGATGCAGGCGGTGCGTCTGCATTTGCGGCTCGAACTTCCAAAGCTCTTTCGGGAAATAAGCCTTCAGCGGCTCCTTGAACGCGGCATCGTCCGGCGCGCTGGAGGCGACGATCGCGTCGAACAGATCGATCTTGGCGTAAGCGACGAGCTTGGCGAGTTCAGGCCGCGTCAGCCCCTGCTTGGCCGCGCGCAGGCCGGCAATTTCGCCAGTCAGTGGAAGACCCTCAACGCGGCGCGCGAGTTTGCCCGCCGCTTCCAGGCGCTGAATGAAGCGCTCGTGGCTATCGAGGTCCGCCGCAGCGCTGCTTTGCGCGATGCTGATGGCGCCGGTTTGGTTGTAATTGTCTTCCAGCACGAGCGCGCCGACTTGGTCGGTCATCGATTCCAGCAGCTTGTCGCGCGCTTCGACTTTGAGCGCACCGCTCCGGATCGCGTCGCCCAGGAGGATCTTGATGTTGACCTCGTGGTCCGACGTATCGACGCCGGCGCTATTGTCGATCGCGTCGGTGTTGATGCGCCCGCCGTTGCGCGCGAAGGCGATGCGGCCTTTTTGGGTGACGCCAAGATTGGCGCCTTCACCGATGACTTGCGCGCGCAGATCCTCGCCGTCGACACGGATCGAATCATTGGCCTTGTCGCCGACGTCAGCGTGACCCTCGCTGCGCGCTTTGATGTAATTACCGATGCCGCCAAACCACATGAGCTCGCATTGGCTGAGCAACAGCGCGTGCATCAGCTCGGTCGGCGTCACGGAGGATTTCTCGATGCCGGTGAGCGCTGCGATTTCCGGGCTGATGTCGATCGCCTTCAGGCTGCGCGAGAACACGCCGCCGCCTTTCGAGATCAGCGCCTTGTTGTAATCCTGCCAGGAGGTGCGCGGCGTATCGAACAGACGCTTGCGCTCCACCCAGGTCGCCTCGACGTCGGCTGGGTTGGGATCGATGAAGATGTCGCGGTGATCGAACGCCGCGAGCAATTTGATCTTACGCGAGAGCAACATGCCGTTGCCGAACACGTCGCCCGACATATCGCCGACGCCGATGACGGTGAATTCTTGCGTTTGGATGTCTTTGCCAATTTCGCGGAAATGGCGTTTCACCGCCTCCCACGCGCCTTTGGCGGTGATGCCCATGGCTTTGTGGTCGTAACCGACCGAGCCGCCCGACGCGAACGCGTCGCCCAGCCAATGGCCGTATTCGGCGCTGATGCCGTTGGCGATGTCGGAGAACGTGGCGGTGCCCTTGTCGGCGGCAACGACGAGATAGGCGTCATCGCCATCCCAGCGGACGACTTTGTTGGGCGCCTTCACCCCGTCGGCGACGATATTATCGGTGATGTCGAGCAGACCGCGCAGGAAGGTCTTGTAGGCTTCAACGCCGGCCTCTTGGAAACCAGGCGCGCCGCGCGCAGGCAAGCGCTTCGGGAAGAAGCCGCCCTTCGCGCCGACTGGCACGATGATCGCGTTCTTCACTTGCTGCGCTTTGACGAGATCCAGCACTTCAGTGCGGAAGTCGTCGCGACGATCGGACCAGCGCAAGCCGCCGCGCGCTACAGGGCCAAAGCGCAAATGCACGCCTTCGACCTGCGGGCTGGCGACCCAGATTTCGCGGTACGGCTTCGGTGCCGGCAATTCAGCAACAGCGTGGCTGTCGATCTTGAACGACATATAAGCCTTGGGCTGACCGTCAGCGGCAGGCTGATAATAATTGGTGCGGCGGATCGCCTTCACGAGATGGGCGATGCGACGCAATGCGCGGTCGTCATCAAGGCTGACCACTTCGTTGAGCGCCGCTTCAATCAGGAATTCGAGCTTCGAGCTTCGGCTTTCGCGCGTCTCCATCGGAACCGGCAAATTCGGATCGAAGCGCGCTTTGAAGAACGCGAGGATGAGCGCTGCGATCTTCGTATTGCTCGCCAGCGCCTGTTCCTGCACCGCTTGCGTCGGATCGAGGCCGGTTTGTTGGCGATAGCGCGCCAGCGCCCGCACCAACGCCGCTTCACGCCACGAACACGGCAGCGCCAGGATCAGACGGTTGAAGCCGTCATTCTCAGCTTTGCCCGTCCAGATCGCGGCGAACGCTTCTTCGAATTGCTTGCCCGCGCGCTCAAGATCGATCGGCTTGCCATCGGCAGAGCGGGTTTCGATGTCGTGCACATGGATGCGCTGCGCTGGATGCAGCGGGCCGGCTTTGAGCTGCAGCTCGAAATTCACTTCCGAGTCGACGAACAACCCCATGTTCTCAAGGATCGGCACCGTGGCCGAGAGCGCCAACACATCGCCGCGCGCGTAGAATTTGCAGCGCATCGTGTTTTCAGCGTCGTCCGGCAGGCGATAGGCGCGCGCGCGGATAATCTCATCATCGCCGGCCGTCAAAATCTGCGCCGTATCGATCAAGGCTTCGTTGACCGCATAACGCTCCCGATACGCGGCCGTGAACGCATCGGCAAAGCGGCTCTCCACCTGCTCGCGCGCGGCGGCGCTGAAGAGATCGGTGCGCAGCAATGCGCCGTTGAACGCATCGTCCCATGTGTGGGTGAGCGCCGCGATTTCAATGTCGAGCGCTTGGACATCGGGATCGGCGCGCGTCTTGTCGATGTCGCCGATCACGAACAATACGCGTGCGAGCTGACCTTCGCCGAGCTGGGGCTGGAAGCTTTCCACCACGCCGCCATAATGACGCGCGATGGCTTCACCGACGCGCTCGCGCAATTCGGAATTGAAGCGGTCCTTCGGAATATAGGTGAGCGCCGTGGCGAAGCGATTGAAGCGATCGCGGCGGGTGAACACGCGCGCGCGCGGGCGGTCCAACAAGTGCAGAATACCGCGCGAGATGCTGAGCAAATCCTCGCGCGACATCTGCCAGAGCTCTTCGCGCGGGTAATATTCGATGATCTTGCGCAGCGTTTTGGAATTGTGGCCACCGGGCGCGAAGCCCGCCTGCTCCATTACCCATTCGGCCTTGCGGCGCAGGATCGGGATGTTGCGCGTAGGCTCAGTGAAGCTTTCGCTGGTGAAGAGGCCGACGAAGCGCACTTCGCCAATCGCCTCGCCCTTTTCATTATAGCGCTTCACGCTGACGAAATCGGCCGTGGTGCGGCGATGCACGCGCGCGCGGATGGTGGATTTAGAGACGACGAGCGGCGTTGGCTCATCCATCAAACGGCGCAATTCAGGCGTCAGCATCATCGGCTCGGCCGAAGAGCGCAGGACGTAAAGTTCGATGTCGCGCAGCACGCCAAGGCAACTGGCCGACAGGATCTCCGGCTCGTCCGCCTTGTAGCTGCCGTCGGCCAGGCGCTGGTATTTGTAATCGCGCGCGCCGAGGAAGGTGAATTTGTCAGCCGCGAGCCAGCGCAGCAGCGCCACCGATTCCGCGACCTCGTCTGCCGGCGCATTGGTGCGCGCGCCTTCAAGCTCTTCGGCGCAGTCCAGCATGCGCTGGCGCATGCCCTGGAAATCCTTTACCGCGGCGCGCACATCGCTCAGCGAACCGCGCACGCCGTCATGTAGCGCCTTGGCGCGCTGCGCCGAAAGGCGCGGCAGATGCACTTGAATCAGCGACTCGCGGCCCTGCCCCGCTGGCGCGGGCGCCACGGGGTGGAACATGGCGAGTGCGGCGATGCCTTGGTCAGCCAATTCGCCCATCACCGAATCAACGAGGAAGGGCATGTCCGGGCCAACGATTTCGAGAATGTCGCGATCGAGCGTGCGGCCGCCGGCGCCGATGCCTGGGCGAATGCGCGTCGATTGCTGCTCCGGCGTCCGCTCACCGCGCCATAACCAAAATTCATGCGCAAGCGCGGCCAGGTCCGCGAGCGTCAGGTCGCCCAATTCGTCGGCGGATGCGTCTTCATACAAGCCGCGCAGAAAGGCTTCTGCGGCAGGATCAATGGCGCCGTTGGCGCGGAAGGCGGGCCAAGGGCCCTGGGTTGCGGTTGAAATGAATTGGTCGGCGGTTTGCGGGAGTTCCGCGCGCGCAGCGGCGTCCATGAAGCGTTTCCTGCGAGCGGTTCGCGCCGCAATTCGGCGGACGCGAAGCACGCGTTAGATTTTGGCGCGAACCTAGCCTCCCCAGCGTCAGGCGCAACAGGCGGAGAGGCATTCTTCGAGCGCAAAGTCGCGCGCGCGGCCTGCGTTAGCGCATGGCCGGATCACTCGGCTGAGAAATTTCGAAAATTGGCGGCGCCGTCGGACGGGGACAAGCTGTCCGACGGCGCCTGCAGGCCTCGCAGCAGGCTGGGTGGGGGACGCACGCGGAGGCCTGGTCCTGTGGACGGTCACGGTCCGCGTGAATGAAGCCCCCCGCTTGAGCCCACGCATTACGGATCGATACGTCAAATGACGATCGAGCGCGCGCCGGTGCAAAGCCCTCTAGTTCGAGAAACGTCCCAAGCCCCGGCGACGTTCGTAGCAAAACCGATACATGCTTGACGCCGATTCGCAAGATCAATTTGATCCGGAATCGGAGCTGTTGGCCGTCTCTGCGTCGGGTGTCGGTTTTCCGTCTGCAGACAGCAGAATGGCGATCCATTTCGTTGTCGGAAATTGCGCCAATACAATCATCAACATCACGGTGAGGGGTGCTGCGAGAAACGCACCGACAATGCCCCACACCAAGCCCCAAATCGCCAGCGCAAGCAGCACGACGACTGCGGAAAGATTTAATGACTCTCCCGTCATGCGCGGCTGAACGAAATTGCCGATGACGAATTGCCAAACACCGACGCCCGCAAAAACCGCAACGACAGGTCCGAGTGTGGGAAATTGTACAAGCGCGACGGCTGTCGTTAGGACAACGGCGACGATCGAGCCAATGGTTGGAATGTAATTGAGAAAGAAGATCAGGAACGACCAAAACAGCGCGTTCTCAAGGCCGATAATCGTCAGGGTCGTGAATGTGAGCCCGGTAATAATCAGACTCATAATGGTCTGAACCCAAAGATAACGCTCCATCGACACGCGAATACGCGCGATCACATGGCGTGCGGCCTCGCGCTTGCCTTTACCGCGAAAAATCAGGTCGAGCTTGTCGGACATGACGCCCGCGGCCGGAAACAGGAAGGCCAGGAAGATCAACGTGAAGATCGTGCTGGAGACGAGGTTTTGCAGACTTTCGCCGATTTCGCCCGCCAGCCGGGTTGGATCGAGATTGGCGATCAGATCGCGCACCGTCGGTGATCGTCCCGGCACGCCCAGCGCTTCATGCGCTTGGCTCAGCACCTGGTTGAGGCGGAATTCGTAGCGCGTCTGGTCCGCCAGAATGGCGGCGACGTTATCGACGACGATCACGCCCACGACGGCGACGATCCCCAACACGATGATGATCGCGGCCGGCAACGCCACCCAACGCGGCGTGAACGGGATGCGTTTGTCGAGCGTCCCGGCCAGGCCATCGATCGCCAGCCACAGGATCAGCGCCATCGCAAACTGGGAGAGCGGCTCGCGCAGATAATAGAGCCCCGCAGCGATCACGCCCGCAGCGATTATCCACAGCGCGCCCCGTTGCGACAAATCCATCTGCCTCTCCTGCCCGGCTTGCGCCATAAACACCCGATGCGCCAAGCTGTTGCGCGAAGCAAGGAGCCCGGCCAATGGCGGCAAACATCGAAATCGGCGCGTCCCCCGAAGGGGTGCAGAGCATGGCTCTGAAGCGCGCCAACCGCCACGGCCTCATCGCCGGCGCCACGGGAACCGGCAAAACCGTCACGCTCCAAGTGCTGGCCGAAGCCTTCGCTCGCGAGGGCGTCAATGTCTTCGCCGCCGACATCAAGGGCGATCTTTCCGGCTGCGCAGCGAATGGCGACCCCGCCCCGGCTTGGGCGGCCGCGCGCGCCGCCGAGATCAATCTGCCGCTGACGCCCGAAGCCATGCCCGCCGTGTTCTGGGACGTCTATGGCGAGCTCGGCCACCCCGTCCGCACCACGGTCACGGAAATGGGCCCGGTGCTGATGGGCCGCGTACTCGAGGCGACGGACGCGCAGGCCGGCGCGCTCACCATCGCGTTCCGCATCGCCGACGATTGGATCAAGGCGGGCAAGAACGAAGGCCTGCTGCTCGATCTCAACGATCTGCGCGCGCTGCTGACCTACCTCTCGGAAAATTCCGAGGAAATCGGCAAGCAATACGGCCTGGTCACGCCGCAATCGATCGCCGCGCTGCAGCGCAAATTGCTCCAACTAGAAATGGACGGCGCCGACCATTTCTTCGGCGAACCCGCCTTCAATCTCGATGAATTGCTGCGCACCCGCGAAGACGGCAAAGGCACGATCAATATCCTCGCATCCGAGCGCCTGGTGCAAAGCCCACGCCTCTATTCGGCGTTCCTGCTCTGGCTGATGAGCGAACTTTGGGAAGAACTGCCGGAAGTCGGCGACCAGGATAAGCCGAAGCTCGTCTTCTTCTTCGACGAAGCGCACCTCCTTTTCCGCGATGCGCCGAAGGAGCTGGTGAACAAGGTCGAGCAAGTCGTGCGCCTGATCCGCTCCAAGGGCGTCGGCATCTATTTCGTCACGCAATCGCCGGCAGATATTCCAGAGATCGTGCTCAGCCAGCTCGGCAATCGCTTCCAGCACGCGCTGCGCGCCTATACGCCAAGCGACCAGAAGGCCGTGCGCGCAGCGGCGCAGAGCTTCCGCGCGAACGAAAACGTCGATGTCGCCAAGGAGATTCAGGAGCTGAATGTCGGCGAAGCGTTGGTTTCGACGCTAGACGAGAAAGGCGCGCCGACGCCCGTGGCGCGCACCAAGATTCGCCCGCCGAACTCCCATGTCGGCCCGATCTTGCTGGCCGAACGCCAAGCCATGATGCGCGCCAACACGAGCGGCCGCGCTTACGAAAAGGCGATCGACCGCGAAAGCGCGCATGAAATCCTCGGTCGCCGCGCCGCGCAAGCGGCTGAAGCGACCGCGCGTGAGCAAGAGCGTGAAGCACGCGAGAAGGAAGCCGCGCGCTCGTCACGCGGCACGACCGCCCGCTCCAGCGGCGGCGCGTCGCGCGCGAAGTCGACGCGCAGCAGCGGCTCGCGCACCACAGCGGTCGAGCGTCAAACCGGCCGCGTCGCCAGCGGCGTCATGAACACGCTCGTCCGCGAACTCATGCGCGGCATCCTCGGCACGCCGCGCCGGCGCCGATAGAAACGGAACCTGCTCATGGACCTCAGCCTCGGCAATCCTCTGTTCGCTACGTACGTCATCGCGGCTTCGCTGATGATCCTGAAGGCCGTCGCCATGTCATGGCTCACAGTGCAGCGGATGGTGAGCGCCAAGAGCGGCTTTCGCGCGCCCGAAGATTTGCGCAAGACGCCGCTCAACCCCAGTCCCGATCCGACGCAATTGCTGCCAAATGAAAAGGTCGAGCGCATCCGGCGCATCCATCAAAATGACCTTGAGAACATTCCCTTCTTCTTGATCGCAGCGCTGCTCTTCGTGGCGACCTCGCCGCCGCTCGCGCTCGCGCAATGGCTGCTCTACGGCTACGTCGCCTCACGCTTCCTGCATTTCATCGCCTACCTCACCGCGCAAACGCATGATCTGCGCGCGATGCTGTGGACGATCGGCTCGCTCATTCTCATCTTTATGACCAGCTCAGCGCTCTGGGCGGCCATCAACACGTTCATTGTGTGATTGATGGACGCCGCGAACGAAGAGATCATCGTCGTCACCGCGCCGCGCTTGCCGGAGTCGGCTGGTGAGCGCGCGTATTCGGTGTTGCCGATCGATCCGCGCGCGCTGGAGGACGCGGTGCGTTTGGATCGCGCACTCGCGGTGGCGCCGGGGGCCAATCTGTTCCGTCGCAATGATAGCGGCGCGGCGAATCCAACGGTGCAAGGTTTGTCGCTGCGCGCGATTGGCCCCTCCGGCGCGGGGCGCGCGCTCGTCACGCTCGACGGTGTGCCGCAGCATGATCCATTTGGCGGCTGGGTGATCTGGGGCGGTCTGGCGCCAGAATTGATCGAGCACGCCAATGTCATTCGCGGCGCGGGCGCTGGCCCTTATGGCGCCGGCGCGTTGACAGGCGTGGTCGCGCTGGATGAGCGCAGCGCGCAAGGATTTTCATTGCGCGCCGAGTATGGCGAGCGCGACTACACCCGCATCGGGGGCGTAGGCGTAGCGAACAGCGACGCATTCAGCGCCCTGCTTGCCGCGAGCGTCGAGCACGATGACGGCTGGATCCCTACGCGCGAAGGCCGTGGCAGAGCCGATGCGCCACTCGCCCGCGACGCCATGAGCGGCGCGGTGCGTGTGCAGACCATGCAAGCCAATGTGCTGATCTCGGCGCGGCTGTCGGCTTATGGCGAAGAGCGCAGCTCCGGTTTGCGTGGCGCGAACTCGACGGCCGATGGCGTCGCGGCCAGCCTCACGCTCGTGTCGCAGCCACGCACCGAAGCGCCCGGCTGGCGCGTGCAGGCGTGGGCGCGCGAAAGCGACATGAGCAACAGCTTCGTGAGCGTCGCCCCCGATCGCAGCATGACAACACCTGCTTCCGTGCAGGATGAAACGCCCGCGTTCGGCTGGGGCGCGAACGCGGCCTTGCGCTGGACCAATGCGGAAATCGGCGTCGACGTGCGCGCGGCTGATGGCGAGACGCGAGAGCGCTTCAATTATAGCGGTGGAACGTTTTTGCGTTCTCGCGTCGCCGGCGGCGAAACGCTGAGCGCAGGCGCTTACGCCGAAGGCTGGCGCACGTATGGCGACACACTCGTTTCCGGGGGTGTGCGGCTCGATTGGTGGCAAGCGAGCGAAGGCCAACGGCTCGAACGCTTGATCGCCACCGGCGCGCCAACACTCGATGTCGAAGCAGAGGATCGAGAAGTTTGGGCGCCCAACGCACGCGTGGGCCTGCGTCACGATTTCGGCACGCACTATGCCCGCGCCGCCGCCTATGCAGGCTTCCGCCCGCCCACACTGAACGAACTGCATCGCCCCTTCCGCGTCGGCAACGATGTCACCGAAGCCAATTCCACGCTCGAACCTGAACGCCTCTACGGCCTCGACGCCGCATTCGGCGATGATGATGGCGACGTGGCGTGGAGTGTTGGCGCGTTCGCGGTGCGCCTTGTCGATCCCATCACCAACGTCACGCTTGGCATTGGCCCCGGCACGTATCCGCCCGGCGTCTTCGTGCCGGCGGGCGGCGTCTATCGGCAGCGTCAAAACGCCGGCCACATCGATGCAATCGGCGTCGAAGCCGATGCGCGCGGCGCCTTGAGCGATACGCTCTCGTGGCGCGCCGCGCTCTCCTACACCGACGCGCAAGTGGATGGCGGCGATGACGCGCCGCAACTCACCGGCCTGCGCCCCGCGCAAGCGCCGGTTCAGAGCATCACAGCGGGCCTCGCTTGGCGGCCCTGGCGCAGCGGCGAGTTCAGCGCCGACGCCCGCTACGAAAGTGCGCGCTTCGATGATGATCTCAACACACGTCGTCTCGGGGCAGCGCTCACGCTCGATCTGCGCTTCGAACAAAACATCGCGTCCCACGCGAGCGCCTTCATCGCACTCGACAACGCGCTTGATGCCGAAATTGAAACCGGTGCGACAGCCGACGGCGTTACCCTTTATGGCGCACCGCAAGCGGTGCGGGTTGGCGTCCGCCTAACTGGCGGCTGAGGCGCGATCGACGCGGCATTGGAAGCAGCCGAACTTTGACCTGATGTGAACATACCCGATGGCTGGGTTGTTCAAGATCGACTCGCATGCGTTCTTCAGATCGGCGCCGCGCACGATCTGGCCGGTCTCGTAGCGAATCCAATCCTCGGCATCGTAACCGCGCACGGCCGCTGGATCGAGAAAGTGAAACCAATCCGGCAAATCCGCGCCTTCGTAACGCGCGCATGTCTCGGTATGCAGAAAGATAGGCCCACTCTCCGCATAAGGCTGCGCGCGCGGGAATGGGCGATAATGGAGCACCAGCTTGTCAGCGCCCGGCGCGATGAGCTGGAGGCAATGCCGGCACGGATTGGCCGCGCCTTGGGCTGTGCGCACCAGAGGCCGCTGCCCGTTCGCATCCGCGCCGCCATCGCGCAATTGATCAAACACTGCCGTGGGAATACCGCTCACACGCAACTCCATCCCGTCCTCCTATTGGGTGTCAGAGGAAAGCATGTGGCTGCGCCAACGGCGCGCCGAATTCGGACTTGGCGCCCAAAAACGCTAATCCACGATCCCGCTTTTCCACTCCGCGTCACGGCGCGGTAGCGCCAGATAGCTTTCGCTGCGCATTTCCATCAGGCGCGAGGCGGTGCGTTCGAATTCGAAGCTTTGATCGCCCGCCGGATAGAGCGTCTGTGGCGGCGCATCGGCGGAGGCGACGAGTTTCACTTTCGCTTCGTAGAGCGCGTCAATTAAAATGCGGAAACGCGCCGCTTCCTCGCGCATGGATGGCGAGAGCTTAGGAATGTTTTCCAGCAGCACAGCGTGAAAGCGCTCGGCGATTTCAAGGTAATCTGCAGCACCCAGCGGGCGGGCGCAGAGCTCTTCGAACGTAAAGCGCGCCACGCCCGCCGCTTCACGCTCCACTTTAAGCGCCCGCCCGCCGACATCGAGCATCACCGATTGAGGTGCTGCGCCAAGCGTCAGCCGTTCCCAAGCGCGATCCATCGATTCCTCGGCGGCGGGGCCGAGCGGCGCGTAATAGACGGGCGCAGCCATCAAGCGCTCAAGCCGATAATCGCGCGGCCCGGCGACGGAGATCACATCAAGCTTCTGCTTCAATTGCTCAATAAACGGCAAGAAAAGCTGACGGTTGAGCCCGTTCTTATAAAGCTCGTCCGGCGGGCGGTTGGATGTGGCGACAATCGTCACGCCGCTTTCGAATAGGCGCTCGAACAGCCGGCCCAAAATCATGGCGTCGGCAATGTCGGTGACTTGCACTTCGTCGAAGCACAAAAGCTGCGCATTGTCGCAGACGCGCTTGGCCGCCTGAGCGATGAGTTGATCCTGGCCCGCGCCGGCGGCGCGCGCGTCGCGCATAGCCGCGTGCTGCGCCAACATGAATTCGTGAAAGTGGACGCGGCGCTTTTTCTTCACCGACGCCGCTTCGAAGAAGAGGTCGAGCAGCAACGACTTGCCCCGCCCCACCGGCCCCCAAAGATAGAGCCCGCGCGGGGCAGCGCCCTTGCCGAACCACGCGTCCGGATTCCAGCGCTTCAGCGCCTCGGCCAACGCGTCGAGCCGCTCGGCGGCGCGGGCTTGGTCGGGATCGGGCACGAGATCGCCCGCTTCCAGGCGCCGGCGGTACGCGGCAAGCGGCGATGACATCGAGACTCAGGACTCCGGCGGCGGCAGGCGCTTTAGAACCGGCCCGGGCGGCCCAACGCAAGTGCTGGACGGCTCTTTTCGCCGCCCGCGCCCCATGCTTCCCTGCCGGAACAGCGCCGACTCGAAAAGTGCGCGCGGCGGAGCCCGATGACGCAGATGGACGCCACCATGACGACCCAGCCGGCGCGCACGGCCGCGCCCGCCAAGCATATCGTCGACGTTTTAATCGAAGAACGCGCGCCGAAGCTCTCCTCAGGGCCGGTTTGGCCGATGGTGCGCCCGCCGCTGTTCACGATCCTCAACTATTCCAGAGCCGTGCGCATGGCCGACATGATTGCGCCTATGGCTGGCGCAGACGCATTGGAATCGATCTCGCAGCTCTTGTCCGTGAAGCTCGATGCGAGCGGCTTGGAGCGCGTGCCGCGCGACGGGGCCTTCATCGTCCTGGCCAATCACCCGACCGGCATTACAGACGGCATTGCGCTCTACGATGCGCTGAAGGCTCCGCGTCCTGACGTGATGTTCTACGCGAATTCCGATGCCCAGCGCGTTTGCCCGCGTTTTGACGACGTGCTGATTCCGGTCGAGTGGGTGCTGGCCAAGCGCACGCGTGAACGCACACGTGTCACGCTGAAGATGACCGATGAAGCGTTCGCGCAAAACCGCCCGCTCGCGATCTTTCCGGCGGGGCGCTTGGCTCGCATACGCGACGATGGCCATCTCACTGATCCCGAATGGATGCCCACCGCCATCAGCCTCGCGCGCAAGTATGAATTGCCAATCCTGCCCGTACACATGAGCGGGCCGTATTCGTTCTGGTTTCACACCTTCTCGAAAGTCTCCGCCGAGCTGCGCGACATCACGCTCTTTCACGAGCTGCTGAACAAAAAGGGCAAGACCTACAAACTGACCTTCGGCCCGCTGATCCCGCCAACCCAAGCGGCGGGCGATGCGATCTCCATCACCCGGCGGATCAAGCATTATATTGAGCGCGAGCTTGAGCACGCGCCGGACAAGCCCTTCGATCCCAATGGCCCCGAGTGCGCTTGGCGCGATCCGCCGCCCGCGCAACCAATTGTGAAAACTTAGCCATAGACGCGGGTCACGGCGCGGCGCAATGTGCTGGCCGAGGGACGGGTATCGGATGGGAGTGAGCCATGCGCGCCCGTATTTTGGCGTTCGGATTGTGGATGGGCCTTACGGCGACGAGCATCGCCATTCCCTACGTTCCGCCGCCGCAACCAGTGTATGAAGCGCCCATCGATCGCGCATTGGCGAATGTCAGCGCGATGGAGGGTGTCGATCCCGCACAACGCGAGCGCTTGCTCGGCCGGCTCAACCTTCTCGCTTACGCGCGCGACAACGCAGCTTTCACCTACATGCGCGAGAATGACAATTTCGTCGAAGCTGGCAGCATGCTCTGCCGTGACGTGCGGCCTATGGGCCCGCGCATGTCGGATGAGGAGCGCGAATTTGGCGCAAACGATCGCTGCGCCGCGTACAATTTCCAGCTAGGCCCGCAAACCGAAACGCCGACCAATGCGCCGCAAAATCCAAGCGCCGCCGCGCGTGCGCGACTGGAAGCAGCGCGCGGCCATTATGCGCGCGCGTTGGAGATCGACCGCACCGATCTGCGTGCGCGGTTGGGCTACGCTTATGTGCTCGACCGCCTTGGCCGCGCCGATGATGCACGCCGTGAATTGCGCAACATTTTGAAGCGCGGCCTGCCGCGTCTCTCCGGCCCGCAATCGGAATGGGAAGATCATGCGGTCCTCACCGAAACCGCTGCGCACCTCGCGCATCTTGCAACCTCGCACAGCGATCGCGCGCGCATGGATCGCTTGCGTCAGCGTTTGGAAGCGAGCCAGCCGATCATCTACGTGACGCCGGTCGTGGTGCCGCTGGCGGATCGGCCGTTCGAACGCTTGATCGACAACGCGTCGCCCGTTGCGTTCGATTTCGCTGGCACAGGTGATGCGCGCGCACAGGGCTGGCTGACGCCGGATGCGGCGTGGCTGGTCTGGGATCCAGAATGGCGCGGCGAAGTGCGCTCAGGCTTCGACATGATCGGCCAACGCACCTGGAGCGTGTTCTGGAGCGACGGTTTCGAAGCAATGCGCGCGCTCGATGACAATCGCGACGGCGAGCTGACGGGCGCAGAGCTCGGCGGCCTGGCGCTTTGGCGCGACGAGAACCGTAACGGCGTCAGCGATCCGGGCGAAGTGATGCCGGCGAATGTGCATGGCGTGACAGCGCTTTCCGTGCGTGGCGAGACCACCCGCCCCGGCCTGATGACCGCGCCCAATGGCGTGCGCTTCGAGAACGGCCGCACCCGCCCGCTCTACGATTGGACGCCTGGCCTCGCAAACGCGCCTGTGAGCTAAGCGCGCGCCGCTTCGATGGCTGCGTTGAGCTGATAGGGTTCGAACGGTTTCGCCAACACGCGCACAGACTTCCACATCTCGTCCACACCGCCAATGCCGTAGCCGGTCGCGAAAATGAACGGCACGCCGCGTGCGCTCAACACTTCCGCTACGGCGTAGGTGCGCTCGTCGTTGAGGTTCACGTCGAGGATCGCGAAATCCACCGCTGTCTCGCGTGCAAGCTTCAGCGCTTGCTCAAGGCGTCCGGCGATGGCGACGACTTCATGCCCCAAATCACTCAGTACGTCCTCGATGAGCATCGCCACCAGCGCCTCATCTTCGACGATTAAAAACCTTAACGGCGTAGCCACGCCCTAACCTTCCCATTGATCGACAAATCGCCGTTCGATCGGCGTCGATATGTTTGCTTCCACGCCTTCGGGCGAAAACGCGATGTGCGCTTCGCCGCCCAATTCGCAGGCGAGATTGCGCTCGATCAGGCGCGAGCCAAAGCCGACACGCGTCGGCGGCGAGACAGGCGGGCCGCCAAACTCGCGCCAATAGAGGTGCAGCATTTCAGCGCCGCCCTCGCGGCGCGTTTCCCAAGTAATTTTCACGCGGCCTTTGTCACCGGAGAGGGCGCCGTATTTCTCCGCGTTGGTCGCCACTTCATGCAGCGCAATGTAAACTTGGTCCTCGTCTGAGGCGCGGAAAAGCCGGTCGGTTAAGCGGAAAACCACCTGCGCGGCGCTCGCCGGCGGCATCGTTTCCCCTCCCAGATGGGCTGTCTCAGCCACCCACATGCACTCCCGCGCGCCCTTCGCTGTGGCCGACAACGCCACGGGGCTGGACGTTGTTCCCTACGCCGGAAACGAGCCAAGCGGTCGCTTAGACTTTGCGCTCGACCATCGCCTTTTTGATCTCGGCGATGGCCTTGGCGGGGTTTAGGCCCTTCGGGCAGACCTGGGCGCAATTCATGATGGTGTGGCAGCGATAGAGCTTGAAGGGGTCTTCGAGCGCGTCGAGGCGCTCGCCCTGGTGCTCGTCGCGGCTGTCGGCGATCCAGCGATAGGCTTGCAGCAGCGCCGCCGGGCCCATGAAGCGATCGCTATTCCACCAATAGGACGGGCACGACGTCGAGCAGCAGGCGCAGAGGATGCATTCGTACAAACCGTCGAGCTTGGAGCGCTCGTCCGGGCTTTGGCGCCATTCGGCGTCGGGCTCAGGCGTCTCGGTTTGCAGATAGGGTTGGATCGCCGCGTATTGTGCGGTGAAGTTCGTAAGGTCCGGCACCAAATCCTTCAGCACCGGCTGGTGCGGCAGCGGCGAGATCGTGATCGCGCCGGCGGCGTATTCATCCATGCCTTTGGTGCAGGCGAGCGTGTTGCGGCCGCCGATATTCATGGCGCACGAACCGCAGACGCCTTCTCGGCAAGAGCGACGGAACGTCAGCGTCGGGTCGATGTCGTTTTTGATGGCGATCAGCGCGTCGAGCACCATCGGCCCGCAAGCGTCGAGATCGACCTGATAGATGTCCCAGCGCGGGTTCTCGCCGGTCTCGGGATCGTAGCGGTAAATCTTGAACTCCCGCGTGCGCTTAGCCCCTTTCGGAGCGTCGTGGCGCTTGCCGGTTTTGACCTTGGAGTTCTTGGGAAGTGTAAGTTCGACCATATCGGGCGCGAACCTGACGAGCGCCGCAGCGCCCGTCAAGCACGCGAAATGCCCCTATTCCGTCCCTGATCCGGCAGGAGCCGCCCGGCCGTACCAATCGATCCGGCGGGTGGCGATCATGGTGGCGGCGATGACCGCGAAGGCGACGAGGGAGCCGGCCAGGAGAGCGAAATCCTCCAAAGTCATCAGCACATACATGGCGCCGTAGAGGCCGCTGAGGCCCAAGAGCGCCTTGAAGCCGACGGCCGCCGAGCGGTAGGAGGCCCCTGCGTAATAGGCCAGCAGCAGCACGGTGGCGGCGGCCGCGATCATAAAGGCCTGGGTGAAGCCGATGATCTCGGTGATCGAGAGCAGCAGCAGGTAGAAAACGCACTGGGCGAGGCCAACCAGGATGTATTGAGCGGCGTGGGCCTTCTTGCCGCTCACGGCCTCGAACACCAGCGTCGCCAGGAAGACGATGCCGATGAACATGATGCCGTATTCGATGGCGCGGCTGACGCCTTGATAGATGTCGTCAGCGGCGACGAAGCTGACAGCCATGTCGTGACCGGCGATCTCGCCCAGATTGAACGAGGTGAGGTTAGCGGCCTTGGGCATGTTGCGAGCCACAAACGGCACGCGCCACTGGGCGTTGAAGCCCTCACCCGTCAGCTCAACGCCCTCGCTGGTTTGGAAATAGCCTTGCGCCCGCGTGGCGGTGGCGTCGCCGTTTATGGTGACGGCGGTGTCCTGCGCGAAGGCGGCGACGGCGAAGCGCTGCGCCCCGCCCAGCACGATGCGGGTATCGACCACGAACGGCTCCGGGGCGCCGTTTAGCGGCGCAGGCGCGACGAAGGTTTGCAGCGGCCGCGTCGCGGGCACGGGCTCATAATGCGTTTGCCCGTTCGCAGCGGCGGCGTAGCCGAAGTCAAAATCGGAACTCGGCTCGAGCGTAACCGTGTCGCCATTGGCAAAGCGCAGTTCGGCGGCGTCGCGGATGGTGCGGCTGTCGCCGACGAACATGGCGATCTGTGCGTTGTCCCACTCGAACACGTAGGACGGATCGAGCCCTTCAAGAGTGGCCGCGGGATCGAACTCAGCATGGAAATTCGTGGTCGCGTCGAAGGAATCGGCGCGATAGATGCCGAGCCGGCGTTGCGAGACCGCGAGTTGCGCGTCCGCCGTGCCGTTCTCAGCGAACACGATGTAGCGGCCGCGCTCGATGCTGGTTGAGACTTGGCCTTCCGTGCTCGTGATCTCGATGGCGCGGCGATAGGGCACCAAAAGCATCGGCCCGCCGATCACTTGTTGGCCGCCAGCCTGCGCGCCAATCTCTGCGGTGACTTGGCGCGCACGCTGTTCGCGCCCTTCCATCAGCGCGCCGACCATAATGAGCGGGATGCCCATCGCGAGCACAAGCGCGCAGACAAGCAGAAGTTTGAGACCCAACGATCCGCGTGGGATCAGGCCGGATATGGGATTGGAGGTCATGCATTCTCCCCGAGTGGCAAACACCGATTTTTTGACTGCATCGCCGGCACTGAGCGGGGAGCCGCGCCCGATTTATCGCTCAGGCGCTTGGGAGATTTTGTGCAGAGCCCTTATGGGTCCATTTCAATGACGACGGCGTCGCGCGGCGGCGTCCAATCTTCTTCGGGCTGCGCCGGTGGCGGCGAGGTGAAAGCGATCACGAACGCGGCAGCGCCCGCGAGCGCGCAGCCGAAAGACCAGAGTGCGACGTTCCGATCATAGCCGGCTGCGGCGACCCTCGCGTCAGCTTGCTCCGAACGCACTTGCCATCTCGCATTCGTGTTCGCCTCGAACGTGGCTCGAGCTTTGGCCAGATCTTCCTCGTCGTAGCCGTCTTCGCGCCGAAGCTTTTTCAAAAGCGCGTCGAGCTCAATCCGATCCTCCTCAGCGTTCGCTTGCGGCGCGCGCACTTTGTACGCGCGCACAGCGATCTGTCGCCGCGCTTCGATCAGACAAAACCCGATCAAAAACATGAAAGGCAACGCAAAGCCCCACGGCGCCACTGCGGCCATCCAGGGGCGCAGGAAAAGCCCAAGCGAGCCAAGCACAAGCCCGCCCAGCACCAAGAATTCCACAATCGCTTGGCCACGGTCGCCGAGGCTCGCGCGCAAGCGACGGCGGCGCGCGCCAATTTCAGCGAACATTGCCGAGATGAATCCACCCATGCCTGGGAAATAACCCAAGCCGGCCGAACCGCCTAGGCCACGCTGCGTCTCGATTTTGTCGCGCGGGAACACTAGGTTGTGATCGAAAAGGACAATTCATGGCGCTCAGCACCAAAGCCCTCAATCTGAAGACGATCGGCATCGCCATCGGCGCGCTTTTGGGCGTGCTCGTGTTGGCGGTGGCGCTCTTCTTCATCTTCTTTCCCAAAGACCTCGCCGCCGCTGAAGCCGAGCGCCGCATCGAGGAAGCCACCGGCCGCGAACTCACATTGGGCGACGATATCCAGCTGACGTTCTGGCCAGCGCTCGGCTTTTCCGTGAATGACGCCTCGCTTTCGAACCCGGAGGGCTTCCCTTCCGATGAAGCCTTCCTCGCCGCCAATCGCATCGTGTTCGCGGTGAAGGTCATGCCGCTGCTACGCGGCGCGATCGAGGTGAAGGAATTGATATTTGAGGGCGCTGAAGTGCGGCTGCGCGCCGAGGAAGATGCCGGCGCCAACAATTGGACCTTCCCGACCGAAAACAATTCGGAAGAAGAAACCACGCTCGAAGATCTGCGCCTCGATGACGTGCGCATGAGCGACAGCATGATCTCGTTCCAGGGCGCTGAGGGCGAACCGCTGGTGTTGCAGGACGTGGATGCGAGCCTCGCGTTGCAATCGCTCGATCTGCCGGCGCAGCTGCAGGCGGCGTTCGCCTATCGCAATCAGCGCGTCAATCTCGACAGCACGATCGGCCTGCCGCGTGCGGTGTTGGAGCAAGGCGAGACGCCCTTCTCGGCCGCGGTGGGCTCCGCTCCGCTGCAAGCCAATTTCGAAGGCTTGTTCAATTCCGCGACCGGCGCACTGACCGGCGGCATGGATGCGAGCGGCAATTCTTTGCGCGCGCTGATGGCTTGGATGGGTACGCCTATGGCGGCGGGCGGCGGCTTCGGGCCGTTCAACGTCGAAGGCCAAATGGTGCATGAGGGCCAGCAAACGGCGCTCACCGACGCAACATTGCGCCTCGACGATATCAACGCCAACGGCAGCCTTACGCTGATCACGCAAGAGAGCGGCCGCTTGCGCGTCAATGGCGCGCTCAGCTCCGCCAATGTCGATCTCAACAATTACCTCGCAGCGCCCGCGCAAGCCGGCCAGGACGGCGTGGAAGTCGACACCGCATGGAGCACAGCGCCGCTCGATCTTTCCGGCCTGCGTGCGCTCGACGCAGACCTGCAGCTCAATCTCGGCGCGTTGCGCTTTCAGCGCATGAGCTTCACCGACGTCGCGCTCGCATTGCGGGTTGCCAACGGCGCGGCCGACGCGCGCCTCACCCGCATCTCGATGTATGAGGGCAGCGGCACAGCGCGGCTCATCGCTGACGGCTCGGGCTCCACGCCGCGCATCGCCTTCGAAATCGATGCGCAGAACATTCAAGCTGAAACGCTGCTGCGCGACGCGATCGGCTTCGACAAGATCGTGGGTCGCGGGCGCCTCCGCGCCTCGCTCGTCGGTACGGGCGCGTCGCAGGCGGCGCTGATGCGCAATCTCTCCGGCGCCGCCTCGTTCAATTTCAACGACGGCCAATGGAAAGGCGTGAACCTCGCGCAGATCGCGCGCACAGTGCAATCGGCGCTCACCGGCGCTGCCGCCGGCGAAGGCTCCTCCACCGATTTCGCGGAGCTTTCCTCCACTTTCACAGTGTCCAACGGCGTCATGGCCACCGACAATCTGCGCCTGCTGAATCCCTTCGTGCGCCTGGAAGGTCGCGGCCTTGTCGATATCGGCGCGCAAACCATGGACATGCGCATCACCCCGCGCGCGGTAAACAATGCGCAAGGCCAAGGCGGCGATCTCTCGGTCGCGGGGCTCGGCGTGCCGTTCCGCATCAGCGGGCCGTGGTCACGGGTGAGCTTCCGCCCCGCACTTGAAGACGTGGTGCAAAACCAATTGCGCGACATCCTCTCGCGCCAAGATCAAGGCAACCCGCTCGCCTCGATCGGCGAAGCCCTGTTCGGCCGCACGCCAGCCGCACCAAACCCGCCGGCGACACAAACGCCAACCGCGAGCGAGGGGGAAACACCCGCCGCCGAAACGCCAACGGCCACGCCGGCTCAACAAGAGCCGGCGCGGCCGACCAATCCGCTGGAAGAAATGCTCCGCCGCGCCCGCGAGCAACGCGAGCAAAAGCAAACAGCGCCGCCAACGACGCCTTAAGCGAGTTTCAGTTCAGTCTCTTCAGCGGCGCCGGCGGTCGCCACGGCGGCGAACAATTCAGCGGTCAGCTCCGCCTCGGCGCCTTCGCGCGCGAGCAGCGCCAAGCGCTCCATCAGCTCGTGGAGTTCGCCCAGGCCACGCGGCGGCGATTGCGCAGCGATAAGGCCGTCGGCCGGACCTGCTTCTTCCTGTTCGTCCGAAGCAATGAGGCTTTCATGCAGCTTTTCGCCCGGACGTAGACCGGTGAAAACAATGCCGATATCCTCTTGCGGGCGCTTACCAGCGAGCCGGATCGTTTCGCGCGCCAATTCCACGATCGAGAGCGCTTCACCCATATCGATCGTCAGCACGGCGCCGCGACGCTTATCCGAGAAGCTCGCGGCGGCGGCGTGCAACAGCGCGTCGGCGGCTTGCGGGATCGAGATGAAATAGCGTGTCACCTGCGGATCGGTGACTGTAAGCGGGCCGCCCTTGGCCAATTGCTTCTCAAAGATCGGCGCTACTGATCCAGCGGAGCCCAGCACATTGCCCAGACGTACCGCGATCGCACGGCGCGGGCCACGGCGATCGAGCGCCTGGCAATACATCTCGCCCAAGCGCTTCGACGCGCCCATCACGCCCGACGGGTCAACGGCCTTGTCGGTCGAAAGGAAGATCAGTTCCGCATCTACCAGCTGCGCGGCTTCCGCAACATTGCGCAGGCCGCTCACATTGGTGAGCACGCCTTCGCCCGGGAATGCCTCAACCAACGGCACCTGCTTTAGCGCCGCCGCGTGGAAAATGATCTCCGGCCGCTCGCGTGTAAACCAGCGGCGCATCGAGGCTGCATCACGCACATCGGCGATCACCACGCGCGCATCGCGTAATTCGTTGCCAATGCGGAAGAGATTGTATTCAGAGCTATCGAGCAGCGTCAGCTGCGCTGGATTGCAGGCCGCCACGCGGCGCGCGAGTTCCGATCCAATCGACCCGCCGCCGCCCGTGATCAACACGCGCTTGCCGGCGAAAGTCATCGCAACGCGCGCGACGTCGATGTCGGCCAGCGAACCACCGATCAGATCTCCAAGCGCCAACGGCCGCAGCAGGCCGGCTTCGATCAATTCAATGCGAATCCGCGCATTGGCGGCTTTGTGCAGCAGATCGCGGGACAACGCGGCCGAACGCGGCGGCTCGGCCAAAATCAGCGTTTCGCAGGCTAAAACGTCAGTATTCAGCGCGTCCCAGGCTGGAAGTCTTGCGATCAATTTGGGCTCGACTTCGCCCGGGCCGATGACCACAGCGCCCTGCAAAGTCATTCCGCGCGCGCGCCAAGTTTCGCGCGCGGACCAAGCGTCGCGCACGGCAGAGGCGGAGCCCATTATGACCGCTGGCAGCGTCATCCCCTCGCCGACCCAATAAACCGACCGACACCCTCTTGCCGAACCAAACGGTCCCGTCCGCCGCGCGCTTCAGCAGAGGTTGTAACAATTCCCTGTTCCAACGCGAGTGTACAGTCTTTCCGTCGAAAAACATGCGCCTGCCTGCGAAATCACCATGCGCCCGGCTGGGGATTAGTCCGGCAATGCGACGCGCGCGTTACACGCGGCGACTTCAAGCGGCTGGTCGAGGCGTTCACCGCTAATGCGAAACTCCCCACCCGCGGCCTTCACCAGCGCGCAGCCCGCGGCCACGTCCCAAATCATGGAACCGGACTCACGATAGGCCTCGGCGCGCCCGGCGGCTACGTAAGCCAGCGCAGAGGCAGCCGACCCGATCATCCGAACTTTGCGCCATGTTTTCAGACGCTCCTCGAACAGACGCATGGATTCAGGCGTGGCGCGCGATGGAACTCCGGTCTGCAGGATACCGCTTGCGGGCGCATCAATCTCCGAAACACGCATCGGCGCGCCATTGAGCCATGCGCCTTCGCCGACGATGCCGGTGAAGCGTTCGCCCAAAGCAAAGCAATCGACCACGCCGAGGATCGGTTGGCCGTTGTCGAGCAATGCGATCGAGACGGCGCAATGGGGGTAGTCGCGCAAATAATTGACGCTGCCGTCAAGTGGATCGACCGCCCAGACGAAGCGGTCGCCCCGCGCCGTCGCGCGCACCCAACCGGCCTCTTCAGAGATCACAGCGTAGGGCGAAGCCTTCTCCAACGCGGCGAGGATCAACGCCTCGGCGTGCTTGTCAGCGTCGATTTTAACCTCGCGGCCCTCCTCGGCGGCCACCACGCTCCACGCAATGCGGTGCGCCTTCAGAGCAGCGCCCGCTTCAATGGCGGCGGCTTCGGCGATGGCCAAGAGATCGCGATATTCGCTCAAGTTGGGCTCCTGAAGGCGTGATAGCGCCCCGGCTCCCCTTGGAGAAGCGCTGGTTCCGCGCTTTAGTGCCGCCCCGGGAGCGGGCGATGGACGGCGGCGGGCAAGCCAGTGCTAATCAGCGCGCGGCCAAACCGCCGCAAGGCTTCAGCACTTCGGCGCTGGAGAAGCGGCTGCATCTGCGCAAACGCGCCCGCGAGGACGCCGCGCATCATTCCCCCCGCCACGATTCCCAGGACCTCTCCGCCGCTGAGCGCGCTGTTCTGGACGCGGTCGCGGCCGAACGCGCACACGTCGATCAAGCGCGTAACGAAGCCAAGACCGAAGCCGAGCGGCGCCTGCGCGCGCTCGCGCCCACGCCACAGGATTTCGCCGGCCCCGCGCTCGATGCGCGGCTGGCGTTGAAGCAGGCGGCCGGGCGCGTCGGCCATGATTGGGGCCAAGCCGCCGAACGCGCCGCCCAAGCGCGCGACGATCTCGACGCCTTTAAACGCGCCAATCAATTGCGCCGCGGCGCGGTCTATCCAAGCTCAACGCAATTGCAGGCGGGGCTTCTGCTTTGCGCTGCGGTGTTCGAAGCGCTGTTCAGCGCCGCACTCTTCGCCGAAGACAACGCGCGCGGCCTGCTCGGCGGCGCGATCACCGCGATCGGCCTCTCCGGCGCCAACGTCACGCTCGGCTATCTCGCCGGCTTCCTGGGGCTGCGATACCTTCAGCATATCAAACTGCCGATCAAAGTGATGGGCGCATCCGCGTTCGCTTTGTTCACCGCGCTCGCGCTGATGCTCAATCTCTTCGCCGCCGATTGGCGCGACCAGATGGCGGCGACGGCCGGACGCGAAGTGGATTTGGGCTCCGATGCGAGCTTGCGTTTCTGGTCGCTGCTGCAATTGGATTCGCCGCAAGCCATCATCTTGCTCATACTCGGCGCCGGCGTCTGGGTGTTCGCCACGCGCAAAGGCTATTCCGGCTTCGACGATCCTTACCCCGATTTCGGCAAGATGGATCGCGCATCGCGAGACGCCGCCGATGCACTCTCCGACTTACGCGCAAAAGCGCGACGCGAACTGGAAGCGCCGATCGAAACCGCTAAGATCGCGCTGGCCGCGCGGCTCGAAAAGATGCGCGCTGAATATGAAGCGATGAGCAAAGCCTTCGACACGGCCGCGCTCAAAATAGAGACGCTGGATTCCAAAGCACGTGCGCTCGATGAAGCCGCACGCGGCGCGATCCAGATCTATCGCCAAGAAAACGCCGCCGCCCGCACCACACCAGCGCCGCCCTATTTCAGCGTCGCCCCACCCGTCGCCGGGCCATCGCTGGACGCGCTGGGACCATCTGCATCCATGATCGATGACGCGCGCGTCCGCCTCGAAGAAGCGCAGAAGCAATCGACACAAGCGCTCGAAGGCTTGCTGCACGATCTGGAAGACGCCGCCAAACGCCTCGATTCCGGCGCGGGCGCCTGAGGCGCGGTCGCGGCGCGGGCGGTCGCAATGTGCTGGGCGTCGTGCTCATCGTTGCGGCGATGCTTGTGCTGGGCGGATTGGGTGCGGCGACCTTCCTCCTGCGCGCGCCGCCCATCGACGAAGAAACGCTCTGGCGCATCGATGCGCCATTGCAAACGCACACGATCGTGCTGGTGGATTCCACGGACCGCTTAAAAGCGCGTCACCGTCGCAAATTGCGCGCCGTGCTCGAACAAGAACGCGCAGGGCTTGGCCAATATGATCGCCTGACGATCCTGCACCTCAATGTGCGCCGGCCGCAGGAGCCTGCGATCCTCTTCTGGCGTTGCTTGCCGCGCCCGCCCGAACAAACCAATCCGCTGTTCGAAAACGCGCGCATGGCGCAGCAGCGCTGGGACGAAGACTTCCCCGGCGCGCTCGACAGCGCATTGCGCTCAGCCTAATCGGGCGGCCCAGCCCGCGCTTGGCCGATCATCACGAGCCTGCGCGCCGTCGCCGCCGACCCTGATTTTGGCGCCGAAACGTCAAACCGTCGTCTCGTGCTGATGTCCGATCTCTTTGACCACAATCTGGAGGGCTATTCGCTCTACGCCGAAGACGCCGCGTTCAGCGCATGGCGCGGCTCTTCTCCACAAGACCCGCCGGGTTTCGCGCGTGTTGATGTGCGCATCGTGCCGATCGATCGCCCGGACCACAATGAGCGCCAATCCGTTGCGCTAACGGAATATTGACCCGCGTTTTTCGACGCCTCTGATGTCCAAACTGTAAGCTTCGACCCAGCGCCCTAGCACGTAGCATTCGCGAGGCGCCGACTCAGATTAGAGTGGTCCGTGGGCAGGCATTCCTGGAGGGCATGGGTGAGCACGTTTTCTTGGCAAGGCGGCACAGGCCGTTGGTACGAGTTCGAGATCGTGCGCGCGCAACGCGCGTGGGAGCCCATCGGCGGAATCTATATGTTCGTGAAGCCGCAAGAGCAGGCGCAGGATTGGGGCGGCCCGATCTCGCTGTTCGTCGCCAAAACCGATGATTTCTCCACCACGCTGGCGCGTCATGATATGTGGCAAGCCGCGCAAAATCTTGGCGCGAAAGAGATCCACATTCTGGTCGTGAAGGACCCGCAAACGCGCGAACGCGTCGAAAAGGACGTGCTCGAAGCCCAAGCGCCGATCCTCAACCGCAACATGCTCCGGCGGGTCGCTTAAGCGGACCACACGCCACATTCCAGATGGCTGACGTGGGCGCTAGGAGCTTTCGCATGAGCACCCTGCCGCCCTGTCCCACTTGCGCGTCCGCGCTCGTTTATGAAGACCCGCCACTCTTCATCTGCCCCGAATGCGCGCACGAATGGTCGGTCGACGGCGCGGCCAATGCAGCGCCAGACGCCGAGACCATCATCCGCGACGCGAACGGTCAGGTGCTCGCCGATGGCGACACCGTCATGGTGATCAAGGACCTGAAGGTCAAAGGCGCATCGCAAGCGCTCAAAGTCGGCGCCAAGATCAAGAACATCCGCCTCGTCGGCGGCGATCACGACATCGATTGCCGCATCGACGGCTTCGGCGCGATGAAGCTCAAATCGGAATTCGTGCGCAAGGTTTAGCCGCGCGCAGCGACCGCGGCCGCTGGATCGTCGCTAAACACACCGTCAACGCCCGCAGCGATAAAAGCACGAATTTCGCGCTCGACATCGCCGCGCATGGCAAGGTAGGCGGGCAAAGCCGCATCACCAGCGCGCATGTCGCTCGGCAAGAAATAATTCTCCGGCCTGAACGTCCAAGGATGCACGACGAGGTTCGCCGCATGTGCGCGCGACACAAGGTCAGTCGGCGGCAGTAATAAATTGTCGGGCCCGCGCGGGATGACCAGTGATTTCTCCGGGCCGAGCCCGCGCGCGTATTCAGCAATCCGCCGCAAACCATCGTTGCTCAGCATCTGCGCGTAGCTCAGATCGCGTTGATCCCACGGGGCGCCTTCGGATGAGACGAGCTGCACGCATCGCCACCGGATCGAGGACATCTGCGCCAACAGCGGCAACGGCCAAATCTCGAAGCATTGCACGAACAAGCGGTCCGCTACGCGCTGCCCACCCGATTCGCGCACGGCGGCGATGAACGCGGGCACAGGGTCTAAACCCTGCTCGCGCAGAAACGTGGGATGCTTCAGCTCAGGATAGGCGCCGACATTACACTCCGCCGCGAGCGCCAGCACCTCGGCGAAGGTCGGGATGGCGTCTTGGCCATTGTACGCGGTGTTGGCTTGTCGGAGCTGCGGGATGCGCTCGATGCAGCGCAGCGTTTTCAGCTCGGCAAGCGTGAAATCCTCCACCCACCAGCCGATCGCCGTCACGCCATCGACCACCTTCTCCTTGCGGCGATCGGCGAATTCGGCGCGCTGCGCCACATCGGTCGTCCCTGAGATTTCGTTCTCGTGCCGGCACACCAGCACGCCGTCCTTGGTCATCACCAAATCGGGCTCGATGAAATCCGCGCCCTGCTCGATCGCCAAACGATAGGACGCCAAAGTGTGTTCCGGCCGAAAGGCGCTCGCGCCGCGATGCGCAATCACGATTGGCCGCGTGTGCGCACTCTGCTCACTCATGCTCGCACATCCCGCAAGTGCTGCAGCCCCAAACACCACATCGCGCCGTCTCATACGCGCTCGTCCTGCGGCGCGAGCTTTGTCGTCCACAAACCCATGAACAGGATCGACGCGCCAAACAGCAACGACCAGGCCCCAAAGGTCGCGTCGAGCGTTGCGTCAAGGTTGGGGAAAGCAGTTGGAAATTCGTGGGTCAGCAAGCCGTTGAGCATCAGCACAGGAAGCGTAAGGCCAATTGCGGCTTCACCTTCGTCGCCACGCGCCTCGCCCAAGAGTTTCAGCGCCACCAGCGCGCACACCACGCCTACAACCGGCGCTGAGAGAAACGTGACCAGGCGCAAGCCTTCCTCTGGAAGGAAGAAATACTGACCGCCGAAGCGAAACGCCGCCGCGACCGCCAGCCACAGCAAAAAGCCCAAACCCATTGCGCGCATGATCATGAATGCGTCCCTCCATCGTCGCCGCAGAGCGCCATCAGCTGATCGACGACCTTGGCCAGCTTTTCGTCCGAAACAGGGCAGCCGATCGTCTCAGCCGCCGTGACGCGGAGATAGTCGCCAAGCATCTCGCGCGGCTTGCGTTCAATCAAGAGCCGCACGACCGGCGGTACATAATCGTCATATTCGTCAACGGGAACGCCACATCCGATCGGGTCCCAATCCTCCCAGAGGATTTTGCGGACCGAACGGAAATCGGCGCTCATCCCCGCAGCATCTCGCGCGAGATGATCACGCGCATGATCTCGTTGGTGCCTTCCAAAATACGGTGCACGCGCAGATCACGGACGATGCGCTCCACTTCGTAATCCGCCAAATAGCCATAGCCGCCATGCAGCTGCAGCGCCTGGTCGGCGACTTTGAACGCTGTGTCTGTCACGAAGCGCTTGGCCATCGCGCAATACTTAGACGCATCAGGCGCCTTCGCATCGAGCTTGCGCGCCGCCGTGTGCAACAAGGCGCGCGACGCGGCGAGATCCGTTTCCATATCGGCCAGCGTGAATTGGGTGTTCTGGAACTCCGCCAGCGCTTTGCCGAATTGCTTGCGCTCTTTCACGTATTGCAGCGCCCGATCTAGGGCGTCCTGCGCACCGCCCAGCGCGCACGCAGCGATATTCAGTCGCCCGCCATCAAGCCCCTTCATCGCGTATTTGAAGCCCTCGCCTTCGGGGCCGACACGATTGTCCGCCGAGACGCGGCAATCTTCAAAGTTCACGATCGCGGTGGGTTGCGCGCGCCATCCCATCTTGTCCTCGGCCTTGCCGAACGAAAGCCCCTTGGCGCCATTCTCCACGAGCAGCGTAGAGACACCCTTTGGACCATCGTCGCCGGTACGGCACATCAAGACATAGAGATCGGAAAAACCCGCGCCTGAGATGAACGCCTTCGAGCCGTTGACGACGTAGTGCGCACTTCCATCCGGCTTTGCGCTGGTGCGCAACGCCGCCGCATCCGAACCCGAGCCTGGCTCGGTCAAGCAATAGGACGCGATCGTTTGCATCGTCGTCAGCTTCGGCAGCCAATGCGCGCGTTGCTCGGCGCTGGCGAAGCTATCGATCATCCACGAGCACATATTATGGATCGACAAGAACGCAGCCGTCGAAATGCAGCCGCGCGACAGCTCTTCAAAGATGAGCGCCGCGTCCAACCGCGAGAGCCCCGAGCCACCGTGCTCCTCACCGACATAAATGCCGGCAAAGCCCAGCCCGGCGAGTTCCTGCAGCACGCTGCGATCGAGGCCTTCATCTTCCCAGCGCGCTGCGTTCGGGCGCAGTTTTTCTTGCGCGAAGCTGCGGGCGGTTTCGACAATAAGTTCTTGGTCTTCCGTCAGTTGAGCCGACATTGTTCCCTCGTTTGCCCGCCTTATAGCTCCCCATTTCCGCAACGCCAGGGTTCCTGGGCAGGAACCCGCATCGTCTTCAGGTGTTTCAGTACGCCCCCCGCGCGGGGAGGCGCACGGAGGAGTGAATAATGCGCAAGATAATCGTCGCAGCGATTGCAGCGACCGCCATGCTAAGCTTGGCCGCCTGCGGTGAAAACAACGCCGAACAAGCCGGTGAAAACTTCGATTCATCGATCGAAGAAGCGACGCAAGGCCATGAAAATCTTGGCGACGGCCCGCTCGAACAGGCTGGCGAAGCCATCGATGAAACGACGGACAATCAGCAGAACAACGACCCCGCCGATGCGCTCAACGACGCGACGGACGGTGACGCGAGCACCAATCCATAAGGAACCGTGTTCTTCGCAACACGTTCACTCTCCCGGCGGCGCACGCCGTCTCAGACCAACAGGAGACACCAATGTTGAAGTCCTTGCTGGCCGCCACCGCGGCAGCTGCTCTGCTTAGCGTCGCCGCGTGTGGCCAAGGCGCAAACGAAGAAGCAGGCGAAGCGGCCGACACCGCCTATGAGCAATCCACGACGGGCTCGACCGATCTGGGCCAAGGCCCAATGGAAGAAACCGGCGAAGCCATCGACGAGGCCACCAATGGCGTGCCGAGCGGCTCGACGCCAACCACGCCGCCGGCTGAATCGCCGCCCGCCACGACCCCGTAACGCAATCCTCGATCACGCTGCACGACGCCCTTTGCGCCCTCGGTGCGGAGGGCGTTTTGTTTGGGGCGCTAGCGTATTCCCACACATCGAATAGCGATTGCCCCCACCCAGGCGCTGCGCCACAAGGCGCGGTCCTGCGCGCTTGGGGGAGTTCCATGTTTACGCGACTGCTGCCAGCGCTTGTCTTGACAGGCGCGATCGTCGCTGGATCGGCGATGGACGCGACGATCAAGTTCCTGACGCTGACCAACCATGTGCTGTTGGTGGCGTTCGGCCGCTATTTGTTTGGCGCGGCGTTCTCGCTCGCGATCTGGCAGCGCGCCGGCATGCCGGTGATCACCAAGGAAATGTGGCGCGCGCATGGGCTGCGCGGCTTCGTCATCGCCGCATGCGCGGTGCTGTTCTTCTGGTCGCTCAGCATTTTGCCGCTCGCGGAAGCGGTGACGCTCTCTTTCATCTATCCGCTGCTAGCCCCCTTCGTGGCGGCGCTGATCCTGAAGGAGCGCATCCGACCATCGAGCATGATTTGCGCGATCGTGGGCTTCGCGGGCGTCATCATCGCGATGCAAGGCGCGCCGAGTGCGGCGGAATCGCCACGACATGCTATTGGCGTCACAGCGGTGCTCGTCTCGGCTGGGTTCTTCTCAATCGCGATGGTGCTGCTGCGCGAACGTGCGCAGAAAGATGGCGCAGCGATCGTCGGCCTGATGACCAGCTTTGTGCCGGGGGTAATTCTATTCATTCCCACCTTGGTTATCGCCACGCCGCCGACATTGAGCGATTGGCCGTTTTTCGTTCAGCTTGGCGCGTTGGCGGCCGTGTCCATGTATTTGATGGCCCAAGCCTATGCGCGCGCGGAAGCACAACAGCTCGCGCCGATCCATTACACCGAACTCTTGTGGGCCAGCGCGATCGGTTACATCATTTTCCACGAGACGCCGCGGCCGGAGATTTATGCGGGCGCTGCGCTCATTGTCGCCGCGTGCCTCTACGCCGCGTACGACGAGCGCCGGCTATCGCGCTTCAAGAAGCAGACATGAGCAACGTGCCGCCATGCCGTTCGCGACTCCAATGGGCGTTGAGGTCGAAGCAGCGGCGCCCGATCGCGTCGTCGCCAGATTGCTCGTGCGCAATGATCTCTGCACCGCCGGCGGCATCCTGCATGGCTGCGCGATCATGGCCTTGGCGGATTCGCTGGGCGCCATCGGCGGCTTTCTCCAGCTGCCCCGAAGGCGCAATTGGCGCGACGACGATCGAGAGCAAGACGAATTTCCTCGGCGGCGCCAAAGCCGGCAAAAATGTGCGCGGCGAAACCACGCCAGTGCGTCGCGGCAAGCGCACGAGCGTGTGGCAAACGAAGATCACCAGCGAAGACGGCAAGGCCGTCGCGCTGGTGATCCAAACCCAAATGGTTCTGTTCGCGGGCGGCTAAGCCGCGTGCCGCCCGCGCTTGGCCACATCATCCGCACGCCGCCCCGTGAGCTCGACCATGTGATCGAACGCGGCCTCGTACGTCGCCAAGCCTTGTGTCAGCGAGCGCAACTCGATGATGAAATTCTGCCGCTCCGCATGCGGCAGATAGGCTTCGACCTTGTCCCAGCCCGTCCAACCCTCGCGCGGCTCGAAGCCGAGGATTTGGCCGTTATGCGATGAGACCGCCGAATTGATCTTCGGTGTGCCGGAACTCGGCGTGTAGATCGTCAGCTTCTCCACCGGCTCCAAGATCACCGACTCGCATTCGGCCAGCGCTTCGCTCATGCCAAGCCTGCCCGCCATTTGGAACGCGAGCTCGCTTGAATCCACCGAGTGGAACGAGCCGTCGATCAGCGTGACTTGCACATCGACAACCGGAAAACCTTTCGGCCCCTTCGCCATCGCATGCTTCACGCCGGCTTCCACCGCAGGAATCCACTGGCGCGGAATGGCGCCGCCGGTGATTTTGTCGACAAACTCGAAGCCTGAGCCACGCGGCAGCGGCTTCACCTGGATCACACAATCGCCAAACTGGCCGTGGCCGCCGGTTTGCTTTTTGTGGCGTCCGCGCTTTTCGGCGCTGCGGCGTATGCTTTCTTGATACGGCGTCGACGGCCTGCCCGCCGCGACTTCAACGCCAAAGCGCGACTTCAAGCGATCGAGCACGGTGCGCAGATGCGGTTCGCCCTGGCCCTGAAGCAATATCTCGTGCGTGGCCTGATCATGCAGCACGGCAAGGCCGGTATCTTCCTCGACCAGTTTCTGCAGCGCCCCGGAAAGACGCACATCGTCTTTCCGATCCTTCGTCGCAATGGCGATTTGATAGACCGGGAAGCGCTTGTCGAAAGGCATCTTGATCCTGGCGCCTGGCGCGCCCGCGCCCAACATATCGCCCGCCGCAACCGGATCGAGTTTGCCGATCGCAACCACATCGCCTTCGCGCGCTTGGCTGATCTTCTTGATCTGGCCATTGTTTACCGAGAACAGCGCGCCGGGCCGCTGCTGCGCCCCATCGCTGAGCGTCAATTGCATATTGTCGGTCAACGCGCCGCCGAACACGCGCGAGAACGCTTGCTTGCCAGCCTGCCCCGCGTGCGAGATTTTCATCACGTAGGCGCCGGCGCTTTGAATGCCCAAACGCGCCGCCGCATGCTTCGGCTCCGGCGTGTCGTGCCGGAACGCCTTGAGCAAGCGCCGAATGCCCGCGCCCTGCGCGGTTGCGCCGAAGAACACCGGCACGATTAAGCCTTCGCGCGTTTCGCGAACCAGATCGGCGAACACCATGTCCTGATCGGGCGTCACGTCGGAGAGCAATTTCTCCATCAGCTCATCATCAAAATCGGCGAGCTGCTCCAGCATATGGAAGCGCGCTTCGGTTTCACGCTCGGCCAAGTCCGCTGGAATATCGATGCGCTGCGACGGCTTGCCCTGTTGATAGAGAAACGCCCGCTCCATCGCGAGATCGACGTAACCGGAAACGTGATCGTCTTTCCAGATCGGGATCTGCCGCGCCACCAATGGCAAAGCGCTGACGCCTTGCAGCACCAAAAGCAGATTGCGGATCGGACCGCGCGCTTGATCGATTTTGTTGATGAACAGCGCATGCGGAATCTTCAGCGCTTCGATCGCCTTCAAGAAGGGCTGCAGCAGCACGGCTTTGTCTGGATCAGGATCGGCGACGACGATCGCCATGTCAGCCGCAGGCAACGCGAAATCCGCGTCGGCCAAAAAATCAACGGCGCCGGGCGCGTCGATGAGCGCGTAATGGTCGCCCATGTAATCTATGACGGTGAAGCCGGTTTCGGTGGACTGGCCGGCGGCGTTCGGGACTGCCCCCGAACCGCCCGAGGCGGCCGATGCCAGAGCTTGGATCAACGCCGTCTTGCCCGCCCCGGTCGGACCGACGACGGCGATTGCCCTCACGTTTTGGTTGCTCGATTTATGCGCAGACATAAGGCTGCCTCCCATTCGGTTGGGCGGCGCCCCATGCGCGGATTGTGCGGCGGGCGCCGCTTCTCGCTTATGGCGGCCTGTCGAGGCCGTAGAGGCACTGTTTCACGAACCCAACGAGGCGCCAAGCACCTTAGGCCGACCACACCAGCTCAAATCTTTTGCCGGCAGGCGCGGCCATCCATTCCTTCGCAAACGCGGCAATGTTTGCGCGGACACACGCAATCGCGTCGTCATCAAGTGTCGGGCAAGGCACGAACGCGTGCGCGCAGGCGACGGCCGCGATCTCGCGGAATGTCTCGTTGTCCGCCGGCGCGCCCCAGAAATCTGCTTCGAAGCATTCAACGATGCGCTCGGCCTGGATCAATTCAACGATCTCCGCGGTCGGAACCTCGGCGCGCGATGCGCTCGCGTGACCGCCTGCCTTGGCGATCTCTTGGATCTCAGCGGGCGCGACGCCCTCGGCGATCATACCCCAAAATCCGCGCTTCAAACCAAGCGCTTGCTCGACCGCGAGATGCACAAAGTCGTGCGGGATCGGGCCCTTCTTCGGAAACTCAAAACGGGACGCGCGGATGCCAGCGCCGGCGATCTCGACAATGTCGTGCGCAGCGCCTTTGGTGAGACGAATTGTGAGAGCCATCGCGTGACCGTTCAGTGATCCGGCAGCGGGATGAATTCCTTATCGTCGCCGGGCACAGTACCGAACTTGCCGGCCTTCCAATCTTGCTTGGCCTGCTCGATCCGGTCCTTCCGGGACGACACGAAATTCCACCACATATGGCGCGGCCCATCCAGCGAGGCGCCACCCAGCAGCATGAAGCGTGACGGCGCGTTGGCCTTGATACTGATGCGATCGCCCGGCTTGAACACAAGCAAGCGACCCGACTGAAACTTATCGCCCGCGATCTCGATCTCGCCCTCGGTGATATAGAGCCCGCGCTCTTCATATTCGGGATCGAGCGGCAGGCTGGCGCCCGCGGCGAGCTGAACGTCCGCGTAAAACAAGTCCGAAAGCACGGCAGCCGGCGAACTTTCCCCATAGAGCGAGCCCGCGATGATGCGGACATTCTTGCCCTCGCCTTCGATTACCGGCAGCTCAGCCTTGCCATAATGCGCGAAGCTCGGATCGCTCTCTTCCTTGTCGGCGGGCAGCGCCACCCAGGCCTGAAGCCCAAACAGCGGCGAGCCCGAAGCGCGCAGATCGGGCGCTGTGCGCTCCGAATGGGCTATGCCGCGCCCCGCGCTCATCCAATTCAGATCGCCCGGCCGGATCGCTTGGGCCGAGCCCAGCGTATCGCGATGATAAATCTCGCCCGCGTAAAGATAGGTCACGGTCGCCAGATTGATATGTGGGTGCGGGCGGACATCGACGCCCTTGCCCGCCGCGAACTCGGCCGGCCCCATCTGGTCGAGAAATACAAACGGCCCAATCATGCGCCGCTCGATTGCCGGTAACGCACGCCGCACTTCGAAGCCGCCGAGGTCTTTCGCGCGCGGCACGATCACAGTTTCAAGAAAAGCGCAGGCGCTCACATCGCCGCTCGCAGGATCAATATCGTCGCCAGGTCGTATGCTCATGCGCGTTATCCTATAAATTTCGGCATAGCGGGCAACGCAAATACAAGCCTGCCGCACCCGCTCCGGCGCGCGCACCTGCCGTCTCCGGCGCCAACGCGCTCGCCCTGTCGCCCGATTGGGAAGAATTCTAAGCGGGCTTCTCCGCGCGACGCGTAAGCCAAGTGGCGATGCTCCAACAGAGCATCGCCCAGGCTGCGCCTAGGCGCCATCCGGCCAACACATCCGTCGGCCAGTGCACACCAAGATAGATGCGGCTCACGCCAATCAGCAGCGTCACCAAGATCGCCGCGCCAAGAATATAGCCGCGCCAGCGCTGCTTTTCCTGCGTGCGCGCCAGCAAGGCGCCAAGCGTCAGGTACGTTACGGCCGACAGCATCGCGTGCCCGCTCGGAAAGCTCATGCTCGTGGTTTCGACCACATGCGCGACCAGATCAGGCCGCGGGCGATTGAAGCCCAGCTTCAAGCCTTCGCTCACCGCCGCGCCGCCGAGTGTCGCGACCAGCAGCATCACCCCCCCGCCCCACTTCTTCTGCACCAGCAGATAGCCGCACACGAGCAGCGTCACGAGCGCGAGCACAGCAACGCCGCCAAGCGACGTAATGTCGGCGACGGATTGCTCGAACCACGCGGGACCAATCGGGTCAGCCGGATCGCTCGTGCGTAAGGCCAGCAGCACGCTCTCGTCGAACGCGCGCGTATCGCCCTCGCCCACTTCGTCCGCGATTCCGGCGAACGCAAGCAATAGCAACGCGATGCCAAGCATAGCCGCGCTCGGTGCGAGTTCGCGGCGCGCAAGCGTCAGCCACATTTCGATGTGAACGCGCAAAAGTTCCATCGGAGTGGAAGAGCGTTCGCACACGCAAAAAGTTCCGTGACGCGCGCAAATTATATTGGGTTGATCACCGGCTGTGAGGCGTTAGGTTCCGTCAGCCGCAACAACAAGCAGCGGCTCTGGTGGAGGAAACCCCTTATGAGAATTCTACTCGCCATCGCCGCTGCGGCGACTTTGGGTCTGGCTGCGTGCAGCCAAGCTGAAACCGATCAAGCCGGCGCCGACGCTGAACAAGCCGCATCCGAAGCGGGGCAAGCCGCTGAAGAAGCAGGCGCTGCCGTAGGCGACGCCGCACATGAAGCTGGCGAAGCAGTCGAAGGCGCCGTCAACGACGCGGCGACCGAAGTTGAGCACGCGACAGACGATAATCCCGCGACCAACTAAGTTTCGTTGAAGCGAAAAAGTGAACGGGCGGAGCTCAGCGGCTCCGCCCGTTTCGTTTTCTGGATTCAGTTGAGGCTTAGGCGGCCGCCTTCTCGCTCGCACCGTTGAACAGGAAATCATTCCCGTCGAACGTCACCGCGATGCGGTCGCCATCCTTGATGCGGCCTTCCAGAATCAAGCGCGCGAGCGGGTCTTGCACGTCCTTCTGGATCACACGCTTCAATGGGCGCGCGCCCCAAGCGGAATCGTAACCGCGCTTGGCCAATTCGCCCTTCGCACGCGGATCAAGCTCAATCGTCATGTTGCGCGCGGCCAATAGCTTGTCGAGGCGCTGCAATTGCACATCAACGATCGCACTCATCTGCGCACGCTCCAGGCGGCGGAAGAGAATGATCTCATCGATCCGGTTCAAGAATTCCGGGCGGAAGCGCCCACGCACTTCACCCATCACCAGATCTCGCACGTCCTCCACGTCGGCGCCATCCGGCTGCTCGGCCAAGAATTGCGCGCCGGAGTTCGAGGTCATGATCAAGATGACGTTCTTGAAATCGACGGTGCGGCCTTGGCCGTCGGTGAGACGGCCATCGTCCAACACTTGCAGCAGGACGTTGAACACGTCCGGGTGCGCCTTCTCGATCTCATCGAACAGCACGACCTGATAAGGGCGCCGACGCACTGCTTCGGTGAGCGCACCGCCCTCTTCGTAGCCCACGTAGCCCGGAGGGGCGCCGATCAAGCGCGCGACCGAATGCTTCTCCATGTATTCCGACATATCCACGCGCGTCAGCGCGCTTTCGTCGTCAAACAGGAATTCGGCGAGCGCCTTGGTGAGTTCGGTTTTACCAACGCCCGTGGGGCCCAAGAACATGAACGAGCCAATCGGCCGGTTCGGGTCCTGCAGGCCTGCGCGCGCGCGGCGCACCGCGTCCGCCACGGCGCGCAACGCCGGCTCCTGACCGATCACGCGCTTGCGCAGCTGATCTTCCATCGCCAGCAGCTTGGCCTTCTCGCCTTCGAGCATTTTCTCAACCGGCACGCCCGTCCAGCGTGAAACCACGCCGGCGATGGCTTCAGCATCGACGACCTCTTTCACCAAGCCGCCGCCCTCGCCGCCTGCCTTCTCAGCGTCGGCGATTTGTTTTTCGAGCTGCGGAATACGGCCGTACTTCAGCTCTGACGCACGCGCGAGATTACCCTGGCGCACGGATTGCTCGTACTCGGTCTGCAGCTTCTCCAGCTCTTCCTTCGATTTGGAGGTCACCTGCAGCTTCTGCTTCTCCGCCGACCAGCGCGCCGTCAGCTCCGCCGAACGCGTCTCAAGTTGCGCGATCTCAGTCTCGAGTTTTCCAACACGATCCTTAGAGCCCGCGTCTTTCTCCTTCTTCAGCGCTTCCAGCTCGATCTTCAGCTGCAACGCGCGGCGATCGAGTTCGTCCAGCTCTTCGGGCTTGGAATCCACCTGCATGCGCAGCCGCGACGCGGCCTCGTCCATCAAATCGATGGCTTTATCCGGCAAGAAGCGATCGGTGATGTAGCGATGCGAAAGCTGCGCAGCCGCGACGATCGCCGCGTCCGAAATGCGCACGCCGTGGTGTTGTTCGTAGCGATCCTTCAAGCCGCGTAGGATCGAGATCGAATCCTCAACACTCGGTTCATCGACAAACACCGGCTGGAAGCGCCGCGCGAGCGCCGCGTCCTTCTCCACGTGCTTGCGATATTCATCGAGCGTGGTGGCGCCAACGCAATGCAGCTCACCGCGCGCCAGGGCCGGCTTCAGCAGGTTCGACGCATCCATCGCGCCATCGGCTTTGCCCGCACCGACGAGCGTGTGCATTTCGTCGATGAAAAGAATGATGCCGCCCTCGGCCGCAGTGACTTCGTTCAGCACCGCCTTCAAGCGCTCTTCGAACTCGCCACGGAATTTCGCGCCGGCAATCAGCGAACCCATGTCGAGCGCCAGCAGCTTCTTGTGCTTCAGGCTCTCGGGCACGTCGCCATTGATGATGCGCAGCGCGAGGCCCTCAGCGATCGCGGTCTTGCCGACGCCCGGCTCACCGATCAGCACCGGATTGTTCTTCGTGCGGCGGGATAGCACTTGGATCGTGCGGCGAATTTCCTCGTCGCGACCGATCACCGGATCGAGCTTGCCCTTCCGCGCCTCCTCGGTCAGATCGCGCGCGTACTTCTTCAGCGCATCATATTGCTCTTCTGCCGACGAGGATTGCGCCGTGCGGCCTTTGCGCAGCTCCGCGATCGCCGCTTCAAGCTTCTGCGGCGTGAGCCCGGCCTTTTTCAGAATTTCGCTCGCTTTGCCATCGACGATCGCCAAGCCGAACAGCAAGCGCTCCGCCGTCACATAGCTATCGCCCGCCTTCGTCGCGGCCTGATCCGCCGCATCCAACGCGCGGTTGAACGACACCGCCGCATACATACGATCGCCGCCGCCCTGCACTTTCGGCAAGGATTGCACGGCCTTGTCAGCCTCGTCCGCCGCCTGGCGCGCATTGGCGCCGGCGCTGCTCAGCAAACTCGCCGCGAGACCTTCACGGTCATCGAGTAGCGCTTTCAAAAGGTGTTGTGTTTCGAGCTGCTGGTTCTGCTCGCGGATCGCGATCGTCTGCGCCGCCTGCACGAATCCACGCGCGCGCTCGGTGAGCTTTTCCATATCCATGTCCGACCCCTAAGGCGTCCGATGTCGATCGCCCGAAGCACGACCAACACGCTGTTGTGCTCCAGACGTAGGTGTGGCCCGAATGGCACACAAGGGCCGGCGGGCCGGATTTTTAGTGCGCCATCAGCAACGGGATATTCGTTGTGCGCAGCAATTCACGCGTCGCGCCGCCGAACACGAGTTCGCGCAGCCGCGAGTGCGCGTAGCCGCCCATGACGACCAGATCCGTATCCAGCGCCTGTGCTTCTTCCAGGATCGCCAGCGACGCGGAGCGGCCCATCGAATCCACATTGCGCACTTGGGCCGGCAAGCCGCGGCGCGCGAGGTGCCCGGCGATATTGGCGCCGGGCTGATCGCCGTGACCGAACATCTTGGGCTTGGCGTCCACTGTGATCACCGTGATCTGCTCGGCCGTCTCCAAAAGCGCCTTCGCTTCCGAGAGCGCGCGCGTCGCCTCGCGACTCGCATCCCAAGCCACCACGACGCGCTTGCCGATGCTCTTACCCTTCCAGCCAGGCGGCGCGATCAGCGCCGGGCGGCCGGAGTGAAACAGCACCCCCTCGATAATCTCTTCGCGCAGCTCAACACCGGAGCCCTCGCTCGGCCGCGTCATCACCGCGACATCAGCGTAGCGCGCATGCACCGCGGCCACCCGGCCCAGATCGCGCGACAGCGCCTCAGCGTTGCGCAGCTCGCAGCTCTTTTCCGATTGCTTCAGCCGCGCTTCGACCTTCTTGCGCTCGGCGTCGGCTTCCTTGCGCGCGCGGCTCAAAAGCTCCGCCCACACGCCAGCGACCACGGTAGGTTCGTAAGCCAGCGGCTCGTCCGGCAAGGGCGTGAGGAAAGCCGCGGCCAAATGGCAATCGGAGCACTGGGCCGCGAGCGCCTCGGCCAGCGCCAAGGCAGGCTCGTCTGCTTCAGCCTCAGAGACGATGACCAGAATATCTTTCCAGCTCATAATGTCGCCTTTCTGAACAGCACTCATAGGCCGCGCAGGCCCCAAGCGCCAGAAATTGGCGCCACAGAAATTCTACCTCTGGCCCTTGCGGCGGGGTTGAGCGTGCGCAATGTCCGGTCAAACAAAGGAACACCTAGAATGAGCCTCACGTTCCGCGCCGACGCCTATATAGACGGCAAATGGCGCGCCTCCGCGCAGCGCTTTGACGTGCTCAACCCAGCCAACCAAGAAGTGATCGCGCGCGTCCCCGATCTGGGCGGCGCCGAAACCCAGGAAGCGGTCGAAGCCGCGCACCGCGCCTTCCCAGCCTGGGCGGCGAAATCGGCCAAGGAGCGCGCCGCGACCTTGCGCGCCTGGTTCGACCTGATGATGGGCGATCTCGATCGCCTCGCGCGCCTCATCTCGCTCGAAGGCGGCAAGCCGATTGCCGAAGCCAAGGGCGAAGCAGCCTATGGCGCCGCGTTCGTGGAATGGTTTGGCGAAGAGGCCAAACGCGCCTACGGGCGCACCATCCCTTCCACAACGCCGACACGTCGCTACGTGACGATTCGCCAGCCGATCGGCGTGAGCGCGGCGATCACGCCGTGGAATTTCCCGCTGGCGATGATCACGCGCAAAGCCGCGCCCGCGCTCGCCGCTGGCTGCACCTTTGTCGTGAAGCCGCCGTCGCAAACGCCGCTGACCGCCTTGGCGCTGGCGGAACTCGCGGAGAAAGCCGGCATCCCCGCTGGCGTGTTCAACGTTGTCACCACGCATGACCACACCGGCGATGTCGGCCGCGTTCTTTGCCAGAGCCCGCTGGTGCGGAAATTCTCCTTCACGGGCTCGACCGAGGTCGGCAAGAAGCTTGGCGCCGCGTGCGTGGCCTCAACCGTAAAGAAGGTTTCGCTCGAACTCGGCGGCAACGCGCCGCTGCTCGTGTTTGCCGACGCCGATCTCGACCTCGCCGTCAAAGGCGCAATCGCCTCGAAATTCCGCAACGCCGGCCAAAC
>Ga0315902_10000297_pt1 | contig 86416 bp, 78 predicted proteins | sample LakEriMetagenome_9_FD_203523 | JGI IMG/M metagenome (GOLD analysis project Ga0315902, IMG submission 203523) | Freshwater fungal communities from buoy surface, Lake Erie, Ohio, United States - Buoy 12 MA117 | ecosystem: Environmental > Aquatic > Freshwater > Lake > Lake biofilm | place: USA... | reverse complement strand
ACTAGCTGTTGATGAACCACAATCAGAAGAACCAGTTGCGTCAACTAGCACTCTGTAATAAGTGGTGCTCGTAAGTGCAGGTGGATCGTAGGTTGAATTAGTTTGTGAAGCAATGTTGTTCCAATTCGTTCCATCCGAAGAACTCTGCCATTGGTATGAATAGGTTCCAGCTCCTCCAATTGGATTTACTGTTAATGTTGTTGGGTCATAATTATAACACTGTGTCGAAGTAGCAGGGCCAGTGATAGCTCCAGCACTAAATTGATTGTTAACAGTTACAACCCAAGAGCCTGTTGACTGAGTATATGCATTACACGTTCCATCTTTAGCCCAACGAGTATAAGTCGTTGTTGCTGTTAACCCAGTCGTAGGATCATAAGTCGCACTATTTGTACTTGGTATATCAACTCCATTTGCTTGCCATTTGTATGTGATTATTGCATCACCGCCACTTGCCGCAGATGAACTTGTGATATTCGAAGGATTTCCGTTGTAACAAATCGTTTCTCCAGTTAGGTTAATAGAACCTGCGTTAAATAGTGGGTTTACAGTAAATAAACCTGAAACGTTTGACGTTGCACATATAATACTATTCTCAGAAACAACACAATAATAATATTCTGTACCAGAAACATCAGATGGTGGACTGAAGGAACTTGATGTTGCACTTGTGATTTGTGCCCCACCTGAATTTGAAGCAACGTTATTTGAATACCACTGATAAGAAAGATTAGACCCCGAAACTAGAATGCTAATTGAATTATTAAAAGCAATATTAATACAAGTACTTTGATCTGATGTTGAGGGTTGAACATCGATTGTACACTGCCCAAAAACCATTGTTGAATCAACAAGAAAAGCCAACAAGAAAACCAAAAAATTTGAGCGCATAACTTAAAATTTTATTCCAACTCCTAACCCAATAGAAAAAGGAAGGAGTGTCATGGATTTGACATTATTGTATGAAGAACTAAAGTCACCATAGCTCTTACTAATAGGTAAATTCGCCTTATAATTGACATTCCTTAAGTGAATCATTGTAAAAGAAAGCAATCCTTGAATGTAAAAAACTGGATTTAGATTGTATGAGGCATTAAGTTGAAATTGGTATCTACTTCCTGTGAAATTGAGAGTTTCATAGAGACCATTAGTATATTGAACATTATTTAGTAAGCCTAATGACTGTATGTTTTTTAGTGTGTCGTTGATACCATCTAATTTTGCTTCATAGTTAAAAGTTGCATTATCGACCGATGTTCTTGCTACAATTGGTAAAAATTTACCAACTGAAATGGTACTTGAAAGATTTAACTTTTCACTTTTGGAAAAAGAAAAAACTAAACCTGTATTAAGTGATATACAATTATCAGCTTTCCAAGTTTCAGAAAAATTATTGATAGTATTAATCCTATCGATATATAAACCTTGTGGCGTATAGTCAGAAAAAGAATAAGAAATTTTATCTGATTTTATTCCACCGGATAAATTATGAATACTAGACCCGATTAAAATTTTAAGCCTTTGATTTATACTGGTTTTGAAATTAAAATCTACAGAATTAAAATTTGCCTTGATATTTTTAATATTTGAAATTTCAGAATTATAATTCTGAGCAGCAAAAAGTGATTGACTAAAATTTAATTCAAATGAATTTTTTAGTTCATCTTTTTTTTTTTCAGGTTCTTCTAATTTCAAGTTGGATAGATTATGTATTAAAAGATTAACATTCCATTCAAAATCAGAGCTGCTTTCTATATTCTGTAATTTAAAAATCTGCTTTTCTGGAGATTTTGAATCGTTACAATCGCTACATGGAACAATAGAAAATTCTACTCTATTATTTTTTAGATAATCAGCAATTTTTGAATTTTCTGTTAAAATAAATAACGTGGATCTTTTAATCGGATCTATAATTTTGGTTGGATAAATCAATTGGAAATCTTTAGCTGCATTTTTTGGATGAGCGACTTTAAATTCCATCTTGAACTTTGATACGTCAAAAGCAGGAAGCCAAGGATGACTTATTTTACCAGTTTTTTCAAGCTCTTCATATAATTGGGGTTCAACAATAAAACCTAGTAAATAAACTTTGTTTATATCTTTACCATTATTTATTTTTTTAAAATAATTGTTCCACGTATTAATTGGAAATTGTTTTTGATCTGGCGGTAATAGCTCAAACAATTCATTTTGCTGAGAGTAACTATAAAAAGCAGAAATTAACAGTAATATTAAAAAGTTATTTTTCAAAGTCTTAATCCGAGGCATTACATTGAAATCTAATTACAGGTAAATAAATTGCAGGAATTTCATTTTCATCAATTCCATCTACGCAACCCTTAATGACTACAGAAAATTTATTATGATACAGACAATCGTTTTTACAATCACAACTTTCGTCTATTTCAATCGCTTTTCCAGAATCCAAAGATTGAACACACAAAACACCTAATTCATTTTCACTAATGGCAAAAACACACTTTTTACCGTTTTTTACAAAAAGAGCGATTTTAATCCTAGATTTGTTTAGGTTGAATGAGTCAGATTTCATAAAATCTAAACATTCGTTTAAAATTAATATTGAGTCACCATCTTTCAACTTTCTTGATACTTGTATTTGATATTTTGGAAATAGCCCAACACTATCAAATTCTATTTTGTAGTGAGATTCGTCCGGTCTAACAACATTTGTACTTTTTGGGTCCGGCTTAGTAATTCTTGGAATCAATGACTCAGTTGTATTATTTTTTTTCCTTTGTAAAATAATTCTTGAAATATACTCCGGGCTGTATTTGTAAAATTGAAAACCATTGTTCCAAATCAGATACAAATCTTTCTTCGATTTTTTATTTTTTTTGATCCATTTTTTAAAATCAATAACATCTGAAGAGGTATTTTCACTAAATTTTAAATTTAGTTTACCCTTCTTTACATTTGGCTTAATATATTGAAATGAAACTCTGTTAATCATTTCTTGATTTATATAGCTCTCGAAATCTGAAGATTTTTGATAACTACCGTTTATGTAATTCGTATCAACATCATAAAATGATTCTTTGTTACGACATTCATAGAAGTCACTTTCTTCAGTTAAAAAATTCCCATACTTAACCTGAAAATTTGATGTTATTTTGTAATCTTCCAATAATTGATAAATTTCTTGAATTTTAGAAAGATCCTTGGCATCTAAATTATTTGTAGAAATAATATAAAATGAATTTCCTTGGGCAAATAAAATAAGACCATTAAAAAAAACAAGAACACTTAAAATTTGAATTTTTATAAATTGTTTCATATTAAATTAATCTTTTAAAAATCCACAATCATTATTACTAAAGCATACATAAGATAGACCCGAAAAAGACTTTCTGTATATTTCTTTTCCATTCTTAAAAACAACTATTGTTACAGTTAAGTCGTCTGTATCTATTTGTTTCGACATTGATTTTGATTCACTGGTATTAGCAGGACAGAAAGCACCATTGAAAGAGAATTCTTTTGTCTTAAATTGACCTTTAGCAACTAACTTGGCAGTATATTCTCCTCCTATTGTAACTCCGGTAATTTGAAACTTACTTCCGGATAATCCAATTGAAATAGACGGATTATTAGCTTGATCTTCTTGACATATACAACCACCACAGTTTGAGTTTCCTTTCTCAGTTGGACATTTATCTTGATAATCAGGCACATTATCACCATCTTTATCAGGACATCCTTGAAACTTTTTCAATCCTTTTTCAAAAGGACATTTATCAAATTTATCCCAAATACCATCCCCATCGCTATCAGGTGGACAACCACCATATTTTTTTTGTCCGTAATCATTTGGGCAATTATCCTTTTCGTCGCAAATTCCATCCTGATCCTTATCTCCCGTTGGACAAGGTGCAATTATGCATGGACAGCCACTACATTTAGGATCTCCTTTTTCTTTAGGACATTGATCAATATTATTAGGGACTTTATCTTCATCGTCATCCGGGCAGCCTTTAAGCTCTTTCGAACCTTTCTCCTTTGGGCATCCATCAATATCATCAGTTACTCCATCTCCATCAGTGTCTATACGTGAGGTTTTTTTTGATTTTCCTGGTTCACCACACAAGTAATATATTTTGATCTTTGAATTTTTAACTATCTTTCTTGTTTTGATCAATCCATCAATATACTTTTTTAAACTAGTTAAAGACCTCCAAGTTTTATTGTTGTTAGCACTTTCTTCCTTCTGGCCTAAATAAATTATGAACTCATCTATATTATTGTTAAAGTCAAATTCAACATCATCATAATTTTTCCCAGACGGTTTTAGTAATTTTGTTTTAACTTCTTCGTATCTATCATTGTTAGAATTAAAGAACACATCTTCATCTCCCGCTCTATCCTCATATAAATACATACTTGAATCCATAGAATACCTGAGGTAATTCATCCCATAAATAGGAATTCCAAATTCAAGTTTATCAACTTTTAAAACTGGAGTTAAAAATTGATTTTGATTTTCGCCAGTTAAGGATGTTGATTTCAAAATTGAATTCAACTCAATATTAAGTTCATTTTGATCTTTAGCTATAGGAGGGCAATTGAAAATTTCTATCTGGTACTTATTACCTAATATGTTCGCATCCCCCTCATTTGTTTGCACCCAAAAAAGCAAGCCAAAAAAAAGAAGTACCAACAAAGCGCCTATTATCCAAAAAATTACTTTTCTATTGTCGTTATTCATACTCTAATATTTAATTTTCAATTAAGAATTTTGTGAATCATTATGTAAAGCCGGAATAGAAGCAGGATCAATGAATGGCCTATTTATCTGATTTAATTGTAATCTAATACAAGCTTTTAAGACATCGTCATGTAACTCTGGAGAGAAGTTCATAAGCATACTTGTAATTTCCTCGTCCCATAATAAGCCGTAACTAATTAACTCATATTTGTTTTGTACAATTCCATTAAAGTTTTCTTGACCAAGATAAATTATTTCTTGTCTTCCATTCTGAAATTTATCAGTACCCATTTTATAAGGCGAATAGAAGATTGTCAAGGTTCTGCTTGCGCTAAAACTTAGGGGTAACCCTGCCGTCCAAGCTTGATACCACTGGTTATATTCTTTCTTTATTTTTTTTCGCGTCGTATAAGCTGACCACCAATAGGAAGTATGATAAAAGTGTATATATATTACAACCAAATAAAATATAACTAATACTACAAAACCGGCAGGAGCTGATTGGGATCGAAAATAAACCAGAACAGCGACAATTTTTAACATGCCAGAAAAAATTAATAGCAACATTCCAAGAAATGTTCTCCAAGAAATCGATTTTAATTCTTTTGTTTTAAATAATCGAACTGTAGGGTCTTTTATAATATGTAATTCATTTTTTAACAGTACCTTTTCCGGTTTGTCATAACTATGAAGTAATATTCCAATAATATCGAAAGCAACGAATAATATTACTAAAATCAACGCAGTAGTCATCATAACAACATTATGATTTTTTAAATACGTTGACCAAGCACCATATAATGTTAAAACAAACGCAGAAAGTTCAATTAGAAATGCAATTAATGCCCAAGATGAATCTCTTGAAATATCAACCGTTTCAAAAAAGCCTGGCTTAGAAGAAGTATTTGATTTTCTGGTTTTTAGCCATGAGTAAAGTGTCTCCTGACTTGGTTGAAAATCTTTAGCATTTAAATAATAAGGATGATTCATGAAAGTAATAAATTAATCATAGTTTACAAATATATGACAATAGTTAATTATTCAAAATTAAACGGAGCATATATTTGCACGATTTATCGGAAAAAGCAGATAATATTTTTAGATTTGAACACTTATGGTGCATATGATAAAATTCAAATTCATTTTTCTTTTTTCATTTCTTCTTGTTTATAGTTGTTCTTCTGACAGAAGGAATAGCAAAGTCCCAGATAAAAAAAATCAAGTAAATTCTCCTAAATTCGACTCAAACTCAATTGTCATCATTTGCCATGGTGAAGATGCCTTTGCGTATCATGATCATGTTTGCAGAGGATTGAGAAACTGTGAAGCATCAACAGAAGAAGTTTCTGTAAATGAAGCAGTAGAAATGGGAAGAAGACCTTGCGGGTTTTGTTTTTAATAATCCTATTGAAAGTGATCTATCAATCAATTTCCAACCACCCTCACAAAAATTTCCCTCGGATAACCTCCTCCAAATACATATTCAGTAACTGGGCAAAGCCAGATTCGTATATTATCTAACCCAGTTACATTATAATACATTCCATAGGAAACAAATGCATGTCCAATTTGGGAAAGTAACGATTGATTGCTTCCAATTTGTTGTGCACGCAAGGTGTGGGTGGCACCAGTAAAAGGTTGGTGACTGAATTCAATTGTTACTTCGTCTCCGTTTTCGGAAAGAATGTCTAGCAGATCGTCTGAACCATCCACCATCATTAAATTAGCTTTGCTTCCTAGTCCTTGATTTAAAAATTCCGGTAAGTCGATGTACCAGATTTCATTTTCTTTGTAAAATCGTTTTGTCATAATTTTTTGTTTTTACAAACTTATAGTTCATCTATGCATTGTATCTGCATAGAATAATTACCTTTGTATTTTTATAATCAAATTGCCATGGCTATTATTAAAAATGCACTTCTTCGATATAAGACACTCGATCGTTGTTTTCGGAATTCTGGACGAGAATATTTATTTAAAGATTTGTTAAATGCTGTGAATGAGGCATTATGGGAGGACGATCCAACGAGTAACGGCATTCGTGAACGGCAATTGCGACAAGACATTCAATTCATGAAAAGTGAAGCTGGCTATCAAGCGCCCATTGAAACAAAAATTGTGGATGGTAAAAAACACGCCTATTTCTATAGTGACCCAAAATTCTCCATAGACAATAGCCCGTTGACTGAAACTGAAGCGAAGCAATTCAAAAATGTTCTATCACTTTTTCAGCGTTTTTCAGGGAATCCCGGTTTTGAATGGATTGATGAGTTTAACGTATTATTGAAAGATAAACTTGGCGGTGGAAAAGAAGATAAAGTGATTTCATTTGAATCCAACATCGATTATACCGGCTATCATTTGATAACTCCTCTTTTCAATGCAATTGTACAAAAGAAAGTCCTTTGGGTTACGTATACACCGTTTAATGGGGGGGCTTTCAGTTTCCTCTTTCACCCATATTTCTTGAAACAATACAATGGTAGATGGTTTATTTTGGGGCTTAATGAAGAATTAGGTATCGAAACTTGGACGATTCCTTTGGATCGAATTCATGCACTGAGGGATGCTAAAAATTCTTATATAGCTACAGATATTGACTGGGATTATCATTTCTCAGAAATCATCGGAGTAACACGGTACAATAAACCGATTGAAACCATAGAATTGCTATTTAATGACAAACGAGGTAAGTACGTTGAAACAAAACCCTTACATGAAAGTCAACGCAACAAATGGACAGACAACGGATTTTTAGTAACGTTAAAATTGATTCCAAACCTTGAGCTTGAACAAGTTATTTTATCTTATGGCGAGGATGTGGAAGTTTTGCAGCCGAAATATTTACGTGAGAGAATAAAAGAACGCGTGGAGAAAATAACCGAGGTCTATAGAGGGTAATTATTTTCATTAGATTATAATTTTTGGAAATTAATCATTGAGTTATTTCCTGTGCAGATAAAATGCATAGAATATTATTTGCTTTGTTCTTGAATAAATTAAATTATTATGGAGAATAAAGAACAAATAAGCATAACAGAACATCATCAAAAATTAAATAATTCATCGCAACAAAGTTATTTGGTGATTGATAATCGTAATACTGCAAATAACAAAGTTGAATCTTCGAATCCAAGAAAAAATGCAACTGTTGTTTTAGTATTTCTATGTGTTTGGATGTACCTGATTATTAATTACACATGGATAACAGGTTTTATATCAATGATTGGTTTTCTTGCATATATACTTTTCCCTAGAGAGGCTGAAATAATACAAAGCACAAAGAAAAGTAAACAAAAACCTCTCGAAAAAGAAAAAGCCAAACCTATAACCAGGGATCAAATTAATCAGAGGAAAACAGACTTTATGAATAGTATTGTGCCATATTTTTACAACACCTTTGGAGTAATGTTAGAATTAGATGAAAAAAGATTGAATTCTTTAAAAACAAATGAAGGGTATTTTCCAATTAAAATAGAAGGTGTTATTTCTTTAGAGGATAAATTGTTTCAGAATCAAATACATACTCATGAAGAAATGGTAGATCTGGGTTCCAATTTTTCAAATGGAAAGGATAAATTATATGTCGGATCATGTGCCATTAGTTTTTGCTCCATTGAGAAAGGAGTAAATTGGGGAATAATGAAATTTGAAAGAAAAAAACCAACGTTATATTTTAATAAATTTGATATCATGTAAATCAAGTCTTACTACTTTCTAATTCGAATATAATTACGTATCATGCCTGAAAAAAAAGAGTATTTTGTTTTAAGCGAAAAGAACGAGATTCTAGGTCCATTTGAAGAATATGAACTTGACTCTCTAAATCTGTTTAGTGACTCACTTATATCAATTGATTCTACTGAAAATTTCATTAAATTAAGTGCCATTTCAAGTTTAGCTCACATTAAATTTAGTGAAGGTTCTATGGTTGAATTGAATCCAGATTATGGAATTTATTTAAGAGAAAGACAAAGTCCCGATAAAGTATTTAGTAAGCCAGAAGGCACAATGAAAAGAATTGGTTACTTTTTTTTAGCCTTTGTCCTTTTAGGAATAACAACATTTGTTGTAAATATAATATATCATAGTTTTAGAGAAAAATCAAATGAATCTGAAATCAAAAATCCAAAACCAGAAACAGAGGATAAACATAGTATAGGAATAGGGCAATTGCCTCAAAGACCGCTTTATGAAAGAGAAAGAGATATTCAGTATGTCACATCTACAGAAGAAATAAATATAGATGAATTCACAAAAAACATCCCACGATACGACAAAAATAAATCGAATGGTAAATTATCAATTAATCGATTTCATGAGTTACAAAATTTCGGTTTAGAAATAGACAACGACAGTAAACAAATTACACGAAAATGGATATTTGTTAATGGCAAACCTTTAGGCACAAAAGTTAATATTGTATATAACAGTTTTTTCAACCATGCAACCATTTCATTTCAGGATGAAAATAGAATTTCTAGAATAATTAAAATTCCTGATGAGGCTTTTTATTTGAAGTATCCTCGATATATCTGGTCTTTTAAAGTAGGAAGAAATATTTACGATATTATATAGTACATAGTCCTTTTTATTCGATTTATTTTCTGTGCAAATAGAATGCATAAGTTCGTTCTAATTTTGTCGACAACGATGAAAAAGGAAGCAAGTAATAGACTTAATGAAAAGAAAATTCTCCACAAAATGGTGCTTGGAAACGAGCGATTTAATCAAGTGGAACAAGGTTTTTTTGATGGACGCTTTCGCAAGAAAGTAGTTCCTTCTGCTAAAGTTTATTCAAGAAATATAAAACATAAATTAAACAACAAATAGAATTATGTTAAAAGATATCTATCGCCCTTATTTCCGAAAAGCAGGACCTTTCCTTTATCCATTACTTGACATACCGCGTAATGAGAAATATACATCAGCTGGCGTTTTTACAGCATTGGATGATTGTATAAAAAAAGAGGATAGAAAACTCATTTATACATTTGATCATACAGCTCCCGGTTTTAAGAATTACGCGAATCGGATGCACAAGGCGAAACCAAATTTTTTGGAAGAAATTATCATTAGTGAGGAAATTACAGCCTTGGTATATGATTTTTCAGAATTTGAAGAAACATGGCTAGCATACCTTGAGGGTAAGTATAGCAAATTCAGAGAACACCATAAAAAACTAATCTTGAAATATTTTAATTACAATCGAGGGAATGTGACTTATTTATCTTCCTACTTATATCCAGAAAAATTCTTCGATCAATATGCTAAAATTTTAGATGTCGAGGTTGATTTACTAATGGAGGTTGGTGAATTATGCGATAAACCCAATTTCGAAGAAGAGCACTTAAAAACTTATGCCACCCATGCTCTCGTTGCATAGTTTAGCATCTTTTCAACTTTTTATCGGTAGAAAATTTATGTGCAGCCTCTATACGATTTGTTTCAGCAACTAAGTTCTCTACTTCTTGCCATTCTTCTTCACTCAACGCATCAAATCCAAGACATTCCAAAAAAGGACTACAACGATCACAATACCCAAGTGTCATCCAGATTCCCGGTAATCCAGGAGGTTGGTTCCAATATTCCTCTTTTCCTGTTAAAGGGTTTTTTCTCGTTTTCATAGGTGTAATTTAAATTAATAAAAGATAAACCAGTACAAGATAAATACAAATTGGCAAAGCCACACAGATCCAAACGGAAGAAGCAAAATAATTACTACCAAACCGGTTGAAGTAATTCAGAAAATCAACTGATTTTTTAAACCAGAAATCGGAGGCCGTTCTGAAATTTTTTGTTTTTAAGATAATACCTACCGAAATTAAGCTAAAACCCAAACTCAAATAATAAAATTGAAAATACAAATCCAATAAAGCACACCAAGATAAAGGAATAAGAAAATAATAGACAATAATATTGATCTCATTATACGTTCTACCCGTTTTCTGAGCTATTTTGAATAAGCCTAATGCAACCCAATTAAAAATTCGTTTAATCAAAACGGATGCATTTTAAAATATTTGTTGATCATTATTTTTTTTCATTTCTTCAATTATTTGCAATGCTGGAATATCACCATACCCAATTCGCATTACATCGTGAAGTAGGTGTTTTATTCCATTCAGGATTTCATAAACGTGGCGTTGCATGGTTATCATATTGACATCTTCAAGCCCATTTGTAATTAAGATCGATCTGCTTTGAAGAATGCCATTTTCCGGATTGATAAAAAAGTTATACGTAAATACATATTCAAAGTTAAGATAGTTCAATAATATCTGTACTTCCTCAGTTCGATCTAAAGGAATGCCTTGAGTCGTAAGTCCTGCAAAAACAATCACGTTACGTTCAATTTGATAATCTATGTAAAAATTGACGGTGTTTTCATTCACATTGGCATAGAACTGAACGAGACTTCTATTATCCGTATCCTCGTTGATGTTGTAATTTATTTTCTCCATCTCCAGGAAAAAGGCTACGGAGTTTTTGATTTTTGTTGCGTTTGAGGTCGTTTCCATATTTCAAAATAATTAGTTTATTCTAAATTAATGTACTGCTGTACAAGCTATCTACACAGTTAATGATGCTTTTTGATTTTTGTAATGAATCATTATATCTACAAATCTTACCAATGCAGATGTGAAGAATAAAATATCCTCTTTGGTAAAGGAGAATGAGTTTTCAGAATCGCTCTCATCATGCGCCAAAGAATTGCCAAATGTTCGAATTGTATGAAAATAACTTAGCATCCAAGAATTTAGACTAAGGTTTCTCATCTTAACTAGCATTTCATGCAAGGTCAAATTTGATTGGTTGTTCAAGAAATCTTTTAACACTACTTCCATGGTGCGTCGAGCTAATATTCCTAATTCGTAAAATTTAATATCGGGTTGAATAATTCGAAAAGCAAAATCTTCAATCGTTCTATTTGGAAAATCAGTAAAGTTTTGAAGTAGTTTTAGGGATACTTGATCCAAAGCTGCTGCTATTTCAACGCTAGATCTTATGAGTTCCAATTCATTTGTTTGTCGCTTTAATATTCGATTTATTTCTTGATCAAATAATTGTACCTTAGCTAAATCAGGGTGCACAAAATAAATTGTTTGTACATTTCCTATGGATTCTAAAAGAACCTTTGATTTTTTTATCAAGAGGGGTACTAAAAAATCCAATTCAATCTGCTGATTTCCCGTTCCTAAAAATGGTAGTGCAATGGTATTGATATTGATTCCTTTTTGTTGTAAAACTGCAATTACTGCCAAAAGGTCTTCCAATACATGTTCAATATCTCCACCAGAAAAGTGAGTTTGAGCCAACCCTTCTAAACAAATCACATGGTTAAATTTTGCGTGATTAACTTTATGTGAGACCCAAGAATTCAAAGTTTCTCTAAAATCGTACAAAGGATTTTTAGCCAAATCATTGATCACAATGTTTGCATTAACTTCCAATGCATGAATTAAAGTACCAGGCGTTGGATGGTATCCTCTTTTAAAAGCAGAAATGACCAAAACATCTACAGGAAAACTCAATTTGGACAAGTCATCATGATGAATTTCAATGGTTTTGTAACCGTGATTGGTTGATATTGAAACGATGTTTTGAACTGACATAGTGCTAAATGATCAATGGATTTAGACACTAATGTAAATAAAAATAGTGTTAAATCTCTAGGTGGTTCTCATTTTTTCGATCCATTCCGTAGTATCTTTTTTCGATTTTAAACCGACGTTATTTCCAATTTTTTCGCCCTTAGAAACAAATACGAGGTTAGGAATTGAGATAATTTGGTACTTATTAGCAATATCTCTTGCAAAGTCTACATTTACCTTTCCTACTAATATTTCTTCCCCTAATTCATCCGTTATCTCCTGAAGGATTGGAAGGAAAGTTTTACATGGTCCACACCATTCTGCATAAAAGTCCAGAATTACATTTTTTTTAGATTGAAGTACTAATTCTTCAAAGTTCTCATGGGTGATTTCTACTATCATTTTATTTCATTTAAATTCTCAGCTAAGCTAGAGTTATTGTATGTGATCTATCTGCATAGAAAAGTAATGGAAGATGAATTGCAAAACCGTTCATGCAATGGTGAATCGAAAAGCCTTTGAATTGCGAATTATTTGAAAAAGTAAATTTTAAAAAAGGACAGAGTCATTCAAAGTAGTCGCTTTCTTTGACAGTTTGTAAATGAAGTTGATGAAATTGAAATTTGAATGGTTCAATTGAAACGGAAATGAGCTCTGCTGGGAAGCAACTAATCATGGATCAATTCAAAAAGTTGGTAGGCTTGGCATAAATTATAGAAGATCGAAATTTCAAATTAATTTTTCCGATGACAGTAAACTGATTTTCTACAATAAAAATAAAAAGTGTCACAATAAATTTAACAAACTCAATGTTTTTTCATCTTTGGCTCCTCCGTAATACTTATTCAAAACAGCATTAAAAACACCAACCGATTCATCTGTAATGGCATCAAATAAGGTCATACATGAGTGAATTTTATTCGCGTCCGTATGCCCAACTATGGCTGTTATGTCTTTATTATTTAAACTCAATAGAGTCTGGCTAATCTCCACAAGTCGCGAACCAAGCAGCGGATGTTGGAAATATTCAAGAGCTTCATCCTTAGTTTTAATTGCATATTTTGCGGTGTTATAACTTGGTTCATCAACCAATCCATCAAGTTGAGGAAAAATATACCAAATCCAATGATGGAGTTTTAAACCAGAATTGATTTCCTTTAATGCCGAATGATATCCTATTGGTTCTGCCTTTGATTGTGCTTCAATAAAACGATGTAACCGATGTATATCTTCCATTTGCAATAGCTTATTTTTTTGTTAGTAGACCAAAAAACAGCTCGTAAAAAAAGGCTACCTTTCAGCAACCTTAATTTCTAGTTTAATCGGGTTTAATTCCCTTTGGTCTGATAGAACTTCTGAATGGTTCCGTCTTCAAATTGGTAAAGCACAATACCATTTATGTTTTCATTTTTGATTTCTCTTCCTGTCAAATCCATCACTTTAATCACTTTCTTTGCTGTTGTTTGGATCATTTCAATTCCAACGCTTTGGTTTGTATAGGTACTGTTTACTATAATGGTCTTGATATTCGAAGATTTCGCTGAACAGAATAATATCAAGGTAACGTTGTAACAACCATTACTTCCAAAAGCTGGTGCATACGTTGAGATAGTAGTCGATACGCCATTTGTATCTACAAAAACCCATAAAAGCGTGGAAGAATCCAAAGCATTAGCTCCAGGAATTACTGCAGACAAATAGGCATTGGATACCGCGTTGAAATCGAAATTACAATCTTCTACAGACATGACCACACTTCCAACAGGGGTATTACATCCTCCTACATTTCCGTTAATTATCAAGGTATCACCTGCTCCACTGTTGTTGCCATTTTGAGCGAACACACTGTCGCATGCCGTGTAAACACATCCGTTGGCATCCGCAACATAACAACAAATATAAGTATCCGAACACAAATTAGTTGCGGTGGAAGTATTGGTTGTAGTTCCATTTCCTAAATTCCATGAGAATGTATATGGAGCAGTACCTCCTGTTGCGGTGACACTTGACGTGGCATCGCATGTTGTAGGATCCGTAGCTGCTGTCGTGTTTAAAACCGCATATAAACTGTTGCAAGGATTCCCAGATCCTGAATTAATTACAAATGTGGATGTTACATTTTGACCATTGATGGTATATGTTACCGTGTAGGTTCCAGGACATAGGTTGTAAACACAGCTTCCACCTTGTTGAATGACGGTTCCAGCTCCTGACCAATAGATAGAAGTATTCGACGTATTCACTAACACCATAGAATCCAAACATGCTGAACCATCACAAGCATTTGGCGAAGAAGTATTTGTTGTATAAACAGAATTTTGAGCAAAGAGGCTAGTCGTTAACACGAACGAAAAAAAAGCAAAAAGTAATTTTAAAGTTTTCATTTTATGAATTTATCTAAATCGAAGTTAATACAATTTAGTCGATTGACGGTGAATTAAATGTTTTAGTTGCGCAAGAATAATTATTTTGATTGTTGTAAATAATATTTATTCTGAAATTAAAATGCCGTTTTAGTGATATTTATCAATTAGATTGTACAAAACTAGAGTATCGAGTTAATTGACTTTAATATTTTCGTCAAATTTCTTTCTGAGTTGATTTGTATTAATTATTGCCTTGTCCTATCGAAAATCATATGTTTTATGCGTTTTTAGCCTGATAATAATCAGATGGGTTAAAATGAACTTTTAATAGTAACTTTCAAATTAGTTTTCGTTGGTTTTGTTATTTTTGCAAACTTAATTTAAATTCCATGGATGCTTTAGTTACCGCGTTAATTGTATTGATCTCATCTGGAGGTGTAATTCTTACAGCCTATTATTTGTTGAAACGGGAAACTGATCGAGAAAAATTGAATCTTCAAATTGAATTGAAGAAGAGTCGCCAAGAATATTTCCTTCCAAATAGAGTTGAGGCATACCAGCGTGCAATCTTGTATTTGGAGCGCATTCATCCTAATAGTCTAATCATGCGTGTTCATAATCCAGGATTACCAGCCAGAGCCATGCAGGCTGAATTAATAAAAACTATCCGTGAGGAATATGATCATAATGTTGCTCAGCAACTATTTGTTACTCCACAAGGTTGGAAAATGTTGAAAGATTCGAAAGATGAGACTATAAAAATTATCAATATTGCAGGAAATCTAATGTCTGAATCTGCACTTAGTACAGAATTAGCCACTAAAATATTTGAATTAGTTGGAGAAATTGGGCAATTGCCTAGTGAAATTACTGTTGAATATTTAAAGAAAGAACTTCAGGAATTGTTTTAGATTCATAAGCACCTCAAGGTGTACTCAACGAAACAGGTAAAATTTTCCCTTTGAAATAGCGATTTCCGTTTAAAGCGAAATCGGTAATAAATTCTGCCATTTCTTGAGCTGAGGTTGGTGCTTTATAACCAGGAAATGCTTCTTCTAACATCTCTGTTTGAACCGCTCCCAAACACAAGCAGTTCATTGCAAGTTCTGTATTCTTAAATTCTTCTGAGAATAACTCGGTGAAACTACATATTGCCGCTTTCGATGTTGAATAAGCACTCAAACCGGCAAATTTTACAGAACCCTGGAATCCACCCATGGAACTGATATTTACAATGTGTGCATCTTTGGAAAACAAATTCAACATTCCTTGAACAGTTTCCATTACGCCAATCACATTGATTTGATAGGATAATTGAAAATCAGAATGACTAATTGTTTCAAATGGTTTGTTTACAAGATAGCCTGCGTTGTTTATTAAGATATCAACGCGTTCAATTATTTTTGAAAGTTCGCACATTTGATTTTCAATCGATTCTGATAAATCAAAATGAAAAGGTGAAACATTAGGAAATTCTTTAAATGCTTCTTGCATTTTATCCAAATCTCTCGAAAGAGCAAAAACTTTGTGACCTGAAAATGCGAAATTTTTCACCAGTTCCAAACCAATTCCTCGGCTAGCACCAACGATTACAATGGCTTTACTCATCAAATGAAATTGTTACATTTTCACTTGTTGGATGAGCCTGACAAGTTAATATATATCCATTCTGCACTTCTTCATCTGTAAGAGAATAATTTAATTTCATCGTGGCAGAACCTGCTAAAACTTTTGCTTTACATGAACAACAAACTCCTCCGCGACAAGAAAAGGGAACGTCCAGGCCTTCATTTTCAGTTGCTTGTAATATAGTATCCCCCTTTGTATTCAAATTAAAATGAACGGTTTCACCTTCTAAAATAACTTCAACATTACAATCACCGGAATAGTCAGAATGTTTATTTTCGATAGCCTCAGACACAAGCAAAACAGGTGTGGTGAATAATTCGTAATGAATTTTTTCTTTCGAGACTCCAAAAAATCGCAAGTTGTTTTCCACTGTTTGAATCATTGCCTCAGGGCCACAAATTAGAAAAGAATCTGATTTAAGGAGATCTAAATTACTTTTAATCTCACTGCGAATATTCATTTCGTCCATGCGACCATGAATCATATTTTCTCTCGATTCTTGGCTTAGAAAATGATGGATTGTCGTTTGATTTAAGCTTTCTAAATCTGTTCTGAAAAGTATCTCATTGTATGCTTTGCTTCCGTAGAATAATTGCAGCTTTTTAGCTGTTCCTTCAAGGGATTTAGCAATGGAAAGTATAGGAGTAATACCACTTCCAGCAGCAAAAGCAACAATTGATTTGTCCGTATTTTTGATTCCAAAACTTCCTTCTGGTTTGCTGATATTTAAAGAGTCTCCGGTCTTTAATGAATGAACAAGGTAATTTGAAACTTTTCCATTCTCTACAGCTTTAACACCAATTGAAAGGTGTTCATCCGGACCAGAACAAATACTGTACGATCGACGTAATTCTTCGTTTTCGATTGGCACAATCAAGTTGATATATTGCCCTGGGTTGAATTGAAATTCCTGCTTTAAATCATCCGGGATGTCAAAAATAATTTTTACTGCAGATGAGCTTAATACCTGCTTATCCAAAACTTTAATTGAGTAAAAACCGCGGTGTTTTGGTTTTTCTATGTTTTTTTTAAAAATACTAAAAAGTCCCATATTAATCGTCAAATGATACTATTAATCGTTCACTGGTTGGATGTGCTTGGCAAGTTAAAATATAACCATTATCTACTTCATCTTTATCTAACGCGTAATTTACGTCCATCCTTGCGCTTCCTTCCAATATTTTAGCTTTACATGTGCAGCAAACACCTCCTTTACAAGCAAATGGTAAGTCGGCTCCAGCTTCATAACCTGCGTCTAAAATGGATTTCCCTTGAGAAGTCATGTAAAAGTCATACGCATCTCCGTCAAGAATAATTGAAACACTTGAATCGAAAGATGGTTCTTTGGAAATCACTTTTGTTTCTTTTTGTTTGGCTCCACTTGCTGTAAATAATTCAAAATGAATTTTATTTTTATCTACTCCTTTCGATTTTAATGTTTTTTCGACATCGAGGATCATACTTTCAGGACCGCAAATATAAACCGCATCGATTTCTTGATTTTTTAAAAAGGCATCATACAGTTGTTCACATTTTTCATCATCAATTCTACCTTTTTGAATTTTATTACCCAAGCTTTCTCTAGAAAGAACATGTATAATTCGAAATCGAGTGAGATATTTACTTTTCAATGCCTCTAATTCTTCTCGAAAAATGATGCTCGAGAATCCTTTGTTTCCGTAAAAGAGGGTAACATTACTGTTTGCTTCTTCATGAAGTACGGTTTTAGCGATCGAAAGAATGGGTGTGATGCCGCTACCAGATGCAAATAATACGTATGATTTACGGGCGGAAGAATTACTTTCTAATTTGAAATTCCCCATAGGAGTCATTACTTGCAATGTGTCTCCTATACTCAGTTCATTATTTGCATATATTGAAAACACACCGTTTTCTACCTGTTTAACGGCTACTCTCCAAGAATTCTCATAAGGTGCAGAACACAGTGAGTAAGATCTCCGAATATCTTCTCCATGAATGGTTGATCTAAGGGTGAGATATTGTCCAGGTAAATAGTGATAGTCTGATTTTAACGATTCAGGAATTTCGAATGAAATAGAAACACATTCTTCTGTTTCTTTGCGTATGTCTTTAATTTGTAAGCTATTAAATTTTGGTGTCATTTTTTCATTTTCAAGCTTTTCAAAAGTACTAATTTTCATTTACATGTCTAACTTTTCATTGAGTTGATAAAAACATTTTAATTTCTTCAAAATAGGTGTAACAATTTTGAATCAACCGACGTATTATTTTCACACTCAATGAAAAGTATTCTACTCACATACATTCTTATTTTGACGCAAACATATTTTGCCAATGTGTCAACCATTTCTAGAGCTGAATATATTTCTGCATGGAAAATAATTGCTGTTCAGCAGATGAATGAATATGGAATTCCAGCGAGTGTAACGATGGCTCAAGGAATATTGGAATCAGGAAATGGAAATTCAAAGTTAGCAATAGAAGGAAACAATCATTTTGGTATCAAATGCCATGATTGGGATGGAGAAAAAATGTATTTGGATGATGATGCCGAAAATGAATGCTTTAGGGTTTACTCCGACGCAAAAGAATCTTATGTTGATCACAGTGAATTTTTGAAAAAGCATAAGCGATATGATTTTCTTTTTAATTATTCATTAAGTGATTATAAAGCTTGGGCAAATGGATTAAAACAAGCTGGGTATGCAACTAGTCCTACTTATGCTGATAAGTTAATCAAGATTATCGAGGATGAAAAATTATATGAACTTGATAAACAGAAGCTCAGCAATGAAACAATAGTAAGTGAACACATAGAATTTGTTTTTGCTCAACACCAGATTTTCACTAATTCGATAGGTGTCAATTACATTGTCGTTAAGAAAGGAGATACTTTTTACCAAATAGCAAAAGAATTGGGCGTATCAATGAATCTACTCCGAAGATACAATGATTTTCATCCGGAGAAAGAGTATTTGACTCCGGGAGAATTCGTATATACCGAGCCTAAAAAATGGAGATCTAAAAAGGATCAATTTTATATAACAAAGGAGAGAAAAACCTTGCGAGAAATATCACAAGAAAAAGGTATTCGATTGAAATCGATTTTAAGAAAAAACAACAGTACTTTACCGGATGAACAATTGCCCAAAGGCACAAAAGTATTCCTGAAATAGCTGAATTGACGTTCAGGAATTTGTTTGTTGTTGTTTGTTTAAATGAAAAGGGGTCACATTAGTGATCTCTTTTTTTTTGTAGATTAAATGTCTTAACTATCTTGTGTATATTTGTATTTCAATTTGCAAAATATGAAAGTAAATCCAGCATATTCTACGAAAGAGCAGTTACTTGAATTGTACAATAAACCTTTGTTGGAATTGGTTTTTGAAGCTGCTACGATTCACAGGCAATTTCATAATCCGAGGGAGGTACAAATGTCTTCATTGTTAAGTATCAAAACTGGAGGTTGTGCTGAGGATTGCGGTTATTGTCCTCAAGCGGCACGTTACCATACGAATGTCGATGCGCACAAACTTATGACTGTTGAATCTGTTGTAGAACAAGCAAAAAATGCCAAAGCAAACGGTTCATCTCGTTTGTGTATGGGCGCAGCTTGGAGGGAGGTTAGAGACAACAAAGATTTTGATAACGTTGTCGAAATGGTCCAAGAAGTTAATAACCTTGGAATGGAAGTTTGTTGTACGTTGGGAATGATGAATGAAGAGCAGGCGCTTCGATTAAAAAATGCAGGCCTTTTTGCGTACAATCACAATCTTGATTCTTCGCCTGAGTTTTATGGGGATATCATATCAACGCGCGAATATGAAGATCGATTGAATACAATTGAAAATGCAAGAAAGGCTGGTATTTCAGTATGTTCCGGTGGAATTATAGGGATGGGAGAAGCAGTTGAAGATCGAATTGGTTTATTGATGAGTTACATGAAAATGGAAAATCCACCTGAATCTATTCCAATTAATGCTTTGGTTGCAGTTGAAGGAACTCCATTGGAAGATCAAAAGCCAATTGAACAATGGGAGATGATTAGAATGGTAGCTACAACGCGCATTGTTTTTCCCGAGGCTATTGTACGATTATCAGCCGGAAGAACGAAAATGAATATGGAAGGTCAAGCGTTATGTTTTTTAGCAGGTGCAGGATCTATTTTTGCAGGAGACAAGCTTTTAACAACTCCTAACCCAGAATTTAATGAAGACAAAGCAATGTTTGATATTTTAGGTTTGGTTCCAAAAGAACCTTTTCAAGATGGAGAACAGCCATTGTCATTGCCGGACGCAAAAAACGAGGAGAGAAAAAGAAATGAAGAAAAACGGCAATCCGAGTTGTTAGAGGCAAGACAACAAGCATTGAATGAAGGGTTTGAACCCCGTAAAATGTCTTCGGTTGATTCATTTTAATGCACCCTAAATTACTTGATAAATTAGCTAAACGCCAATCTAATGGTACGTTTCGTGCGCTTCTAAATTTAGAATCTTATATTGATTTTTATTCAAATGATTATCTTGGCTATGCGTGTGATGAAAATACGACAGTTTCAATTTCAGGATCAACGGGGTCTCGTTTAATTTCAGGTAATTCTGATCAAGCTGAAAAATGTGAGGTTTTTCTTTCGAATCACTTTAGATCTGAATCAGCTTTGGTTTTCAATTCTGGATATGCAGCAAATTTAGGCTTACTAAGTTCAATCCCTCAAAGAGGCGATATTATTTTGTACGATGAAAGAATCCATGCTAGTGCAAAAGAAGGAATTCGTCTGTCATTCGCTGATTCTTTTTCATTCAAACATCATGATTATGAAGATTTGGAAAGGCAACTAAACAAGTTTTCTCATAAACTAGTTTATGTCGTTGTTGAAGCCTTATATTCCATGGATGGTACGATGGCGCATTTTAGAAGGTTGACCAATTTATGTTCTGATTATCAAGCCAATTTAATTGTGGATGAAGCGCATAGTGCAGGTGTTTTTGGAGAGGAGGGAAGGGGAGTGGTTGCTGCTATGGATTTAGAAAACCAAGTTTTTGCCAGATTAGTTACGTTTGGTAAAGCTTATGGAATAATGGGAGCAGCAATTTTAGGCTCTCAAAATCTACGCAATTATTTAATTAATTTTGCTCGATCATTTATTTACACCACAGCCTTACCACCTGAAATATATGCGATAATTCATAGAAATGTGGGGTCAGAAAATATAGAATTAAGACTCACTAAGTTACATGAAAATATTGCTTATTTTCGTTCAGCTTTTAATCATTCTGCTTGTGTGTCTGAGATAAATTCACCTATTCAAATTATTCAGTTTGGAGATATAAATAAAACAAAACAATTGTCTGAGATTTTATTAGAAAATCGGTTAGCTGTAAAACCAATATTTTCTCCGACCGTTCCCGAAGGCAGTGAATGCCTAAGAATTTGTTTACATTCATTTGATCAAAAGTCAGATATCGATCAATTAATTGAAGTTTTAAAATCCGAATTAGTATGAAGCGCATAGGATTATTATCTGATACGCACGGATTTTTAGATGATCGTATTAAACATCATTTTTCTGAGGTAGATGAAATTTGGCATGCTGGAGATATTGGTTCTATAGAAGTTTTGGATGAATTAAAAGCCTTTAAACCGACAAGAGCCGTTTGGGGAAATATTGACAATCATATTATTCGTAAGGATTCAAAAGAGTTTCTTCGATTTACCTGTGAAAAGGTAAATGTTTTAATAACTCATATTGGTGGTAAACCGGGTAAGTATTCAAAACCCGCATTTGTTGAATTGGAACGCGAATCTCCTAATTTATTTGTGTGTGGGCATTCACATATTTTAATAGTAAAGATGGATCCGAGGTATAAAATGTTATGGATGAATCCCGGCGCATGTGGTATTAAAGGATTCCATCAAGTAAGAACCATATTGAGATTTACTATAACTGAGGATAGAATTCACGATTTGGAAGTTGTCGAATTGGGAAAAAGGGCTTAAAATCGAATTTCACATTTTTCCCCAATACAATATTCTTTTATTTCTTTTGATGATAAGTCAGATAAATCTGATTTTAATATTGCTCTTTTTTCTTTAGACATTTTTTTGATGTATTGCGCTTCACAAAATCGTCTCAATTGAGTTTCATCTTCAATAATTAGTCCTGGTACTGTGGTCAATTTTCCATCGGAGTCTTTTGCAGCCATCGTAAAGTAACACGAGTTGGTATGTTTCGTTATTTTAGTTCTTGGATTTACAGATTCCACTCTTATTCCAACAATCATTGTGGTATTACCTACATAGTTTACTGTGGCCATTAAATGTACTAGATCACCAACCTCCACTGGGTTTAAAAATTCCACGCCTTCTACCGCCACGGTAACACAATAATTTTCAGCGTGTTTTGTAGCACTAACATACGCAATTTTATCCATGAGCGATAATAATACACCTCCATGTACTTTTCCACCAAAATTTGCGTAGCTCGGAATCATGAGTTCTGTCAAAGTAGTTTCTGATTCACTAATTTTTTTAAAATGATTCATTTTCCTTGTGTTAATATGTTCACGAATTCATCAAAAGTCACCAATTCGTAATTACTTGGGATACCGAATAAGTCATAATGAGGAGTTGTATATTCGATTTTTAATAAGGAATACTTTAAAATACCATCCTCTGTTTCTAAATAATACTCAGTAGGAAGTCCCGGAAAATCGTTGTAGGCATCAAGATATTTTGCTGAAATATTTTTGGCATACAGACAATTAAACGATTTATTTGATTTTTTAAACGTTAATCTCAACTTTTTGGATTTAATGCCAGCTATTTTTTTTGATCCAAATTTTTTCTTCCAATAATATTTTTTATCTCGAACAACTGAATCGGCCTTATCAAAATCACCTTTAATAGCATAGTTGTGGGATTGATCTAAGCTGATAAGTAAAAAAGATTTTTTTTTAATAATATGCTTAACGAATGCTTGATTGCCAAAAACTGGCGAAGGGGTTTCAATTCTCACTAAAGAATCGATTGAAAAAACGCTCATTTGTAAGGGTTCATCATTTGGCTTATCTAGATTGGTGATTTCATAAACTAATCGACCTGAAAAAGGCTTGAAAGTTTGAGCGGATGCTAGAAAAAACGAAATAATAAATAAAAAAGATATAATAGTTCTCATGCTAAACTTGTATATAAACGAAGTTACAAATTTAATCCAGTATATTAGAATTTTATTAATTTTGACAAAACCTCTTACCATGAATTTCGAATTGCAACACAATGAAAATATTGTAACTGTTGTTTCTAATGTTCAAAAGTTAGATGCTTATAACGCACCAGAGTTGAAAGGTCATTTTTTGTACATAAATAAAAATAATAGAAATCGTGTGATTTTGGATATGGCAAAAACCAAATATTGTGATTCTTCGGGATTAAGTGCAATTTTGATGGCTAATCGATTGTGTAAGGATACAAATGGAAAATTTATTATTTGCAATGTTCAGCCTAGTGTCATGAAGTTAATTACTATTGCTCAATTGGATAAAGTTTTAGATATTGAAGATAATCATGCTAATTCTTTAGCTCGGTTTCATTCGTGAGATTCTCGGTTACTATTCTTGGAAGTGGCTCAGCGGTACCAACTCCAAATCGATTTCCAACCTCCCACTATGTTTCCTGTAACAACCGGCATATTTTGATTGACTGCGGTGAGGGAACACAATTTCAATTAAGGAAAAATAATATTAAAATTCAGGCTATCCAGATAATTCTGATTTCTCATTTGCATGGAGATCATTTTTTTGGCTTGGCTGGTTTGATAAGCACGATGCATTTATTGGGTAGGGATAAAGGTTTAACAATAATTGGACCCACAGGTTTGGAAAGCATTATTCGCAGTCAATTGGAAATTGGCCATAGTAAATTGAATTTTGAAATTAATTTTTTAGAGTTATCCAAGAATGCTAATGAGATAGTTTTTGAAGATAAATTAATTACAATTAAAACATTTCCTTTAAATCACCGGATTCAAACTCAAGGTTATTTAATTCAAGAAAATCCAGTAGAACTGAATTTGCGAAAAGAGCTTGTCGAAAAATATGCTATTCCATTAACCGTAATTCATCGATTAAAAATTGGGCAAGATGTGCTAGATGACAATGGAAAATATTGGAAATATAAGGATTTTACATTACCTCCTAAAGATTTACTTTCTTATGCTTTTTGTTCAGATACAAAGTACGACGAGCGCATTGTAGATTATGTTCAAGGGGTATCTCTACTATATCATGAGGCAACCTTTATCGAAGCGGACAAGGAAAGAGCGAAATTGACTTTTCATTCTACCTCAAAAGAGGCAGCAACAATTGCCTTAAAAGCAGGGGTCAAAAAATTAATCATGGGACATATTAGTGCAAGATATCAAAATGAAAATCTGCATGTCTCAGAAGCCAAAATGATTTTCGAAAACAGTTTTTTTGCTAATGACGGTCTCTTAATTGATCTGGAAAAATAGGTTATTTTCCTTCAATCCAAGATGTAATTTCAGCATCATCAGGACTAGTTCTTGGGTTAATTACTTTTACTAAATAACCATTTTCGTCCAATAAATATTTTTGGAAATTCCATTGAACAGAATTATCTTCTAGTCCATTTTTAGATTTTTCGGTTAAAAATTGATAGACCGGATGTATGTCTTTTCCTTTCACCGAAATTTTACTCATTATGGGAAAAGTTACTCCATAATTTTTCTTACAAAATGATGCGATTTCTTCATTTGAACCTGGTTCTTGCGCCATGAAATCATTGGCGGGAAAACCAATTATAGTAAAATTTGAATTTTGATATTTCTTATACAATGCCTCCAGATTTTCGTACTGTGGAGTTAACCCACATTTTGATGCAGTGTTGACAATCATTATTTTTTTACCTTTTAAGGAAGAGAAATCAAATGAATTTCCTTCTATATCAGTTGCCTTGAATTGGTGAATGCTTTGTTTTCCCATTGGAATATTTGTTTCTGAATTCATTACTTTAGATTGACCACAAGAAAATAAAACGAAAGATAAAATGCTGCAAAATAGAATTTTCATATCAAAAATTTATAGAGTAACAAAAATAAAAAAATAAAGTTGTAATTACTTGGAACTTTTTTTGATTCAAATCGAATAAATAATCATGAATCGTAAATTCTTCTTTTTCTTAGTTCTTTTGTTAACGTTTATCAATTGCTCTTATACGCAAATGTCCTACAAAGGAGTTTGGAAAGGAGTGGTTTTTGAAAAAACAATGGAAGATTCAAACTCACAGATTATGATCTTATCCATGAGTAAATATAAGACAATTTTAGAGGGAATAGTACGATTTGAAATTCCGGAAAAAACAGATTACTATTCCATGAACTTGCAGGGAGATTTGATTAATAATTCGCTTATTTTTAACAAACATACCCCAAATAAGAGTAATTGTAATAATTTGCCAACAAATAAATTAATTTTCAATTTATCCTATATTGATAGTACGGGTTATTTGGAAGGTCAAATATTGAATGCGACCGACAAGAAAGTATTGAAAAAAATTGTTTTGTTCAATTCTTCCGGAATTGTGGATGTTGGAGAAAAAAAAGACATAAGTCATGCTTGGTTTTTCAAATTTATTAAAGAATACTCTAGTGGCATGATTGCACCTGCGCTGAGGGAAGAGGAAAGAAAAAATTTTCAATTTCAATCCATTTATTTTGAACCTCGTGAATGGGAGTTAATGCCTGAATATTATGGTTATTTGAAAAAAATGATTAAGGTCGTAAATGGCCATACCGACTTAAGGATTAAAGTGATAGGTCACACTGATTGGCATGGATCGGATCAGTATAATGAGGATTTATCAAAAAAACGAGCTGAGGAAATTATTCAATTTTTGTATCAAAATGGTCTAAGTCCAGACCGCATTCAATACGAATACAAAGGAGAAAAAAATCCAATTGAAAATAATGAAACTCCTGAAGGGCGAAAAAAGAATAGAAGAGTTGACTTCGAGTTCATTTGATGAATAATCATCCCCCCCCTAAACTTATGTCTTTTTCGTTTGTTAATGATTGAAATAATTTTTATTTTCGCAACCTAAAATTAATTAACATGAAAAAGATTTACGTTTGTTTAGTAGGATTACTTGCAGCGGGAACATTGGTGGCACAAAAAAATTCACCAGTATTGAACGGTAAAAGAAATCCATTGATTCAAGAGAAAGCTCCTAAAGGGGTTTTTGCTCAACCAAAGGGAGTTACACTTTGGTCAAATGATTTTTCCAATCAAGCAGATTGGGCAACAGCTAATTTTCCTCAAGGTACACCGCCACATTCAGATGGTGATTGGACCATTACAACCAACGCAAGTGCCGCTCCTGTAACAGCTTTGAATCCAGCTGCTTTCACGTCAGTAGCAAACGGTTATGCGATTATCGATTCAGATGCTGCTGGAGCAAGTGCATTTCAAAACGCTGTAATTTACACAGTGGCACCGATTGATCTTTCGGCTAATGCACAAGTGGTAATGACTTTCCAACAAACACACAGAAGATATGCTGAATCAACTTATGTTATCTACAGTTTAGATGGTGGATTAACTTGGGGTGAGGTAGAGGTAAATGCTGATCAAACAGTAAATACCAACACGAATAACCCTGCACAGGTTCAAGTTAATCTATCTAGTCAAATCGGAGGTCAGCCAGCGGTTCACATCGGATTTAAATATACTGGTAATTATGATTGGTTTTGGGCTGTTGACGATGTGAAATTAATGACTCCAGATGATTACGATTTAGAAATGACGAATGTTTACTGGGGATCTACAGGTTTTTGGGGAGCTCGTCTTCCTTACTACCAAATTCCTCTTGCTCAAATCACTACAATTGATTTTGGTGGAATCGTTTCAAACTTAGGTGCGCTTGACCAAAATGATGTAGTATTTACTTCAGCTTTGGCAAGTGGTGCATACACAGGAACATCGAATGCAAGCTCTGTTGCAGCCGGTGCATTTGATACACTAGAGGTTACAACTCCGTTGACACCTCCTGCAACAGTAGCTAATCATGTTGTAAATCTTTCAGTTTCTTCGGGTGCTACTGATGCAGCTCCTGCAAACAATGCAATCAATAGTGCAGCAACTATTTCGGTAAACAATTACATTTATGCACGTGACAAAGGAACTATCGCTTCTGGATCATACAACCAAGGTCAAGGTTTTGAAGTAGGAAATATTTTTGATATGGTAACTGCGGCAAATCTTGGTGGAGTTGATGTAGTGATTAATGCTGCTGCTGTGGCTGGAGCTGAAATGTATGTGAAATTATACTCAATAGACCCTGCAACTGGAGATTTTCTTTTCGTTGATGAGTCTGATTTATATACTTTAACTGCGGCTGATTTAGGACAGAAAAAAACACTGGCTTTCTTGAATGGTGCCGCGGCATTAAATGCTAATGAATCGTATTTAGTTGTTGCTGGTTCTAATGGAGATGGTGGAGCGACTAACGATTTAGTTGTTGGAACTGCTGGTGTATCAGAAGCTCAAACATCATACTACCTTGATTTAACTGATAATACTTGGTATTACACAACCTCAACACCAATGGTGAGAATGAACTTTGATCCAACAGTTTCAATTAATGAAGTTGAAAACACATTTGGTTTAAATGTTTATCCAAACCCGGCTTCAGACGTAATCAATGTTACAGTTAACAAAGCAGTTGATGCTACAATTTCTATCGTAGATGTTACAGGAAAAGTGGTTAAAACTTCTTCTTTGAATGGTTTAGCTACAACTGTTAATACTGCTGGATTGACTAACGGAGTTTACTACGTAAATATTACTGATGGTGTTTCTACTTCAACTCAAAAAGTTGTAATTAGAAAATAAGATTTAAGCATTAGATTTTTGAAAGGGTTGGAATATTCCAACCCTTTTTTTATTTTTGGAAAATACTAATTAATTTTTAAGCATGAAAAAAATTTACATAACCTTGATTTCTTTATCATTAGGATATCAATTACAAGCTCAAATTCCATCACAAAATATTGAGATGAAGAATAAATATGCTCGTTTTGATTATTCGGCAAAGCAAAACAAGTTTTCGCAGCCAAAAGGCGTTGTAATTTGGTCCAATGATTTTTCAAATTCTTCTGAATGGACTTATGATAATACCTCCGATCCATTTTTAGATTGGACAATTACGAATAACCCAGATACAATACCTGTTACTACCCTAAGTCCGGCAGTTTTTACAACTGTAAATAATGGATATGCCTTTATCAATTCGGATGCACAAGGGGAAACCGCTAATCAAAATGCCAATATGACCTACACAGGTACAATTGATTGTTCTGCTTATTCTAATGTAAGTATCGTTTTTGAACATTCATATCGAACGTATTTGGATACTCGAATTATTCGAATAAGCAATGATGGTGGAACAACGTGGACAGATTTTGTTGTTACAGATGGAACGGAACCTACGGCTCAAAATACTCCAAATCCTGATATTTATTCAATTAATATTTCATCGGTCGCTGGTGGACAAGCAAATGTTAAAGTCCAAATAAACTACCAAGGAAATTGGGGTTGGTATTGGGCAATTGACGATATGAAAATTATTGAAACTGATCAATATGATTTGAAATTACAAAGTGTAGCATTTGGTACTGATGGCGCATTTGGCGCTCGTTTACCTTATTTTCAAATACCAAATCAACAAGTTGCACCCATTAATTTTGGTGGAGTATTGAAAAATATTGGTGTTCAGAATTTAAGTGATGCAGGTTTCAACGCAACGATTTCCGGATCATATAACGGAGTGGCTGCTCCAATATTACTGAATTCGGAAACTACCGACACAGTTTGGTGTGACAATACATTTACACCATCATCATCTAATATGATGTATTCCGTATTGGTTGCTGCAACCACAGCTCAAACTGAACCTGATGTAACCAACAATGTGCTCCCAAATATTTCTGTTTCAGTTAATGATTATATCTATGCTCGAGACAATAATCAAATATTAGGTGGAATTAGTAATTCCGGTCAAGGATACGAAGTAGGACACATTTATGATATCTTTCAATCTGCAACGCTTTATGGAATCGATGCAGTCTTAAATTCTTCTACTGAGGTAGGTTCTGAAATATTTGTAAAACTTTATTCAATTGATCCAGCGACAGGAGATTTTCTCTTTGTTGAAGAATCTGCCCCTTATATCGTTACCAATGCTGATTTAGGGCAAAAAATTAGTTTACCATTATCGAATTCAGTTCAATTGAATGCGAATGAATCATATTTAGCCATGGTGGGTTCGTATGGTGATGGTGGTGCAACAAATGATCTGGTAACAGCTTCCTCGGGTTCAGCTACTCCTCAAACTACATTTTATTATGACTACACCGATCAAACGTGGTATTATACAACTTCTAATGTTATGGTTAGAATGAATTTTGATCCGATCTTATCGGTTGATGATATTGAAAATTCATTTGGATTAAGCGTTTATCCTAATCCTGCGTCAGAAGTAATCAATGTTTCAGTTAACAAAACTGTTGAAGCCATAATCTCTGTTTTTGACGTTACAGGTAAAGTTGTTAAAACTAGTTTATTAAATGGAGTTACGAGTTCATTTACAACATCTGGATTGACAGATGGAGTTTACTATGTAAACATCACTGATGGTGTTTCAACTTCAACTCAGAAAGTTATTATTAGAAAATAAGACTTACTTATTAAATTTTCGAAAGGGTTGGAATATTCCAGCCCTTTTTATGTTTCGGCTTTTTTTCAATTAAATAATAGAGAAAAATCAGCTAACTTTACTTGGTGAAAGAAATATTTACAGAGTTTTTATTAAATTATTTTCATGAAAGAATTGTTCTAAGCAGTCAAGATAGAGAATTGATTGCTAATGCTTATGAATTAAGAAAATATGAAAAGAAAGAATTTATTTTTGAACAAGGAGAAATATGTCGAATTGAGTCTTTTGTTGTGAAAGGATCTTGTAAGGTTTTTCATACAGATAATAACGGTCAAGAACATATATTATATTTTGCTTTTAAAGATTGGTGGGTTGGTGATATTGCTTCTTTCAATTCAAATGATCCGGCAATTATGTCAGCTAAAGCACTCGAAGAAACTTTTGTTTTATCTATAAATCCTGATAAAAAAGAAAAACTATTTGTACAAATCCCTCAATTAGAAAGAATGTTCAGAATAATCACTCAAAGAACATTAACTGTTTTGCAAAAAAGATTCTTTTTAGCCATGAGTGGAAGTGCCAAGGATCGATATCTCCAACTAATCGAAAGACATCCTAAAATAGAGCAATTGGTTCCTCAGTATCAGATTGCATCTTATTTAGGAATTTTACCCGAGTCATTAAGTAGAATAAAAAAACAACTTCATGCCCAATCCATATAATTTTCCTGTTGCCTATTTGAATAGTAACGATGGATCAGCGCTCTTAGCCTTTGGTGAATTGGATAGTTTATCAATTTTTAACTCTAATTCACTAATCGTATTGAGTGAATTTATAAATAGACATAAGGATTCATATATTTTTGGTTGTTTGAATTATAACTTAAAAAATGAAATTGAAAAACTGACTAGTAAAAATAATGATCACATTGGTTTTCCTCAAGTTTTATTTTTCGTGCCTAAATGTGTTGTAAAAATTGATCACGAAAGTTTTGAATTTGTTCAGGGAGAGAAAAATAAGGAAAATTTTGAATTTATAAATTATTTTATTGAAGAAGAAACTGATCAAAATTTTCATCAACTTGAATTTAATTGGAAGCCAAGGACAACGAAAGATAAGTACATTGAATCAGTTGAAGCACTTAAAAATCAAATTAGACTTGGTAATATATACGAAGTAAATTATTGTCAAGAATTCTATGATAACGATGTATCAATTGATTTTCCATTAGATTTTTATTTCAAGCTCAATCAAATAACAAAAGCACCTTTTTCTGTTTATTTTCAATACAACGAGTTCAATTTGTTTTGTGGTAGTCCAGAAAGATTTCTCAAGAAAACTGATCAGAAATTGATATCCCAACCGATAAAAGGAACTGCACCTCGTCATTTCGATCCGAAGATTGACGAAGAGTATAAAGAGATGTTAAAAAATGATTTGAAAGAACGCGCTGAAAATATTATGATAGTAGATTTGGTGAGAAATGATTTATCGAAAGTGGCCGAGAAAGATTCTGTAAATGTGGATGAATTGTGCGAGGTTTATTCGTTTGAAAATGTTCATCAAATGATATCTACAATTTCTTGCACCTTAAAAAACGATCAGTCATTTACAGATATAATTCGGGCAACTTTTCCAATGGGGTCAATGACAGGTGCACCTAAATTAAGGGCAATGCAAATAATTGACGAAATTGAGGATTTTTCTCGTGGTATTTATTCCGGAACAGTTGGATATATTTCTCCAAATGGCGATTTTGATTTTAACGTTGTTATTCGCAGTATGGTTTATAATTCTTCTAAAAAATATCTTTCCTGTGCAGTAGGTAGTGCAATTACATTAGATTCAGACCCAGAACAGGAATACCAAGAATGTCAGACTAAAATTTCTAGAATACTTAAATTTTCATGAATTTAATCCAAGAAAAGATTCTGAATTTATCCAAAGAAATAAAATCAGAAATCGTTTTTATAGCCGTAAGCGGGGGAGTGGATTCTATGCTTCTTTTAGATCTTTCGTCAAAATATTTCAATATCCATGCTTTACATGTGAATTATCAGTTGAGAGGTCAGGAAAGTGATGAGGATCAACTATTTATTGAAGAGTTTTGTTCAAAAAGAGGAATTCCATTGAATGTTTTGAAGTATGACTTGAAGAACGAATTGAAAGCAAAAAAAACGAATTTGCAGAATCGAGCAAGAGAAATTCGTTATGATTTTTTTTCTGGATTTTTGCATAAAAATGAAGATTCATTTTTATTTCTTGCGCATCATTCCGATGATCAAATTGAAACGTTTTTTCTTCAGTTTTATCGAGATTCGGGAATAGCGGGACTTTCATGTATGAGGGAAATAAATAAAAAATTTGTTAGACCCTTATTGGGCTTTAGTAAACAAGAAATAATTGCTTGTGCAATAGAAAATAAAATTAATTGGCGTGAGGATTCCTCAAATTCCAAGAATACTTATTTAAGAAATTTTTTCAGAAATGAATTAATTCCCAGTTTGCACCATGAAATACCAACATTGAAAAGTTCAATATTGGAGTTAATTGCTTGCTTTCAGGTTACTCAAAAGTTTTTGGAAGATGAAATTCGAGAGATTAAATATCATCTAATTCGAAATTCTAGGTTAGAAATTAAATTAGCCGAAAGTTTAACCGATGAGAAAATAATTGAACTTTTTCGACAGTTGAGCATCCCCAAAAGCATGTTAAGTGAGTGGAAAAAATTACTGATATCACGGAAAGGGGCGTTGATTGAACTACCTGAGTTATCGGATTATTTATTGATTATACGTGAAAATGATTATTTAGAATTTATTTCTTCTGAGACACAATCCGTAAAAGAGCCAAAAATCATTACTCAAATTGTAAATTCAGTTCCTGACTCCTTTGACAAGAACACTTTGTATTTGGATTTAGAAAAAATAAGCGGTGAATTGAATTTGAGACATTGGATAATTGGGGATCGTATCTATCCAATCGGACTGAATGGATCTAAGTTGATAAGCGATGTCTTTACTGATTCTAAAGTTCCAAATCACTTGCGCACAAAAAAATGGTTACTTTGTGATCGAGAAAAAATCATTTCATGTATCGGTTATTCCATTGATCGAAGGGCAATTGTTAGCGAAAATTCAAAAATAATTCTAAAGGTTGAAATTAGATTCTAATCTTTCAATAATAGAATATAAACGAGATAAAAGCATTATTTTTGAATCATGAATTTTTTCACCTTTCTTCTTGTATTGACGATGAGTCTTTCCTTTTTTTCGCAGAGAAATGTGAAAGATTCAGCAATAGCAACGCCTTGGGTTGGTGTACACTATGGAGGAAATATGACAGGAGCTGATTTGGCCGAAAGGTATGGTTTTTTAAATCATCTCGGAATAATAGCTGGATATAAGACTAAATTGAATTGGTATTTTGGAATGGAAAGCAACTTCATTTTTGGCAATCAAGTTAGGTTAGGTGGTCTGTTGGATGATTTGATTGATTCGTACGGCAATGTTACGGATGTTAATGGTGATATTGCCAGAATATATATTTTGCCTAGAGGTTTTCAAGTAAATGCTTCTTTAGGCAAGCTTTTTCCTGTGTGGAGTCCTAATAAAAATTCGGGTATTTTTATAAATGGAGGACTGGGGTATTTAGTACATCACATGCGTGTAGAAACGAATGATCAAGTCATACCAGTATTAGAGCTAGATTACAGAAAAGGGTATGACCGTTTAACATCTGGTGTCAATTTTCATCAGTTTTTTGGTTATGCCTTTATGGCAAATAGTGGGTTTTACAACTTTTATGGAGGATTCTACATTCAGGAAGGATTAACTAAAAATCGTCGAACGATCAATTTTGACGAGCCAGATGTTCCGGTATCGACAAAAACTCGATTGGACATTCAATATGGCTTCAGGTTGGGGTGGATGATTCCCTTTTACAAACGAAAGCCGAAAGAATTTTATTTTAATTGATGAATGTACTTTACAATTTTTCTATTTACCTATATGGTTTTGCGATTTATTGCGCTTCGTTATTTAATCCCAAGGCTAAGCTTTGGTTAGCAGGTAGAAGAAATTGGAAAAATAGTTTATCGAAATTTGATAAGAATAATGAATTAATATGGTTTCATTGTGCTTCTTTAGGTGAGTTTGATCAAGGTCTCCCAGTGATGAGAGAAATAAAAAGAGTGAATCCAAAATGTTCAATCTTAGTTACTTTTTTTTCTCCATCAGGAATGTTGCATTATTCAAAGCGTAATCATTGTGCAGATTATTTTCATTATCTCCCTTTGGATACAGCTCAAAACGCGAAATACTTCATAGATTATTTTTCGCCTAGTAAAATTTATTTTGTGAAATACGAGTTTTGGGTTAATTTCATTAATGTTGCAGCCAATAAAGGAATTCCGATTTATTCGATTTCTGCAAATTTTAGGTCCAATCAACATTTTTTTAAATGGTATGGTTCTTTTTTTAGAAAAATGCTGAATCAATTTGATTATTTTTTTGTTCAGACCGATGAATCAAAATCTTTGTTGAATTCGATTGGATTACAAAATGTTGAAGTTATTGGTGACACACGCATTGATCAAGTTATTAATACAAAAAATGAATTTATCCAAACTATTGAAAGTGGAGAAATAGATGATGCATTTGTACATCTAAATTCATTTTTAAATGGTCAGAAAGCCATTATTTTAGGTAGTTCATGGCCTGTAGAAGAGAAAATAATTCTTCCTTTTTTATTGAACTCACCCAACACCAAATTTATTTTTGCACCACATGACATATCTGAGAAGCACATTTCATATTTACAAAAATTATTAATTGGAAAATCAGTGCGTTTCACCCAATTAATGCATGAGAAAGAAAATAAACAATGTTTAATATTAGATACCATTGGTCATCTAACAAAGGCATATTATTTTGGAGAGTTAGCTATTGTGGGTGGGGGATTTACGGGGAAATTACATAATATTTTAGAGCCTGCAGTATTTGGATTACCTGTTTTATTTGGTCCTCATCATCAAAGATTTCCAGAAGCCTCATTATTTTTGGAAAATAATATCGCTTTTCAGTTTAGGAATGAATTAGAACTTCAAGAAATAATAACAAAAATACAATTTGAGGATAATAGAAGTAAAATTGAGAGAATGGTTCATTCGTTAGCAGGGGCTTCAGCAAGAATCATTGAATTGGCAAAAAGTTAAATTTCGATGTTATTTCGTGTAGTAATCAACACTAAATCAATTTTATTTGGAAATTACAAACAATACATATAACTTTAGCATTCAATTTGATAACGCCTAAATAAAAAATAATTTATGAAAAATAATCTAATTTCTATTTCAATTACCTTGTTGTTGTTTATTGTTTCAAATCAATTTTTTGCTCAAACTACTCAGGCATCTTTTGTGGGCACATGGAAAATGAATCCTTCAAATTCCATACACAAGTTATCGAAGTTAACAATTGTGGACAATGGTAGTTCAATGTCCATTTCACTAAAGAAAACGCCATTAAAGAAAATAGCGGCTAAATTTGAACCAACTGAGAGAAAATTACATTTCAACTATGATGGTACAGATTATTTCTTAGTTTTCGTTCCAGCTAATGGGTCATTAATGGGATACACCACCTCTAATGCCAGTAAATATGCTGATTATATAAAGTAATATAACAATAATTTATGAATATGAAATCTAAAAATCTTGTACTTTCTTTGTTGATTTTGTTTGTAACATTATCTATTACTGCACAATCTGATTTGTCAGGATACGCTGGTAATTGGAAAATGACCCCAAGTAATCCTTCCCACGCTTTTTCAAAGATATCGATTACTAATAATGGGAATACGGTATCAATCAAACTAAAAAAATCGCCACTTAAGTCATACAATGGTAGGATAAATCCAAGTACAAATAGATTGGAGCCTTATATCGATGAGAAAGGTTACTACCTTATTCTTGGTGCTGCCAACACGATGTCACTTTATGAGATTGATACAAATACGAAAGTTGGAGATTATATAAAATAAATAAAGTCTTCTTTTTTGATCTACATTTTTTCCTGATTAACTACTGCGAAACATTTTATGTTTATTTTTGTTATTTGATAAGAGAATTTTATTTCTGTCATTTTCTTTTTTAATGAACAAATTTCAATATACAATACGTTTTATTATTTTGCTTGTCGCTATACTCCATTGTATTAATATAGTGGAATATAGTTTTAATAGTTTTGACAGAATTGAGGGAACTGAAATAGAATTATCCGATATTGATACGAATGAATCAGAATCTGAAGAAAGTGAGGATGAAACAAAAATAGTTGAACTTTTTGTTGATTCGAATAATCAATTATACGAGTACTTTGTTTGTGCGTCTATTTACAGAAGTATATTTTCTAATTGTCAATTTAAAATCAAATCCTCAACACTTTCTGTACCATATACTCCACCTGAATTAACTGTTTAGTTTATTATTTCAGTATAAATTAAATTTTTAGTTATGAAAGGTTTATTTAAAGCCTGGCGACATGATTTGCCAGCAGGTTTAGTTGTTTTTTTAGTGGCATTACCCTTATGTTTAGGAATTGGATTGGCTTCTACAAATCTTAATGGAGTAGATGGATTACCGAATATCTTTGCAGGTTTAATTGCTGGTGTTGTTGGTGGAATTGTAGTAGGAGCATTTAGCGGTTCAAAACTTGGAGTTTCTGGCCCCGCTGCCGGTTTAATAACGATTGTTATTGCATCAATAACAACATTAGGAAGCTATCAAGGCTTTCTTTTAGCGGTTTTAATTTCAGGAATTCTTCAACTTGTTGCTGGCTTTTTTAAAGCTGGCGTAATAGCAGGTTATGTTCCTACATCAGTTATTAAAGGTATGCTTGCAGCTATCGGAATTACCCTGATTTTGAAAGAAATTCCTCACCTAGTCGGATATGATGCCGATTTTATTGGTGATGAGTCGTTCATTCAGCCTGATGGTCATAATACATTTTCAGAATTGTTTTACGCTATTAATGGAATTCAATTTGGTTCTTTAATCATTGGTGCTACTTCACTATTTTTATTATTATTTTGGGAAGTATCATTTTTGAAAAAAATAAAAATTCTAGAAAAAATACCTGGAGCGCTTGTCGCGGTTATTTGTGCAATTTTATTAAATATTCTGTTTTCGACATATTTTCCAAGTCTAAAAATATCTTCGGAACACTTGGTTCAAATTCCAGTTCTAAAATCGATTAGTGAAATTTCTACATTAGTAACCTTTCCTGATTTTAGTTTTCTATCGAATCCTTCAGTTTACGTCATTGCATTAACACTGGCTATAGTTGGAAGTTTGGAAACCCTATTAAGTGTTGAAGCAACGGATAAGTTAGATCCAGAGAAAAACATAACGCCAAAAAACAGGGAATTGAGAGCACAAGGGATAGGCAATATTGTAAGCGCCATGATTGGAGGGTTGCCGATAACGCAAGTAATAGTGAGAAGTTCAGCGAATATTAATTCTGGAGGAAAATCAAAATTTTCGACTATTTTCCATGGATTTTTACTCGCTTTTTCAATTCTACTTTTTCCTTCAATTTTGAATCTCATACCATTGTCTGTGCTTGGAGCAATTTTGATTTTAGTTGGATATAAATTAACAAAAATTTCACTCTTTAAGGATATGTATAGATTAGGTCAAGAACAATATATACCTTTCATGATGACAATATTAGGAGTTCTGTTTACGGACTTGCTTAAGGGAATTGGAATCGGAATGGCATTTGCTATTTTTTATATTCTTAAATCTAATTACAAAAATCATTTTTCAAAGGAAGAGAAATCCGGGGAAACGGTTATTGTTTTGTCAGAGGAGGTTACTTTTCTCAATAAAAATGGAATTCAAGAAATGTTGTTGAAGGCAAAACCAAACTCAAAATTAGTAGTGGATGGTTCAAAATGTAAATCCATAGATTATGATGTTTTACAAATGTTAAAAGAATTTAAGTTATTTGGAGCCCCAAATAAAAACATTGAATTTCAGTTACTCAATATTAAAATAAAATAAAATATGGAAACTTTTTATCAAAAACTTTTAGATAATAATAGAAAATGGGTTGAGGCGAAACTAAGTCAAGACCCTGATTTTTTCAATAAACTAGCTGCTGGACAAAAACCTCCTGTATTATGGATAGGTTGTGCAGATAGTAGAGTTCCTGCCAATGAAATCATTGGAGCCGAACCTGGGGATGTATTCGTTCATCGTAACATTGCCAATATGGTTGTTCACTCTGACATGAATATGCTTTCTGTTCTGGATTATGCGGTAAATGTATTAGAGGTAAAACATGTTATTGTTTGTGGTCACTATGGTTGTGGTGGAGTTCAAACCGCAATGACAAATAAGCATGTTGGTCTAATTGACAATTGGATTAGACACATTAAAGATGTTTATCGATTTCATCAAGAAGAACTAAACTCAATAAATGAAGAAAAGAAACGCTTTGAGCGCTTTGTAGAGTTGAACGTGGTAGAACAAGTCTTAAACCTGGCCAAAACATCTATTGTACAAGGAGCATGGGAAAGGGGACAAAATTTACACGTGCATGGTTGGGTTTACGACATAAAGGATGGTATTATCAACGATTTAGATATTACAATTCGGGATAACAGTTCTTTAGCTAGTGTATATCAATTAGATTTGTAGAATTAAAAGAAAACAATAAGGGTAGTCTAATTTAGACTACCCTTGATTTCTACTAAAGTGATCAATTCTTTCTCTATTTTTTTGAAAAACTGAAATTGTAATTTAAACTGGTAAGAAACGTATGATTTCGTTCGATATTTATACCATCTGATTTTATTATATATTGATTCAAATAACCTATTTGAATATTGAAATTGCTATTAAATTTCCAACCCAAAGTAGCATTGAATCTATTTTGATCCAATACATTTTTTCCTATTCCTTTTCCAAATCCTAGGAAAATTTCGTTGTTAACATTTAGAAATAAAGTATTATTATCCATTGATTTTTTATTTATGGGAATATAGAATTGTGCTCTATATCTAATTCGTTGACGAAAAATATTTTTTCCTTTCACAATTTCTCCTGTTTCATTTTTAAAATAATTTTCCATGAAACGCTGCTCCAAACGATATCGGTGTTGAATATCTATTATTCGAAATTTACTTTCTACCTTATTTTTCAATGTTAGCTGCTGCCAAATACGATGTTCATTAAACTCATTCAAAATGGGTTGTTCTCCATAAGGAAAAGTTAGAATCCATGCATAACCAGTTGTTACTGACAAATTTGGATTAACATGGTAATCAATTCCCACCCTTGTCAATGACTGTTGCCAATTATTAAAATATTCATTTCTACGCCATTGATATTCAGTGTGTAAACTAAACTTATTAGATAGTTTGTGATTCCCTAAATAACTTATCCAGCCATGTTGTTGATTTGAAAAAGATTTTTGGCACCACGAAAAAATAACGGGACTCAAAAAACAAAAAAATAGAACGCTTTTCATGTCTTACTTATGGATTAAAATGGACATTTCATGTTTTGATAGTTTTCTAAATTCTTCTTTTTCTAGAATTTTTACTTCACCTCCGTCTTGTTCGTAATTAGTTTTGTAATGATGCAAAAATTCTTGAAAGGAGGAATCAATAAAGTTAGCCTTATTTAAATGAATTAGAATTATTTTTCCTCGAGGAATATTATGAAAAACGTTATTAAAACTAATAATGTTACTAAAAATCGCTGCTTCCTTAATGTAAATTTCAATGCTATCTATTGTTTGAAGGGTCTCCACTTTCGCTTTGAAAAGATTGTTTATTTTTACTCCATTAAACATATGAAACAATAATTTAACACATATTCCAATCATAACACCAACCAATAAATCTTCTAAAATTGTAAAAAGTATGGTTGTTACAAAAATGGCAAATTGTTCCTTTCCTATTTTGAATATATCTATAAATTCTTTAGGTGAGGCAAGGCGATAGGCTACAAAAATTAACATAGCCGCAAGTGCTGAATTTGGAATCCACTCAATAATTGGAATAATCAGAAGCATAGCAAGTAACAAAAATAATCCATGAAAGAAATTAGCCCAGCGCGTTTTTGCACCAAAACTAACATTGGCTGTACTTCGAGCAACCTCTGAAATCATAGGAAGACCACCTAATAAACCAGTTAAACTGTTACCCAATCCAACAGAACCTAAATCTTTATCAAAATCTGATTTTCTTTTAAAAGGATCCTGACCATCCATTGCTTTTACAGTTAAAAGCGATTCGATTGAATTAACAAATAAAAACATTACTACATATTTCCAAAACACGAAACTTCCGACCATTGAAAAATCGGCATTTTTAAAAGAAATACTTCCCCAGAAATCACCAATTTTAACTAATAAATAGGGTTGTAAATCCTTCATGTTATTAATAATTGCAAAAGGTACGGCAATCAGTATAATCAAAAGTGGTACGGGTGTTTTCTTTCCAATTGAACCAAGGTTAGGAGTAAGAAATAAAAGGAAAAGTGAGAAAATTCCTAAAGATGTAATTAATCCATTTGCATGTTGAATAAAGGATGGAATATGGCTATATAATTCAATAGGAGAAAGGCCTTTGGTAAATTTTGGATCAACCCCAAGCAAAACGGGAAATTGTTTTGCGAATATAAGGATCCCAATTGCAGCGAGCATGCCGTGAACTACTGAATGTGGAAAGAAATCACTTAATTTTCCAATTTTTAATCGACTCAAAATTACTTGTAATAAACCTGTGATAAATATTGCAGCAGCAGCGTGATGCCAACCTTGCATACCACCACCCATTTCCATTACAGCACCAGCACAAACAGTTATTAAACCCGCTGCGGGTCCTTTAATGGTAAGTCGCCCTCCCATGAAGAAGGAAACAAAAACACCTCCGATCATTGCTGTCAAAACCCCCATTGCTGGAGGGAATTCACTTGCTTTAGCAATTCCTAAACTCAGCGGAAGAGCTAAAAGAAACACCATAAAACCAGAAATGAAGTCAGCGGCAAAGTTTTGTTTTAATCCCGGAATTCCATCTAATGGAATTTGATTTTTAAATTGATTTTTCATAATATTTTTTTAATTAATTTTCTATGAAGACCTTTTGGCTACTTCATGATAGGTTTTTACATGAGGGCCAAGAAAAATTCTTGCGTAAATTCGAATGGCTGCTAGCCCGTTAATAATTAAACTTAATCCCACACAGAAGGCCAGGAAAATTTGGTCACTATGAATGTGTGAAAAAATTAAATCTTCTCCTATGAAGGAGGGTGTAATTGGAAAACCTGAAATTCCTAAACAACACAATAGAAATACTAATGCATTTCTTGGATGTTCATAAGCATGTCCGTAAAATCGATCCAAGCTGATCCAATTTTCTTGTTTTCTCATGCGGTTAATAACTAGAAGTCCACATAACCAAGAAATCAATATGCCGCTCAAATACCAGGCATTATGTACCCAATCATATTGTTCATTAAAAGAAATTGATAGTGAAATTAAAACATGGTTAAGCATGATTAATGCCCAGCTTTTTCTAACGCTATCTCTTTCTGTGAATGACTTTATTACCGTTAGTAATCCAATAATACCGAATAAAAACGAAATGCTGTGTTGGATTTTTTCAATGAATTGAACATGGGATATTAATACTACGATACCAAAAATTATAAGCGAACTGATGATATAAAACACATATTTGAAACTCAATATTTTCCAGGTCGAACCAATTTTTTTCAATGGACTCCAAAGCCATTTGAACATAAGATAGTCTAGGTTAAATTCTTTTAAGCTCAATAGATAAAAAGCACTATTTACTCTCTGAAGAAAAGCTAAGCGGTTTCTTTTGTCTTTTTTTGGTGGAGAAAAAAGTTGGGATTTAATTTTGTGAGCAACAATCGAAGGTGAAACGAGTAATTGGTAGGTTCTAAGAAATGCATTTCCAGTAATATGAAACATTGCTAGCCAATGGAAACCTAATGCAATTTCAATAAAAATTAATCCGATTTGAGCAATGGAAGCATAGGCAATTTGACTTTTAATCGAACTTTGAACTTGTGCAATAAAATGTGCAATTACCGCCGTAGATAGCCCAGCGAACACCAAGAATACTTTAAATTCATTTTGAAATTCCCAAAAAGGATAAGTCCTGAGTAGTAAAAAAGCTCCTATATGCACACTGAGCGAACCGTAAAAGATTGCACTCGATGGAGTTGGACCTTCCATAGCTCTTGGAAGCCATGATGAAAATGGTAATTGAGCTGATTTTGCCGCAGCTGCTATGAATATGAAAAATGCAATCGAAAATCCAACCAAAGAGTGGTTTTCTAAATTATGATGTACTAACTCTGCATTTGTTAACTTTTGAAAGGAAATATTTTCATGCCACAAATGATGCGACAACCACATTGTTAATATTAGCCCGATATCCCCGATTCGATAAATGGAAAAAACTTTAACCGCATTTTTGACCGGTAAATAGCGATCTCGGTAAAATGCGATTAATAAAAACGAGGAGATTCCAAGAATTTCCCAGCCTATGAAAAGGGTTTCAATATTCCCTGAAAATATGACCCAAATATATCCTGCAAAAAAGAATAGAATAGTATTAAAAAACCGCTTATAACCAATTTCTCGATGTAGATAATATCGACTATATAGAGTTATTAATAAAGTTATAAATGTTCCAAAAAACAGAAATAACATCGTTAGTTTGTCAAAATAAAAATCGATATAAAAGTTATAGTCTTTGTTTTTATAGACTGAAAATTCAGGAATATTATGGGGTATAGCATTTTGATTTGTCCAAAAAATGAAAAGAATTAAACTCAATATTAATTGAAGTATAATAAACCCCAAAGCAAGATTGGATAAGCTATTCTCCTTTTTTGAAGGAATGAGTAAACTCATTAAAAAAGTTACTATTGGCAGAATGATGAGTGCGTGAATTATTTTTTCCATCTTAGTTTGATTGAATTTTAAAAATCGATTCATTTTCAGAACTAGAAAGCACTTCTCGGTAATAATCAGCTTTTATCTTACGTTCTTGAACTCCTTCAATTTTAATCCATGTATCATTTGAAAATTGAAATTTTTCATGTGTTAAAGGATTTATAGAAACTAGATGAATCCAAGAGTTTTTAAACCATTCGAATGTGGAAGAATTTGATCGAATTGCTTCCTCGATTACCGATGGAAAGTGCTCAACGATTACCATTAATCGTAATGGATCATGAATTTCTATCATTTGACTTGGTAATCCGGTTCGTAAATCGCCATCTATGCCATTTGACACGCCAAACAAACCCATAACATTGTGAGGTAGTTTTGTGCCTGCTCCAAGTTGCTGATTATCTACTCTCGAAAAATAATACTCGAGATTGATTCCTCCGCAAACAGGTGTAACTGCATTCAGGATTTCTTTTAAAAACTTCCCCTCTGGATCGATAGTGTAATCATACGAATTTAGAAAGGCCCGCCTGTCCAGAAATACTCCATGGGTAAGGCTCCTTCGTCCGACAATACAAAGTGCATTCGTAGCATGATTTAATTCGGGTCTGGGTTCAAATAATGAAACAGATCTTAATTTCATATCATCATGAACATCTTGAATTGATTTGCTTGAGTCAACTAATTGGAATCTTCTCGATCTTTCTGCTGCATTTAACGATAACGCTTCATTGAATATCGGTTTGTTATCTTGATGATTTTTGAAATTTTCATCGCTCAAGTGAGATTCATCATAATAGTAGAATTCATCTCTACAAGTATCATGTAAAACAGGGATAAATTGGGTTGATTTCGGAATGGATATTCCCATTGTAATTAAGAGTTCACGAACATCTTCTCGATTTGCAATTTCACATAAAACCCGAGCGTTCACCGAGCCTGGCCTACCGGAGCAAGCACCACAATCATATCCTGAAAAGTGGGTATTATTTGAACTACTTGATCCATGTCCAACAACATAAATAAGATCGCCAAATGAGTCTACTAGCCCAATACTTTTAAGCAAGCCTTCTAATCGATCGGCCATTTCTTGTATTTTGAAACCAATTTGTTTCCCTGATTCAGTATATTTCCCTGTAAACTCAATTGATAATTTGCTCTGTGGATTCATATAATCATTCGCTCTTACTGCCATTCGATTTGCTTTAGGAAAGAACAAAGCAATTGTCATTTGAATGGCTGACCAAAAACCAACAAATTGACTGAGAAACCATCCTAGAAAAAGCTTATTTGTATGCTCACTAAAATGGATATTATCACTAATGTTTTGTTCAGAGTCTAATTCTTGAATTACATAATTTGGCTCTAAGGGAGCAGGACAAGACTTAGTGTGGTAATTCGATTCAGCAGGTTGAAAATAAAATTCTACATTAAAAAATCCTGCTGTTGCAAATGTTTCGAATGAAGGATGAAGGTTTTCTAGATGACGTCTTATTGAACATTCGCGATCATCAATGCAAAAAATACCTTGGGCAGCTTTCTTTTCTGCATGTAGAGATGATTTTTCATTCAAAGATGACAGGACCTCTTTATAAAAAGTCCATTCAAACGCTTCTTGCCAAATTCTTAAATGCCAATCGAAACGATCTAAATTGACAGAACGAAACAAAGGTTCAATTTTATCATCTATTGAGAAGAGCGGTTTCCAACCTTTAGGAAAATAGGTGTTAAGGGCATCAATTTCCAATAATAATTCAAAAACGATAAACTCCTCTAAGGATGTGTTTCTGGTCTCAATCAATTTTTCAGGATTCATTTCACAAACTGACACCATTCCAGAATATCCAGGATGAGCAAATTGTTGATCAAAAAGGTAGTTTCCAAATGCCTCCGGATTTCCTACAACAATTTCTAGCAAATGTTCTAAGTCAATTTTTTCATTCAAAAGTAATTCTCTAACAGATTTTGATTTAAAAAAACTGACTATTCCATTCCTTTCGATTTGTCGAATGGAATCAAGAAATGATAATTCCGTGTATGGAAATTGTTTGATTGCTATTCCTTGATCTAAATAGTTGGATACAACCCGAAATAAAAGTGGATGTACCATGGCATCTAGGTCGATTTTTCGATCTATTTTCCATCTACCGCGAGTTTTTCCGATTCGTGAATCAGAATTTAAAGATTGAGCCTTTAGTAATTCTTGAAATGTTAATGAAGGACAATGATTTCTTATAACATCCAGTAATATTTCTTTATTTATTTTTCCGCTTTTGTAGAGCTGTTGATAGTCCTCTATTTTCAAATAAGTCTTGTATCCAAAAATTTTATTTGCCTTTGATAGTGCTACATGAAAATTTTCAGATTGAAAAGCATGAAGCGTGTTGTGGTGAATAAAATCCTTTAATGGAGCCTGACTTGGGAGAAAATGCCTAAGATGTTCAATCAGCCCTGCATGACTTGCAGAGTTGTTTGGTTTCATTTATTAAGTTATTATCGATTAAACAATAGGTTTTTCTATTGAAAGTTCTATAATCGATAATTCTCAAAATGTATGTAAAGGGGAAGTTTTGAAGCGTGTTTTAGGCTATAAACACTGATTATTTGAGCTATTTTTAAATTCCAAATTAAATCTCTTTTATCAAGTGCTTCAAATAAAGAGAAATCAATTTTTTTCTCGTTAGAGTCCTCATTTTCTTCTTCTTCAAGATCATCTCCTTCAAAGTCAAAGTACGAAGAAATTTCGCTTTTTTTGATTTCATTAACCTTTGCGAATTTATATCCATTTACAGAGTGTTGGATAAAAAACTGAGTAGCTCCAGTAGCATGAAGTGACAATCCTATGATTAGGAAAAACAATAGTATTTTTTTTAATTTAGGATGTCTCACAAAACAAATGTACAATTTAGATCTATTACAAATAATGAATTCAACTTATTTTTTTTGGAAAAATTTTACCGGGATTCAAAATTTCGTTAGGATCAAATATCTTTTTTATACCCTTCATCAAATCCAGTGAAACACTTGAAAAGGCAATATCCATATAGTCTTTTTGAACCAAACCAATTCCATGTTCACCTGAAATTGTTCCACCTAATTGTACTACTTTTTGAAATAGTTCACGAATGGCAATTGGTAATTCATTGTTCCATTTTTCATCGCTTAAATTGCCTTTTAGAATATTGATGTGCAAATTTCCATCGCCAGCGTGCCCGTAACATACCGATTCAAATCCGAAACTTTGTCCTATTCGTTTTACTTCTCTCAACAAATTAGGAAGTTCATACCTTGGCACAACAGTGTCCTCTTCTTTGTAAATAGATTGAGCTTTTACCGCTTCTCCGGCTTTTCTGCGCAAACTCCATAACGTGTTTTTTTGTGCTTCCGAATCAGCGAATAAGATCTCATCCGTTTCAAAATTCTCTAATACTGAAAGGATTTTCTCGCATTCTTCCATAAGCATATTTGGATCAAATCCATCAACTTCAATCAAAAGGTGGGCTGCATGATTGTCTGCAACTTGTAAACTATAGTCTCCCGTAAATTTTTGCGTGTAAACCAATGCATCCCTTTCCATAAATTCCAACCCACTTGGTGTTATTCCGGCTCTAAAAATAGCAGCAACGGCTTCGCATGCTTTCGTTGCATCAAAGAACGGAACAAGCATCAATAAGTCATGAGTGGGGTGAGGAATGAGTTTTAAAACAATTTTTGTTACAATTCCAAGAGTTCCTTCAGATCCTACAATTAATTGAGTTAAATTGTAACCAGTGGCATTTTTGAGAACATTTGCTCCTGTCCAAATTACGGATCCATCGGCTAAAACAACCTCAAGATTTAAAACATAATCTTTGGTGACGCCATACTTAACTGCTTTTGGACCACCAGAATTTTCTGATATATTTCCTCCGATAAAACAACTTCCTTTACTAGCAGGATCTGGTGGGTAAAATAATCCTTTTTCTCTAACGGTATCTTGAAGTACTTGTGTAATCACTCCCGGTTCAGTTATTACTTGATGATTTTTCTCATCAATTTCGAGTATTTTATTGAATAATTCCATGCTTAACAAAACACCTCCACAAATAGGTAATGCGCCACCACTTAAACCTGTTCTGGCTCCTGCAGGGGTTACTGAAATATTGTTGTTATTGCAATAAGCTAATATTTTCGAGATTTCATCAACTGAGTTTGGTTTAATTACAACTTCCGGTGGAAATGAAAAATCTTCGGTTTCATCATGGCTGTAGTTTTGTAAAACTTCGGATTGAACAAATACTCGATCACCACACATTTGTTTGAATGACTCGATATGGGTCTCGTTAATTTTAGTGTATACTTTCATATATTGAATTTAAATGTAATTATTAGCCATGAATTACAATCAATGATTTTGGAACGATCTTGAAATTCAATTGCGTAAATTCATTTCGACTTCCTTCGCCATCCATTTGAAAATAAGTGCTATTTGTTATAAGTTCAACCTCCCTTATTTTTCTCGTTTCTACAAATTTTGAATTTTGGGAAGTTCCAGATAAAAAACGAAAAATTTGAAAAGGAAGGGAAATTAACGACGCCCTTTTTATAAGCAATAATTCAAGATATCCATCTGATGCATTCGATGTTGGTGAGATTTTAAATCCATTTCCAAACTCATTCGTATTGGCAACAACTACCATAAAATATGTTTTTCTTTCACTGTTAATTTCGATTTCAACTCCTCTGTAACCGAAATAAGTTCGACAGATAATAAATAAATATCGGATCAATCCTCTGAGTTTATTATTCACCATTTCATACGCTACCTTAGCGTCATATCCTATTCCAGCAATCTGAATAAAGGGTACGTTATTCACAAGGGCTGTATCAATTTTTGAAAAATTCCCGTTGTTGATTATTTCGATGCAGTTATTGATGTTTTCCGAAATTTTAAAGTGATGTGCAAATCCATTACCTGATCCACTAGGGATAATTGCTAATTTGACATTGGAATGAATTAAAGCTGTTGCCACCTCGTGAACCGTACCATCACCACCTACAGCACATACGACATCAATTTTATTCTCAATGGCTTTTTTTGAAAGTTCCGAACCATGTCCGCTGTATTCTGTATAAATAATGGAATAGTTGTATTTTTCTTTATTGAGGAATTTGTGAATCTTTGATTCAATTTTCTTCTTGTTTGAAATTCCGGATATCGGATTAATAATAAACCAAATTTCCTCTTTCATGGAAAATTACATATCACCACCGCCTTCACCTCCCGGCAGTTTTTTGTTGTTCATCTCTAACTTCCCGAATTTGTAGCTGGCTGAAAAATAAAATCTTCGAGTCATCCACTTGAAATTGGAGGTTTGTTCCACCGTTGGGCGATCAACTTTAAAATAAAAGCCTTGAACATTGAAAACATCAGAAACCCTGGCACCTAACGTCCATTTTCCATTCGATATGCGTTTTTCAAAAGCGATATCCGTTGGGCCTTGACGTTGTGCAATTCCTTGCACTGTTACCCGTTTGCCATTATATGTTACACTTACTTGCAGGGACGCTGTTTTCTTCCAAAATTCAATCGAAGAATTGAACTTGAAATTGTGGAAATAACCTTGTCTGTTCGGTAAAGATTCTTGGTTGGTCACATACCAAATGTAATTTCCATTCCAAGATAGGGATGTTTTCCACCATGAGTTTGGTTTAACATTCACGACAACATCTGAACCAAGGCTATGCGTTTCCGCAATGTTCATGAACGTTACAGCACTCGTATTGTTTTCATAATATTCCTTTACTCTGCTAATTACGCCTTTTGAATTTCGATAATAAACACTTGAAGTAACACTATATTTTTTTCGATCATGAATGAATCCAAAATCATATGAGTCTGTATATTCGGGTTTTAAATAAGGATTTCCTCGACGTAAATTAAAAGGATCCGAGTAATTGGTAAACGGGTTCATGTCAGCAGAGGCAGGGCGTGTGATGCGCTTGCTGTAACTTAGGCTAAATTCGGATTTAGGAACAATTTCGTAGCGAATATGGGCCGATGGAAAGATGTTAAAATAAGGTGGATTGTTAATGTTAATTCCTTCTGAAACTAAATTGGGAAGTTGATATGCCTGCTCTAAACGAATCCCACCTTGGTATTTGAATTTACCTAATTGCTGACCAAAAACTCCGTAAGCACTATGGATTCGTTCTTTGTATTGATAAAGAAAATTTGCCAATGTATCCGGTATAAATTGATTACTCGTGTAATCAAAAGATTCTGATTCAGTATCCACTTGTTGGTCTCGAAGTATTGTTTTTAATCCGGTTTCCATTCTCGCTGAGATTTTTGGAAAAAGATAGGTCAAATCTGCTTGAAGCGTTGTGATGTTGTTTTTTTCCTTGTTAAATAACTGTTGTTTCAAAGGATCAATACCAACATTTAGTACTGAATCTGGTTCATAATAATTTTCCTGATAATAACCTTGAATTCCTTCTTTTCCTAGAGATTGAGTTGCATCAATGACTAAATTTCCGCGATCTTTTTTGAAATCATAACGGTAATTTGCGTTGAAGTCTAAGTTCTGCTGTTGTGACGGATCATAACTTGTTCTTTCCCAAAGATTGGTACGGTTATTCAGTGTGTCGTAAACGGAATTCCATAGGTCACCTGTTCGATCTCGAACACCTATGCTGCCGGTAGCTGAAATTCCTAATGTCTGTCTATCCTTAAGATTGAAATCTGCTCCAGTACGAAAAGTATGGCCAGCGTTTAAGTCGGTACCTGTTCGATACTGATTTAGAATAAAACGGCTACCATCTGTATTCGTTTGATTGATATAGGAATCATTGTTTCTATAGCCTTCAAGATAGCGGTAACTATAGATTCCATATACGTTTACAGCACCATTTCGATAGCTTAGTGATAAATTAGATTCAGCTACATTTCCATTTCTTATATTACCAGAAGCTAAATTGGTAGAAACAAGGCCGTTGAATCCCTTCAGTTTATTTTTTTGAGTACAATATTGATTATTCCTGAATTTCCATCAGGATCGTATTTGGCTGATGGATTTGTTACGATTTCGATTCTTTCAATGGAGCCTGCAGGTAAGGCATCTAATAAGGTTTTTCCATTTCCTCCCGAAATAGAACTAGGCCTTCCGTCAATCAATACGGTAACCGTTCCCTCGCCGCGTAATGAAATCTTTCCTTCTTGATCCAATTCAACCGAGGGAAGTCTTGTTAAAATATCATTTGCCGTTCCACCTTTAACTGATAAATCTTCACCAACATTGTATATTTTTTTATCAATTCCCGCCTTTAGAACATCCATATTTCCAACCACTTCAAATTCTTTCAAATTCGTAGCTATTGGGTTGAGTTTAATGGTTCCAATATTATAAACTTTTGAATTTAAGGATAATATGATATCCTTGATTGTGTCATTCTCATAACCTGAAAAAGAACAGACGGCATAAAAAGTACCAAAGGACACATTTTCAAGATTGATTTTTCCGGAGTTATCTGTATATATTCCCGATATTACTTTTGTTTCATTTACTTTAAAAAGTCGGAAAGAAACGTAATCTAATGGTTTTGAAGTGGATGCATCTACAATTTTACCCGTAATGAGACCATCGTCTTGTTTTCCAGTTTTTTGCGAGAAAATGATTGAAGAGAGAAGTAAGAAAAATGAAAATAATAGTTTATTCATGCAGTAGTTTGAAGTACAAAAATACCGAACTATTCTGAAAGTTTATTCAGCATAGATCAATTAGGATAATTTCTGTCTTTAAAGCATTCCAAATGTTATGAGTGTTAGAAAGCCTTCGAAAAGAAATAGTAAAAAGAAAACGCCACAAATGATTAAACAAATACTTGCAATTAAACTCATGATTTCAATAGAAAATAATAATCCTAATCCGGCTATAACCAAAGCAATTACTAGGAAAACTCCTGCAATGTACAAGAAATTATTGGCCGAGTCAAAATCATTAGGCTCTCTTATTTTCGCAATATTCTTTTCGAAAGAATTTCTAAAATGAACCGATGATTGACTATTTTTATTCTGTCGTTTCATTTTTTGACTAGTTAGTGTGTTTGTACCTGCGTTATCATTCAAAGATTGTACATTTTTCATATTTTTCGTTTGATATATGCTATTAAATTGATTATCAATAATTTGTTTTTCAGTATTACTATTCGGTTGAAAACTATTTTTACTTTCTTGAACGATACAATTTTTTTTTGGTTTAGCTAATTTTTTCTCATTTAAAATTACGGTGCTAATACCATGTTTTTTAGAACTAGTTTTTGACTTATTCCACGTGATTGTAAATCCCTTCCGATGATATCTCTTTTGTATTGAACAAGAATAAATAGAAAAAAGAAGAATAAGTATTACAAAAGGAAATTTAGCAGATGACATTGTACATGTTTGAACTCAAAAATAAGTATTTAATCTTTCTTTGGTTCTATTTCGGCAGGTTTTGACTCTGGTAAAACAGTCCCTTTAATGGTCAAAACAATAGGATCAGCATCTTTTATTTCAACTGTTAATGATTTCGTAAAATTACCAACACGCTTTGTATCATATTTGGCGACAATCTTATCTTTTTTACCAGGCTTGATACTATCTGTCGCAAAATAGGGCCTTGTACAGCCGCAAGAGCGCTTTACATCAGTTATTTTTACATATTCCTTAGATGTGTTTTTGAATGGAAATTCGAACGAGTAATCTGCTCCGTATGGTATAGCATTATTTTCAATAATTAAAGTTGTGAATTTTAATTTAGGTTCAGACTGACAAATTGAATATCCGGCAATTAAAACAAGCGTTAAGGATAAAAAAAGTTTTTTCATTGGTTTATTTTTCTCAAATATAGATTTTGAAATTGGACCTTTGATCAACATTAACGCTTTGTTAACGTTTGAAGTATTGCGGAAAATCGTCGTTAAAGTGGATTGATTTTTGTGCTTTTATTTTTTTTTAAAATTATTTTCAGTTGACTCAAATCAAATTAACGTTCGCAGGCATTTCATTTTAGTAATTTTTTCATTCTTCCTTGTTGGATATGGATTTTCTCAAGAAATTCCTGACTCTTCCTCGATTGAAGAAGGTTTTTATCTCGAATTTAGACCCGATATATCTTATGGTCTATATGTGTCAAAAAAATACGATTCACTTGGCTTGTTAATTAAAATTGATTCACTTTATGGTGAAAAAGCAATTAGTCAATTTTTATATGATAATGTAAAAATCCCTGAAATCTGTTCGAAAAAAAATAGCGAGGGTAGGGTTCTTATTCAATTCATGATTAAAGAGGATGGTAGTGTATTCGATTTCAAAGTTGCAAGGAATAATACTGGTTGTGACGAATATGCAACGGAGGCGATTCGCGTAATTAGTTGTATGCCAAATTGGATTCCCGCCTATCAAAAAGGTAAAGCTATTACTACAGGTTATTGGTTCATGCCATTTAATTTTAAAAACTGATAATTTTTATCCACCCAATAGGAAATTGTTATTACACCAAATTCTTGAAACAGATAATTTACTTTGGAGCTAAAATATAATTGATGATTCGATTTTACTTATTTTTTTGCTTTTGAGGTAGTAACTTTTCCAATACCATCGATTTGAACTCGTTGATTTTCTTGTGAAACTTTTAAGCCATAAGCCTTTGGATTAACCCTTTTGTAATCTTCTGTTGCAACCTCACAATCATATTGAGAGTAATATGGTCCAATGTAAACTGAATAATAGAGAGATCCACTTAATGATGCATAATCGGGAATCCAAAGGTAATCTGAATTATAGCCTTGACTCTGAAGTTCACGTACTTTCTTCTTTGCATCTTCTTCTGACTTAATTGCTGAAACATTTATTATGTAGAAAGCGCCTCCTTCTTCTCGATTATTTGTTGTTTGAGAACGATTTGTTTTATTTTCTGTAGGAGTTGATGATACATTTTCCTTGTCCTTTAATTCTTGTTCTTTTTTCTGAAGTTCAATCTCTTTTTTCAACAATTCAATTTCTTTTTCAGATCCACTATTTTTATCTGAATTAGAACAGCCTTGACCAATTATTGACACCATTACAATTAATGATAATTGAATTGTATTTATAAACTTTATGGATAGCATAGTTAAAATATTACGAATTAGTATTTTTCAAAAATAATAAAATATAGAATCACTACAATCCTATTCCCGAAATGGATAAGGGTTTATTGAACGGATTGAACTTCAATGTCAAACGAATACTGTTTGCATAATGAACTGATAAGTCTCCTAACCCTGAACTTTGAAGAAGCGGGAAATATATACCTACAACAGATCCCAAGCGAATTCCAAGTCCTGCATTATAAGCATAATTCACTGAATTACCGTCAAAAAACGCCCCTCCATCGCAGAATGCACCTAAGAATCCCAATTTCGGAATAGGAAGAGCAGCATAAATATTTCCAGTAGCCATCCAGAATGAAGTTGTTCCAAATGTGCTGGTACTGTTGAAGCCACCAAAATTGTTATTTCTCATAAAATAATTTGAGCTGAAACGGTCAAAATAATACTCTTCCATAAATAAATCTTGACGTCCACTTGCTCCACTCAACGCCATCTGATAGTATTGATGTCCAACGCCAGAGCCATTTGTGTAGTTCAAGTTGTTGCCAAAAAATCCTCGAATATGAATCCATCGTTTCATTTTGTTTCTCAAATATCGCAGGCTATAATCAGCAGTCAAAGAAACTCTTCTTAATTCATCTGAATTATTTTGCAATTCATGCATTTCGTCATATCTCAGCTGAATTTTAAATCGATGGTCAGGTCTGCTGGCTGAAGATTCAAACCAGGCAAATCCTCCACCCAAGGTCATTGATTCAGTACTTCTTACTTCATTTCGAATAGCCAACGAAACTTTTGCAGAATGATTAAATAATGCATTTTTTGACCTGTTTCCTATTTTTGTTTGCAAGTAAATAGACCCAAAATTTAATCCTGACTCCCATTTTTCAAATGATCCATCTGCTTTAAATCGTTTCAAGTTCGCACCAATGGTTAAGTTTTTTAGATTTGATTTTGGCAAAAATGTATGAGCGATTTCAGCTATGCCTGCCAAACTTTTATTACCAAGTGAAAACATGGGGGCTAATAGGAAATGAGTTGGTCTCAGCGGGACAGCTCCATTGTGTATTGCCAGACCAAACATAATTTTATCTTCTTGATTACCAGCAAGAATAGGCGAGTAGAATAAATTGTTTTTGAAATTGTCTTGATCGCCGATTAAAAATTCAAATTTAGGATCCTCAAATTTAGGAAAAATGGTATTTGACATCCAAAAGTTATTCTGACGATTGATTTCAGGGATGTCTTTGGAGGCGTCTATGGCAACTTTTGTGATAGATTTTTTTGGAGTTTTCACCTCAACTGTTCGTTGTCCTGGTTCTGCCCAAACTGTTTCAACAATTGAATCTCCATTAAAAACATTCACTTCAATTGGTCCAACAACTTGACCAATATTTTTTACTTTAACAGTCGATCCACCATTTTTGGAATGATGAACGCAATTTATTCTGTAATCAATATGATTGGTAGTTTGAATTAGACCCTCGAAAAGCCATCCTAGATTTTTTCCGGAAATACGCTCAATCGTTCTTCGCATATCCTCTGGTTGTGGGTGTTTGAATTTCCACTCATCAAAATACGCTTGCATGCATTTATTGAATAATTCATCTCCTAAATAATCTTTCAAGTAATAGAAAACCAAACCGGTTTTTTGATACATAATCAAGCCATAATTAGCAGAGGTAAATTCTGCAGAATGAGTTTCAATAGGTTGATCGGAGCCAAAGTGTGTCAAAACTTTGTACAAGAAATCACCTTGTGCTCGATAGTCCAAATTATCCATGTGGATAAATCTTCCAGCTATTTGCTCAGATGTAAATGAATTATTTGGATATTTTGTTTGCATGTAACGAACTTCGTTTAAAGTATTCATTCCCTCATCCATCCATCCATGCACTCGTTCGTTCGATCCAAGAATACCGTAAAACCAATTGTGACCAACTTCATGAACAATTACCGTTTCTAGTGTTCGAGCATCACCAACAGATCCAATAACCGTAACATTTGGATATTCCATTCCACCTCCTGCACTGATTGTTCCATCTACCGCAGTAACTTGATTGTATGGATAATCACCATTCCACAAAGAATAATAATAAGTTCCATCGTTTATATATTCAATAGCCCTTTGCCACAATTCGGCATTTTCAGGTGTAAACATAGCCCATGAAGTAACGTATCTATCAGAATGTGGAAGTTTTACTTCACCTTTAAGTACTAAATATCTTTTATCGGCAAACCACGCAAAGTCATGGACTTTAGATTGCTTATATCGTATCGTTTTATATTCTAAATCAGATTCAGGAAATTTCATTTTATCCTTATCTTTTGTTGTATTATTAGTAATGTTTTTCTCTGTTTCGAGTGCCCTATTCTTTAAAAATTCAATTTCCGTTTCAGTTTGTAAATCTCCCGTAGCTCCAACTACATAATTTTTTGGTAGCGTGATAGAAATGTCGAAAGATCCATATTCTGAATAAAATTCACCTTGATTTAAGTATGGCATTTGATTCCATCCATTTTTGTCATATACTGCAGGCTTAGGATACCACTGTGTAATTTGATAAGATTGTCCAATATGGCCTAAGCGCGAAATACTTCCGCTTGGAATTTTAACCTTGAACGGAGTTGAAATGGTTATCTTTTCTCCCGATTTTAACGATTGAGGTAGATAAATGACGGCAATATCGATATGTTCGGCATCAAACTCCCATTTAAGTGGCTGACCGTTTACATTGAAATTCAATGAATCGATGTATCCTTTAATGGAATCTGGACCAAATTGCAATTCTGTTTCACGGTTTTCGTATAGTTGTTTTGCCAAAGCCGTTTTGCCATTTTTGTATGCGTTTGCCCAAAGATGCACATAAATTTTCTCTAAACTATTCGGGGAATTATTCACGTACTCAAATGATTCATCTCCACGAATTATATGATTTTTATCATCAAGTTTAACGGAAATTTTGTAGTTAACTTCCTGTTGCCAATATTCTTGTGAAAATAAAAGATTGGTAATAAAAACAATACATATTGTTGTAATATTTCGCATAGATATATTTTTTTATTGGACTTAAATTATTCTTTAATGTTACTCAGGCTGTAAAAATACAATTATTTTTGTGTCAAAATCAAACGATGAAATTTACTAGTTTTTTTGTTGCTGTGTGCTTTTTGTATTCTTGTACCAATCTTGAAAATGAAGCCGAAATGTTGGCAGATTATTGCTATTGTCAATCTATGAAGGCCAAATCGCAAGAAGAGAAAAACTTGGCGAAAAGGCAATGTAATGATTTGAAAAATCAAATTGAAAAGCAGCACGGAAAAGATCTAGCTAATGTTTCAGAAGAAGATCGCGAAAGATTTAATACTGTTTTTTTTGAGCGCCTTAAAAATTGTGAATAAGCTAGTTTTCACGAATATCTTTAATATTCAACTGTAGGGTTTCTTTATCTCGAAAACAATTTGATTCCAATGTAAATGCAACCTCAAAAGGCAAACCTTTTGCGACAAGTACTTCTTTTTCAGCTAAATTAAACCCAATTGCTTCTATGGCAACGTCATAATTAGGCTGAATAACATTCAATTTTAAGTGACTATTTTTCAATATTCTGATATCTCTTGTGAAAACATTTTTTGAAACAAATACTGGCTTCATATTTCCCGGACCGAATGGTTCAAAATAATCAAGTATTTTTTTTAGCCGTGGAATTTTCATTCGGTTTTCTGTTGGATTATATAGTTCATTAAAGTTCATTTCCAGATCAATTTCTTGAATCGCTATATGATTTTGTGAATTCATTCTTTTTTGAACTTCAAATTCAAATGTTTCAATGAATTCCTCTAATTTTTCCTCCTTTAAGCTTAAACCAGCGGCATGCTCATGCCCACCAAATTGAACCATTAAATGAGAACAGGCATCTAAGGTTTCGTAAAGATTGAAATTGCTAATACTTCGTGCTGAACCTGTTATTATACCGTTTGATTTTGTTAAAACGATTGTAGGGCGGTAATGTTTTTCAATTAACCTTGAAGCAACTATTCCTACTACGCCTTTATGCCAATTTTCTTGATATACTACAGTAGATTTTTTTGATGGAAAGATTGGATCATTTTTAATTTGTTTTAGAGCTTCCTCGGTAATTTGTTGGTCAATGTTTTTTCGATTTTGATTGTCCTTATTGATTTCTTCAGCAATTTTAATCATTTCGTTGTGATCGGTAGAAATCATTAGTTGAACAGCAAATTTTCCACTACGTAGTCTACCTGCTGCGTTAATTCGAGGTGCAATTGTGAAAACGACATCTGTTAGTGAAAGGGGAAATTTTTTACCTGAAAGGTCAATAAGTTCTTTGAAAGCGGTTCGAGGCTTCTCATTGAGTTGTTTAAGTCCCAATTTTGCCAATATTCGGTTTTCACCAACGACAGATACAATGTCAGCACCTATGCTGATGGCCACTAAATCTAAGTGTTGAAATAATTTAGAATTGTCCCATTCATTTGTTGAATATAAGGCTTGCATTAATTTGAAACCCACCCCGCAACCAGATAATTCTTTGAAAGGGTAGGGGCAATCAGTTCTTTTGGGGTCTAACACAATGCAATTTGGAATTGAAGAACCTGGTTGATGATGATCACAGACAATAAATTCTACCTTGTTTTGTTTCGCATAATCAATTAAATCAATGGATTTGATACCACAGTCAAGAGATATAATAAGAGAATATTCATTTTGTATTGCATAATCAATTCCTTGTTTGCTAATTCCATAACCTTCTGTATATCGGTCTGGTATGTAGAATGAAAGATTTTCATAGTATGGTATTAGACTCAGATACAAGAGTGCAACCGCCGTTGTCCCGTCGACATCGTAATCACCAAACAATAAAACTTTTCCTTGTTTTCGAATCGTTTGATTGATTTTATTGATAGCACTATCCATATCTTTCATGTCAAATGGATCATGCAAATCTTCCAGTTTTGGACGAAAAAATTTTTCCGCTTTCTCTTTTGAATTTACTCCTTTTTGGAGAAGCAACTTGGATATTGTTTCATCGATGTTCAATTCATTTTTTAGTCTTTCTATCTCTGACGGTTCAGGTTGATTTTTTACATACCACTTCTTAATCATACTTCACTTTTTTCCTTAAGTTAATCAAAATTGTTGAGATTAGCATGGAATTTCTTGCAATTCATCAGTTAAAGCATAATACAGATAAGCTTTTACCTTTGGTAAATCCATTTTGCTCAAAAATCCTGAATACTCTTGGAGTTGTTTTTTGTCATTCGATTTTTGAGCACCAGTTTTAAAGTCTATAACAATGGTTTCATTCTCTTTTAAAATAATCTTGTCTGGTCGTTTAATCGAATCTTCCGATATAATAATTGACTTTTCGTTCATAATGACGGATGAATTTGACAGAATTTGTGCTTTTTCTAGTTTTTCAAATGTTGTTTTTGCTTTTTCCTTCAATTTTTGACGATAAGAAGAAGAAAGCATATCTTGATTAATCAATTCATCAAGTTTCAAGTCAATGTCTTCAGATTGATCGCAATTCGCCATTAATAAATGAAAAGCATTTCCAAATTTTTGTTCATCAGATAACTCGTTTAAAAGTTCATCCTGGCGAATAGCTATATCAGGAAACCAGAGTTTATCACCAATGATTTTCGGTTCAAAATAGTCAGATTTTATTTTTTCTTTGTTTGCTTTTGGATTATCTTCTTCAATTCCATTTTCTACTCTAATTACATCATTTCTTGAAAGATATCCCAGTTGACCAAGCTTGTCATGGATTATGCTACCAAGGCTACTAGATTTGAAATAATTAAATCCATATAATCTTTCTCTGGCTCTTGTGAATGCAACGTAGCATAGATTGACTTTATCTGTAATGATTTGATTACTTTCCGAAGCGTGTAATTCTCTAATTTCTTTAATAGAATGGTCTTTTTTTAAATGGGTGTAAACCATATTATCCTCTACTTCTACTAGAAATTTTGCATTGTTGTGAATTCCTGTTGAAAAATCTAATTTAGGTAGTATTACGACAGGAAATTCTAAACCTTTTGATTTATGAATAGTCATCAATTTTACTGAATTTTCAGATTCAGGAAGTAGAACGGACATATTCTGATTTTCTTTTTGGTAGTATTCTAAAAATCCTCGTAAATCACTCGAGTGTGTTTGTTCATATTGAAAGACAACATCTGCTAAATGGTGCAAAAAGGCATTTTTTTCTTCTTGCCATCCCATTAATTGATAGAATTTTAATATTAAGCCATAAATGGTTTCATATTGGTAGTAAAAATTCGAAGAATTGCCAAAATTATGCGTTATGAAATCTTGGTCATCAAAAAATCGAATTGTTTTCGTAGATATCCTTTTTTCTTTGAAGTATTTCCAATAGTCTTCTTGAGTTTTGTCTGATTTCATTCGGAAAAATAAGTCTGCGAACTTTTTCATTTCCGTTTTGCTTTTAGGATCTAATCTTCTCTTTAGAAATGAAATTGTCAAACGCACTCTAGGGTCATTATTTACAAATAATGAATCAGACGAAACTACTGCGATATTATGTTGAAGCAATTCGACTGCTATTGAATTTAAGTCCTTGTTGCGATTTCCAAGAATGCAGATGTCACCTCTTTTGTATTTTGCTTCATCGCATTTATGGATAATTTGGATTATTTTGTTAACTTTTGTTTCCAGGTCCATTTTTCCTTTTGCTGACTCAATATAAACATAACCTTCAGAATTGGAAGTTGGTGTTTGCTCAACTGATGAATAGAATTTTTGAGAATCTTCGCTCAAAACCAATTTCATTTGATTGAAAAAAGCATTGTTAAATTGAACCACTTGTTTAGCCGAACGTCTATTTTCTTTTAAATCACTTACCTTGCCTTCAGATTGAAATTTGTCTGATATTTCTTCCAGTTCTTTTGACTTTTCTGGGTTGTAAATGCGTGGTAACTGAACAAATTGTTCGGCAACTCCATTTCTGAAGCGATAAATAGATTGTTTAGGGTCTCCCACAATAAAGTTTTGGTGTCTATATGAGATTGATTCCTCAATAAGAGGAATCATATTTAGCCATTGCATCCTGGAAGTGTCTTGGAATTCATCCAATAGGTAGTGATAAAATTTTGTTCCAATTCTCTCATATATGTAAGGAGCATTGGATTGTTGAATAAGCGAAGAAATTAGTTTATTAAATTCTGAAATTTGAATAATTTGTTCTTGGTTTTTCAATTCTTCTAGGAATTGAGCCATAAACTTCAGTAAGGCCATACTGTGAAAGTTCTTTACTAAAAGATCGATGTAGTGAAATTCGGCATAATTAGTTTCATAAAAATCAAGATAATCTTGAAGAGCTTTCTGGAATTCAATTGGAACGAAATTCCCTTTCTTTGGCTCGGCTAATAAATTCTTGGCACAGTCACTAGTGATAGGTTGTTTATTAAAAAATGAGTGTACATCCGGGAGTTTCATAATCTGATTAAAACTAGTTGATTTTTTCGGAGTTCTTGAAACTTCCATTCCGGTCGAAATACAAATTGAATAGGTTAATAAGGCTTTTTTGTGCAACAAGTTGTTTAATTCCTTTCGTCTAGAATTCCATTCATTAAAAATTGAGGTGCTGTAGTTTTTATTAATTATTTTCCCAACTTCGCTAAAAACGCTCTCTTTTGTCAACAATTTAGCAAAATCAACTAATTTACTTTTTACATCCCATTTTTCTCCATCATCTAAATTGCTCTTTGAAAACGAAAAAATGAGTTCAGTAAGCTCGTTTAAATCTTTTTCACCTATTTTATTCAATAGATTGTCAACTAATCGATCAATCATTAGATCTGTATTCATTTCAATTTCAAATTGTCCCGGTATATCCAAGTCTCGGCTGAAATTACGTATTAGTTTGAGATTAAACTTATCAATCGTCATTACATGAAAATCCTCGTAATTATGCAATAAAGAAACAAGTGCTTTTTGAGAACGATCAATAATTGTTGCACGGTCTATGTCCAATTCACTCTCTAGTTTTTCAAAAATAGAAATAGCATCATCGACAGGTTCTGATAAAGTTGACCTAGACATATTATCCAATGCTTCAAGCACGCGTTCTTTCATTTCATTCGCGGCTTTATTTGTAAATGTCATCGCTAGAATGTGCTTGAAATTTTGATATGAGAATTCATTTGCTAATAAAATTTTTAGGTATTGAAATACTAAATTGTAAGTTTTCCCACTTCCAGCGGAAGCATTTAAAACCAAAAGAGGAGTTTTTGTTTGTTGATTCATCTATTTTCTCGTAAATTCGTATAAAGAAATGTATTTATTAAAGATACGATTTATTTAAACGATCCTAACATGCTAAATAAAATAATTTTTACGGTTGCTATTACAACGTTTATCGTTTCTTGCAAGAAAAAAGTTGAACCAGATCCGATTCCTGTCGATAATTATCTGAAAGTTACCGTTCAGCCGACTTATTTGTTCGATGGTTCTCAAAATGTACAGCTCGATTCAGTTTACACGACTCCAGAAGGGTATAAAGTGAAATTTACGGACATCAAATTTTTTGTAACAAAATTAAAAAATGGGAGCGTAGATTTAACGGAAGCGGCAATGTTAGACATGCGTGAAACAGGTACATTGTTATTTCGTACAAAAGGAGATTACACAAAATTTTCAACTCTCTCAGGTTTTATCGGAGTGGATTCTTCACTCAATCATTCCGATCCTTCTGCTTTTCCGAATGAGAGTCCGTTGAATATAAGTAATGCTGGGCCAATGCATTGGGGGTGGAATCCGGGATATATTTTTCTGAATATTGAAGGGAAAGTGGATACAATTCCTGACGCTACAAATAACTTAGATCACAGTTTCAGTTTTCACATTGGAACAGATTTGTACCGACGCGATTTTAATTTTACCAATTTGAATTGGCAGACGATTTCTTCTAATGAAAAAGTTCTTGCATTGAAATTAGATATGTGGAAATTTTTGCACAATCCAATTAGTATGATTGATTTGAAAACAGAATATTTAACTCATACGGCATCAGGTCAACAAACATTAACATGGAAGGTTACAAGTAATTTTCAACAAGCGTTTACTCCTTACTAATGAAGTATTTACTTTTCATTTTTATACTTTTTGCCTTATTTCTTTCGTGTAGAAAAGATCGCGTTGGTTACAAACCTACGCCATATGTTTTAGAAATACCATCTCATTTTCCAGATATGATTATTCCAGATGATAATCCTATGACTGTTGAAGGGGTCGAACTTGGTCGGTATTTGTTTTATGAGAAAAAATTGAGTGGAGATAATACTATGAATTGTGCTTCTTGTCACATGCCACAAAATTCATTTTCTGATGCAAATCAATTTTCCGTTGGTATTGATGGTATCCAAGGTAATCGACAATCAATGGCTTTGGTAAACATGGGTTGGGAGAGTTTTTTCTTTTGGGATGGACGCAAAACAACCTTGGAAGAACAAATTATCGATCCTGTCATAAATCCTATTGAAATGCATGAAACATGGAAAAATGCTGTTGGAAAATTAAATCAGGATGTGAATTACAAGAATCGATTTTTCAGGGCATTTGGTGAGGAGGGGATAGACTCAATCAAAGCTGCCAAAGCTATTGCTCAGTTTATAAGAACCATGATTTCCGGAAATTCCAAATTTGATGTCATGTACAAATATGAAAATGGAATGTCACTAACTTCTGTCGAACAAAACCTTTTTCAAACAATCGATGCAGAAGAATGGGCTGGATATGATTTATTCAAAAGTTTAAATGGAGCGGATTGTTTTCATTGCCACAATGGACCATTAATGAGAGTTAAAAAATTTAGTAATAACGGGTTGTTACCGAATACTTTCAATGATTTAGGTCGCTCACTTGTAACCAATAACCCTGAAGATAATTATAAATTCAAAGTTCCAACTTTGAGAAACATTGCACTGACGGCCCCATATATGCACGACGGAAGATTTGCTACATTAGATGAGGTAATTGAACATTATTCTAGCGGAATTCATATGAGTCCAACAATCGACCCATTGATTGAATTTGGTAGCCAAGGAGGGGTTCAGTTAGATTCACAGGAAAAATATTTGTTGAAGAAATTTCTTTTGACACTAACAGATCAATCATTTATCAACAATCCTAAATTTCAAGATCCAAATTAGTCATGAATCAAGATATTAGATTAACAACCGAGGACAAAGCTTTAAAAATTAATTTAAGAAGAGATATTTACGGTTGCTTTGCGGAAATTGGTGCTGGTCAAGAGGTTGCGGCTAATTTTTTCAAAGCAGGAGGGAGCTCGGGTACAATTGCTTATACCTTATCCGCATATGATATGAAGGTATCGGATTCAATGTACGGAGAAGCATCCAGGTATGTCTGTGAAGAGCGTTTGGTTACCATGATTGAAACAGAATTTAATCATTTAAGAAATCGATTACCGAATCGAAGTGAAGAATCTCGTTTTTTTGCTTTTTGTAATACCGTCGAATCCTTGAATTATCACAAAACTAATCAAGGTCAAGGATGGGTTGGGTTACGTTTTCAACTTAATCCCGAGAATGAGCCAAATGATGTAATTCTTCATGTGAAAATGCATGATAACAGCAATAAAATGCAACAAGATGCACTTGGTATTCTTGGAGTAAACTTGATACATGCATGTTATTTTCACACAGATAATTTAGATGATTTTTTAACCGATTTGACTCATCGTTTACCACGCGATCGTATGGAAATTGATATGCTTCGGGTGTCCGGTCCGGATTTTGAGAATATTGATAATCGGATAATTGCATTAAATCTTGTTCGTAGAGGTTTTACAGATGCAACCATGTTCGACTTAGCAAAAAACGTACTTCAGCCAGCTACGGCTCTCTACAAGAAGAATGTTTTATTAATGAGGGGTCGTTTTCGTCCGGTGACGAAGGTACATATTGATATGATTGAAAATGGAAGAACCCAATTCTTAAAGGAATCACAAGTTGATTCAAATAGAGTAGAAGTAGTTTTTGAACTTACTCTAAAAGATTTAACAGCAGATGGAAAAATTTCAGATAAAGATTTTGTTGATCGTGCTGAATTACTAGGTTCCTTAGGTTACACTGTAATGATTTCAAATTATTTGAAGCATTATAAAATGGTTGAATACTTAACCACAATCACAAAAGAGAATTTGGTCGGAGTAATTCTTGGGGTGTATAATTTGAGTTCAATTTTCGACGAACGTTATTATGATAATCTTCCTGGTGGATTATTGGAAGCATTTGGTCGTGGATTTGGACACAATGTAAAATTATATGTTTATCCGGCGATGAATGTTGAAGACGGTTCCTTGTTAGATTTATCCAATTTTAAAATTGCTGAAAATCTTAAGGGATTACTGGATTATATGGTTGCCAATAACAAAATGGTTGCAATTGAAAAATATGACCCCAAATTATTGAGTATATGGTCTGATGATGTCTTGAGTAAAATTAAATCTAATTCATCGGCTTGGGAAGAAGACGTTCCATATGAAGTAGCTCAAGCAATAAAGTTTTTCGAATTGTTTGGTTATCATTCAAAAGTGACTACCTAAATGCCTCATATAAAGAATGCTTTGATTCGATATCGAATTATCGACAGATGTATTCGAAATAACTACAAGCCTTATCCCTCTAAGCGTGATTTGCGAGAAGCTTGCGAGGAAAATCTCTTTGGTTCAAATTACGGAGAGCATATTTGTGACTCAACAATTGAAAAAGATTTGTTTAATATGAGGATGGAGCATGATGCTCCTATTAAATACAGTAAAAAAAATGGAGGTTACTTTTACGAAGATGAAAATTACACCATAAATGACATTCCCCTTACAAATGAAGATTTAGAATCAATACAATTTGCTGTCAATACTTTGCAACAATTCCGAGATGTTGAGATGTTTAAAAATTTTGGACAAGCGATTGATAAGATTGTGGATCGTGTAGCTATTGAATCAAAACAGAGCTTATCTCAGGAAGATCCAATCGTGCAGTTTGAAAAGGCATTTTCCTCTGGCGGCAATGAATTTTTACCAATTATTTATGAAGCAATTATTTCAAATAGGCAAGTAGGCTTTAAATATCAAAGCTTTACCTCTGATGAAGAAAAAGAAAGAATTGTCTCTCCGTTACTATTGAAAGAGTACAGAAATCGTTGGTACCTTGTTTCATTCGATCAGTATAAGGAATCTATTCTTACATTTTCATTAGATAGAATGAAGAATGTTGTAATTCTAAATGATCAAATTCAAATTCCGGATGGATTTAATCCGCAAAAGTATTTTAAGTACTCAATGGGAATCACTGCCTATAATGGGGATCCAGAAAAAATACAAATTAAAGCAGATCCTATTGCAGCTAAATACATTCAAAGTCAACCTCTTCATCATTCTCAGCGAATACTCAAACAAACTGATCAAAATACAGTATTCGAAATTCAGGTGTATATCTCGGAAGAGTTAATACGAACTCTACTCAGTTTTGGAGGAGAAATTCAAATTTTGGAATCAAAGAAATTGATTGATGAGATGAAGAAAAGAGTAAAAGAATTATACGAGAAATATAATTCGAATCATTGAAATCTTCATTATATATTATAAAATATTCATCTAGTTCGATAAATTAAAAGAAATTTCATAACTTCGTCAAGTTAAATTTTAAATCAAAGCCTATAGCTCATAGTTCTACTTTATCTATTTCAAATTAGTGAACTATGAATGCTTTAACTCAAATTGACGATTGTCATCTTGTCCAGTTGTATGTTGCCGGGGATGAAAATGCCTTTCAAACATTGTTGTTTCGATACAAAGACCGAATCTTTCGGGTCATAAAAAGTAAAGTGAAAGATCATGATTTGGCAAATGACATTTTTCAAGATGTATTTATTAAGGTTATAAATACTATCAAATTAGGTCAATACAACGAAGAGGGAAAATTTTTACCTTGGGTAATGAGAATTGCCCACAACTTAATCATTGATCATTTTAGAAAAACTTCGCGACATAGGCATATATCTGAATCTTCATCAACCAAAGAAGATTATAATGTTTTTACAACACTTTCTTGCGACAACAAAACTATTGAAGAACAAATAACTACGAAGGAATTATTAGATCAAATGGTATTATTAGTTGATTACTTGCCTGATTCACAACGAAAGATAATCAATATGAGAATATTTCAAGATCTATCTTTTAAGGAAATTGCTGAAATAGAGAATATTAGTATTAATACTGCTCTTGGTCGGATGCGTTATGCCTTATTGAATATACGCAAAATGATAGAAAAGCATGGTATTGTTATGGAAATCTAAAAAAAAACTGGAATTATTAAGCTATTTAAAAACCCCGTAAAATCAAGCGTTTTACGGGGTTTTGGTTTCTTTTGAAATCTTTTCAGCGGAGAGTGAGGGATTCGAACCCCCGGAACCTCGCAGTTCAACAGTTTTCAAGACTGCCGCAATCGACCACTCTGCCAACTCTCCGTGGCAAAAGTACTAATGTTTTGAAAACTGACAAATCATTTCAAAAAAAAAACAAAAATATTATTGAGTAATTCGGAACAGAACCGAATAATCTTTGTTCATAGATGTATATGAATGGAATGAAAAATGTGGCACTGATTACAGGAGCATCAAGTGGAATCGGTAAAGAATTAGCTCGAATTCATGCTCAAAATAAAGGAGATTTAATATTGGTAGCAAGAAGAAAACAATTGCTTGAATCTATTGCTCAGGAGCTTAAAGAAAGTTACCAAGTAAAGATACTTATTATTGAAATGGATTTAACCGAATCGGGGGCTATCGCAAAATTGGAAAGCAAGATTAAAGAACAAAATATTCGCGTACATTTTCTTTTCAATAATGCAGGATTTGGTGGGTACGGTGAATTCATAAACAGAGAAATTGCTGTTGATCTTTCGATGATACAATTGAATGTTTCGGCTTTGGTTGAGTTAACACATGCCATTGCGAAACATATGATTGAAAATGGTGGTGGTAAAATATTAAATACCGCGAGCACAGCTGGTTTTATTCCTGGTCCCCTTCAAGCAACCTATTTTGCTACAAAAGCTTTTGTGGTATCTTTTTCACAAGCTCTAGATCAGGAGCTTCGAAGAAACGGAGTAACGGTTACAGCTTTGTGTCCAGGTCCTGTCAAGACAGAATTCATTGATGTCGCTGGAATGTCTAAAAGCAAGATGTTTAATGGTGCAAAATCAGCATATTATACCACAAATAAAGGCTATAAAGCTATGGTTAATCAAAAACTTATTTGTATTTCCGAACCTTCATTAAGTATTTTATTAAATTATTTCCTATGGGTGGTTCCAAGAAGAACTATTTTAAAAATGGTTGAAAAATTACAACGGATAAACTAATTTGTTAACTTAATTTCTTCAGTTTTTTGCTGAAGGGAATCAAATGTACAATTCCGCTACAAATTACAATTCCTAGAATTCCTAAAGTAAATGATATCCATGTTGGTAAAAGTTTGATTGCTAGAGTAGTGTAGCCAACTAAAAAAATCAAAAAACCGAATACGATGCTGTTTCTATGATGATGGATTGGAGTTTTATATAAGTTTGGAATTTCCGCTGACTGAGCTTCAGGACCTAAAAACAAGAGTAAAAAAGCTCTTTTGAACGAGTATTCTCTGAAATTTTGAATAAGCCTCAGGAAAAATAATATTTGTAAATGAAAAGGATCCTTTTGTTCTATTTGTTTGTTCAATCCGTAGCGTATTTTTTTATTGTCCATGTTGAAGGTTCCAAAAATCTGATCCCAGATGGTGAACATTCCACCATAATTTGTATCAAGATGTTCATGAACCGAAGAGTGATGAATTTGATGGAATTTTGGGGTTACGAAAATTTTTTCCCAGCCATTGAATTTAGGCCACAATTCACTGTGGAGTAAATATTGATAAAATGCATTAATAGCATTAACGAGTATAATGTCTTCTGGAGTCAAACCGAATAACACAAGTGAACTGTAAACAAAAATTCGAACAAAAAATCCAAATGGTGATATGGCAAAATTTACTGAAAAATTATATTCAACGCTTTGATGATGAATCAAATGAGCAGCCCATATTAACGAAATCCTATGTGAAATTCTGTGGTAAACATACCACATAAAATCCACTGCAAAAAAAGTAATGGTAAATGCCAACCAATGATTTTCGATAGGATGAAAGATTCTCCAAGGAATTAACGAAGTGAAAAAATATATTCCAAAGTTGATGGTTATTATTCCGATAAGTCTCTCTATCATTCCTAAACCTAAATTTAGTATACTTTGCTCAATACTAATCGTATTTTTCCCTTTGATTTTTAGCAACAAAATTTCAAAACCAAACAAGGAGAGGCCTGCAAATAAAATATAAATGTCTGAAAAGTTAATCTCCATGATTTTAATGAAATGATGAAAAGAGTGGTTACATTGCCAAAAAAAATATTTTTAACCGTGTAATTCTACTGTTGCGAATTTCGCAATATTTATAAAGAGATTATTGGAGAAATGTTAATTATGAAAACAATAATAATAAATATTAAAGTTGTTTGATTTTGACTTCCGTTCTTCGATTTTTCGCTCGGTTGTAGTCAGAGGTGTTTGGTAATTTTGGATTTGTTTCTCCAAAACCTTTATATGTGATAATCGATTCATTTACTCCTTCAGTAAGTAAATAATTTTTAACAGATTTACACCTTTCTTCCGATAGTGATAAATTTTGATTGTCATCACCTAAATCATCAGTGTGACCTTGTATTTCGATGTTAATTGTAGGGTTTTGTAAAAGGTACCTTGCAAAACTATTCAAAATGAGCTTGGAACTTTCAGTGATTTCTGAGGATCCAGATGCAAAAAGTAAGTTTTCAATTTCGAAATTGGAGCCCTCTTTGAGTTTTTCAACTTTCATAGGTTCAATTTTTACAGAAACATTTTCAGGTTTTAATGATTCAGAGGAAATAACTTGTGTTTCGAATGAATGACCTTCTTTAGAAGCGGTTACAAGAATGTCTTGCTTTATATTTTGGTCAACTTTAATTATTGCTGCATATTTTCCATCATCTCCATTTATTTTGACTTTTTCAGTTTTGCCTGTAACTGAATAGTTCAACTCAATTTGGGCATCTTTTACTGGATTACCAGTTTCATCTTTTAGTTCACCTTTTAAGATCACAACTTCTTTTGGTCTTGCTTCGGTATATAAGTCAAATGAATAAATGTTCCAATCACTTTCGTATCTTCCTGAGAAATATGCATTTTTCCCATCTGTAGAAACAAATAAGCCGAGTTCATCTCCTTCTGTATTGATTGGTGAACCTATGTTTTGCGGTTTCGACCATTTACCATTTTCACGTCTCATAAAATAGATATCTAATCCACCAAAACCTTTTCTTTCCTTTGATGATGAAGACACAAAATAAAAAGTTTCACCATCCTGATGAAAAAATGGGCTTTTGTCTTTTCCGGGTGTATTTACTTCATAGAATGGTTTTGCTGGTGTCCAATTACCATTTTCATCTCTTTCTGATAAGTAAATATCGTTGTCTTGTGATTCAGCGCGCGAGGTTGTAAAATAAAGTGTTTGTCCGTCAGATGAAAGACAAGGCTGCCCTTCCCATCCATCAGGAGTATTAATATTTGATCCTAAATTCACTAGTGGAGTCCATGAAAAGTCGTTTCCCCCTGTTCCTGATCGTTTGTAGGTCGTTATATAAAGGTCACAATTCAAATAGGGTTTTCCATATGGTGTTTCTTCTTTACAAGCGCAAATAATCATTTCTTTGTTGTCAACTGACATTGTAGCCGCACCATAATTAGTAAAATTTCCATTATTAAATGGAGGTTTGAAGGCTTCGCCCATATTAAAATCTTCAAACGCATTTTTTCTTATTGAAAAGGTAAATTCCTCGACTACGTTTCCTTTAATGTCACCTAATGTTCTTTTATCTTGTTTACGTGTGTAAAAAATAAGTTCATTATCAGGTGATATCATCGGAAAATACTCATCATTTTTGCTGCTTACATTACGGACAATTTTTGGATTAAAATCGACCTTATTTTCATAAAAAGCTTTTTCATCCTCGATCTCTTTGATTTTAGTTTCATAGATGTTTTTCCGTTTTTCAAAATCCAAATCAGTTGTTATAAAGTTGTTATTTGATTCATTATATTTTTTCATCCATTCTAGAGCAAAATCATAATCATCCAACTGAAACGATATTTCTATGATATTATTAATGATTTCTGCTGAATATTCTGGACAGCATTTGTACACCTTCAAATACGCCTGTCGAGAAGTTTTGATTGTTTTCAAACCTCTATCCGGATTATAATCCGCCGCCAACATTTTTTTCCCTTCTTTTAACAGTTCATCCGCATAGAGAAAATATAAATAGGCATTTTCCGGTGCTTTTTTTAGGGCTTCTGAAATAGATGCTGTCCTTTTGTTAAAATCGTTACTTTTAAATCCTTTTTCAATAATTTTCAATATTTTCTTTGGTGGTTTCTGACAATTTTTATTTGATTCTGAATCATCTTCTTGAGCATATAATCCGCTATAATGCACAAAAATTAGTAACAACAAACAATATTTTATAATTCTGGAAAATATCATAAATATACCTTTACAAACGATTATAGTCTAAATAATACGAAAGGTTACATTTTCTTTTATACATTTTATAAATCCATAAAATCATCAAAAAATTAAAATGTTTAATTATTTTTTGGTTTTGTTAAACAAAAATGTTTATCTTTGATTCAAAATAATTAAACAAAAATCAAATTTATTATGTCAACAGTTGAATTTAACGATGCATTAGTTGGTCTGGAAGACAACTTGCAATCATTCGCGTTAAGCTTTACTAGAAATAAAGAGGATGCTCAAGATTTAACACAGGAGACAATGCTTAAGGCGATTACATACCGAAATTACTACACTCCTCAAACGAATTTCAAAGCTTGGGTTTTTACCATCATGCGTAACATTTTTATTAATCAGTATCGCAGAAAGGTTAAGTCTGGAACTATTTTCGATAACTCGACTGATTTATATTTGATTTCTAATTCTGTGAGTAGTCATGAAACTCCTCTTGAAATAATAGCAACAAAAAATATCAATCGACAAATTAATCAGTTGGGAGATGATTACAAAGTTCCCTTTGAATTACATTTCAAAGGATTTAAGTACAAAGAAATTGCTGATCGGCTTGGAATTCCAATAGGAACTGTCAAAAGTCGAATTTTCATCGCTCGAAAGAAATTAATGGACTTATTACCAGAATATACTTACCTTGCGAATTAATGAGTAAGAAAATAGCTGTAATCGGATCAGGAATTTCAAGTCTTGCCACTAGTGCTTTCTTAGCTCGGGAAGGCTTTGATGTAACGATTTACGAGAAAAATCCTACTATTGGAGGGAGAGCCAGACAATTTAAAGTGAATGATTTTGTCTTTGACATGGGGCCGAGTTGGTATTGGATGCCAGATGTGTTTGAAAGATTTTACAATGAGTTCGGTTACAGAACCTCAGATTTTTACGATCTTAAAAGATTAGATCCTTCATATCGTGTATACTGGAATGATGGTAGTTATACAAATGTCCCGTCAAATATTGAGTCCTTGAATGCCTGGTTTGAGGAGCTTGAGCCTGGGAGTTCACAACAATTAGCAAAATTTTTACGAGAGGCAAAATATAAATACGAGGTAGGGATGCAAGAATTGGTTTTTAAGCCAAGTCGAAGTTTATTGGAATTTGCGGACATGAGAATATTGAAAGGATTGTTTAATATGCATCTTTTATCTTCTTTTTCAGGATATATTCGCAAGTATTTCAAGCACCCTAAAATATTATCCTTATTGGAATTTCCCGTTTTGTTTTTGGGAGCAATGCCAAGCGAAACACCAGCCTTGTATTCTTTAATGAATTATGCGGATATCTCCCTTGGAACCTGGTATCCCATGGGGGGGATGTACAATTTTATTGAAGCATTTGAAAAAATAGCTAGGGAACAAGGTGTAAAAATTGTAACTGATTGTGAGGTTACAGGTTTTGATTTTTCTGATAAATTAATAAAAGAGATTCGTTCATCACAAGGGAATTTTTCAGCTGATATAGTTGTTTCTGGAGCGGACTACCAGCATACGGATAAGCAACTTTTGAATGGGAAAGCAAATTATACAGACAAATATTGGGATAAAAGAACGATGGCTCCATCATGTTTGTTGTTTTATGTAGGATTAAATAAACGAGTTGAAAATCTAGAGCATCATAATTTATTTTTTGACGAAGATTTTTCAGGTCATGCAGAAGAGATTTATAAAAATCCTAAGTGGCCGACCTCGCCTTTGTTTTATTTAAGTGTTCCTTCAGTGACTGATTCTACCGTAGCACCGAAAGGCTGTGAAAATATGTTTTTTTTAATTCCTATCGCTCCTGATTTACAAGATAAGGAAGAGATTAGGGAAAAATATTTTGATCTTTTGTTGGAAAGGTTGAAAGTAAAAACAGGTAACGATATTAAAGATAATATTGTATTCAAGAAATCTTTTTCAATCAATGATTTCAAAAAAGATTATCATGCCTTCAAGGGAAATGCCTACGGATTAGCAAATACGTTAAGACAAACCGCAATTTTAAAACCTTCTTTAAAAAACAAAAACTTAAAGAATATGTATTATACCGGACAGTTGACTGTTCCCGGTCCGGGAGTGCCTCCATCTATTATTTCTGGAGAGGTAGTAGCCAAAGAAATCATTCGTGAACATAAACCATAAAAACCAATTATGAAACAAATTTTTGATAACTTAAGTCAAGAAATGAGTCGTGTTACGACACAACGATATAGCACTTCATTCTCAATGGGTATTCGCTTTTTGAATAAAGATTTACATAAACCCATTTATTCCATTTATGGTTTTGTTCGATTTGCTGATGAAATAGTGGATACTTTTCATGGTTTTGACAAGGAGAGATTATTACAAGACTTTAAAAATCAAACTTATAAATCCATTGAAGATGAAATATCATTAAATCCCATTTTAAATAGTTTTCAGTGGGTTGTCAATAAATACAACATCCCATTAGAATTAATTGAAACTTTTTTGAATTCAATGGAAATGGATTTGAATAAAAACTCCTACGATAAATCGGGTTATGAAAAATACATTTTAGGATCTGCTGAGGTTGTGGGTTTAATGTGTTTGAAGGTTTTTGTGGAGGGAAATGATTCTGAATACGAACGTTTGAAACCATTTGCAATGAAATTAGGTTCAGCGTTTCAAAAAATTAATTTTCTGAGAGATTTAAAAGCTGATTTTAACGATTTAGGTAGAACGTATTTTCCTGGAATTGATTTGAATGAGTTTAACAGTCGAGTAAAAAGAGAAATTGAGGCTGATATAGAAATTGATTTTAATATTGGATATGAAGGGATTAAACAATTACCCAAGAAAGCTCGATTTGGAGTTTATGTTGCTTATATCTATTATTACAAGCTATTCAAGAAAATTAAATCTGCTCCATCTGAAGAGGTATTAAGTGGTCGTATCCGAATACCGAATAATAAAAAAGTACGTATCTTGTTATCGTCTTATTTGAGACACAATCTAAACTTGCTTTGATGGATTATGTCGTTTTAGTCGATTCTCATGATCATGAAATTGGTACTATGGAAAAAATGGAGGCTCATGAAAAAGGTCTCCTTCATAGGGCATTTTCTGTCTTTCTGTTTAATTCTAAAGGAGAAATGTTAATTCATCAGCGCGCACTTTCAAAATATCATTCTCCAGGTTTATGGACAAATGCTTGTTGCAGTCATCCTGCTCCGAATGAAAGTATTCTTGATGCGGCAAAACGAAGAATGATTGAAGAAATTGGCATTCAAACAGAATTGAGTCAAGCATTTAGTTTTGAATACCGCGAGCAATTTGATAATTCATTAATTGAACACGAATTAGATCATGTATTGGTTGGATATACGGATGAATTTCCAGTAATCAATACGAATGAGGTAGAATCATTTCGTTGGATTTCCATTGATTCATTGATGCAAGAAATAAAAGTTTCATCCGAACAATTTACAGTCTGGTTTAAAATTATACTTAACCAACATTTTGATAAATTGAAAAAAGAAATGTGTCATGCGAGTATGTAGAAGGTCAAATTTTAATGCTGCGCACCGTTTGTTTCGACCAGATTGGAGTGATGAGAAGAATCAAGAAGTATTCGGCAAATGTAATAATCCAAATTATCACGGTCATAACTATACCTTAGAGGTTTGGATTGATGGTGAAATAGACCCAGAAACTGGATATGTCATCGACTTAAAAATTGTAAAAGATCTTGTAAAAAGTGAAATTGAAGAACGCTTTGATCATCGGAATCTCAATTTAGACTGCCCTGAATTTAGAGATTTAATTCCTACCGCAGAAAACATTGCAGTAGTTTGTTTTCAAATATTACGTGAGAAAATAGATTCTAATTTTGGTTTGACAATACGTTTATGGGAGACTGAAAACAATATTGTAGAATACAGCGGATAGCACTTTCAAACTCCTTATCATCGATTTTTAAATTATTTTAGGCAATTTTGCATTAAATCGATAAACGTGAAATATTCCCTAATTTTTTTATTTCTTTTTAAATTCCATTATTCTTCAGCTCAGAAAGGTGATTCCTCCGTTATTCAATCTATTTATCGTGAAGCACTTACGAAGGGGCATTCTTATGAAAATTTAAGAAGTCTTTGTAAGGATATTGGAAATCGTTTATCCGGAACAGCAGCAGCCCAAATGGCTGTAGATTGGGGAAAAATGACTTTAGAAAAGTATGGGTTCGATACGGTTTATTTACAGAAAGTAATGGTTCCTCACTGGGATAGAGGTTCAACGGAGCGAGCATGGATCATTTTAGATAATAAACAGATTTCTTTAAATGTCTTGGCCCTGGGTGGTTCAGTTTCTACAGGTGGATTGATGAATGGCGATGTTGTGGAATTTGCTAGTTTGAATGAATTGAAAAAAGCATCTGCTTCATCTATCTCGGGAAAAATAGTATTTATCAATCAACATATGAATGATGAGGATATTAATACATTCAAGGCTTATGGTGGATGTAGCGCAATTCGTTTAAAAGGGGCAGTTGAAGCAGGCGAACTGGGAGCAAAAGCTGTAATTATACGATCACTAGGACTTGCGATAGATGACCATCCGCATACAGGAGTTTTGAGCTATGATAGTGCGGTCAAAAAAATTCCGGCTGCAGCTATTTCAACTGAAGATGCTGATTTATTGTCAGAGTATTTGAAAAAAGGGAAGGTCAAATTTTCTTTAGAAATGAATTGCCGCATGCTCGAAGATGTTCCTTCATATAATGTAATAGCAGAAATGAGAGGGGCAAAATCTCCAAAGGAGATAATCACTTTCGGTGGACATTTGGATTCCTGGGATACCGGTGAAGGTGCTCATGATGACGGTGCAGGTGTTGTTCATTGTATGGAGGCATTGCGAATTCTGAAAGTTCTCAATTATAAACCGAATCATACTTTAAGAGTGGTCCTTTTCATGAATGAAGAAAATGGAAATCGTGGTGGGAAAGGTTACGCCGAATGGTCGGCATCGAAAGGTGAAAAACAAATTGCGGCTTTGGAAAGCGATAGAGGAGGTTTTGCACCGAGAGGATTTACATGTGATGGATCAAGTGAACAAGTTAAATTTCTAGAATCTCTGAAGTTTTATTTTACTCCTTATGAGTTGCATGTGTTTGAAAAAGGATATGGTGGTGTTGATATCGGGCCATTGAAAAATAAATTTAATGGGATTCCTCTATTTGGTTTCGTACCGGATTCACAGCGTTACTTTGATTTTCATCATACGCCTAATGACATTTTTGAAAATGTAAACAAAAGAGAATTAGAATTGGGTGCAGCTGCAATTGCTTCATTCATTTACCTTTTAGATCTGAATCTTTGATTATTAGATTAACATTAATTTATGAGTTTTGATATTGCCATTATAGGAGGGGGAATTGTTGGAGCAGCAACCTTGTACAAGTTACAAAGTAAAAATCCACATCTGAAAATCGTTTTGTTGGAAAAGGAAGATGAATTGGCAGCACATCAAACAGGCCATAATTCGGGCGTTATTCATTCAGGACTCTACTACAAACCAGGTTCATTGAAAGCAAAAAACTGTTTTGAAGGCAGACATGAATTAGTTGTTTTTGCCAAGGAACATGGAATAAATTTTGACATTTGTGGAAAGGTAATCGTTGCAACGGACGAGAAAGAACTCCCTAATTTGGAAAGAATCTATCAAAATGGGGTTCAAAATCAAATAGAAGGAATTCGAAAAATAAATGTAGATGAGGTAAAAGAAATAGAGCCTTATGTAGAATGTATAGCAGGGATTTATGTTCCAGTTACAGGAATTATTGACTTCAGAGGTGCAACAGCAAAAATGGTTGAATTGGCGTTGTCAATCAATCCGGAAAGTGAAGTCCGATTATCAACAGAGTTTCAAAGCGTAGAAAAGAAAGATGATTTTTCGATCATTCAAACCAATAAAGGTACTCTTCAAGCTCGTTTTTTGGTTTATTGTGCCGGTTTGCATGCAGATCGTTTGGCCAAAAAAGATGGAGTAAAATTAAAAGAACAAGTTGTTCCTTTTCGTGGAGATTATTACGAACTGGCAGAACACGCAAAGCATAAAGTAAAGAATTTGATTTATCCAGTGCCAGATCCCAATTTTCCATTTTTAGGTGTTCACTTTACGCGGATGGTTGATGGAAGTGTTGAGTGTGGACCAAATGCGGTTTTCTCTTTCAAGAGAGAAGGATATAATAAAACAGACTTCTCATTACGCGATACCTGGGAAGCATTAACGTACCGAGGAACATGGAAATTATTCTTTGGAAATGTGAAATATGGGATTGACGAATACAGGCGAGCTTTTTCCAAACGATTGTTTCTAAAGTCATTGCAGAGAATGATTCCTTCTCTAACCATGGATGATATTGTTCCAGCAAGAGCAGGTGTACGAGCACAATTATTGTCGATTGATGGAGATACACGTGACGATTTCAGAATCGAACATTTTGGTAATTCCATTCATGTATTAAATGCTCCTTCCCCGGCGGCAACGGCATCTTTATCTATTGGAAATCACATTGCGCAAGTTGTTGAGGAAAAATTTAAATTGTAGATAGCGAATAATTACTTAGCGAACGAAAACCCATTCATTCTTAGAAGATTGTTTTTCATCGAATTCATAATTATCGATGTTGTAGGTTTTTAAATCTTCTACGTTATTCAAATCATTTTCAATAAGATATCGGCTCATTCTTCCGCGCGCATGTTTTGCGAAAATCATGACGGTAGAAAATTTTCCGTTTTTGAATTCTTTAAAAATTGGAGTGATGACTGGATTTTTGATTTTTTTGAAGTCTATCGCTTTGCTATATTCTGCTGAAGCAAGGTTGATTATTACTTCATCGGTGGTGAGTTCACTCTTCAGTTCTTTTGTCAGTTTTGGTCTCCAGAACGAATAAAGCGATGTTTCTTTTGGAGTAGGTTGCAAAGGAGTTCCCATCTCAAGGCGATAAGGTAAAATTAAATCAGCTGGTTTAAGCAAACCATATAGACCAGAAAGAATTCTCAATCGTTCTTGAGCTTTAATTTTGTGTTCGGAATTTAAGTTGTTATAATCCAATCCTTTGTATGCCTCTCCTGTGAAAATTGCAGCAGCTGGTAACCATTGCACTTGATTTTCAGTTGACCATTCTTGATATCGATTGTAATTCAGATTTGCTAAATCCATCGAAATGTCCATTAATTGGGATAAAGCTTTTGGTTTGAGTTTTTTGAGCTTTTTAACCAGTTTTTCGGAATCTTTTAAATGAACTGGCATTTCAGAAAAAACTTCTGGTTTAATTCCTTCCGTTTGTATCGATTTTGCAGGTGAAAGCAAGATTTTCATAAAACATTAATCTTTTTTAATCACTAATTTCTTGTTGCTTTTTACTTCCGGCGTAGATTTCAAACTTACGAAAACTACATTCGAGGTCACCATTAAACACTTTTTGACGAACAGATGTTTTTAGTCCAACAGATTTTAATGCATCTTCGTTGGAGGAAATAATCCAACAAATAGAATTAGTCATAGAATGTTTTAGCCAATTTCCAAGTGCTTCATACAATTCATTAATTCGATCTCCCATTCGTTCGCCGTATGGCGGATTTGTAATGATAAAAACAGGTTTATCATTTGATTTTACTTCCGTAAAGTTCATCCCATTTATTTCAATCGCTCTTGAGAATGCAAAATTCCGGATGTTTCTTCGTGCCTTGAGAACCATGGTGTCATTGATGTCAGAACCAACGATTTTACATGGTAATTCTCTGATTTTGTAATCAACTGCATCATAGATTGAATTCCACATTTCACGATCGTAATTCAGTAAATTCTTAAAGGCATAAAATTGTCGTTCAATATTAGATGGGATTCCACTAGCAAGTAAAGCTGCTTCGGCCAGTAATGTTCCAGAACCACAAAATGGATCCACAAATGTTGTTTTCCTATCCCAACCAGACATTCGGATTAAGCACGCTGCAACAACTTCATTCATAGGAGCTAAACCGGTTTCTTTTCGGTATTCACGTTGAAAAAGAGGAGCTCCACTTGTGTTAATGGAAATTGTAGCTTGATTTTCACGAACATATAGGTCAATTAACACATCGGGCCTTGAAACTTCTACATTGGGACGGGCATCATATTTTTCACGAAAAGAATCGGTGATTGCATCTTTCACCAAAAGCATAGGGTATTTCGTATTCGAGAAAATGGTTGAAAAAACGGCTCCTTTTACTGCAAATGACTTCTTTAGTTCAAACCATTCGGTCCAAGGAATTTGTTTAGCTTTTTTATAAATGTCTTTTTCTTCCTGAATTGTGAATTTAGCAATCTCAATAAGCACGGAAAGGGCACAACGACTATGCAGATTCAAATAATAAACATCTTTCCAGGAGCCTTTTAACTGAACAGCTCGATTTAATAATGTTACATCATGGTAACCAAGTTCATTTAGTTCTTCTGCCAGAGTTTGTTCAAATCCATAAAATGTTTTTAATGTGATCGTATGTAGGGTATTTGTTAATTTTTCTTTCATTTATTTCCGGTTGATTGCAGTCTGCTGACAAAGACTTATTTTTGCTTACAAAGGAACAAATTTGAAGCGAATTATCGGCTATTTTCTGAGTATAATTCTCCAAATTCTCACATTGAGTGGAATCTATGCGCAACAACGCGTTGGATTGGTTTTAAGTGGGGGAGGTGCGGCTGGTTTGGCGCATATCGGTGTTTTGAAAGCCTTGGAGGAAAATGGAATTCCCATAGATTATATAACGGGAACATCTGCAGGTGCCTTAACCGGAGCCATGTATGCTTCAGGGTATTCTCCAAAAGAAATCGAAGCTTTTGTATTGTCAGAAGAATTTCAGCAAATGACATCCGGAGAATTAGACGCCTCCAAACGTTTTTTATTTCGTGAAGTAGAGCATCATGCGGGCACAGTAGAATTTTCCTTTTCAAAGGATAGTTTGCTTCGTAGATCAATTCCTTTGAATCTCGTTAGTCCGTCTTTACTAGATTATAAAATGATGGAAATATTTGGGGTGGTTAGTGCAGCAAAAGAAAATGATTTTAATAAGCTTTTTGTTCCATATCGTTGTATTGCGTCTGATATTACAAAAAAAAAGAGTGTCGTTTTTTCTTCGGGGAATTTGAATGAAGCCGTCCGAGCCTCAATGACCTATCCTTTGTATGTGAATCCTATTCGAATAAATGGAACACTTTTTTTTGATGGGGGACTTTATAATAATTTTCCGTCTGACGTTATGTACACTGATTTTCATCCTGATTTTATTATTGGTAGCAATGTCTCTGGAAATGCTTCAGAACCGGATGAACAAGACTTTATTGGTGTTTTGCAAAATATGTTAGTGAGTTACTCCAATTTTAATTTACCCTGTGCCGATGGAATAATAATAGAACCAAAATCTGATATAGGAACATTTGATTTTCAGGATGCGCAAAAGGCAATTCAAGCCGGATATCTTGCTACACTGAAAATGATTGATTCGATTCAATTAAGAATGGAAAGGAATGTTTCCAAGGTTGATTTGGAAAAACGAAGATTGGAATTCAGAAATAGTATTCCAGAATTGAAAATCAGTACTGTTTCCCAAGATGAGCAAAAAAGTAGGGGGGTAAGATTTGCAAAAAGTTCAATATTAGGGTCAAATTCAAAAAAGATATTAAGTGAAAAACAACTTGAAAAAAGATATTTTCAGCTTTATTCAACTCCTCAAATCGAATTTATATATCCAACACTTTCCATAAAGAAAGATTCGACTTATAACCTCAAACTTTTTTTACGTAAGGCAAAAGATTTTCAATTGGATTTGGGAGGTCATTTTTCTTCAAGACCCGTCAATACCGGATATGTTGGTTTGACTTACAAAATGGTCGGTTCGGTAGCTTCAAGTTTGCATGCCGAATCTTATTTCGGTAAATTCTATGGCTCCGTTAAAACAGATGTAAATATTGAATTACCAAGTATTTATCCAGTATCGGCGTCTGCCTATTTTGTTATGAATCGCTGGGATTATTTTCGAAGTTTTGCCACTTTTTTTGAAGATGTTCAGCCTTCATTCTTGATACAAAATGAAATGTATTTCGGCGCTCAATTTAAACATCCAATCGGTAACAATTCCAAATCAACATTTAATTTCCGTTATTTTGAGTTGGACGATGAATATTACCAAAGTCCGGATTTCACCAACAAAGACACTGCAGATTTAACTTCATTCTATGGGAGTTCAATAAGTTGGGAATTCACTCAAAATAGTTTGAATAGAAAACAATTTGCTAATTCTGGACATTATTTTCAATTCAGGGCACGCTTAGTTGAGGGAAGAGAAAACACAACTCCAGGCTCAACTTCTGCATTCGAAGAAACATTCCGGAAATACCATTCTTGGTTTAACGTAACCTCTGAATTTCAATCATTTGTTTTTTCAAATAAGTACTTTCATCTTGGAATACATGCAAAGGGTCAATTAACCTCACAGTCGTTATTTGCAAATTATACAGCTTCATTACTTTCTTTACCAGCATTTTCCATTATTCCGGATCAAGAAACGTATTTCTTACCTGAGTTTCGTTCGCATCAACATCTTGGTGGAGGCCTGAACTTGGTATTTAGCATACGTAAAAACATCGATTATCGCATTGATGCATACTATTATCAGCCCTTTTTACAACTACAGAAAAATGATGATGGTACCATTCAGTACATAAAACCATTCAAAGGAGAAACATTTTTAGCTTCTACTTCATTGATTTTTCATTCTATAGTGGGACCAATTCGAGCAACGCTCAATTATTTCCCAACACAGAAAACTCCTTTTGCTTTTCAGTTGAGCTATGGATATGTTTTGTTCAACGAACGGGCTATTCGTTAGGAAAAATATTTTTTGTACTTTCAACAAAATTTTTGAAATGAACAATATAATTTTGGCTATCATATGTTTTTTTACAGTTAATTTATTTGCTCAATACCAAGTTGGACATACTACCATTACTTTTAATGATCCGGCTCGAACAGGAGGTTTTGGTTCTGGCGGAGGAGCAGGACGACAAATCCAAACAGAAGTTTATTATCCGGCAACTTTGGCAGGTGATAATGTAGCTGTGGCTTTAGGACAATTCCCTGTGATTACCTTTGGTCATGGTTTTGCCATGTCTTGGGATGCTTACACCAACATCTGGCAACATTATGTGGCACGTGGATTCATTATGGCGTTTCCAAGAACGGAAGGAAGCCTGATTCCTTCGCCAAGCCATGGTGATTTTGGAACAGATTTAAAACAAGTTTCCGATAAGATGTTAGCCTTGAACTCAAACAGCTCATCCATTTTTAACGGTAAAATCATGCAAAAAGCAGCCATCATGGGCCATTCAATGGGAGGTGGAGCATCTTTTTTAGCGGCCTCAAATAATTTAAATATTGAAACAGTTATAGGATTAGCACCTGCTGAAACAACTCCTTCGGCAATTGCTGCAGCACCAAATGTTACTGTGCCAGCTTTGATTTTTTCAGGTTCGGCCGATGGTGTTACTCCACCAGTAGACCATCATATTCCAATTTATCAAGGTTTAACAAGTACGTGTAAAAGTTTTGTGTCAATTACTGGGGGTGCTCATTGTTATTATGCAAATACAAATTTCAATTGTGATTTTGGCGAGAGTACTTCATCTCCGAATATTTCAATTACTCGTGATGCACAGCAAATTGCAACCTATACTATTCTTGATCCTTGGTTAGATTTTAAATTAAAAGGTATTTGTGATTCCTACGCAGCGTTTTTGTTGGTAATTCAATCGGCACCAGGAACCGCAAATGAAACAGTTTGTCCTGCCTTGCCTACAGTAACCATCGTAAATGACCCAAATCAAGGATCTGGTGTTTATTGTTCCTCAATAGCCGGTAATCAGTATCAATGGTATATGGATAATCAACCGCTTGTTGGTGAAACGCAACAATGTTATAATATTCCAGTAGATTTAGGTGCAACCTATCAAGTAGAAGTATTTTTTGATAATGGATGTGTGTTGAGTCAGCCCATTACCATGACTTCAGGATTAAATGAACTTTTGGATTCGCAAATAAATCTCTATCCTAACCCCGCTAATCATGTCATTTCAATTGAATCGAATAAAAAAGAAGTTAACTATCAAATACTCGATTTGAATGGCAGAACTATTACAAGTAATAAAACATTTTCAAAACTCCACTTGGTTGATATATCGCATTTAAGCAAAGGGATTTATCAAGTTGAAATTACAGATGGCACAAATAAATTAACGAAACAATTAGTAATAGAATAACATGAGAAAAATACTATTTTTATTATTCGGTCTTTCAATTAGTATATCGTTATCAGCCCAAGATACTACCTGGGTTCAAACGTTTACTTTTGATTCAATTACAACTCGTAGAGCAAATTTCGAATTTCCAGCAGAATTAAATACCAAGCGCTTTGAAAAGGTTTTGATGTACTATAAATTGAAGTGTAGTCCACTAACAACATGGGATCAATACGATTGTGGTGAATGGGATTATTTGACTTACACAAGAGTTTTTGATCACACGGGCATTTATGATTCCGTTCGCAAAGATGGAAATCGTTTCTTAGCCAATTGGGTAAGTCCAAACACAATTGATTATATACCTTCCCCAAATTCAATTTTTGATACCTATTTGAAAACGGAACAAGAACGCTCAACGTCCCCACTTACAAGTTATTCAATTAATAGTGCATCTAGTAATTCAAGTGCTTTTTTCAATACGGCTCAAAAGGGTTCGCGTTTTCAACAGCTCATTACTGCCAGCGAATTAGTTGCAGCGGGAATGCAAGCGGGAGACATTCAAGGAATGATATTGGATATTTTGAATACAGGTTCAAATGGATTTCTCTTGAATCCTAAAATTTCCATAAAATCAACGAATGATCTATTATTAAATTCATTTCATACTTCTGGATTTTTAGAGGTCTATAATCGATCACGAGGAAGTGCAAATCCATTAGTTGTTGGTCCAAATGAATTTTTGTTTTATCAGCCTTTTGTTTGGGATGGTACGAGCAATTTGATCATCGAATTTTCGTATGCCTCAGATGAATCTGAAGTGAATGGTCTTGTTTTTAATTCCGAAAATGTTTCTGGAAATCAGGCTTTGTCTTATTCCGAAAAAAATGGATACCTCAATTTGAGTGGAACCAATTATACAATGTTGGAACTATCTGATCAACAAATTGGACAAGAAATGACCGTTGAATTTTGGGCCAAAGGAACTGGAACAGCTGGAACCAATACAACTATTCTTGAAGCCTATGATACACTCAATAATCGTATTTTAAATATCCACATGCCTTGGAGTGATAACAACTTGTATTTTGATGCTGGTGTTTCATCCGGTTACGATCGAATTAATAAGTCGATGACAACTCAAGAAATGGATAACACCTGGAACCACTGGGCATTTGTTAAAAAGCAGAACACTGGGGAAATGTTTATTTATAAAAATGGTGTTTTGTGGCATTCAGGAACGAATAAGACTAGAAATGTTGGCTATATTCATCGATTCATCCTTGGTGCAAATATGGATCAAGGCTTGAAATGGAAAGGTAAAATTGATGAATTCCGATTTTATAATGCGGCTCTTTCTTCTTCAACAATTCAAGCCAATTATTTGAATAAAATCGATGCTTCTCATCCAAATTGGTCGAATTTGCTGACGTATTATGATTTTGATAACGATAAATACGCCGTTGATAAATCTCCCAATAATTATTTACTAATGCCATCTGAGCACAACATGATTCGTTTTGATGAATATCCTGTTTGTGGTGTTGTCGCCAATAATGATAAGCCAGTTATATCCTTTTTACAGGGAACTATTTCTTCAATCAGTAATCCCATTCAAGTGACTGAAAAAAGATTGAAACCTCAAACTGTACTTTTTGAGCAACAAGCAGTAAATCGTCACTTCGAAATTACCAATGCCTATGTGGGGACACTTCAAGGAAATAACATCCAATATGATGAAAACGGACAAATTTTAGCTCAAGTTCCATTTGTTGCAACGAATCAACTTACCAATGAGCAAATAACTTATTACAATCCTCCATACGAAATTGTTAAAGACGTTGAGATAGCACGTTACATAACGCCATATGGAATTCAGTTTGATTTAGGTCCAAATGGATTTGCATGGATTTATGATGTGACGGATTATCAAGATTATTTGAAAAACACAGTGGATTTGGCGGCACATAACACACAAGAATTATTGGATTTGAAATTTGCATTTATAGAAGGAATTCCGCCAAGAGATTTGCACAAAAGAGAACCAATATGGTCGGATTTCCGGTCTTATGGTTTTGCAAATATGGCAAATGATGTTGACCTTCAAGCAAAAAAGATTTTGCTTTCAGATACTTCATCAAATTTCAAAATCAAAACAAGAATGTCAGGACATGGGCAAGTAGGAAATTTGGCTTGTTGTGAATGGGTTCCGAATAATCATCAAATTAAGGTTGATGGTGTTTCACGTTTTAATTGGAATATTTGGGAAGCAACTGATTGTGGTGATAATCCCAATATTGGTCAAGGTGGCACATGGCCATATGCTCGCGAGGGATGGTGTCCTGGGGATCAAGTAAAGGAATATGAATTTGAATTGACTCCCTTCGTGACTCCTGGTGATAGTGTCGAATTGGATTATGTCATCAATCAAGTACCGGCAAATGATCCAGGTCAAGCTGGCGGTAATTATATTGCTGCTTATGATTTGATTTCTTATTCTGCACCAAATTTCCAAAATGATGCAGCAATCAAGGATGTATTGAATCCAAACAATTACGAGTATTACAGTAAATGGAATCCAACTTGCTCTAACCCTAGAGTTGTTTTGAAAAATACGGGAGCAAATTCATTAACTTCCTGCCGAATAACATGTTGGGTAACTTTTGAGAATTACATCTATTTAGATTGGACAGGGAATCTTGGGTTCCTCGAAGAAGAAATTGTTGAAATACCTGTGAATGATAATAATTTTTGGTTGGATTGGGATAGTTCTAAAACGTTTAGAGCATTTGTACACAATGTAAACGGAACAAATGGAGACGACGAATACAATCAGAATAGTTTAAAGAAAGTGCATTTCGATGCTCCAGAGCGCATTGATGGACCATTTTTCGTTTGGTTATCTACAAATAACAAAGCTAGCGAAAACAGTTATCGACTTCAGGATCATGCAGGAAACGTGCTTTTCGAGCGCAATCAGTTATCTAATTCCACTCAATATAAAGACACGTTTAATCTTGATCCAGGTTGTTATAGTATTATAATTGAAGATACTGATAGCGATGGATTGTCTTTCTGGTATTCTTCTCAAGTCGAGGGGGAAACGGCGGGAACGATGAGATTAAGACAAGTTGGAGGAACTTACATTGAATTTTTCCCGGGTGATTTTGGAAGTTATCATCGTTATGACTTTTCAGTAGGGTTTACAGTAGATGTTCCAGAAAATGATCTCAATCACGAAATTGCCATTTTCCCTAATCCATCAAATGGAATCACTACAATTG
>Ga0315902_10000296_pt1 | contig 86422 bp, 71 predicted proteins | sample LakEriMetagenome_9_FD_203523 | JGI IMG/M metagenome (GOLD analysis project Ga0315902, IMG submission 203523) | Freshwater fungal communities from buoy surface, Lake Erie, Ohio, United States - Buoy 12 MA117 | ecosystem: Environmental > Aquatic > Freshwater > Lake > Lake biofilm | place: USA... | reverse complement strand
GCCATGCAATAAAATAATCTACTTCTCCCATAGCTTGTCTGCCGATTAGGTGGAAGGGCGGAATGAGGTAGGTGATAATACTTAAAACAAAACACGAAAACGATCAAGGAAACTTGATCGTTTTTTTTTGATTCCGGAATTTTCGTTTATACCAATTTGTAAGACTTCAAGATTACATTAATAAATTCTGAACTTTCAATTTTCAATTTTAATGTAAACTCATTTATTATTCCGTAATTTTGTTAAGTGCAAAACGAAAGACCTTTATCAGATTGGCTTCCACTATCTTTAAAAGAGGCTGAAAAGCGCGGATGGGAAGAATTTGATGTAATTCTCTTATCTGGTGATGCTTATGTTGACCATCCTGCATTTGGAACAGCGGTTATTGGACGAATAATCGAAGATGAAGGATTACGAATTGGTATTGTCGCTCAACCAAATTGGAAAGACGATCTCCGTGACTTCAAGAAATTAGGAAAACCGAAAATGTTTTTTGGTGTTACAGCGGGTTGCATGGATTCGATGGTGAATCATTACACAGCAGGTAAACGTTTACGATCGACGGATGCATATACTCCCGGAGGCGTATCTGGTTTTAGACCGGATTATGCGACAACGGTTTACACAAAAATTCTAAAAGAATTATTTCCAGACGTTCCAGTTTTGATTGGAGGAATAGAAGCCTCCTTGCGACGTGTGACTCATTATGACTATTGGAAGGATCAGTTGATGCCTTCTGTTTTGGTTGATTCAGGAGCTGATGCATTGGTGTATGGTATGGGAGATCAGCCTTTGCGAGAATTATTGAATTTGTTGAAAAAAGGAATACCATTTCATCAAATAAAAACAATACGACAAATTGCCTTTTTGCAAGATAGTGCGCAGGAATTACCAAAAAATAAAAATTGGGAAACGATTGAACTAGCGAGCCATGAGGAGTGTTTAAAAGACAAAATAAAATATGCCGCCAATTTTAAAATAGTTGAGGTAGAGTCTAATAAATGGGAAGCTAATCGGATTATTCAGCATGTCGGAGAAAAGACTTTGGTTATCAATCCTCCGTACAAAACGATGACAGAGAAAGAAATCGATCGTTCATTCGATTTGCCTTATACCCGTTTGCCACACCCAAAATACAAGAAAAGAGGAGTGATTCCTGCATACGAAATGATCAAATTTTCTATCAATATGCATCGTGGTTGCTTTGGTGGTTGTAGTTTTTGTACCATTTCAGCTCATCAGGGAAAATTCATTGCGTCACGAAGTGAAAAATCTATCTTGGCAGAGGTAGATGAGGTGGTTCAACATCCTGAATTCAAAGGATATATATCCGATTTAGGTGGGCCTTCGGCAAACATGTATAAAATGAAAGGCAAGGATGAATCTATCTGTGCTCGATGTACTTCTCCTAGTTGTATCCATCCAGTAATTTGTAATAACCTGGATACTTCGCACAAACCAATGACTGAACTATACAAAAAAGTGGACGCGAATCCCAAGGTGAAAAAAGCTTTTGTTGGTTCTGGAATACGTTATGATCTATTGGTGGATGATTTCAATAAGAATAACGAAGATGGTAACCACGATGAATACATTGAGCAATTGGTTCAACACCACATTAGTGGAAGATTGAAAGTTGCACCTGAACATACATCGGATGCTACTTTGCGTGTAATGAGAAAGCCATCGTTTAAGTATTTTCACAAGTTCAAAGAGAAATACGATAAAATTTCAGCGAAACACAAGTTAAATCAACCTTTGGTACCGTATTTTATCTCATCACATCCCGGTTGTGAGGAGGAAGACATGGCAAATTTGGCAGCTGAAACCAAAGACATGGGATTCCAGTTGGAACAAGTTCAGGATTTTACACCAACACCAATGACGGTTGCCGAAGTGATTTATTACACGGGGGTTCATCCTTACACGTTGAAACCAGTAAAAACAGCTAAAACACGCGAAGAAAAACAAAATCAAAATCGTTTCTTCTTTTGGTACAAACGCGAAAATCACCAATGGATTAAATCCAGATTGGATAAAGCTAAACGACCTGATCTAGCAGAAAAATTATTAGGAGATTTTCAAAAATCAGAAAAGAAAATTCCGAGCTGGTTAGAAAATAGAAGAAAGAAGTTGAAGTAATTCATCTTTTAGGACACTTAAAATATTAGGATAATTTATCTACGTTGAATTCCTTTAGTTATAGTATTTAATATTACTCCTAACAGAATAATTAAAACACCCATAATTACGATATTATTTAAGCGCTCATCCAAAATGAGATAACCTACCAAAAGCGCATAAATAGAACCTAAATATTGAAAAGGCATGATAAGGGATGAGCTTTCGAAATGCAAGGCTTTAGTTAATGAAATTTGAGCAATTTGAGTACATATACCAATGACTAATAAAATCAACCATTCTATTCCATTAGGCATAACAAAATCAAATAGACACCAAATAGACATTACCGGAATTGCCAACATTGGAAAATAACTTACAATATTAATCGGTTGATCAGTAGTTTTGAGTTTTACAATTGATACGTATGCAATTCCTGAGAATGCAGCGGATGTAACTCCAAGCCCTAACCAAAATGGATCTAATCTTACTGAAGATTCTGATTGAATTACTCCATTAAAACCAATCAATAAAACACCTAAAAATGCCAAACAAACAAATAACCATTGAATTTTAAATATTTTCTCTTTCAGAAGGAAAAAAGCAAAAATCATCGTGAAAATAGGAGCAAGGTATTGAACTGTTGATGCAACAGCAATAGGCATGTGCTGAATGGATTGAAAGAAAATTGTCAAGGCCATCATTCCACTAACTCCGCGAATGGTTAACCATTTCTTGTTATTTCCAAAAAATGGCAACCCACGTTGAACAATAATAAATGAACTAATTGAAAAAGAAATAATGGAACGAGCTAATACTAATTCATGTGCAGGAATTTTTTGTAAACCTGGAATAACTTGGTTGGTTGGGCCAATTCCAAAAAGTTTCACAAAGAAATTAACTACCAAAAAAGATAATCCAGATAGGATGATGTAAAAAATTCCTTTTTTCAATAGAATAACATGAATGAATAAAAAAGGCCGCTTTCGAGCGGCCTATATTGAAATTTCAATTATTTTAATATCAGTAGCTTCACCAATTGTTTTACTGATCCGTTATCGATGTTGACAAAATAAATTCCCTCAGTTGGATTTTTTAAATCAATTGAATTTTTTACAATTTGATCTTCTTTATTTCCTTTTTCTTGATGAATTATTCTACCATATGAATCAGTTACTGTTATTGAGTACTCTCCAAACACCTGGGAGTCAATAAAGTAAGTAAAAGAACCATTTGAAGGATTTGGATATACTTCAACTAATTGATTTTCTTCAATACTTTCTATTTCTTCTGCTCCTTCTGTTTGCTTAAAGGCAGTACTTGAAATATCAGCTCGTAATGTATAACATGAACTTGCATTAAATGCCCCGTTGTATCCGTAAACCCTGACATAATATGTACCAACAGGTGCAGCATTGTATTTGATTTGTTCAACAGAATTTCCTCCATTAGCAGATGTAGCTAGTAATGTACCAGCACTATTGTAAAGTCTTAAATCATAGTCTGCAGGAAGATTTGATAACGTTACTCGTATATTTTTTGCCGTTGACGTATTTGAAAATTTAAACCAATCTGTATCTGTACTTGTGCCTAATGAAGCAGAAACATTCGTATTAACTGAAATTACTTTTGAAGCTGAAAATGAATTGTTTGTCTCGTATGCATCTGTACATGACGTAGCAATACTTGCCTGGGTTGTAAAATTAGTTCCAGTTGTGAATGCGCTACTACCGCTCGTACAATTTGTACGAACCTGCCAATTATAGGTTGTTGAGGCAGTTAATCCGGTTAAACTTAAAGACGTTGAAGCAGTTGAAACCGATGTCCAAGATGTTGCAGTGGATTTTTTGTATTGAACCGTATAATTTGATGCCCCAGAAACGGCAGCCCATGAAACGGTTGCAGTTGTAGTTCCAATATTCGAATTAGAAAGTCCTGATGGAGCTGAACATGTTGTTCCTGTTGAACCATTCTGAATTGATAACGTGTAATCCTCAACTTCTCCGTATGTAAATGATTCACAAGGCCCTGTGATTGCGCCATCTTTCATCATAACTCGCATACGAACGTTTCCAGTTATTGCCGTTGTAGGAATTGTTATTGAACCATTTACCGTAGCCGTAGTTCCAGCCGAACTGTAAGCTAATTCTCCTGCATCAACAAAATCCAAATCTCCGTTGTAGTCTATGTAAACATTGAAGTATTCTGTATAAGCCGTGCTTGCAAATGATGGTGTTAACGTAATGGCATAAGCAGATCCTTTGCTAACTGTGGTAGAAATTGAAGTGTAATTTGCATATCCACCGCTTCCTGTTGTTGTGTTATTTATTGTATTAAATTTTACGTTTGAAATCCATTCATATTGAGTATTGCTTCCGGAGGCGGCACAGTATGCTGGAGTCGATGTTCCTCCTCCCGATGTTCCTGAACAACCCGGTGACGTTGCTAAACTTGCTCTAGCTCCTCCGCTAACAAAAAGTGCTTGCATTCGAGCTTTCTGACCGTTGGAAAACATCTGCATGCATGCATCATCAACATAATCCATATAATTCATAAACATTTCAGCACTCGTTCCACAAGAATTTGATCTTGGATGAGATGGACATCCATAATTTGAAGTATTGTGAACAGGCGTGTCAGAAACTAAATCGCTTCCACAAGTTGCATCTCCCCAAATGTGACGTAAATTCAACCAATGTCCAACTTCGTGCGTAGCTGTTCTCCCTTTGTTGAAAGGTGCTTGAGCGGTTCCAGTTGTACCAAAACAAGTATAACCAATTACAACACCATCAGTTGAAGCTGCTCCTCCAGGAAATTGAGCATATCCCAAAATTCCACCACTCATATTACAAACCCAAATATTCAAATATTGCCCTGTTGGCCATGCATTGCTTCCTCCAGAGGAAGCAAATTTTACCCCATCATTTGTAGAAAAGGAAGTGGTGCTAGTTTGAACCCTTACTATACCTGTAGTTGGATTTCCACTTGGGTCTCTATTAGCAAGACAAAAATTAATTTCTGCATCAGCAACTAAACTTGAAAAAGTAGACGGAATAAGGTTCAAATCCGTATTTAATTTTCTAAAATCCTTGTTTAGTACATCTAATTGAGATTGAATTTGAGCATCTGAAACATTTTGTGCAGTTGTATTGTAAACAACATGAACGACAACCGGAATTGTAATTACAGCTTTGTTTTTGTCAACTTTACCTGAGTTGATGGCAAAATTTGTGAATTCTTCAATTTTTTGCTGACGCTCAAATAAATGCGGATCTTCCATCAAAAGACGTTCATGGTTTTCCATTGTATGACAAGAACGCTGTTGAGCAAATGAATTTAGCGTTAATGCTCCAAAGAAAAAGAGTAAAAATTTTTTCATAGTTTTCAGTTTTTTCAAATTTACTTATTTTCAGTTTATTGAGAAATATTTTATCAACAAAGAAATAGTGTTTATCAAAAAACATTCATTTTCAAAGTCAATCCAATTTTTTACAATTAATTTCGTTGTGATTTTAGCACTCGATGAAAAATTGGATATTTTATTTTGTTTTATTAATGCCTGTTATTTTAGTGGGACAGGAAATTTCTGTTGATATCAAAGGTAAATGTATTGATAAAAAAGGTACTCCTTTAGCAGATGTGTTCATCCAATACTCAGGAAAAAAACCGGGCAAAACAATTTCAGATTCATTAGGCTTTTTCACGATCACATCCTTACAAAATGATACAGTTTTTATTACCCTAAAAATAGAGGAAATAAAACAAGTAACTGTTTACACGAAAAACAATACATTAATTGAGCTGAATAACATTCAATTCAATTTCGTACAACAAAAAGAATTTACCTTAAACCAAGAAAAAGATGACCCATTTGAACTGAAGAAATTACCTATCCAGGATCCAAAATTAATGTTCAATACAGAACGATATTTAACTCTAATTACTGCTGCATCATCGAATAATGAATTAACAAGTAATTATAATGTTCGGGGAGGAAACTATGATGAAAATTTAGTTTATGTAAATGGTATTAATGTTTATCGACCTTTCTTAACTCGAAGTGGTCAACAAGAAGGTATGAGTTTTATTCATTCAGCTTTAGTGGATGAAATTCGATTTTCGGGTGGTGGATTCGAGGCGCAATATGGAGACAAGCTTAGTTCTGTATTGGATATTAAATACAGAAAACCAACGAGTTTTGTGGCATCTGGGGTAGCATCTTTGTTGGGTGTTGAGGCTCATGTTGAACAACAAGTGAATAATAAATTAAATTACTTGGTCGGTGCTCGCTATCGGTCTAATGGCTATTTATTAAACGCTCTCCCAACACAAGGAGACTATAATCCTGTTTTCGCTGACGGTCAATTTCTTATGAATTATGATATTAGTAAAAAACTTGCATGGTCTATACTGGGTCATTTTTCAACGAATCAATACCGATTTCGACCTCAGACTCAAAAAACAGACTTTGGTGTGGCGAATGAAGCTTATACTTTCATGATTTATTTCGATGGTCAAGAGCGCACTGGTTTTCAAACAATGATGGGGGGCACTTCTTTAAAATATAAACCAACGAAAAATACAAATCTTGATTTTTATGCAACGGCTTTCAACACGGATGAAAAGGAATATTTTGATATTCAAGGCCAGTATTACATCAATCAACTTGAAAATGATCCATCGAAAGAAGAATATGGAGATTCTATTGCAGTGTTAGGTGTTGGTACATTTCTCAATCATGCAAGAAATCGATTGAATGCAACTATAATTAATGTTTATCATGACGGCGAACACCGCCTTAAAACAAAGAAACTTAATCTTAGAAAAATTGAAAACACCTTGAAATGGGGACTTAATTTTCAATATGACCATTTCTTAGATGTTTTGAGTGAATGGAAAATGATTGATTCAGCAGGATATAGTTTACCGCAAGGTTCACCAGACCAAGTCGAATTGTTTGAAACGATAAAAGGAAGTAATGATCTTGATGGTCAGCGATACACAGGTTATATACAATGGAATTTTTTAAAATCGAAGGCCAAGAAGAACTATATCGCTACGGTAGAAAAAATCGTCAGAACTAAAAATGACAGGAAAATAACACAATTAGCGGATACAATTGCTGAATCTGCAACGCGTTTTGCCATGTCACTAGGCTCTCGCGCTGGATATACCACAATGAATAATGAATTTTACATTACACCTCGTGCTACATTTCAATATTTCCCCAGGTCTTATATGGCATTAAAAGATGAAGTTGTTCGCCGAAACACCAGTTACAAATTTTCAACTGGTTTGTATTATCAACCTCCGTTTTATCGTGAATTCAGACGATTCGATGGAACAGCAAATCTAAATGTGAAATCTCAAAAGTCATTTCATGCCGTCATAGGGAATGAGTATTTTTTTCAAATGTGGCAGCGCAAAACACCATTCAAATTAACAACTGAATTATACTACAAATATATGTGGGATATTAACCCATATGAAATTGATAATGTACGAACACGCTATTACGCAAACAATGACGCAACTGCTTATGCCTATGGTATCGATATGAACATCCACGGTGAATTTGTGGAAGGAATCGAATCTTTCTTTAAAATCGGTTTAATGTCTGTAAAAGAGGATATTAAAGGTGATTCATACAAGGAATATTACAACGCAGCCGGAGAAAAAATTCTCTTTGGATATTCTGAAGATCAAGTAGTTGTAGATTCAGCTACTATCTATCCGGGTTATATTCCGAGACCAACCGATCAATTATTAACAATCGGTGCGATGGTTCAAGATCGAATGCCTGGATTTGAACGATTTAGCGTACAAATGGGACTACAATTTGGAACTGGTTTACCATACGGACCACCGGATAAAGAGAGATACAAAGACACTTTACGACTAAAATCATACTTCCGTGTTGATTTGGGAATGTCTTTTGATTTGCTTTACGGAGATGAATCAAGCCAAAAAAAGATTAAAAAGCACTTTTCAGATGCCAAAATCAGCTTAGAAATTTTCAATCTATTAGGGATCAAAAACGTCATGTCTAAACAATGGATTCAAGATGTAAACGGTGTTTATTTCTCAGTTCCAAATTACCTTACAAATCGAAGAATAAATTTGAAACTTATTCTTAGATTAAAATAAACACCTACTTTTTTATGATTCAAGTTAACGAATTAAGGAAAATTTTCCCACTATCTAAACAACAGAAATCTGAATTGCAAACTCAAGAAAATCATTCAGTTGCCGTAGATTCTATTTCCTTTACTTGTCAACCTGGGAAAGTATATTCGTTGTTAGGCCCAAATGGAGCTGGAAAAACCACTACGCTACGAATGATTGCTACGATTTTCCAACCAACTTCTGGTTCCATATCCGTTTGTGGATTTGATACTGTTAAAGAATCTGAATCAGTTCGCAGGAAAATTGGATTCCTTACTGGTTCAACAGGATTGTACGGTCGTTTAACACCCAATGAATTGATTTCTTACTTTGCAGAACTATACGGAGTTTCAAAAAATGATGTGGCATTGAGAAAATATAAACTTTACGATCTTCTAGACATGCATGAGTTTCAAAACAAGCGTATTGCTAAACTTAGCACAGGGATGAAGCAAAAAGTGAATATCTGTAGAACCATGATTCACGATCCCGAAGTAGTTATTTTTGATGAACCAACAAGTGGTTTAGATGTCATTTCAGCTGAAAATATCATCGAACTGATAAAGGAATGTAAAATCCAAGGCAAGACGGTTATTTTTTCAAGTCACATAATGAGTGAAGTGGATTTACTTTGCGATGATTTAGCAATTATAAACAAAGGCAAATTGCTTTATCAAGGGACGATGGAAGAATTCAGAACCAATATGCAAGCTGAAAATTTAACGGCTGAATTTATTCGAATATTGAGAAACGCTTAATGTAGACCTATGATTTTTACCATTTTCAAAAAAGAACTCAAAGAAACCTTAAGAGATAGAAGAACCTTGTTGATGATGATTGTCATTCCGGTATTAATTATTCCGGTTATTCTAAACATTTCAACTGGAATCATGTCGAATGTTGAACAAGAGGCTGCATCTAAAGAAATGAGAATCGGAATATTAGGTACGAAAGATTCATTTCTCGGTAAGGAAATATCATCCATCCCTTCTGCATTTGGGAAAAAGAAAATTCGCTTCTACAATGATTCACTTTCCTTACAGAGAGATTTAAAAATCGATAGCCTAGATTTGAGTGTGATTTCGGATTCACAGTTGGAAAATAAACTCAAACTCAAGGTTCCTGCCACCATTGTTTGGTACTTTGATGGTTCTGAAATGGGAATGGAAGAACGTGCTAAAGGATACATGCAATTTATTGAAAACAAAGCAATTCAGAATCGTCTGGAAGAACTCAACATAAATGGCGCTCAAATAAAGCCCTTACTACCCATTTATAAAAACGTGGCTTCCGATAAAGAAATGATTGGGAAATTGGCAGGAGGATTCCTACCTTATATTTTCATTGCATTTGGATTTATGGGATGTATGTATCCCGCCATCGATTTATTTACAGGCGAAAAAGAACGTGGAACAATTGAAACGATGTTAGTAGTACCGGTTGCCCGGTGGAAAATTCTTTTCGGTAAAATGGGTGTTGTAATTTTATCGGGGTTGCTTGCTTCAACATTTTCACTCCTGGGATTATATGTCTCCATTAATTATTCTGAAAACATGAATATTCCTGAAATAACAAATGTTATTCAATCCATTTTAACGGTTAAATTTATTTTAATACTTTTTGCCTTACTTATTCCACTAACCATTTTCTTTGCAGGTGTTCTGATTCCATTGGCTATTTATGCGAAATCTTTCAAAGAAGCGCAAAGCATCATTACTCCGCTAAATATTGTCATGATTATTCCAGCTATGCTTGTTAGTTTTATTCCCACATTTGAGTTAAGTTATACCACAGCCTGCATCCCAATAATTAATATTGTTTTAGCTTCTAAAGATTTAATCGCAGGGAAATTGGATTATGGCATGCTTGCAGTTTGCTTTTTGATTATGACCACTTTCGCAATCTTGTCAGTTTTTCTTTCCAATTATCGTTTTGGTAAGGAATCAAATGTTAGCAATTGAATTTTCTGCACTTGGAAAACTTACAACTTATTCTGATTTTTCTCTAAACAAAATAGGAACTTGACCCAGTAATTTTGGAGAAATTTCCTCTATGAAATATTTTGGTTTTTGTGTACTTCTATTTTTCCAATTAGCTTGTAATGACCAGAGCGAATTCACCAAGCCTAAGAGAGAAACCATAATCAATACTGTATATTCTAGCGTTACTATTGAGCCGAACAATGTCTATAAAGTGAATTCAACATTTTCAGGAAACATCGAAGAAATCCTGTTTGACGAAGGCGATTTAGTTAAAAAGGGTGACATCTTATTTATACTGGCCAATAAACCGTATCAAATAAACCAACGAAATGAAGAATTAAACCATCAGTTCTTGCTGGAATCATTTAAAGGAAAAGCAAATGTGATGGAAGATTTGAAATTAGAATTTCAAACCACAAAAATTAATTTTCAGAATGACTCAGCTAATTATTTTCGTTTTCAAAATCTATTTGAGCAAAATGCATGTTCGAAGGTTGAGCTAGAAAAATCAAAATTAGCCTATCAAATATCTAATAAACAGTTAGAGGCAATCCATAATAAAATCATTCGCAAAGAAAAAGAATTTCATACTCAATTGAACCTTTCTCAAAATAATATCGAATTGTCGCGATTAAGAATAGCAGATGGTATCATTTCTTCAAAAATTAATGGAAAACTATTCCAACTATTAAAAAAAAAGGGTGAATATGCCTCATTGCAAGAACCTTTGGCTATTATTGGAGATGAGAAGAATTATTATTTAAAAATGCTCGTCGATGAGGTTGATATTCCAAAAATTAAGTTGGGACAGAAAGTTCTAGTAAGATTGGAGGCATATAAAAATCAAGTTTTTGAAGCGACAGTATCCAGAATTTCACCTAAAATCGATGAAAAAACACAGACCTTTCAAATTGACGCGAAATTCAAGACAATTCCACCCAAATTATACATGGGGTTAACGGGTGAAGGAAATATTTTGGTTGATTCAAAACATAAGGTTTTAGTGATCCCGCGGTCCTATTTACTACCTGGAAATAAAGTCGAAACAGATAATGGGTTAATAACTATAAAAACAGGAATAGCCAATTGGGATTACATCGAAATTATATCTGGAATCAACGAAAACACAATCATTTATAAACCAAAATAAAAATGAACTTTCGGCTTCTATTATCCATATCAAAAACGCAAATGTTAGCGCGCAAAAAGCAGACGATTATTGCTGCCTTAGGGGTTACATTTGGAATTGGAGCATACATTATTATGATGAGTTTTATGAGTGGATTGAATGATTTATTGGATAATCTGATTTTGAATAGAACTCCACATATTCACCTGTTTAACGAGGTTAAGCCAACAAAAAAGCAACCCATTGATTTTGATTCAAACTACAATCTAACGCTCAAAAATATTTCATCCATTAAGCCGAAAAAGCAACAAATAAAAATTCATAATGCAATTCCGATAATCGATTATTTGAATTCGAGTAAAAAAGTGAAAAGTATAACTCCTCAAGTGAAGGCACAAGCTTTTTATTTAGGAGGTTCGAGTCAACTTAATGGAATTTTGACAGGAGTTATTATTCAACAAGAAGTGGCACAATACCACCTCAATGATTATATATTTGAGGGCAATTCAATGGATCTACAACAGAACGAAAAAGGAATTATTCTCGGAGTTGGTGTGGCGAATAAACTATCGTTAAAAATGGGAGATAATATTCAAATCGGGACTTTAAGGGGTGAGATATTTCCGCTTAAAATTATTGGGTTATTTCAAAGTGGTATGACGGAAGTTGATAACTTACAAAGCTATGTTAATCTTAGAACAGCACAACGAATAATGGGGGAAACCAATGATTATATTACCGATATTTTGATTAAACTTCACACTATGAAAAATGCTCCTGTTGTAGCAAGAGAACTGGAGGAAAAATTTAATGTTTCAGCACTGGACATTCAAACCTCAAATGCGCAATTTGATACAGGAACTTTTGTGCGCAATTTAATATCGTATGCCGTTTCAGTGGCATTATTAATTGTTGCAGGTTTCGGTATCTATAACATACTTAATATGTTGATTTATGAAAAAATGAATGACATTGCTATATTAAAAGCTACAGGTTTTTCGAGTAATGATGTTCGATGGATTTTTATCAGTCAAGCCATAATAATTGGGATTATAGGAGGAATATTAGGATTGATTTTAGGGTATTTGGTTTCCGCATTAATCGATCAAACTCCTTTTAATTCGCATGCAATTCCAAACCTTGATACTTACCCAGTAAACTATAATCTAAATTATTACATAATTGGAATTTGTTTTGCGCTAGTATCCACTTATTTTGCTGGCTATTTTCCTTCTAAAAAAGCGGGAAAAATTGATCCTGTTGACATAATTCGTGGAAATTAATGCCGATACTCGAAGCTAAAGCCATCTCAAAATCTTTCCACTTCCCAGTAGAAACAGAGATATTGACAGAAATATCTTTTGAGTTAAATCAAGGAGAATTTGTTTCTATTATGGGTAAATCAGGTTGTGGAAAATCTACATTACTCTATATCTTATCAACGATGGATACCGATTACACAGGTCAATTATTGATCGAAAATCAGCTTATAACTGGAGAAAGATCACATGTTTTATCAAAAATAAGGAATGAAAAGATTGGGTTTGTTTTCCAGTTTCATTACTTACTCTCTGAATTTACTGTCTTGGAAAACGTTATGTTACCGGCAAAAAAATTGGGTAAAAAATCGATTCAAGAAATCACAGAAGATGCATTGGCAAAACTGAAAATATTAGACATGGAAGACCAAGCATTTAAAAAAACAAATCGTTTATCCGGAGGACAAAAACAACGCGTTGCTATTGCAAGAGCATTAATTAATAATCCGAGTATCATAATGGGTGATGAACCTACTGGAAATCTCGACAGTAAAAATGCAGAAACGGTTTTTAATATTTTTAAAGAACTATCTGAAAAAGAAAAATTATCGTTACTAATAGTAACACATGATGAGGATTTTGCAAAAAAAACGGATCGTATTATCCGTATGGAAGATGGGAAAATTATTCAATAAAAAAGCCTCACAAAGGAGGCCTTTTAATGAATTTATTACCTTACTTTTTTCCGCCAAAAGTGTAATTCAAACCAAGCATAATACCACCAGAGGCTGCATTTGTTTTTTCGTAAGTAGAATATAATAAGCTATTAGACAGATTATTACCCAAGGCGTCTACACCTTTTGCGTCAGTTAATCCGTATTGAAGTCTCATTCCAACATTCAACGAAAGTGGGATAGCTTTTATTAGTTTCACATTGGCACCAAAACCTAAAATCACTGAAGTGTAAGATTTTGAATAGTTACTCGTTTCATTACTACTCCCATCAAAAATATCTGAATCAGTATAATCAAATGTATAGGTTGCCTTACTGATGTTGTTAACTGAAGCTCCAAGTTCAATATAACCTCCATTTTCACTTTTTAATTTCAATAAAAGAGGTATTTGAGTCATATTTAACTTCACATTTGAATTGTACTTACCTAAAAAATCACCCGCATACCCACCTGTATGGGATCCTCTTAAGAACTCTATTCCCAACCCAATAACTCCATAGTAAACAGATGCACCAACCCCGTAATTGGAACCCCATCCCATTGCATAATCTTGCTCAGTTCCTTGATCTGAAATATTTTTATTAAATAACCAAGTTGAATTATACGACCCTTTAACTGACCCGTCAACCGAAATTTGTGCATTTGCGCATGTTGAACCAACTAGTAATAATCCAAGCAATAATTTTTTCATACAATTAATTTTTTTCAAAAAGACGAAGATAAAAGACAAATAGTTTCAAATTCGTAATTTCTTTTTTAGTTTTCAATTATTCAATCAATTTCTTTTTCTTAAGTTCGTTTCATGAAAAAACACTATTCTCTTTTTATTTTAATACTAAGCATCATATATTCTTGTGCGCCTACCAGATATGTTAAACCTCTTGAAAAAGGCGAGCATGCAATCAATACACATTTAGGAGGACCGATAACAAAAGTTCCTGGGATAGGAAGCATTCCTTTACCATACACAAGCATCGGATATGGGTATGGATTGAAAGAAAACACCACGATTTTTGCTAATTTATATACAACTTCCCTACTTTTTGGTGTTTCACAAATTGATATTGGAGCAACTTATCAACCATGGAAGGCTGATAGAATGGGTTTAACCTTGCAACCCAATTTGAATATATTAATTGATTTATATACAGGAGCAAATCGTTTTTGGCCTCAATTAGATGCAAACTATTATTACGACTATCTCATCTATAAATCAAAGGCTTTAGAAGGCCATAATCCAAAGAGAATGAATTCGATTTACACAGGGCTGAGTAACTGGTTTGATCCATATCCCACAGAATCGCAAGGGAGAAAAAACGAACAATTTTGGATACCAAGTATTCAACTAGGACATTTATGGGAACGAATCCATTGGGATTTTCAACTAGAATTGAAAGTTTTAGCTCCGATATACAGTAATAAAAATATTGTTGTAGATTATCCGAGCTTACTTGGTTCGTATGGTGCATTAGGAGGCTATTTTGGAATACATTATAAATTTTAACAATGAAAAAAACTATTTTATTTTCGATCATATTGCTATTTATTTTTTCTTGTCGTAAACGACTCGATTCATTTTTGTTCAATCCTTCTCAAGTAGATTCCTATTTATTGGATAATTATGATGGTGAAATCAGTTTAGACTTAAATGGACAATTTTCTGTTCCTGATAGTATGATTCATCAAATTGAATTTCCAATTATTGACAACGGTAAAACTATTTCTGTTCATGGGATTTATGTGGGTGATATGAATTCTATTTCAACCGATACTGTCATTCTTTATTGTCATGGAAATAAAGATCATATGGATTTTTACTGGCCGCGGCAAAAATTGTATGCCAACATTGGAAATTTAGGTCGATTTGGAGTATTGATGTTTGACTATCCCGGTTATGGAATGACAGAGGGTAATCCGACTGAAACAAATATGTATGAAGCCACTCGCGGCGCATTAACATGGCTCAAAAACCAAGGATTAGAAAGCTCCAGATTAGTAATGATGGGCTTTTCCTTGGGGTCGGCTCCAGTTTGTGAAGTGGCTGGTCATGTTGGTGAATATCCTTTGGATCCAAGTAAAATAATTTTAGAAGCACCATTTGCTTCAGCTGAAATTCTCATTCAAGATGGTGGGTTACTCTCTATGCCGGGAAGCTTCTTAGTAGATTTAAAAATTGATAACGCAACTGAAATAAAAAAAGTCAATGTACCTCTGCTATGGATTCATGGAAAAGCAGATAGTTATTTAACTGTAGCTCACCATGGACAATTAGTTTACGATAATAAACCCGGTTCAAAAGAATCGGTATTGGTGGATGGCGGTGAACATGAAACAACACCATTTGTCATGGGATATCAAAACTATATAGATAGATTATTGAGTTTTATTGAATAGAAAAATAAGTATCACAAGTTATTTGTTTCATTTTCGTAGAATTGTTACAAACTTTTGTTTTATCGTTTGGAAGATATCTTTAAATAATAACTATGAAACAACTAATTTCAGCTACAATCCAATTCTTTAAAACATCATTCAAGAATACAAATACCACGGGTGTTAGATTTGTGCTATTCACGTGTGTTCTTGTTTATCTCATTTTTTTTCTTGTTGATTTGATATTTAACTATGACTTAAGATTCGTGTTTTCTGCTTATCCAACCTATTCTGAGAATTTTCATTTTTATCAGATTTTCACTTCACTTTTTGTTCATTCCAGCAACATTATTCATATTTTATTTAATTTGATTTTTCTGACAATCTTTATTCCTTTCGTAGAGCAAAAAATAGGTTTCAAAAAATTGTTATTCGTCATATTTTTTAGTGGAATCATTGGATTTTTTTTCATCAATTACTCTTATTACCTCAATAAATCAATAATTGAAAGAGAAATAGTATCAGTTGGTATTGACCCTAACGCGATCAAACTAGACAATGAAAATCATGTTGATTCTGCTTATTTAAGCTCATTAAAACCAAATCAAATAAAAAGTGTAGAAAATTACAATCATGTCACCTCCAAAACTCACGGATCTTCGGGGTTTATGTTTGGTATTATCCTAATGTATCTGCTTTACAATTGGAGCAATTACAAAAAAATAATCCCAATATTTTTAGGAGGCTACCTCATTTTTCAAAATATAGAGGAACTTTTATTGGATGAAAAAATAACAAATGGTTCTGTTTATGCTCACTTTGGAGGGATGCTTGGAGGACTAATCTGTTTTATAATATTTATTATTCAGGAAAAGAAACAGAAATCTAAGAATCGAATCCGAGTTGACTCATAATTCCTTCTCCATCAAAAAATGCTGAATTTCTCCAAAAAGCAAATGTGATTTTTCTACCAATTTATATCCCAGTTTGTGATAAAAATTCAATGCTGTTTCTCTTGCATGAAGAATCATTTTGCGATCACCTCGTTCTTTCGATATTTTTTCAGACTCTTTCATAATCAATTGACCAAATCCCTTTCCTTGTTCGTTTGTTTCAACAGCAACAAAACGCACCTGTCCTGTATGTCCTCCCGAAATGTCTAATCGAGCAACAGCCTTAATAATTCTATTTTCAAAAATGGCTAGATGAATGCCTGTTGCATCTCCTTCATTCCTTTCAGAACCAAGAGGTTGATTCCACGGTTTACGCAAAATACGATACCTTAGATCGTAATAATTTTGCCATTCCACATCAGAATTCGGAGTTCGTATTTCAATGATCATTTAAATGCAATTGAGGTTACACGATTTGTTTTAATACCATTGATTTCTTCGTCTCTTAGTAATTCTTTAGCACTTTCATTATCAAAAACTTCCGTTAAGTTTTGAATTTGAGCAACGGGAATATAATTTTTATGACACAAATCCAAAAAAGAATTGGCATTCATTTTTGATAATTCTATTTGAAGTAATTCTGCTAAAACTAATCTGTTTTTAACCCGCGATTGGTTGGAAGAAAATCGCTGATCTTCCATTAGGTAAGTAACAGCAAGTAATTCAGTTAACTTTTGAAAATGTTGATTACTTCCAATTGCCAATGTTATTTGGATATTGTCCTTTGTTGTAAAAATTTCTCCATACGGAGCTATATTCGGGTGCAAACTTCCAATTCGCTTGGGAACATGTCTTTCCATCAAATAATTAGATGCTTGATTGGCAAGACTGCATATTGCAGCGTCATACAAAGAGACACTCACTTTTTTTCCTTTATTCGTTGACATCCGCTCCAATAAGGCTACCAAAATGCCTTCTTTTAAATGATGTGCAGCCAATACGTCTATAAGTGCAACTGGCATTTTTACAGGCCCAGATTCTTCTGTTCCGTTCATCGACATAAATCCAGACTCCGCTTGTAATATTAAATCGTATGCAACCCGGTCACTTTCCTCTCCGAAGCCACTAATTTTTCCAATAATTAAGTTTGGGAATTTTTTCAAAAGTTCAGATGAGGTTAATCCCAACTTCTCCTCGGTACTTTTCTTGAAATTGGACAATAAAATATCTGCACTTTCAAGAAGATGCATGAGTTTTTCTAACTCTTCAGATTTTGTTAAATCGAGTTTACTATATTTCTTGCGAAAATTAACAGATGAAAAGTAAGCGCTAATATCCGAATCCGTTTTTTCTGAGGGTAATTTCCATGAACGTGTAACATCAGGAAATAGAGGACTTTCAATTTTGATTACTTCTGCACCCAATTCAGCAAAAAAAGTTCCCACTGATGGCCCTGCCAAAACCGTTGATAGGTCAATTATTTTTAGGTCTGAAAAATTCATACACCAAATTTAACAGATGTCATGGTCAAAGATCCCGCAACGGCTTTTTCATTGAAAAAAGAAATATCATCTGAATTTTCACTTAGTCCGACCGAGTAAATTAAAGGAATGTAATGATCAAGGGTAGGAATAGCCAATGAAATTTGTTTATGCAATTTTGTCCAATCAACCAACGCTTGAAAATCCCGATTGATAATTTTTTGTTTAAAAATAGAATCAATTTCCAATGCCCAGTCAAAACCAAATCCCGGTGAATTTAATTTATCCCATGCAACCATTCCCAAGTTGTGAACCATGTTTCCACTGCCCACAATTAAAACTCCTTTTCGTCGAAGTACTCTTAGCTCTTGAGCTAATTGATAATGATATGACAACGGTTTATTGTAATCTATACTTAATTGGATTACTGGAATATCTGCATTAGGGTACATACTTTTTAGAACTGACCAAGTACCGTGATCTAAACCCCAGTCATAATCTTCATGAATTGTAGCACTTGATACGGCATCCATTGTCCAATGTGCTATCTCTGGAGAACCTGGCGCTGGATATTGAACATCGAATAAATCTTGAGGAAACCCACCAAAATCATGAATGGTTTTTGGCTTTTCCATTGCCGTAACAAATGTTCCATTGGTTAACCAATGCGCTGAAATACAGATAATTGCTTTTGGTTTTTCAAGGTTTATAGTAATCTTTTTCCATTCATTAGAAAATTCATTTTCTTCAATTGCATTCATCGGAGAGCCATGACCAACAAACAAAGTAGGGAAAATTTCAGAACCTCGATTTTGTTCTTCAAATAAAGGTCGAATCGAGCCTAGTGAAGCAAATGCAACAGACATACCTGATAAGATGACAAATTTTCTTCGATCCAATTATTCAGCTTTAGCACCAAGAATAACGTATTGTAAGATTTGTTCCTCTTCATCTACAGATAGTTTGGCTTTTTTAGCCATTGGGGGCACGATTTTCTTCCATTGAGAAGTCGTATATTTTTCTCTAGGTTGAAGATTATGACAAGACCCACAATTATTAGTATATAACAGAGCAGCCTTGGTTTCATTAAATTCACTTTTAACCTCAGAATTTGTTTCTTGAACGGCAGATACTGTTCCTTTGGAGCAAGAGGTAAGGAAGAGAATTGATACCGAAACAGAAAATAGTAATTTATTCATCTTATTCAATTATTTCTAAAGTTACAGGTGCTAGACCTGCTCGGATAAAATTCAATTGTTTAGCAGCCCCCATTGTTAAATCGATTACACGTGTGGATGATTTTGGAAGACGATCATTGATTTTGACAATGACTGTAGAATCGTTTTTGGTATTTGTAACTCGAACAATGGTGCCGAATTTTAATGTTTTGTGCGCAGCCGTTAAGCTATCGTTTCGAAGAATTTCACCTGAGGCAGTTTTTCGACCTTCGAAAGATTTACCATAATAACTAGCAGTTCCTTTTTCAAAATAAGAAATACTGAACGATAACAACATCAGGAAGAGTCCTGAAAAATAAATAATTTTTGTTTTTTTCATGAGACAAAAATAAGCCTTCTATTCATTAGAAACAAAAACCATATTCAGAAAACTAATTTAAACTTCTTTTAGTAAATTCGCATTGAATACAATTATGCGTAGTAAAATTAACATACTAATTGTTCTAAATATCTATTTCTCGGTATTTGTTGAAGTATGTGTTTCTCAAACTCTTTCTGTTCATGTGGATTATAATTATGTATACGAGTTGCCTTTCAAATCTGGAAAAAAAGTTTATATCCTTCAAGGTTACAATGGCCGTTATTCACATAGAGGAGATTATGCTTTGGATTTCAGATTGAAAAAGGGAAATGAAATTTATGCAGCGCGAGAAGGAATTGTTGTTAGCACAGAGGATGATAATACGAAAGGTGGCCCAAGAAAAAAATTCTTAAGTAAAGGAAATCATATAATTATTAAGCATTCCGATGGGACTTATGCGGCATATTGGCATTTGTCACACCAAGGTGTATTGGTAAAAAACGGCGAGTCTGTTCAAAAAGGTCAGCTCATCGGGATTTCCGGTAATACGGGCTATTCCTCTTGGGCTCACCTTCATTTCGATGTTTATTATTTTGAAAATGGTAAACAAGTCACAATTCCTACCAAGTTTCAAACAGCAAAGGGAATAGAGGAACTTAAAGTCTATCGTTCCTACCGAAAAGCATTCGAAAAAAAAGCTGATCAACATGTGAAGATCCCAAAGAACTTTGACAAAATTGAGTATCGATTTCATGATTCATCCGTTCCTCCAGAATATCATCGAAGTTATTCTTGGATAATTACACCAAATACAATTTCGTATATTGCTGATTCTTATGGAACAATATTACAAGATACAACGATTCAAATTACTGTAGAGAAATGGGAGCGATGTAAAACGGCTTTTTTAAAATGTGAAATAAAAAATCATAAAGAAACTCATTCCAATCTTGGATGCACAGGTGGGACTGGTATCTCTATTCGAACTTGGTTAAATGGAACAGAGAATTTTTATGGTTCAAATTATTACTGTGGAGGAAAAGTTGAAGGTAATTTACAAGGTAATACTAAAAAATTCCTAGAAGAAATTAAAACCTTGTTAGATACTGAAATATTTCTAAAAAATTAAACAAACAAACTTGACCAATTGCATTTTTGATGCAAAAGAGAATGCAGATCCGAAATAGCAACTCTTTTCTGAGCCATAGTATCTCTGTCACGAATTGTAACCATGTTATCTTCCAAAGACTGATGATCCACGGTTAGTGAAAATGGAGTACCTATTGCATCTTGACGTCGATATCTCTTTCCAATCGAATCTTTTTCATCGTATTGAACCATGAAATCCATCTGTAAAGTCTGAATTATTTCTCGTGCTTTTTCCGGTAATCCGTCCTTTTTTACCAATGGCATTACACAAGCTTTGTAGGGAGCAAGAACAGGTGGAATTTTCAAAACTACGCGGGCTGAACCATCTTCTAATGTTTCATTCTTGTAAGACGCACTTAATACTGCCAAAAACATTCGATCCAGGCCAATCGATGTTTCAATCACAAAAGGAACGTAACTTTGATTCAACTCTGGGTCAAAATATTGTAATTTCTTCCCTGAATACTGTTCATGTTGCTTTAAATCAAAATCTGTTCTGGAGTGAATCCCTTCTAATTCTTTAAATCCCATTGGAAAATCAAATTCAATATCACAAGCTGCATTTGCATAATGAGCCAATTTCAAATGATCATGATATCGATATTTTTCTTGTCCTAAATTGAGAGCGTTATGCCATTTCAGACGAAATTCTTTCCAGTAGTTGTACCATTTCATTTCATCACCCGGGCGAACAAAAAACTGCATTTCCATTTGTTCAAACTCACGCATGCGGAAAATAAATTGACGCGCAACTATTTCATTACGAAACGCTTTACCAATTTGTGCAATTCCGAACGGAATTTTCATTCTACCTGATTTTTGAACATTAAGAAAATTCACAAAAATTCCCTGGGCAGTTTCAGGACGCAAATAAATAGTTGCTGCCTCACCTGAAACAGATCCTAATTCTGTCGAAAACATCAAATTAAACTGACGGACCTCTGTCCAATTTTTCGAACCAGAAAGAGGGCACGTAATTTCTAAATCAACGATGAGTTGATAAACGGCCTCTAAATCATTCGCCTCGAGGCTTTCCTTCATTCGTTTTTCAACATTGTTTATTTTCTCTTGGCTTCGAAGAACATTGGGATTAGTCGCTCTAAATTGAGCTTCGTCAAAATCGGATCCGAATCGTTTGATTCCTTTCTCAACTTCCTTTTCAATTTTCTGATGTTGTTTTTCAATGTATTCTTCAATTAATACATCAGCACGATATCTTTTCTTAGAATCCTTATTGTCAATTAACGGATCATTGAAGGCATCAACATGTCCAGAAGCTTTCCAGGTAGTAGGATGCATAAAAATTGCAGCATCTATTCCTACGATATTTTCATGCATTTGAACCATTGATTTCCACCAATAGGTTTTGATATTGTTTTTCAGTTCTGCTCCCAGTTGACCATAATCATAAGTAGCAGATAATCCATCGTAAATTTCCGAAGATGGAAAAACAAATCCATACTCCTTTGCATGCGAAATAATATCCTTTAATTTATCCTCTCGTTGTTCCATGCTGCAAAGATAATTTTTCTTGAATATTTTAGGCGTAAAGTGGAATATTATTACTCAATTGTTCGTTCTAAATATTGGATAATTGGCCAGTCATTTCAAAACTGAAAAGAACTTATTGAGGTAATGTAATTGTTTTAAATACTTCTATATAAGAATCACGTTCGAATTCGTAAGGTCCAATTTCAGGATATTTTTCCCAAACTTCATTTGTGTTTTCATAAGCAAAGTCACTCCAAACAATCGTTTTTTCATCAAAAGAAATTTTTGCAGTTAAAGCTCCGCACCCCAAATCTCCACAATCAGAACAAACGTAAAGCAATATTTTTTCTGTTTCTAATTTTCCAATAAATTTGCCAATCTGAGCCACAAAATAACCACTATCAGATGCTTCTAATGAAAAAATACCTATTAGACTATTTAAATCTACTTGTAAGATAGATGATAGAGTTTGATTATCGATATCAAATTCATAAAACGGTTGACCACCGGGGTATTGAGAAAGTACAAGTTTAATATTATTCATGCAGTTCAATCAAGTTTTAGATCTTTTTCAATTCCTGCAAATATAGGGAGTTTACGTGCATTCAAGTCATAAATATAATAGTTGTTATTATCTTCATATCTAAAACTGTCAATTTGATGAAAACTTTTTACATCAACTATTTTTTGAAGCGGTAGAACCGTATCCTGATAACGAACTAAATTAAAATAACGGTCTTCAATTATTTCAGATTGATATTTTGTTGCAGGTATTGTTGTTTTTTGTTTGATGTAGATATTTTTTTTCAGGTCAATATATAAAACATCCCCTTTTAGTTTTTTGAATCCCATATCCCGATTTTTAATCGGTTTGGGAAGCTTGTCCTCTTTCGAATTAAAACTAGGCCCTAACTGAATATCACATGAGGTAAAAAAAATAATCAGGACAAAGAAAACTAACATTATATTGGTGGAATTTTGAAACATCATTCTACAAAAATAGCAAAGACCTCAAATTTGAGGTCTTTGCACAATCACTAAATAATTCCTTTCAAAATCGAATGATTCAGTTTTAGACAATTAACATCCGTAGCATCCGTAAGGGACAAAATAATCGGATTTCATCCATACAATTTTACCATTCTTAGCAATTCTGACTAAGGCCCAATCATCTTTATATTTCAATACTGCCACTTCGTCTGGACTTACACCAACATATTTATCGTTTTCAGGTTCTACATACGATGTAGAGCACATTCCATATCCTTCCGGTTCTTTGTAATTTTTGAAATAACCTAATATTGTTTTACTTGATTTATCAGAGGGCACAGAACGATAACGAACTTTTTCGCCGTTGACATATCCTTGTTCATGGTAAAAGGTTGAAGTAACTAAACTAGATTCCACAAAATAATCTTCCATAATTTGAGCATATTCTGCAGCATCGGCAATCGGCTCCCATTTCTTTTCATCTTTCTTATACCATTGGTTATTAACAAATCTGAAAAACGTTCCTTTCTTTTTGCCTTCCATACCGTATCTTGTTAATATTGACTCGTTTCCTGATATTAAGTGAAAGGCAGCTGGTGAAATACCTTCTGAAGAAATTACTTCATTTTTTTCAAAATAGTTATCTAATAAAAATTGAAAACTAGAATTATCCTCTATCCAAGTTCCTTGATTGTCATTTTCAGTGTCTATTTTATATTTCTCCCAAGATCCGTTTTTGTATCTCCACTTTATTCCATTTACATTCATTCCTTCTTTTTTTAATAAATCGTTAAACATTGTGTCAAGAATGGTGTAACCATAAGGAGGAATCATGGCAAAATCAGGACCATTAATGTCGTTTATTTTAGGTCTTGTTTGACGAGTATTAATAGCATATGCAACAACGCTAATAATGATAATTAGAAATAGAAATAAATAATTTCTTTGTTTTAATTCATTTAGAGACATGGCTTACAGGTTTTAGTTGGTTAATACTAGTTTGGTTTATCCTAGAAGAAAGAACTTCCAAGGTCTATACAGTGTAACGCAAGAAGGAAAAAAAAGTAACCAAAAAAAAATAAAATTAGTGACACTTGTAATTATTTCTTTTCTTCTTAGCAACTTTGCTACTATTCACTTGTTGAAATTAATAACAAGTCATAAATATGTACGAAAAACCCTTCCTTATTGCCGGTCCTTGTAGTGCAGAAACTGAAAATCAAGTTTTTGAAACAGCAAAAAGTCTCTTGAATATTCATCCAGACTATTTTCGAGCAGGTATTTGGAAGCCGCGAACGAGGCCCAGTGAATTCGAAGGAGTTGGGAATGTAGGTTTGAATTGGTTGAGAAAAGTTAAGACCGAATTAGGATTAAAAGTGGCAACCGAAGTAGCAAAACCAGAACATGTTGAAGCAGCTTTAGACGCTCAAATTGATATGCTTTGGATCGGTGCACGGACAACTACGAATCCATTTTCGGTTCAAGAATTAGCTGAAGCTTTGACCGGAGTGAATGTTCCAATAATGGTTAAAAACCCGGTTAATCCTGATTTGAAGTTGTGGATTGGAGCCATTGAACGATTTTCCAAACGCGGTATTCAATCCATTTCAGCAATTCATAGAGGATTTTCGGTTTATGAAAAAACGCTTTATCGAAATAACCCCAACTGGCAAATCCCCATTGATTTAATGCATGAAATGCCGGATTTGAAACTGATTTGTGACCCATCCCACATTGGTGGAAGAAGAGAAATTTTATATGATATTGCTCAAAAAGCGATGGATTTGAAGTACCACGGATTAATGTTGGAGACACATTACAATCCAACAGAAGCATGGACAGACGCCAAACAGCAAGTTGATGCAAAGGGACTTTATGATTTACTAAATAAATTAAAAATCAGAAATCATCGAGAAATAGAAGAAGCTGTAATCAAAGAATACCGAGCACAACTGCACGCTATGGATGAAGATTTAATTCAATTGTTGCGAGAGAGAATGAAAATTTCCGAGGAAATAGGTAACTTTAAAAAAGAACACAATCTTGCGGTTCTTCAATCCTCTCAATGGGAAGAAACCTTGAAAAAAAATGTCAACAAAGCAGTAGAATCATCACTTTCTGAAGATTTTTCAACGGCACTTTTCAAATTGATTCATGAGGAATCCATTCACATCCAGTCTGAAATTCTAAATCCAGAGAAAAATCGTGAAACGAATTAGGCCTTTTCGTTTTGATCATACTATTGGTGTGAATGCTTCTAAAAGTCATTTGCAGAGAGCACTTGCGCTATCTTCGCTAGCAACAAGTAAATCGATCCTAAAAGGATGTGATGAAAGTCAGGATGTTTTGGCTTGCAGAAATATTATTAAAGAATTAGGTTGTACTATTTCAGGGTCTCGCAATCTTGAAATTACTCCCACAAATCGAATACTAAAAAACGACATTTCAATTGATGTTCAGGAGTCAGGATTAGCCTTGCGTATGTTTGCGTTCGTGAGTTCGATTTTCGCTGAGAGAGTTACGATTCATGCAGAAGGCTCTTTACTAAAACGACCGATTGAAGAACTCAAAATGTCACTTCAAAACGTAGGACTTTCAGTATTGTCCAACCATAATTCTTATCCGATTTCTATCCATGGACAAATCACCGAACCTAACATTTTTCTGGATGGAAGCTTCAGTTCACAAATGGTGAGTGGATTACTAATTACGATTCCCCTATTAAACCAAGATACAATTATTAACGTAAAAAATTTGACGAGCAAACCTTATATAGACTTGACTATTGAGACCATGAAAGACTTTGATGTATATGTTGAAAATAACAACTACGAAACATTTGTGATCAAAGGGAATCAATCCTACATAGGACGAGAATATACGATTGAAGGAGATTGGAGCGGAGCAGCCAACCACATAGTTGGTGCCGCAATTTCTGGTAAAGTTGAATTATATGGATTACAATATGATTCCAAACAAGCGGATAAAATTATATTAGACATTATTGAACAATATGGGGCAAGTTTTGAATGGAAAAATGAATGTTTGATAATTTCTAAAGCAAGTGTATCTCATCCTATCCAAGTTGACTTAACAAATAACCCAGATTTGTTTCCAATACTTGCAGTTTTGGCATCGTCTGCTAAAGGAACATCTGTATTTCAGGGAACAAATCGCCTGTTGCACAAAGAATCGAATCGACTGGAATCGGTCACTAAAATGCTTGAGGTTTTTCAAGTTGGTTATTCGCTTTCTGAAAACTCAATCGAAATTCATGGAACGGGAAAGATAAAAGGAGGTGAAATAACTTGTTTTAATGATCATCGAATCGCCATGGCGGCAACAATAGCAGCTGGTATTTCCGATAATGAAATTACCATAGATAACGAAGCTTGTATCAGAAAATCCTATCCGGAGTTTTTTAATGTGCTCGGACTATAACTTTTTCTTCTTTTGGTACAAAAAAGAGGAAAATCAATCCCAGAACAAAAAACAGGGCAACTGAAATTACTGAAAACCGGATATCATTGTAAAGATATTCCATCAAGGCAAAAAACGCAGTTCCGATTACCATTCCAACTTTTTCGGCAGCATCATAAAACGAAAAATAACTAGCATGATCTGTTGTTTCAGGAAGGTATTTTGAGTAAGTAGAACGGGCAATTGCTTGAACTCCTCCCATCACTAAGCCCACTGAAGCAGCCAGAATATAAAATTCTATTGGAGTTCGAATGTAAAATGCAAATGCACAAATAATTATCCAAATGAAAACTGTTCCCATTAAGGTTGGAATATTGCTAGTCCTCCGAGCAATGACAGATGTGATTTTTGCGCCCAAGGCCCCTAAAAGTTGAATCAACAAGATGGCGATAATTAAACCTGACTTATTGCTTTTATCAGGCCATTCGATTTCCTTACTTGCAAAAACCGTTGCCATTAACATGACGGTTTGGACACCTGTATTGAAGAAAAAGAACGAAATTAAAAATCGCTTCAATCGAACTGTTTGTCTGAATTCCATAAAAACAGATTTTAATTCCCGAAATCCTTTCCAGATGTAATCTTTGTCTGGTTTTTTATCATAAACGTTATTAGGTAAAGCTCGATACGTAATTTGGGCAAATCCAATCCACCAAACGGCCACCAAAAGAAAACTGACTTTCGTAAAACTTTTGTCAATCCCCATAATCAAAGCCAAGCAAATAATCAAAAGTAATGTGGCGCCAATATAGCCAGCAATGAATCCACTTGCTGAAATACGATCGTGATCTTTGGGCTCGGCAATTTCTGGTAAAAATGCATTATAAAACACCAAACTATTCCAAAAACCAATAGTCCCGAAAAAAATAGAAAGCATACCCAATTCAATCTGATGCGGATCAAAGAAATACAAGGATGCACAAGACAAGGACCCTAGATAACAAAAAAACTGTAGGAATTTCTTTTTTGTACCTGTGTAATCGGCTATACCTGATAGAAGTGGTGATAAAAAACTAACACACAAGAATCCAAATGACAATACAAGAGAATAAACCACACTTGGAGATACCTCGTAACCGAAAAAATTTACCGTTACAGCACCTGGATCTACCGAATCAGATTTAACACCAAGCTTTTCTGCGTAAACAGTTCGTGTTGAAGCCTCATAAAAAATGGGGAAAATGGCAGAGGATACTACCAGATTATAAACTGAATTAGCCCAATCATAGGCAATCCATCCACGAATGATTTTCTTATCTCCTTTTTGAATCATGGATAAATGTAATTAAATAAATTGAAAGGAGATCTTAGATAATATCCAAATTATAATGAGCTAACAGTCCGGCTAAATTTTCATTTTCAATCTTTAAACCTTTGATTTTGTTAGTTTCCGGATTGATTTGGAAATTAGATACTCCAATTAATGATGCTTTTTCCAAGTTTGTATTTACAAAAATTACATTTGTTAAATCCGAATTGGTAAAATTTGCCTTAGTTAGATTTGTTTCAGTAAAATCAACCTCCTGAAGTAAACAAGATTTGAATAGTATATTACTTAAATTTAAATTGTAAAATGAACATTGAGACAAATTACAATCATCAAATGACAACTCTAGTGAAAATGGATTAACTTGTTCGAACAGTATTCCGACCATTTTACATTCTTGAAAACGAACTGTTTGAAAAGAACATTGTGAAACATTCATCAAACTTAAATTACACGATTCAAATGAACAATCAATAAATTTATAACCCTTGAAATTGAATTGACTAAAATCACATTCTTGAAAAAGACAGTTTTCGTATTCAGCAGAAAATAATTCTACTGTGTTCAATTTTATAAATGTTTTATCGGATATGAATTTCATGAAGTATGTGCAACAATGCCATTTACATAATCTGATAGGTAGCTAAAACCTGGAGTTAAATTGCCATTGAAATCTGTTTCTGAAGCTCTATCAATAATTCGATCTGAATCATCTCTAAATAAAGCAGGCAGAACATGTTTAACTAATTCATTCCCAAAATCTTCCGATGCATCTTTTGGCAATTCACAAGGCAAATTATCTACCGCCATGACAGCAATGGCATTTGGATTTGTAAAATCAATTTCCTTTGCTGTAATAGGATCATATCCGTAAATTGAGTCACCTATTTTCGAAGAGCGAATGGTTGAAGCAATTGGCCCATCCACATCACATGAAATATCAGCCACAACGGACAAACGACGATTTGGAGTTTGTAGATCTTCTTTTGAAATAATTACGGGGGATTTACTACTCCAAAAGTGACATGGTAAATACATGTCTATGTGCGGAATGAATCTTGAAAAAATGGATTTGTATTTTTCAGGATTTGAATAGAAATCGGATTTATCAAATGATTTCCCATCACTTCTTCCATAATAATCTTCTAACTCTAAATGAGCGAAAACAGGCTCGTTAAATTCTTTTGTAAGTAATTCTTCCGGTGTAACTTCTTTTATCGGAAGCATATCGATTACCTCGCGAGCACCATGACCAACACGACCAAATCCGGTAATGACACATTTGAAGTTATTAGGTAGCACAACTTTTTTTAATTCCTCTTCAACTTCTGAGCGGTTAGCACACAGATGAGCTGATTTCAATTCATATGAATTTGTTTTCAGGCCCCATGTTAAGAATCCGTTATATGATCCAACAATTCCTGCATAACGTCCAAAACCAATCAAGCGCTTATTATGCTTGTCCTTAATCACTTCATAATCAACCAAGCGAATTTTTTTATCTAAAATAGCCCTCAATAGCTTTTGATTATGAGTTTGTTTTTTAATTGTATGTGAAAAGAAAACAAATGTCTTGTTTGGGATAAGGTCATCAATATTCACTTCCTTAACACCAAAAATAATATCGCAATCTTCGAGGCTGTCAACCAATTCAATTCCCTCGTTAGCATACTCTTCATCATTGAATGTCCGAATAGGGCTTCTTTGAACAAGAATTCGAACTTCGGGGTATAGAATTTGAATTTTTTTGCATTGTTTGGGAGTCAATGGCACCCTAAAATCAGGAGGAGTTTTGCCTTCTTTTATAATTCCAATTGTTATTGTATTCATTCTAGGAAATAGGAGATTCTAATATATAATTATCGATAAATTGACGAGCACAACCTTCACCTCCTTTGAGTGAAAGTACAACATCAACTTCTGTTTTTACAGCATTTAATGCATTAGAAGGGCAAGCAGTAAAACCTACTTTTCGAATACAATCCAAGTCATTAACATCATCGCCCAAATAAGCAATTTCATTAAATTCAAGACTTAAATCGCTTCGCCATTGGTCAAGAATATCCAATTTCCTTTCTCGACCTACATAACACAATTTAACTCCCAGCATTTCTGCTCGATTTTGTATCATGGTATTTGTGAAACCAGAAGACAGAAATGCCACTTGAATACCGTGCTCTTGCAATTTCATGATGCCCATACCATCTTTTGTGTTGTATTTTTTCATCTGATCACCAGACTCTGTGAAATACATTCCTCCGTCTGTTAGAACACCATCCACATCAATTACAAACAGCTTAATTTTCTTAGATTTTGTTTTCCATTGGTTGGCACGAAAAACAGGCTTAAACAACAACGAAAGCATATCTACTTCATATTCCTCGCAGATTGCTTCAAGGTCAAAGATTGTCAATTCATGAACATCTTCAACATCCAAATCACTTAAAAATTCTTGAAAATCAATTCCAAATTTGGCACAAAGACCTTTGATATTTTGTTCTAAATGCATATTACACCATTTTGTATCCTACACTTTCCGCAACAGGACGCAAGGAAGAAAGTAAATCTGAAAATTGTGCATGATCTAACTGCTGAGAAGCATCTGATTTCGCTACTTTTGGATTGGGATGAGCTTCAACCAACAAGCCGTCAATTCCCATTGCAACACAAGCACGAGCTAACGCAGGAACTCCATAAGCATAGCCCATTGCGTGAGACGGATCCAAGATGATTGGAAGATTTGTATATTCTTGCAACCACGCTACACCGCACAAATCAAGTGTAAAACGAGTACCTGTTTCAAAAGTCCTTAAACCACGCTCGCATAAAATCACATTTGGATTTCCACCTGATAAAACGAATTCAGCTGCCTGAACAAATTCCTGAAGTGTGGTTCCAAATCCACGCTTGATAAGTACAGGTTTATTTATTTTAGCACAAGCACGTAAAATTCCTTGGTCGTACATTGCCTTAGCTCCAATTTGAATAACATCAGTGTATTCAATGATTTCTTCAATATGAGTAGCGTCTCTCGCTTCTGTAATCACATTCAAACCATATTCCTCGCGCATTTTAGCAAGTAACTTCAAACCATCTATACCCATTCCTTGAAATGAATATGGACTTGTTCGAGGTTTGTAGCATCCCCCTCTCAATGTGGTCAATCCTAACCCTTTCAATAATTCTGCAGAAGAACGGATTTGTTCTTCAGATTCGACACTGCAGGGGCCACCAATGAGAATCGTGTTTTTAGTTTCACCACCAATGGTTACGTTTGCTAATTTAATTTCACGTTTTTTTGCATTGAATGCTTTCGAAGCCAATTGCATATCATTTGGAAAAACCCAATATTGTTCAGTTGATTTTTCAAGGGAATCAGGAACAGTTTTTACTCCAGAACCAGTAATCAATAAAGTCATACCGTCCAATTGGATACAAAATGATTGATTTTCTGAAGCGAATTGATTGGCTTGTTCGAGCGAAATGGAATTCTTAAGTTGAATAATCATATTTCTGCTTTAATTAGGTTGGTAAAGTTAACAATTCCCACTGCATGTCCTAATGAATTTACCACAGGTAAGTACATTACTGGAAATGAACTTCTTTTAATTAATTTCAACATTTCAATTACAGAATCACACTCATGAACAGTCAAGGGTTTGCGATTCAGCATCATAGACGGATTGAGATTATTCAAATTATCTAATGTTTTTAATAGTGCTTTTCGGATATCTGCACTCGAAATTAATCCAGCTAATTCCCCTGATTTACTTTTAGCCAAACAAAATCCTAAATTTCCCGACTCAATGGTTTGTAATATGATGCCCACATTTTCTTCATTTTCTAATACAACTGGACATTCATCAATTGGGGTCATGAAATCTTTAATCTGGTAATGTGATTCTATTTTTTTGCCTTGTAAATTAAAAAGAGCATGACCTATACTTGGCGCATTAAACAAGTAAGATCCTGAAACAGAACAGCTTACACCCATATTTCTTAAGATGAATGAAACTTCACCATTCACACCTCCGTCAACATGAATTGATTTGTTTGGAAAACGTTTTCGAAAACGTCGAATTTTATCAAAGTTTGATTTGTCAAAAGCCCCGCCACTTTGTCCGGGTATAGTTGCCATAATTAGAATAAAGTGAAAATCGAGGTAGTCTTCAAAAATATCAACATTTGTATTGGTTGTAATGGCAACACCTTTTTTACCCAATATGTCTGCAGGAATTTCCAACTTGCCTTTCAAATCTTCCAGTTGGAACGTAAGATAATCAACGGGATTTTCTCGAAGCAAATCAAAGTATTTTTCAGGAGAACTTGTAATCAAGTGCAAATCTATCGGAATCGAACACCATTCTCGAATTTTTGAAATATCGTCAAAAACAGAAATATCATCGTTGCAATCTACATGAAGTAAATCAACTTGATGATTTTCTAAGTCACGAATGACCTCAATCAGAGGACGTTTTTTATCGCTGTATATGGATGCTGAAATCTTCATCATTATTGGAATGAAAAATTTCCTTCATCATCAAAAACTGCTTTATTCTCTGGAAAATCAGATACAGTTAAGCGTTTGATTTCATTCAAAGCTGCTTTATTCTTGTCAATTATTGGACCTCCTTCTCCAAGTTGAGCAATGGAAATTATTTTCCCTTCTATAAAAGTTCCATCTTTCTTTATTTTAATTTGAAGAATAGGAGCTATTCCAGCACTTGATCTCAAACTAAATCTGCCATACGTGCAAAAATTCCCCATTGAATAGGCGATGAATTTTCCTTTGTATCGATCAATAGCTCTTGAAACATGTGGGCCATGGCCTAAAACCACATCAGCACCCGCATCGATCGCTTTTCTGGCAAATTCAGTTACATTTCCACGATTTTCCCCAAGAAAGATCTCTGTTTTTCTAGGAACATGACTAGCACTTGTTCCTTCAGCACCACCATGAAAAGATACAATAACTAAATCGCATGTTTGTTTCAAACCTTGAACCGTTTTTGTTAGTAAATTATAATCGTGAATGGACAAACAACCATTGTTTGGTGCAAAAGCCGTTAATCCTATTTTTAATCCTTTGACATTTAATATTCCTGTTGGGCAAGAGGTTTGACCCGCGTAACACAAACCTCGATCCTTTAATGCCTTAATTGTGTTTGCTCTACCAGTATTTCCAAAATCACCCACGTGATTGTTTGCAACGGATAGCATATTAAATCCTGCTTCCTTGATTTGATCAAGAAGGTATTCTGGTTGACGAAACGCATAACATGTCGAAGGATTGGAACAAGATTTTACTTCACCGCCTGAATTCAGAACGGTCCCCTCCAAATTTCCAAATACAACATCACCTGCTCTGAGGTATTCTAGTACAGGTTCCAAAAGCTTAATTCCTTTGGGAGGTAAATAATTTTCTGAAGGATAATTGGTTCCCATCATAATGTCCCCAACGGCAACAATGGTAATTGTATCTTCGGAAGAAGTTGCGTCCTTTTTGGATTTTCTATTTGGTTCTTTTTTCTCTGAATCAACAGTGCCATTTGAGTTGAGCCCCTGAGAAATATAAATTCCAAAGGATGCAACTATAACAAATCCAGCAATTAAAAAATATTTCATTTTAGTATTGTTCTTTTTCATTCGGGAAGTCTTTTGATTTTACGTCATTAATGTATTGTTGGAAAGAATTTAGCATTTGCTCATGTAGATTGTTGTATTTCCTCAAAAATCTCGGATTAAATTCATTATTTATTCCAAGCATGTCATGAACTACGAGTACTTGACCATCGACACCATTTCCTGCACCAATACCTATAATTGGAATCTGTAGATGATTCGCTACTTCTGTGGCTAGGGTAGCAGGTATTTTCTCAAGTACAATTGAAAAACAACCAGCTTCTTCTAGTAACTTCGCGTCCTCTTTTAATCGTTGTGCTTCTTCTTCCTCTTTCGCTCTAACAACGTATGTTCCGAACTTATAGATGGATTGTGGAGTTAATCCTAAATGTCCCATAACAGGAATCCCTGCAGTCAAAATTCTTTTAACCGATTCTATAATTTCTCGACCACCTTCCATTTTTACAGCATGAGCACCAGATTCTTTCATGATTCGAATAGCACTAGAAAGGGCTTCTTTTGAATTACCTTGGTAGCTACCAAATGGTAAATCAACCACGACCAATGAACGTTCAACAGCACGAACAACCGAACTTGCATGATAGATCATTTGCTCCAAGGTAATGGGTAAAGTTGTTTCATGTCCAGCCATAACATTCGAAGCGGAGTCTCCAACAAGAATAACATCTACTCCTGCTTGGTCTATTATTCGAGCCATTGAAAAATCATATCCTGTAAGCATGGAAATTTTCTCATTTCGATTTTTCATTTCCTGCAAGGTGTGCGTAGTAACTTTTTTGACTTGTTGATATGTGGACATTTTGCTCTTATTTGGATAGCAAAGCTACGCTATTTTTTACTAAAATATACATTCTTGATAGCTAGCAAGGCTCATTGTTTTTATCTTATTCTTTCTCCCATTTCCCCACAACTGATGTTGCAATGGAGTTGCCTAATACATTGGTAGCGCTCCGAAACATATCACAAAAATGATCGATTGGTAAAATGAGTGCAATACCTTCGACAGGTATTCCAAACATACCGCAAGTTGCAGCAACCACTACTAAACTTGCTCGAGGAACACCCGCAATTCCTTTACTGGTCAACATCAATACAAAAAGCATTGTCATTTGGGTTCCGAAATCCAGTGGAATTCCATAAGCTTGAGCGATAAAAATACTTGCAAAAGTCATGTACATCATACTCCCATCTAGATTGAATGAATAACCTAATGGAAGCATAAACGAGACAATTTTATCTTTGATTCCAAAACGTTCTAGCTCCTCTGTTAATTTTGGAAAAACGGCTTCACTGCTAGTTGTGCCAAAAGCAATAATGAGCGGACTTACGATTCGCTTTAGGAGAGTAACAATTCGCCCTCGAAGGAAAATAAAACCTATCAAAAGCAACACTAGCCACAACGAACTTATTCCGACCAAAAACGCACCAAAAAACTTGGTGTACGTTAAGACCAAATCTTCCAAATCTCGCACAGCAAATACAGCTGCGATAGCTCCAAAAACACCAATTGGAGCAAATTTCATGACATAATTCACCATTTTCAATATAATGTGAGATGTCCTCTCTAATCCAGTAACCACCGGTTTTGCATTTTTACCTATGGATGCCGCAGCCAATCCAAAAAAGATAGAAAACACAACAATTTGAAGAATTTCATTTGTTGCCAATGCTTCAAAAATGCTTTTTGGAAAAATATGCTCAATAAAATTTTGAGCTGAAAAAGATTGCGTTTTTTTTGCAAGCTCAGTTGCCTTGGTTGTATCAATATCCGATAAATTCAATCCGATTCCAGGTTTTAAAGCATTTACCCATAACATTCCTATTATCAGGGAGATAAATGACGCTGTAAAAAACCAAGCCAATGCTTTGCCTCCAATTCTTCCAACCGATTTAACATCTCCCAATTTTGCAATCCCAACAACAAGAGTGGTAAAAACGAGGGGTGCAATAAGCATTTGAACAAGTCGAATAAAGATCGTTGCTAAAATCTTGATGTTTTCACTAAAACTTTTTGCAAATTCTTTGTCTCCCGAGTGAAAAATAGAAATACCAAGAATTGCCCCCAAAATCATGGCAACAATAATCTGTGTTGTTAGATTGAACCAAATTGATTTTTTTTTCTCCTTTTCTTCAGTATGTTCCATAAGGCAATTTTATTGACGTGAAATTAAGAAAAATAACGGAAGTCAGACTTCTTTTCTTTATCAACTGTTTTCCGTTTATAATTCATTCACATTAGTAACTTTAAAGCGCTTGTTTTCATTAAATTTGTTACTTTCAAAGTCTTACAAAATAGCATGTCAGAAAATCAATATACGGAAGATAATATTCGCTCCCTCGATTGGAAAGAGCATATCCGACTCAGACCTGGAATGTATATCGGGAAGCTTGGTGATGGCGCAGCAGCCGATGATGGAATTTACATTTTGGTGAAAGAAGTTATCGACAACTGTATCGACGAGTTTGTAATGGGTAATGGTAAACGAGTAGATATCAAAGTAAAGGATGGAAAAGTTTCTGTACGAGACTATGGACGAGGTATTCCGCTCGGTAAAGTGGTTGAAGTTGTTTCTAAAATGAATACGGGTGGTAAATATGATTCTAAAGCATTTAAAAAATCCGTTGGTTTAAATGGAGTCGGAACTAAAGCTGTAAATGCTCTTTCTTCCTACTTCATGGTTTATTCTGTTCGAGATGGTGAAAAGAAACAAGCAGTTTTCGAACGTGGTGAATTGAAAGAAGAGTCCGCATTATCGAAAACAGATGAGTCAAACGGCACCTATGTAGAGTTTATCCCGGATGATGTTATTTTCAAGAAATTCGCGTTTAAGACTGCTTATTTGGAGAAAATGATGTGGAATTATTGCTACCTCAATAGAGGATTAAGCATTTATTATAACGGCGAAAAATTTCAATCAAAGGATGGACTCAAAGATTTATTGGAAAACAACATGGATGGTGATCCATTATATCCAATTATCCATTTGGAGGGAGAGGATATTGAAGTGGCGTTCACACATGGTAGAACCTACGGGGAAGATTACTATTCATTTGTGAATGGTCAGCACACTACGCAAGGCGGTACGCACCAGAGTGCTTTCCGTGAATCGGTCGCCAAAGTTATTCGCGATTTTTACAATAAAAACTATGAAGCTTCCGATATTCGACAATCAATTGTTGCGGCCATTGCAGTAAAAGTGATTGAACCTGTTTTTGAATCGCAAACAAAAACCAAATTAGGTTCTCAGGAAATTGAACCAGGTGGAAAATCTATGCGGGCTTTTGTAAACGATTTCTTAAAAGAAAATTTAGATAATTACCTGCACAGAAATACAGAAACTGCCGAAACGCTTGAAAAGAAAATTAAACAATCAGAACGCGAAAGAAAGGAACTCGCAGGGATTCGTAAAATAGCGAAAGAACGCTCCAAAAAAGCGAATTTACATAACAAGAAATTGCGCGATTGTCGCGTACATTTAACAGATTTAAAAGACGAAAAACGAGAAGGTACTACATTGTTTATTACAGAGGGTGACTCTGCGAGTGGATCCATCACAAAATCAAGAGATGTCGCAACACAAGCCGTATTTTCACTTCGTGGTAAACCATTGAACTGTTATGGATTAACGAAAAAAGTAGTTTACGAAAACGAGGAATTCAATTTGATTCAAGCTGCTTTGGATATTGAAGATGACATGGATAACCTTCGCTACAACCGAATTGTGATTGCAACCGATGCTGACGTCGATGGGATGCATATTCGTATGTTACTTTTGACTTTTTTCTTGCAATTTTTTCCTGATTTAGTGAAAAGAAATCACGTTTATGTACTTCAAACACCGCTTTTTAGAGTTAGAAATAAAAAGAAAACGATTTATTGCTACAGCGAAGAAGAAAGAAGATCAGCTATCGAAGAGCTTGGTAAAAATCCAGAAATAACGCGATTCAAAGGTCTTGGTGAGATTTCTCCGGATGAATTCAAGTATTTTATTGGTGAAGATATTCGATTGGAGCCTGTGATACTGAGTAAAGAATCTTCCATCGATTCCATATTGTCTTATTTCATGGGAAAAAATACTCCAGAGCGACAAGATTTTATCATTGATAATCTTCGAATTGAGAAAGATTTGGCAGAAGCAATAGCAGAGGATAAAAAAGAAAGTGATTCAGAAGAATTAAATAAAGCATCTTAAAGAAAATGGCTGAAGACGAGATAGATCCAATCGAGAGTTCGGAAGAAAGTAACCAAGATTCGACTAATCCTTTTGACAATAAAAAAGTGGATGAAAAAATTGTCCCTGTTGCCGGATTGTATGAAAATTGGTTTTTAGATTATGCTAGTTATGTAATCATGGAACGTGCCGTTCCGGCGATTCATGATGGACTAAAACCGGTTCAGCGGAGGATTCTGCATTCCATGCGTGAATTAGAAGATGGAAGGTATAACAAAGTTGCCAATGTGATTGGAAATACAATGAAATATCACCCGCATGGTGATGCTTCTATTGGTGATGCGATGGTTCAACTCGGTCAGAAAGATTTATTAATCGACTGTCAAGGAAACTGGGGAAATACACTAACGGGAGATGGTGCTGCAGCGCCACGTTATATCGAAGCTCGATTATCGAAATTTGCACTGCACGTTGTTTTTAATCCAAAAACTACTAATTGGCTATCGAGTTATGATGGAAGAAACAAGGAACCCGAAAACTTACCCGTAAAATTTCCATTGTTATTGGCTCAAGGAGCAGAGGGAATTGCGGTCGGAATGGCCTGTAAATTCTTGCCTCACAATTTTATCGAACTAATTGATCAGTCAATAAACCATCTGCGCGGAAAGAAAGTAGAAATTTTTCCTGACTTCCTAAATGGTGGAATGGCCGATTTTTCGAACTACAACGATGGGCTAAGAGGAGGGAAAGTTCGCGTTCGAGGAAAGATAAAAAAAGTGGATAACAAGACCTTGGTTATCAATGAAATTCCATTTGGAACCACTACAAGTTCGTTGATTGAGTCAATTATCAAAGCAAATGACAAGGGGCAAATTAAATTAAGAAAAATCGAAGACAATACCTCTTCGGAAGCAGAAATAATTATCCATTTAGCACCTGGTGTTTCTCCGGATAAGACGATTGACGCACTTTATGCTTTTACAGATTGTGAGGTGTCGATTTCGCCCAATTCTACGATTATTGTGGGTGATAAACCTCAATTCTTGGGTGTTTCTGAAATTTTAAAATTTAACACAGACAATACTGTTCGATTACTCAAATTGGAGTTGGAAATCCGACTGGATGAATTAGAACGCCAGTGGCATTTCTCTACGCTGGAAAAGTTATTCATTAACAACGAAATGTACATTGACTTTAAGCACTACGCTGATCGAGAATCATTGTACGAATATTTGTATAAACGCTTTGAGCCGTTCAAAAAACAGTTGATTCGCGAAATTACAGATGATGACTTGCAAAAGCTCACACAAATACCAATGATACGAATCACACGTTTTGATAGTTCAAAAGCGGATGATTTATTGTTAAAAATCGAGGAGGAAATCGAACAAGTCAAAAACAACTTGGATAACATTGTTGAATATTCAATCGAGTATTACAAAGATTTGAAAAAACGATTTGGAGCAGGTCGAGAAAGAAAAACAGAAATCAAAGTATTTGATACAATTAGTGCGTCCAAGGTAATCATTGCGAACAAGAAATTGTACGTTGATTATGAGGAAGGATTTATCGGTCACGGATTGAAAAAAACAGATGCCATTTCCGATTGTTCTGATATCGATGATATCATTATTTTCTTCGCATCCGGTAAGATGATGGTTACCAAAATCGCGGACAAAAAATTCGTTGGTAAAGGAATCATTCATGTTGCTGTATGGAAAAAAGGGGATACCCGAACGATTTACCACATGTTCTATCAAGACGGTATTGGTGGAGCAACAATGATGAAGCGTTTTTATGTTAACTCAATTACCCGAGATACTGAGTACGATTTAACACGCGGAACAAAAGGTTCGAAATTGCTCTATTTTTCGGTTCATCCAAATGGTGAACGTGAGGTTGTTACGGTTCTATTGAGACCGAGACCACATTTAAAAAGATTGCGTTATGACATTGACCTTGGTGCTTTGTTAATCAAAGGAAGAAATTCAGCAGGGAATCGAGTAACGAAAGAAATCATTCAAAAGATCGTTCAGAAAGAAGTTGGTGGTTCAACTCTGGCAGCTCGCAAAATCTGGTATGATACTATTGTTGGTCGCTTGAACGACGATGAAAGAGGTAAATTCTTGGGGGATTTCAAAGGTGATGACAAGATCTTGACGTTATACAAAAATGGAGAGTACCGCTTGAGTAATTTCGATTTGTCAACTCACTTTGATGAGGACATGATTCATATTGAGAAATGGCATCCACGCAGACCAATAACAACGGTTTATTACGATGCGGAAAAAGAACTCCATTTTGTCAAAAAATTCTTGTGCGAAATTACGACGGACAAACGAGTATCATTCATCAGTGAAAGCGAAGGATCTTTTATGGATGTTGTAACAACCGCCTATCAACCCGAGGTAAAAATCGTATTTAATAAGTTGTTCAAGGAAACGAAGAACTTACCGGATAATATCGTTCCATTAACTGATTTTATTGATGTGAAAGGAATGAAAGCTCAAGGAAATCAGTTGACTAAATTGAAAGTAAAGGAAATTGTTTTGACACATCCAATTGAAGGAAAAGAACCTTGGCCGGAGGATAAACAGGAGGAATTGGAAGATGGTGATTTGGAATTAAATGATTCAACCGAAGAGGGTGGAGCACCAACCATGGAATGGGATGTAACCAAATCAGATGACGATCAACCTAGTTTGTTTGAAGACGAATCCGGAGAAGAAAAATAGATGAGTCTAGAAATTTTGCATGAGGACAACCACGTAATCGTTGTCAATAAAAAAGCTTCTGATATTGTTCAGGGAGACAAAACCGGAGATGTTACCTTGCCGGATATAATCAAGGAGTACCTGAAGGAAAAATACAACAAACCGGGAAACGTGTTTTGTGGTGTTGTTCATCGTTTGGATAGACCTACAAGTGGCGCAGTTATTTTTGCTAGGACAAGCAAGGCATTGGAACGATTAAACAAGCAATTTCGCGAAAAAGAAACGAATAAAGTCTATTGGGCACTTGTTGACAAAAAACCGGAACCTTTATCTGGAAAATTAGTCCATTACTTACGTAAAAACGAAAACCAGAACAAATCTTATGTTTCTAATGAGCAAACTCCCGGTGCGAAGCTTGCAATTTTGAATTATTCCTACTTACGTTCTTCCGATAAATTTCATTTGTTAGAAATAGAACTAGAAACGGGACGACATCATCAAATTCGAGTTCAACTAGCATCTATTGATTGCCATATAAAAGGAGATCTTAAGTACGGCGCAAAACGCTCCAACGAAGATGGTTCTATTTGCTTACACGCACGAAAAATTAGTTTTACGCACCCAACGACAAAGGAAACAATTGAAATTGTGGCTCCTGTTCCGGGTGATTCACTATGGCAGTTTTTTGAGGGAAACAAGCACTGACACATATATTTACTAAGAATTTATCCTTATTTTCCATAATCAAATCAATGCAACTAATTTTGAAAGTTTTTAAATAAAAAAAGAATAAGTAGAATATAAATTAATAGTGATTTAGTGTTTATTCAAACCTCAATAGTTCAGAATTAAATTTTAAAGTTTCTGTTGAATCAAATTTATTTGATTGGAATAATTGTCTTTCAATCGAATAATACTTATTATTAGAAATTTGAGGTTTGTAATAATATTTCCAATTAATTACAGGATTTTCACCTGAACTTAAGTTATTTTCACTACTCGATTCTTCTAAAAATATCGATATTTTGTTTCCACTAAAACCAATGATATAACTTACACATCCTGTAAAACCTTGAGCACCAGCACATGATTCAGAATAACAACCAAATGTGTTATCACCCAATAAAAATTTATCTTGAATATCAAGTGAATTTCCCCAACACCCATCTTGTTGGAATTGCATAAAATCTATAACAGTCCATTTTGAATTTTGATACTCAGCCAAAATGAACCCATCCTGTCCTGAGTCAAAATGAGCTCCTGTGAATGAATAACCTATATTCGCAAAAAATCTTGTAGTATTTCCTTTTTTAAAATATTGTATACTGGAAACATTTTTTTTGCAAATATTTGGGCCTGTTTCTCCTAGAACATTTTCTTTAGGACATGGATTTATCATTCTAAAGTCAGCCAAACTTATGAGTTCAAAGTCGGAAATTAAAAAGCTTGGTGGCGTAATTAATTCTATTTTTGCATTTAAATTTTTGATTACTGAGTTATATAGTTCTATGGTATCTGTTTTTTCATTTACCTCGTCTTCAAGACTTTTTATTTCAAGAGACTTGGATTGAATTTCATCGGTTTTTATTTTTAATTCCTTTTTTAATTTGACAATATTATCATTAAGGGTAGATTTTTCAGTTTCCAAATTTGATATTTGGTTTTCAAGGTTTAAAATGTTCAGATTCAAAGAATTTACATTTTCAGAATTCAAATTTCTTTCATTACTAATAACCCGATTTAAACTATCAATTTTCTTATTCAAAATCTCAATATGCTCCTTCTTTGATTGAGAGAAAGTTAAGTTAATAAATGAAAAGGATATAATCAAAAATAAAAATCGCATCAATTTAGTTTAATTAAAAATTATGGTTAAGTAGCTTTTCTGAATTAGAACTAAGGGCTTATCATTTGTCATAATTTGATTTTTAATTAGAATCGCTTTGTAGATATTTATTTATATTTAAGTTTTAGTAAACCGCTTCCTGCGGTTCCTAAATATAAATTCCCTTTTTTATCATCATAAAAACAAATGTAACGTTCATTCATTGAATTTAATGGTTCAATTAGATAATATTCACGTACTGTATCATATCCGCAATTAGCTGTATATGAATCTGAAACACGAATAATTCCATCGGCTAATGACATTTCTCTAAATTTCCCATTCATGTTATTCTCATAATAATATGAATTAATAGAATTTGAATATGAATTTAAAAAAGCATCATTTAATTCAGTTTTTGTGGATTGATTTAAAGATAAAGGTATTATTTGATTTTCATTATTTCCTGAACTAGATCCGAATACAATGCCTTCAGTATTTAACACTAACGCAGGATGTTTATTTATTTGTATTTCCTTATAAGGTATGTAAGTTTTTGATGTCTTTCGGATAGGATAATCATTTGTTTCATTGAATTTACCAATAGTAAAAACAAGACTTCCATCAATGTCATAAAGAGCTTCTTTTATTAAATCATCAGATTCAATTTCTATAATCTCATCATTTATTCCAGAATTATTAATGGCTGTCTTGGTATTCAAGGATATTTTTTCAATAAATTCTTTCCTTTTATGGTCAAACTCAAATAATTGCCCATGAACACTTAATAAAAACTTACCTTGAGAATAAGTAATATAACCATTAATAACGAATGAATAATTTAATCGATTTGAATTTTCGCCTAAGTTAAATCTTCTTTGCTCTAATTGGTTTAATCGTTCATCCAAAAATTCCTTAAAGTTGATCTCACGAAACTCCTGAAATTTTGTATTATTTTCATTAAAAAAATTATATTTTAATTCCGTTATTTTCGACCATTTAGAATTCGAAAACTCCCATAATCCATATGTGTTTGTCCAAACATATAGTTTTTCAGAGCCATCGGGAATTATCTGATAAATGTCAGTGGCAAATAACCCTTTAGTTTCAAATTTCATTATTTGTTCATTATTTTTGTCATAATAAAACAATCCCCGTTTGTCAAGAATATAGATTACTTCATCAATCAATTCAATTGAATTCAGATAGTTAATATTTAAATTTAGATTCAATAATTTATTATGATTTTTAGTTTCAAAATCTTTTAGTCGATTCTTTTTTTCATTTATTTGATTTTGTATCTGTGATTGAATCAATCCTATTTGGTTATCATAAACAGAAATCCATTTTGAATCTTTTAAATATTTGTACATTCCATTATCAATTTCAATTACAAGAATATTATCAATTTCGAGTATGTTCGATATATGAACAGGTCCGATACCATTATTGTGTTCAATCCATTTCCTATTAACTTCATCAAATTTGTATACACCTCCGCTCGATCCTGTTCCTAACCAAAGAGTACCCTTTGAATCTTTAAATAAACTTGTTGCATCACACCCTTCAGGGCCCATAAGTCTTAGAAGTTCATAATCATCTGTTTTATCCCATAATTCAAATTGCTGATCCTGAGTTAAATTAAAATTTGCTGTTTGATTATAATATTCATTACTAGAGTAGCTCGATGGTGAAATCAATTCTTTTTCATTTAAAATTAAACCTTTGAGTTCTAATTTTAAAATTTCTATGCTATCTAATTTTTCATCAATATTATCTTCCAATATCCTAACCTCCCAGCATTTTGAAAGAAATACTTCATTTTTTTTGTCAAATTCTTTTTTAAGCTCAACAATACTATCATTATGTTTCGTTATTTGAATTTTCAAATTTGATATTCTGTTTTCAAGATTAACAATAGAATTATTCAAAGAGTTGACTTTGTCAAAATTTGAATTTCTTTCAGATCTTAAAATCTGATTTAAACTGTCCATTTTCTTATTTAAGATCTCAATCTGTTGCTTCTTAGATTGAGAAAAAACAAATGAAAATAGGAAAAAGAAAAATATCAATAATTGAAATTTCATTTTTATCTTTTATTTCTGTTCCAAAATTTCGGATTTAAAATTTGACCATCATAAATTCCAAAACCACTTTGTCCGTAAATATTTTTCTCTCTCAAATGCTCTGCATAATTTATAATAACAGAATTTGATTTCTTAAAGCAGTCGTCAAAAATTAATGGCTCTCTTTCATGTAATTCGCGTATGTATTCATCTCCCCAAATAGGATTTTTTTCTTCATCAATAAAATAATAAAGGTGGGTCATTGATTCTAGGGTACAATGATTCTTATCTTCATATTTATAAATTAGTAGATCGGTCATATCAACTCCTCCTTTACAATATTTTTCATTTACTATCCAAATTTCAACATTACCATTATTATCTAAATCGGTAAATTGAATATCTATAACCTCGTTGCTGTGGTCGACAATACACTCTTCTAGTAAGCTAGACCATTGATAAATTAATTTTGGATTTTGAATATCTTGACAATCGAATATATAAAAATTTAAATTTAATTGAGGCTTTAATTCTTGGTTAATGTGAATTCTATCTAATGTAATCAGTAAAGCATTTATTTTATTGTTCTCTAGAAATAGTTTAGAATTCAATACAGTTGTACTATTCTTAGTATAAAAATCATCGTCATTGTCATGATAAGTTTGATATTTCACAACTAATTCCTTTAATTGATTTTCTATTTCAGGAGGAGTGAAATAATCGAATGCAAAAGAATAAAGTTCTGATTTTTTTGATTTTTCTAATTCTTTATTTTTCAATAAAATAATTGAATCTTCGAGAAGTTTTATGTAATTGTTCTTTTTTGATAGTTCAATTGATATTTCATTTTCTTGTTTCTTTATCTCATCTATCAAAGATTTATTTTCTATAATTGACTTTTCCAGTTCAGAAATTGTATTTGATAATTTTGTTTTCGAACTTAAAAGTTGGTTTTCAAGATTAATCGTTCTAGTGTTTAAACTGTCGATTTTCCTATTTAAGAAATCAATCTGCTCTTTTTTTGATTGGGAAAACCCATGATTAACAACAAAAGATGTTGTAATGAATATTAAATATCGAATCATTTTTGAGTCAAATATTATAAAGAGTTCAAAGGTATTACTTTTCAGTAAACCACAGGGTTAAAATTTGATATATCAATAATCAAAACCTAAAATATTGTTGATTGATTATATACTAACGAAATTAATCAAAAATCAAAAGTCCCGTTACTCGTTTGTAACAGGACTTTCGCTTGGATAACTCAACTAAACTAAACCTTAATTATCTTTATTTTGAAACTGTAATTTTCTCAGTAGCTACGACTTTGTCTCCCACCATGAAATTGATTTCGTAAGTTCCATTCATCAAATTATTCAAATGTAATGATGTCGCATCCGCTACCGGAATGATTGGCATGGTTAAACCGTTTGAAGATATGATTTGAATTCCGGTAATGGAATAATCTGTCCAAGTAAGTGTTGCGAAACCCGGCTTTAATTCATTTACTGCTACCGTTGCTTTTTTAACTTCTTTCGGATCTTCGTTATGAGCCATACTTGAAAAAGAAATACCAACAAACATCAATAATGCTAGTGCTACTTTAACTGAACCTGAGATTTTAACAACTGCTTTCATATCTTTATTTTTAATTGTTTCTAAATGATTACATGACAAAGTTGTGGGATAATCTACTAATGAGAAATTATATTAGAAAGATTGGTTGTAAATTACTTATACTTACCTAAATCGAACTACGTAGTTTTACGATTGACCTACGTGTTTTTACGTAGAAAGCAGTAGCTTTTATCGATTTTTAGTGTAATTATACAACAAGATTGATTGAATAATTATCAACCCCGAAAAGGGAATTAACTGGATGAATATGGGATAATTCAGATTGGTTTTCCATTGGTAAATTTCATACAGCACAAAGCCAAGCATAAAGAGCATTTGACACGTAATAAGAATTATGTATTGCAAAACAAAACCATCAATTTGACTTTGAAGCATCGGAAAAATGAGAGCCAGCGACACGCACACAGCAATCAAATCACCTAGTAAAATGAAATTCATTTTATCATCGGAAATTGCAATGAATCCCGATTTTTGAAGTATGAACAATAACAACCATAATAGTAAATTTGACAACAGAAACCAAATGGTAAATTTTGTTTTATTCTTCATTTTTTTGTCCCATTCGAATGACTTCCTTTATGACAAGATACAAAGATGAAATAACACCGAAAAGCGATAATGAAATTGTCCACCAAGGTGTTTTGGTTTGATATTTTTTATCAAGATAAAAACCCAACCATGTAAAAAATGCAATGATAACACCCATTTGAATTCCCAGACTGGAAAAACGAGCGAATACAGAATATTTCTTCTTATTGGAGCTTGATGAACTCATGTTTTAAACAAATCGTTCGTCAACTTCCATTACATGACCACAAGACTTACATTCACGCATTTCTTCGGATGAATAAAACTCTTTGAATCGGGGTAAAAAGTCACTTTCGATATTCGTTAATTTAAATCGATACTGATGTAACGGATGATTACATTTGTCGCAAAACCACATTAATCCATCCTCCAAATCTGTTCCTTTTCTAACTTTTTCGATTACCAAACCAACAGTGTTCGGTCCGCGCCTGGGCGAGTGGGGTACATTTCCAGGCAAAAGAAACATTTCTCCCTCCTTGATGTGAATGTCTTTTGCTTTACCATCTTCCTGGATTCGAACAGTAATATCTCCTTCCAATTGATAGAATAGTTCTTCACTTTCGTTGTAGTGATAATCTTTTCTTGAATTTGGCCCACCAACAACCATAACGATAAAATCACCTGCTTCTTTGTATAAATTTTTATTGCCCACAGGTGGTTTTAGGATGTCTCGGTTTTCGTCAATCCATTTTTGAAGGTTGAAAGGAGCTAACATATCGAAAGAGTTTTTATTGACGTAAAGTTAGGAATTTGTTTTTAAAGTGTTTCCTCTTGCCATGGTTGCTTGGTGGAAATACGGTATCTTTGCAGTCGTGGTTAAAATCAGAGATATTGAATTAGGGGATTTTCCTTTGCTTCTTGCACCCATGGAAGATGTAAGTGATCCGCCATTTAGAGCTTTGTGCAAGAAACACGGAGCAGATTTGATGTACACTGAATTCATATCTTCAGAAGGGCTTATTCGCGACGCGGCAAAAAGCGTTCAAAAGCTGGATATCTATGAATATGAGCGACCTATTGGAATTCAAATTTTTGGTTCGGAAATCGAAAGTATGAAAGAGGCTGCTCGTATCATTGACAAAACCAATCCCGATATTTTGGACATAAATTATGGTTGTCCCGTGAAAAAAGTTGCCTGCAAAGGAGCAGGAGCCGGAATTTTGCAAGATATTCCTAAAATGGTGAAAATGACTGCTGAGATTGTTAAATGCACGAATTTACCAGTCACGGTAAAAACTAGGCTCGGTTGGGATGATTCGACAAAATTTGTAGTGGATACTGCCGAACGTTTACAAGATATTGGTATAGAGGCGATTTCAATTCATGGCCGAACGCGCAAGCAAATGTACAAAGGGGATGCAGATTGGACTTTGATCGGGGAAGTGAAGAATAATCCGCGTATGAAAATTCCAGTTTTCGGAAATGGAGATATTGATTCACCTGAAAAAGCAGTTGAATACAAAAATCGATTTGGAGTTGATGGGATCATGATTGGAAGAGCAAGTATCGGATATCCATGGGTTTTTAATGAAATCAAACACTTCATGGCTACCGGAACACATCTGGATCCTCCAAATTTGTCTGCGCGGGTGGATGCTGCGCGCGAACACTTACAAATGAGCATTCAATGGAAAGGTGAAACACTCGGTATAGTTGAAATGAAAAGGCATTACACTAATTATTTCAAAGGAATTGCTCATTTCAAGGAATACAAAAGTAAATTGGTTACTTCCATGGACTTAAACGAAATTCTCGATACCTTGAAATACATCGAGGAAAACGAAAATCAGTTTCAATTCGTCTAAAAATCCAATTGATTCGTTATTTTTACCATTCATTTCAAGTGGTATGTCAGTAGTCTTTGATAATCAAACTAAAATTCCTGTGATGGAATCTTTTTACACACTTCAAGGTGAAGGTTTTCATACAGGCCGTGCTGCTCATTTCATTCGTCTTGCAGGTTGTGATGTCGGCTGCGTTTGGTGCGATGTGAAAGAAAGTTGGGATGTTCACCCAAATCAAGTTGAATCCATTGAAAATTTGGTGCAAGATTGCGTAACAAACAAAGTAGATTTCGTTGTTTTGACCGGTGGCGAACCAGCCATGTACGATCTTCGACCATTAATTTCTCGTTTGAAAAAAGAAACTATTTATACATCAATTGAAACTTCTGGTGTTTATGAATTACTGGGAGATGTAGATTGGTACACGTTTTCACCAAAGAAATTCAAAAAACCTTGCGAAGAAGCATATCAGAAAGCAAATGAATTAAAGGTGGTAATTTATCACAAGTCTGATTTCGCATGGGCTCAAGAGCATCAACAAAAAGTAAACGCGAATTGCTTGTTGTATCTTCAGCCTGAATGGAGTAAAAGAGAGGAAATAACTCCGTTGATTGTTGAGTTTATCAAAGAAAATCCAAGGTGGACGTTGTCACTTCAAACTCACAAATACATTAATATTCCTTAAGTTATGAAATATATTATTAGTACGCTTTTTTTGTTTGTGATTACCATTTCAATTGCTCAAATGAAATATTCCACTAAAAACAAAGGAGCAATCAAATTATTCAAAAAAGCAATGGATGCACCCGGAAAATCGTACGATCCGGTTACAGGCATGCCTGATTATCAGTTGGGTTTGGAGTTATTGGATAAAGCACTAAAAAAAGATGAAAGGTTCTGGGAAGCACATTTGCTTGCCGGAGAATTCTGTGAATACACAAAAGATTTTCGAGGTGCTTTGGGACATTATGAGGCTGCCATCAAAATTAATCCCAACCACAGTGCGACAGATGCTACTTATTATTATGCTTCGGTTCTACTTTTTCAAATGGGTAAATATGAGAAGACAATTGAATACCTTTCAAGACTTGTGAAAAATCGGGCGGCAAATCCTGAATATGTTAGAGAAGCTAATCGTTTGTTAAGGAGTTCTGAATTTGCGATTTGGTCTATGGAAAATCCAAGAGAATTTAATCCCATTAATATTGGACCGGGAATAAACACGAAAGATCCTGAGTATTTTCCGACCATTACGGTTGATGGAAAAACAATTTTATTTACGAGACGAATTGCAGAACCTCGGTCACAACCCCATGGATTTCAAGAAGATTTTTATGTGTCTAATTATGATGAAAGAACAAAATCATGGGGTACAGCTGTTGCTCTTCCTAAAAATATTAACACCCTATTTAATGAAGGAGCCCCCACAATTGGTCCGGATGGTCGATCTCTCATTTTTGTCGCCTGTTCAGATGTTTCAGGGGTTAATTATGGAGAAGGAAGAGAGGGGAGAGGCAGTTGCGATTTGTTTTACACTAAAAAGGTCGGTTCTCGTTGGCTAAATCCGATTAATATTCCGGGATACATCAATACATCGCTTTGGGAAACACAGCCATCTTTGTCTGCCGATGGAAAAACGATTTATTTCATTCGAGAAATAAAAAACAAAGGAGCTGCGGATAATGCAGATATTTACATGAGTAAATTACAGGACAATGGAGCGTGGGGTCAGCCCATTCGATTGTCTGATGTCATTAACACACCTTATGCAGAGGAGTCTGTATTAATTCACCCGGATGGAAAAACCTTGTATTTTGCCTCTAAGGGTCACATTGGTATGGGTGGAACAGATTTGTTTGTGTCGAGAATGGATGAAAATGGAAATTGGAGCGAACCAGTAAACTTAGGTTATCCCATAAATACGTCGTTCAATGAAAATTCATTAATGGTTTCTCCTGAGGGTGAAATTGCATTTTTTGCCTCAAATCGAAAAGGAGGTTATGGTGAATTGGATATATATTATTTTGAGTTACCTCTTGATTTGCGTCCAACAAAAACCTTGTATTTTGAAGGGTTAGTGTATGATGTGATTACAAAAAAACCACTTGGAGGGAAATTTGAATTAATCGACTTGAAATCTGGTGAAGTAGTAATAACGGCCTATGCAGATGTCGAGACTGGAGAGTTTACGGTTTCGCTTCCCGTTAACCGCGAATATGCTTTGAAAGTAACGCACGAAGGGTATGCCTATTTTTCTGATAAATTTAACATGACAGTGCCAGAGGATCAAGAAGTGAAGCACATGGATATTCCTATGGTTCCAAATAACAATTCTGGTTCTGAAATCGTTTTAGCCAATGTTTTTTTTGATGTAAACAAAGCCGACCTGAAAAAGGTATCTTATGTTGAATTGAACAATTTGGTTGAGTATCTACAAAAGAATCCAGCAGTTAAAATTGAAATTGGTGGTCACACAGATACCCGAAATGATGATGCTGTGAATTTGGAATTGTCTACCCGACGAGCAAAGGTAGTATATGACTATGTTATTCAGAAGGGCATTAAAGCAGAGAGACTAACATACAAAGGGTATGGCGAAACGCAAGTTATGATTACTGATGAGCAAATTTCAAAATTGGCTACGGAAAAAGAAAAAGAGGCGGCTCATCAAAAAAATAGAAGAACAGTATATAAGATTTTACCATGATTACCTCACTGCGTTTAGTTCGACCGGTCAATCTTTTCATCATCGCAATAACGATGTATGGATGCAGGTTCTTTGTACTAACAATTAACGGCTATCAAAAAATACACGATAATTCATTGGCTTTTTTCGGACTTGTTCTTTCAACACTTTTAATTGCTGCGGGAGGAAATATTATCAATGACTATTTTGATATCAAAGCAGACAAAATTAATAAACCCGATAAGTTAATCGTCGGTATTTTGATAGATAAAAGAAAGGCAATTCTGCTTCACTGGATTGTAAATGGTATTGCTTTGTTGATTGCCATCGTTCTTTCCATAATGTTAAAGTCGTCTTCAATTGTGTTAATCAACGTTTTGGCAATTAATGTTCTTTGGTTTTACAGTCTTTATTTCAAAAAAAAGCTATTTATCGGTAATTTTCTCATTGCATTATTAACTGGAATGATTCCGTTACTAGTTGTCATCTATTTTGAAGCTTTGAATAATCTAGAAAAACCATTTTCACCGTTTCATGAAAATTCGTGGTCCGTTACTCTTAACTACAATTTCATTTATTTACTCGCTCTCATGGCTTTTCTTCAAAATTTGGCGCGTGAAATATTGAAGGATATGGAGGATATGAAAGGAGATAAAGAGATTAGGGCAACAACAATACCGATGGTTTTAGGGATTCAAAGAACAAATGTAATTATTTCGGGATTGTTGATTTTTACACCTCTTCTTTATTTTTTGTTTATCATTGATAACCAATTTTCGTACTACAGTTTGAACTTTGTTTCATCGTTAGGGTGGCTCCTTGCTGCCATCATTGATTTGATAGGAGTTGGACTTCTTACATTTTCAAAATCATCAGATATCCGAAAAAATCATTTATTGATTAAGCTTTCTATGTTTTTTGGCATATTAACAACGTATCATGTTTATTTACTGAGTTTAATGTAATCTATGATTAATCAAAAAATTATACTTGGTTCAGGATCTCCCAGAAGAAAATTTTTACTCGAAGAAATGGGTTTTCAGCTGGAAATTATCTCTCTAGACATTGATGAATCCTTTCCATCAGAAATGCCTGCAGAGCAGGTTGCAGTTTATGTTGCTGAACAGAAAATGAAAGCATTAAAAGACAAAAAAGAAGATACTGAATTATTATTGACAGCAGACACTACGGTGATTTGCGGACCTGATCTTTTGGGTAAACCCGAGAATGAATCGCATGCCAAGAAAATGTTAATACAACTTTCGAATAATGTCCATGTGGTGAATACAGGAGTAGTTATTTCGTATGAAGGTATAACTGAAAAATTAAGTTGTTTAACTGAAGTGTCTTTTCGTACACTATCAGAAACTCAAATTGAATATTATTTGAAAGCATGTAAGCCATTTGACAAAGCTGGTTCCTACGGTATACAGGATTGGATTGGATTAGTGGGAATTAAGCGAATAAATGGATCCTACACCAACGTAGTCGGTCTTCCAACAGATGAGGTATATCAGACCATCCGAAAATTGCTTTCTTACAAGTCCGAAATGATGTCGTAAACGAGCTGCGCAAGGGTTTTCCCAACGATACGTTCATCTTGATTTTCGATTACAGCAGCTTCAGTTAAATGATAATAGGCCACATTTATGAATTTCTTTGTGCGATTAAGGTAGCTTCGCGCATCTGAAATAGTGAATCCAATTGGACTCATAGCTGAACTCGGAAAACAAGCAATGGAATCCAAATCAAGTTCTACACCTAGAAATTCATTTTCATTCAAGCTACCCAGAAAGGAACTGAGATCATCCTCGAAAATTTTATTTCCTAACACATACTCTTCGAAGAATGAAAATTGCGCTTGATTCTTTTTCAAGAATCGAATCATTTCCTCGTTGTTGTAGGCTTTGTGGAGTCCGAAAACGGCATATTTTTTCAATATGGATTGAGTAATGGCATACGAAAATGGATTACCACTATGTCTTCCTTCCAATGTGCGACAGTCGGCATGGGCGTCCATATTTACAACGGCAATTTCTTTAAATTTATTACTGCTAGCCTTTATTAATGGGTAGGCGTTGTTGTGTCCTCCACCTATTACTATCGGGATTTTTCCTAGATCAATAATAGGAGCAATAAGTTGGCAAACAAAATCATCTAGTTCCTCCACCCATTTTCGACTTGTTTCAATATCATTGAAATCATGGGTAGCTTCAATTATTCCGTAACACGCATATTTTGAGTGATTTATTTCCTGTGTGATTTGCATGTTGCAGAAAAAATTCAGGAAAGCATCAAAACTTTTTTCGGCACCCTTTCTTCCGTAGTTTGCTTGTGCACCTATACTTTCTCTTATGCCAATAAACACATACTTTGTATCTTCATCTCTCCAATTTCCGGATAATTTTTCTCCAATTCGGTTTTCACCCTCTCGAACAGTTGTGAAAGAATGAATAAGTTCTGAAATATCTGATTGAAAAATGAAATGATTCTGACTACTTTTTTGCATGATAAATCGAATTTACAATTTCTTCAGGTGCTTTCACTGGTCTCATGTTTTCTTTGGATACAAATACCAAGGTTGTAGATGCAGTTGCAATTTGTTTACTTTCTTCATTCACAATTTCATATTCAAAGAATATTCGAGTACCCGCTATTTCGCTAATAATGGTTTTTACAGTCAACAAGTCATCGTATTTTGCCGGTGCGAGGTATTTAATATGAAAATCCAATACAGGCAACATAATTCCTTGTTCCTCGAGATCCTTGTATGGAAAACCTAAAGAACGTAGCGCCTCCACTCTCCCTAATTCAAGATATTGAGCATAATTTCCGTAGTAACAATATCCCATTTGGTCTGTTTCAGCATATCTGACCCTTAATTTTGTTTCAAAAATTGTTGACATCTGTTTTGTGTTGAGATATTTGGTAAAACTACATTTTTTTCGTAAATTCGGTAGTAAATTTTGAATTAAGCATTTACGTTGTCAAAATAGTTTCGATTTTTAAGGTACAAGTAAAACTTTTTAAAAAATCAATAGGTAAGAAGCTTTTTTTTTAACTTTTTTATGTAAATATTTGCTTCCTCAAATTAAATTGAGATTCAATCACTGTTTTTTTTGTATTTAGTATTAATTTTTTAAGGTTTTTAGAATGAGTAATCATGATCGTGTTTGGGCCGCATGTCTTCAAGTTATTAAAGATAATATTCCATTGCAAGCGTTTAAAACATGGTTTGAACCGATTATTCCGGTGAAACTTGACAATGATGTATTGACAATCCAAGTCCCATCACATTTCTTCTACGAATGGTTGGAGGAAAATTACATCATCTTGCTAAAGAAAGTAATCAAAAAAGAATTGGGAACAGAAGGTGCTTTGGAATATAGCATCATCATGGAAAACAACAGCACTAAATCAACTCCCTATACAGTAAAATTACCTGCATTACGATCAAACTCACCGAAAAATGCACCCTTGAACATACCCGTTCAAGTTGCTGAAAATCAAATCAGAAATCCATTTGTGATTCCGGGATTGAAGAAAGTGAATATTGAATCGAATTTGAATCCGGTATGGAACTTTGATAATTTCGTTGAAGGTGATTGTAACCGTTTGGCTCGTGCATCCGGATTTGCAGTAGCAAACAAACCAGGAGGAACTGCCTTCAATCCTTTGTTGATTTATGGTGGAGTTGGTTTGGGGAAATCACATTTGGCAAATGCTATTGGTTTAGAAATCAAAGAACAATATCCGACAAAAACGGTTTTGTATGTTCAGTCTGAAAAATTTGCCCATCAATTTATCGATGCAATAAAAAACCAAACGACAAATGATTTCGTTCATTTCTATCAAATGGTTGATGTCTTGATTATTGATGATGTTCAATTCTTTTCAGGAAAAGAGAAAACACAGGATGTCTTTTTCAGTATTTTCAATCACTTACACCAAAATGGCAAGCAAATTATTTTGACTTCAGATAAGGCGCCTGTTGAAATGCAGGGAATGGAGCAAAGATTACTTTCCAGATTCAAATGGGGGTTGTCAGCTGATTTGACAACACCAGATTTGGAAACAAGAATTGCTATCCTAGAGAAAAAAATGTATTTGAATGGCATTGAGCTTCCTCGTGATGTGGTAGAATATCTTGCTTATTCAATCAATACGAACATGCGCGAAATGGAAGGAGCTTTTAATACACTCCTTGCTCAAGCATCTCTGAATAAAAAGGCGATTACGATGGAACTTGCCCGACAAATGGTTGACAAGTTCGTTAAAAATACTGCGCGTGAAGTTTCTATTGAATATATTCAAAAAGTAGTTTGTGATTATTTCGATTTACCAATTGAAATGCTCAAATCAAAAACACGTAAAAGAGAGGTTGTTCAAGCGCGTCAAATCTCAATGTATTTCTCTAAGAAAATGACTAAGTCATCGTTGGCAAATATTGGAGCACATTGTGGTGGTAAAGATCATGCAACGGTTCTTCATGCTTGTCGTACAGTTGTAAACCTATCCGAAACAGATAAGCAATTCCGACTTTATTTAGAGGAATTAGAGAAAAAATTGAGCATTCAATAATATCATTTTTCAACATTTTCAGATTTGAATTATCGTTCAATTACTGAAAGATCAAACTTTCTTTTTAAAGATAAAGGCTCGAAGTTTATTGCCATTGCATTTCCTTGCAATTCTGTACATTCATTTAAAGAAAAATTAATGGAGATACAGAAAGAGTTTCCCAAGGCAACACATTATTGTTTTGCATATCGATTTAGTGGACCTCCAATTTTAGCCCGAGGGAATGATGATGGTGAGCCTTCAAATTCTGCAGGAGCTCCTATTTTGGGGCAGATTCAATCGTTTGATTTATATGACGTTGCAGTTGTGGTTGTTCGTTATTATGGAGGGACCAAATTAGGGGTGAGTGGTTTGATTCAAGCATACAAAGCTGCTTCTATGTCGGCTTTAGAAAATGCAGTAATAATTAATAAAGAACCTTCCATTACGTTTCTTATAACAGGCGATTTTCTGATGGTTTCCCAAATTATGCCTTTTTTGAAAAAACAAGAGGTTCCAATTCTTACTCAAAATTTCATTCAGGAGGCTGAAATTACAATCGAAGTACCTGTATCGAAAAAGGAATTCATCTTATCCAAAATTCAAGTACAAGCGTTGATTGTTCGTGAGATTTAATCCTTTTCAAAGAGTATCAATGTATCCGACTTCGAATGCATTAGGCTGGTTTTAAAGACGAGTATAATTTCCAATAGCAAATAGTAAAAGCCCATCGAGCCTAGTCGAGATTGGCATTTGGATGTATCTCTCGACTCAGCTCGATCCACAGCTTAGTTAATCCTTATCAAGATATTTGTTGTTAGTCTATTGCATTGAGTCGAGATGGGCTTATTAATCAAAAATAACATTTGCACACTCATCCATGAAGAATAAGAAACGTGATGTTTTATTCTACTAGATGTCATTGCGGTTTTACAAAACATCTAAGTTTTAGACTTCAGTACACATAGAATCATTTTCTTTCGTATTTTTGACTATGCATTGTGGGCTCCCTAAACTTATTCTTCTTGCGTATATTTTTGCGTCTTTTCAACTTTTCGCTCAAGGATATTATCCAATGGGTGGGCGTTCGCAGTCCCTCGGAAATGCTAGTAATACATTAGAAGATGTTTGGGCTTTTCATCATAACCCTGCTGCTTTAACTGGAATAAAAAAATTAGAAGTAGGCGTGAGTTATGAAAACAGATTCCTACTCAAAGAGCTTCAATCTCAAGGAGTAGCTTTTGCTATTCCACTAAAAAAAGGGGTTATTTCTGCTGGTGGTCAACGTTTCGGGTATCGAAACTTTCTTTCCTACAAAGCAGGTGTTGGATACAGTATGAAATTGAGCGAACTGCTTTCGGCTGGTGTTCAAATGAACTACCTGGGCGTTCGTTTAGCGGATAATTACGGATCAAAAAATACAGTAACAGCCGAAGTGGGGTTGTTGGTAAAAATAACGGATAGATGGAAATTGGCATTTAGTGTGTTTAATTTGGGAAGAAACAAATTAGCAGATTATCAAGAAGATCGCTTTAGTACTGTGATGCGCTTAGGTAGTTCTTATAAGATTTCGCCCAAAGTACTCATTCTTGCTGAAGCAGAAAAACATGTTGATTATGCAATGAGAGGAAAGTTTGGTATTGAATATCAGTTAATGAATTCGTTTTTTCTGCGGGGAGGTTTTGCAACTGCTCCCATTGAAGGATCATTTGGATTCGGATATCAATTCAAAAAAGTGAAATTAGATATGGGCAGTGCCTATCATCAAATTTTGGGTTGGTCGCCACATTTTTCTTTTACTTATCAGCTGTAGAAGATGATTTGGAAATTGGGCTTTTTCTTTGTTTTTGTATTTGCAAGTTTTCACTCATTTTCGCAGGTGCGTAATGAGATAATCCAACAGCGTATTGAGTTTATTTCAGAACAGTTGCAATCAGAAGATATCGATTTGACAAACGTGATTGAAGCACTCAATTTTTATTACGACAACAAACTAAATCTGAACTCGGCAACATCGGAGGAGTTAGAAGAATTGAATCTTTTGACCTCGGTTCAAATCAACGATTTGATCTTGCACCGAAAGCGATTTGGAAAACTCATTTCTATATATGAATTGCAAAGTTTGCGCTATTGGGATTTATCAACCATTCAGTTGGTGCTACCATTCGTTTATGTGGACGATAAGTTGGATAATCTTCATATTTCTTTCAAAGAAGCCATGCGAGAAGGAAAATTTGAATGGTTTTTGCGCTATCAGCCTACTGTGGAAAAGAAAGCAGGTTATGAAGATGTTCCGGATTCGGTATTGCAAACGTCCAATAATTACTATTATGGAAACTCGGATCGATACTATTCACGTTTTCGCTATACTTACAAAACGAATATTAGCATTGGTGTAACTGCAGAAAAAGATGCGGGTGAGCAGTTTTTCAGAGGAGCTCAAAAAAATGGTTTTGATTTTTATTCTGCTCATGTTTTCTTTAAAGGAGGGAAATACTTGAAGTCGTTTGCCATCGGAGATTATCAGGTTCAGATTGGTCAAGGCTTGAATTTATGGTCTAGTTATGCCTTTGGAAAAACGGCTGATATTGCTACTATGAAACGAAATCCAATTCCAATACGGGCTTATACTTCGGTAGATGAAAATCGCTTTTTACGTGGTGTAGCCGCAGATTTGGGCTATAAAAATTTTAGTTTGCTTTCTTTCGCATCAGTCAAAAAAGTAGATGCTTCTGTTTCCATTGCTGATTCAACTTACGATGATTTGGAATTCATTTCTACCATCGATCTTTCCGGATTACATAGAACAAATCGTGAAATCGAGAAGAAAAATGGACTAACAGAATACATTGCCGGTTCAAACTTGCGATATGTAAATGGTCCATTTAGATTGGGTGCAGCAGTAGTTTTACAAGGATATGACAAGCCTTTTTTGAAGAACGAAACCATTTATAATCAATTTGATTTTCGAGGCACGCAAAATTTTGCCGCGAGTGTAGATTACAATTATGTTTTTCGGAATGTCAATTTGTTTGGTGAAGTTTCACGTAATCATTTTCAATACAACGGAGAAAATTTGGGAGGATTGGCAATGGTTCATGGTGCCATGGTTTCCCTTGATCCCAATGCGAGTGTTGGAATTCTATACCGAAATTATGGTCGAGGATACCAAACCTTCTTCAACGCTGGTTTTTCTGAAGGAAGTAATACACAAAATGAGCAAGGTGTGTATGTCGGAGGAAAATTCAAATTGACCAAAGCTTGGAGTTTAAATGGTTATGTGGATCTTTTTCGATTTCCATGGATGAAATATTTAGTGGATGCGCCATCTCAAGGACATGAAATACTCATTCAGCCTAGTTATAAACCCAATAAGATCTTTGAAATTTACGGTCGATTCAGACAGCAACTTCGACAAAAAAATAGCCGTAATTCGGATGGAACGGTTACTGAAATTGAAGATGTACTGCAAAGAAATTACCGATTAAATGTTTCGTATGTGGTGAATGAATTTTTCACATTAAAAAGCCGTATCGAATATGTGACAATCAATCGAGCGAGTAACACACCCGAAAAAGGAATGTTATTTACGCAAGATTTGTTGTACAAGCCGAAAGGTTTACCAATCGATTTGGCATTCCGCTATGCCTTATTTGATACGGATAGTTACGATACACGACTTTATTCTTTTGAAAACAATGCTTTGTATGTATTTGCTGTTCCTGCTTATTATTACCAAGGAAATCGAGCTTATATACTGTTGCGCTATTCGTTCTTACGTCACTGCGATTTGTGGGTGCGTTACGGATATTTTCTATATAATAATCGCCAAACAATCAGTTCCGGAGCCGAAGAAATCCGTGGCAGCAAAAAATCGGATGTGGTTATTCAGTTGAGGATTAATTTTTAATTCAATATAAAAAACCAAACATCCACAACGGAATTGTTTTTCCGGAGCCAATCTCTAGGTTATCGGCGGCAATGTAGCCATCAAAAACTTCTTTGAGTTGTTTGCGGGTTTTGTTTTTTCCACCAATTTCGAAGGTGTATTTTTCGTTTACCATAAAGTCAGCTTGCTGAGATGCTGTTATTTTATGGGTATTCCCCACTTGGTTGAAGAAAAAACTTTCGCGTACAGTTCCTTCTTGCACACTATTTTTGGTGATAGCATACATCAAGTTGGGGTGGTGCAAATACACTTTTTCCGGTTTTCCTAAATTCGCCTCGCTTGAAGATTTACTTTGCAATAGATTAAATAATTTCGCTTCTTCCAAATAGTTCAGATAGAGCATAATGGTATTGCGTGCTACCTCCAGGTCCCCGGAAAGCTTGGACACGTTGGGTTGATAGGGGAGTGCATGAGATACCAAGTACACCAATTTTTTTAATTTGTGAATGTATTTCACGTCAACGTGGCGTAAGTATGGTAAATCCGTTTCAAGCATCAACGTAATTGTGCTCAATAATTTTTGCGCATATGTATTCGTGCTTTCCAAATAGAATGGATAATAACCGTACTTGATGTATTCGTGGTAATGAGCAATCGGATGTATTTTGGCTACAATTTCACGGGCTATTTTCGTGTGGTTTTTTAATAAATCTGTCAGTTCAATTTTTGGAAAGACCTTTCCGGTTTGAATTTGGATAAACTCTCGTAAGGAAAGTCCATTCATGGTGTAAACTACAGCTCTTCGACTTAAATCTGCCTTACCAGTTTGAATATGCAACAGAGACGATCCAGTAAAAACAACTTTTAGTTTTCGATAACGGTCGTACATGTTTTTCAATTCTTGACTCCAGTTGGGATATTTGTGTATTTCATCAATAAATAAGTGGGTTCCTCCACGTTTCACCCAGTTTTCTGCACATTCAACCAAGCTCATGGTTGATACCTGAATATCATCCATGCTAATATATAATGGGTTTGCATCCGTGGATAAGTTCTGGATGATATGATTAATTAGATAGGAAGTTTTTCCAACTCCTCGTGCACCTGTAAGGCCAATCAATCTGTCATTCCAGTCGATGTCTAAGGTTCTTTCAAACCTAGATTCGAAATTATTAAGAATACTTTCGTGGGTTGCAATTAACTCTTCCATCATCATTATATTTCAACAAAGATAACAATTTATGGTTTTATTTGTAATTTTAAAAAAACAAATTTTAAATAAAAATGATATATATAAACATCATAAAAAACAACATATTGCAATCTATATATGGCAAAAATTGATAAAAATGTAAATGTTTACGTTGCAAAAAGATAATTAATTCCGTTTTTAAAACCTCAAAAAGAATTAATTAAGTTAAGCAGATTAATTCTTGTGAATTTGAATCTTGGTGTCGCCTTCTTTCTCAATATCAGTCGAGATGGCACTTTCATAAAGAGGAACAAAGGCGAGATCATTCGCTAATATTTCTTCACAGATATAGGCTTTGTTTTCTAAAATAGCAACTTGAAGTTTTTCGTTCGTATCAACTTCAACAAGTATACGATCTGTGACATCTAATCCACTTTCTTTACGGATATTTTGAATACGGTTAACCATTTCACGAGCAACACCTTCTGACCATAATGCATCAGTTATCGTAATGTCTAAAGCTACGGTTAATCCACTTTCGGATGCAACTAGCCATCCAGGAATGTCTTGTGCTTGAATTTCAAAATCAGCTAAATCGAGCGAAATTGAAGTTCCGTCGATATCACCTTGCCAACCTCCGCCAGTTTCTATTTGAGAAATATCATCAGTAGAAAATCCTTTCACAAGTTCAGTAATAGCTTTCATTTGTTTTCCGTATTTCGGCCCAATGGTTTTAAAATTTGGTTTAATACTCTTCACCAACATGCTGCTATCTTCTAAAAGTTCCAATTCCTTGACATTTACTTCCGAAAGAATTAAATCCTGAACGTGTTTTAGATTATTAGCAACTTCCTGATTTAGAACCGGAATCATGATTTTTTGCAAAGGCTGGCGCACACGAATCATCTGTTTTTTTCGAAGACCTAAAACTAATGAACAGGTATCTTGAGCCAAAGCCATTTGATTTTCAAGTGTTTTATCAATGAATGAGTCTTTTGAGACCGGAAAATCAGCCAAATGAACAGAGGAAACAGTATGTTTTCCAGTCGTATTATTCAAATCTAAAAATAATTGATCCATGTAAAATGGTGCGATTGGAGAAGCCAATAATGCAACCGTTTCTAAGCAGGAATAAAGTGTTTGGTAAGCACATAACTTATCTTTCGCGTCATCACTCTTCCAGTAGCGACGGCGACATAAACGAACATACCAATTGGATAATTGATCATTCACAAAATCTTGTATCGCACGCCCAGCTTTTGTAGGTTCATAGGCTGAATAAGCGTCATCGACGTCAGCGATTAAAGAATGAAGTTTCGATAAAATCCATCGATCAATTTCGGGTCTTTCCTCCAACGGAACGTCTGGTTCAGAAAATGTAAAACCATCAATGTTTGCGTACAATGAAAAGAATGAATACGTATTGTAGAGTGTTCCAAAAAATTTACGTTGAACTTCGGAAAGTCCATCGAAATCGAATTTCAAGTTATCCCAGGGTTGCGCATTGGTAATCATGTACCAACGTGTTGCATCCGGTCCATATTTCGATAATGACGAAAATGGATCCGCAGCATTCCCCAAACGCTTAGACATTTTCTGACCATTTTTGTCGAGAACCAATCCATTGGAAACCACATTTTTGTAGGCAACAGAATCAAAAACCATTGTTGCTATTGCATGTAGTGTATAAAACCAACCACGCGTTTGATCGACTCCTTCTGCGATAAAATCTGCTGGATAACCATCCCGATTATCAATTAGCTCCTTATTTTCAAATGGATAATGCCATTGTGCATAAGGCATCGCACCTGAATCAAACCAAACATCAATCAAATCTGATTCACGTTTCATGGGTTTACCGGAAGGAGAAACCAACGTAATTTGATCTACAACGTGCTTGTGAAGGTCAATTGCCTGATAATTTTCATCCGACATATTTCCAACTTCGTAACTACCGAAAGGATTTGATTGCATGAACCCGGCTTGAACCGACTTTTCGCATTCGTTTTTTAGTTGCTCCACAGATGAAATACACTTGCGTTCATCTCCCTCCGAGGTTGACCAGATTGGAATAGGAATACCCCAATAACGTGAGCGCGATAAATTCCAATCATTCGCATTTTCCAACCATTTACCAAATCTTCCACTTCCAGTTGATTCTGGTTTCCAGTTGATGGTATTATTTAATTCTACCATACGCTCTTTTTTATCCGTAACTCGAATAAACCAAGAATCTAATGGGTAATAGAGTACAGGCTTGTCTGTTCTCCAGCAATGTGGATAATTGTGCTCGTATTTCTCAACTTTAAAAGCTTTATTTTCTTCCTTTAGTTTGATAGCAATTTGAACGTCCACAGATTTTTCTGGTGTGCTTCCTTCATCGTAATATTCATTTTTGACATACATGCCGGCGAAATCTGACACTTCAGGTCTAAACCTTCCTTGTAAATCAACCAATGGAACCAAATTTCCATTTTCGTCTATCACCAACATCGGTGGAACTCCAGCCTCAGCTGCAACTTTAGCATCGTCTGCACCAAAAGTAGGAGCAGTATGAACGATTCCAGTTCCATCTTCAGTTGTTACAAAATCTCCGGGAATAACTCGAAACGCTTCATCTGGATTTTCCGCTGGTAAACAATAGGGTAGAAGTTGCTCGTATTTTATTCCAACAAGCTCTTTACCCAAACATGTTCCGATTACACAATATGGAATTGATTTATCACCTTCGGAATAAGCAGCTAATTCATCGGAAGAACTAACTTCTTGAAAACCTTTTCCAAATTGATAACCAATCAATTTTTTGGCGAGAACAACATTGATAGGTTCAAATGTATATTGGTTGTACGTTGAAACCAAGGCATATTCGATGTTTGGTCCAACTGTTAGCGCTGTATTGGAAGGAAGTGTCCAAGGAGTTGTTGTCCAGGCTAGTAGATGAATTGTCGATTGCTGATTACTGATTGCGAATTGTGTTAATAATTCGCAATTCGCCAATTTTAAATCAGCAACCTTGAACATCGCCACTACTGTCGTATCCTTCACATCTTTGTAACAACCGGGTTGATTTAATTCATGAGAAGAAAGTCCTGTTCCTGCTTTCGGAGAATAGGGTTGAATCGTATATCCTTTGTAGAGTAATCCTTTTTCAAATAATTGACCCAACAACCACCAAACCGACTCCATGTATTTGGGTTCGTAGGTTACGTATGGGTTTTCCATGTCCACCCAATAACCCATTTTTTCAGTTAAATCATTCCAAATATCGGTGTAACGCATCACCGCTTTTTTACAAGCTTCGTTGTATTCGTCAATAGAAATTTTAGTACCTATGTCTTCTTTGGTTATTCCCAATTCTTTCTCAACGCCTAATTCAACGGGTAGTCCATGCGTATCCCAACCAGCTTTTCGTTTAACTTGTTTTCCTTTTAAGGTTTGATACCGGCAAAAAATATCCTTAATTGCTCGTGCCATAACATGGTGAATACCCGGTAAACCATTGGCTGATGGCGGTCCTTCAAAAAAAACAAACGACGGATTTCCTTCTCTCGTCGAAATAGATTTTTGAAAAATAGATTCTTGCTTCCATCTTTCTAGAGCGACTTCAGCAATCTTTGGTAAATTTAATCCTTTATATTCAGTGTATTTCTTTGACATGCGTTCTCCTAATTGGGATGCAAAGTTACTGAATTCAACTGTAAAAAAGGATAAGTAAATTAGAAAAGAACTCAACCAAAGTAGGTCACTTCGAGAGTAGATTTTAAATCCGAATGTTTGTATTCGAATCCTGTATCTTTTAATTTTTGTCCTGACACATAATTTCCATTCAGAAGCAATTCAGATAATTCACCCAACATGAGTTTCATAATAAATCGCGGGATATTCGGAAGAAACATTGGTTTCTTAAGAACTTGAGCCAATGTTTTAGTAAATTCTTCATTTGTATTTGTTCCACCAACGACATTGAATGTTCCAGTTATGTTATTTTCCAAAACATGTTGAAAAATGGCTGTTAAATCGTCAATTTGAACCCAATTCATAGGCTGTTTTCCAGAACCAATAGGAGCGCCAACCCATTTCTTAATAGGATTAGCCATTTTTGGTAAAGCACCTTTTTTAGCGTCAAGTACAATTGGAAGTCTAAGAATGGTTGTTTTATAATTATCCTCGAATTGATGTGCCGCTTTTTCCCATTGCTGAACAACATCTGAAATAAAATTAGATCCATATGAATCATTTTCCGTCAAAACGTTATCACCATGACTATACCCATAACAATCGATTCCGGATACAGTTATGAAGTGTTGTAATTTTGGAAAATTCATTACCGAAAGAAATAAATAATCAATTGTATCCGTTCGCGATTTAAGAATCTCTTGTTTACGTTCTTTTGTCCATTTCTTATCGGCTATTCCTGCGCCAGCTAAATTGATAATCACTTCAATTTCGTTCAGAAATTTGCCTTCAATTTTTCTGCTATGTGCATTCCAGTAAATGTGCTCTTTTCTTTTTGGTTTTCTGGATAAAATGTACACTGTATAACCTAATTCTTTAAGGAATTTGGTTAGGCGAGTACCAATAAAACCAGTTCCTCCTGCTATGAGAATGGTTTTCATGTTGTGTGAAGAAGTTAGTTTAGTTAATCCTATCAAAATTAATGAATTAAAACTAATTCTTCAATAGCACATAATTATTTTTTTTGAATCTTTTCTGTGAAAAGTAAATGCTGAATTTGACTTATTTTAATTAATTTTTTTGATATTTCTCCGAATATTTTTGAAATAATTCGAATTGAAAATTTTTTGTGTTACCAAAATTCCCGTTGATTAAAATTAATTCCACGTGGTTAGATTGAATTTCAAGAGCATTTCCTTTCGAAACAAACAAGGTGGCTGATTTCCCTTTTTCAATCGATCCATATTTGTTATCAATTCCCATTATCTTACAAGGGTTGAGCGAAATTGCCTGTATAGCATCCTCTTCAGATATACCATAGGCTGTTGAAGTTCCAGCTTGAAATGGTAAATTTCTTGCATTCATTGCTTCCATATCACCCGCATTTTGAATTGAAAATAGAATCCCTTCTTTTTTTAACAAAGCAGGTAATTCATAGGAACGATCTATTGGATCATCGTCGTTTTCAGGTAAACTGTGAATTCTTCGAAGCATAATCGGAATTTTAGAATCTTTTAATCTATTTCCAACCAAGTGGGCCTCGTAGCCACCGATTATTACCGGGAATTTAATTTTAAATTTTGATGCAAATTCCATGATGTCAATGATTTGTTGCATTTCATCCGCATGAAAATAAACGCGTTTTGTTCCATTAAAACAATCAGTCATCGCGTCCAATCGTTGATCAAATTGTTTTTCTTGATTTTTTGCATTTGAATACGCTTGAGCAAGGAGGAAAAATGATTCAATTTCTTTTTTGTCATTTGTATAATTTTCATTCAGTTTTTTTGGAGCAGGTTCTGCCCACCATCCTCCACCTTGTAAACTTGAAGGCCAGTTTACATGGATTCCATCGTTTGCATAAATGGTAGCGTCTTCCCAATTCCAACCTTGCAAGGCCATGACCGATGATGTTCCCGAAATGATTCCTCCCCGCGGAGTTGCTTGACACATCAAAACACCATTTGTTAAAACCGTAGATACCACTTTCGACTCTACGTTAAAGGCAATTTGACTTCTAACGTGAGGATTAAATGACCCTGTTTCATTGTAATCTCTAGTGGCTCTAACAGCATCTATTTCCGTTAATCCCAACGTGGAATTTGTCGCAACGAATCCAGGATAAATTTGTTTTCCCTCTAGATTAATAATGGTGTCCCAATCACTTTTTTTATAGTTATTTACGTATAAATTACCTACCTCTATAATAATTCCATTATTGATTCCAATAAATGCATGATCGATGGTGTCACCATTCCCAACATGTAAAAAACCATCTAACAACAGTATTTTTTTTGGTTGCGCAAAAACGCCGACATGACTGATTATGAATAAAGCTGCAATTAATGTTCTCATGCTACTATTTTAATGTAAATTTTCTTCTTCAGTTCCTTCTTCTCCAATGGTGTTGCAATGGAAATGTTTTTTTCCTTTCTTAACGAATGGTTGACTGCTTTCACCACTTTCGTTCGATTTGAGCATTTTGGAAATAATTCTTGCTCGTTCAACATCATTTCTTTTCTGTAATAGCTGATCTTTTTGACGATCAAAATAAACGGCACCATCAATTAAAGTTAAATCAACTTTTGCCGTTGCTGACAAAGGATTGCTATCCCAGAGAACCAAATCAGCATCTTTTCCAGCTTTCAGACTTCCCAAACGATCATCCAAATGAAGAAGCTTAGCGGGATTCAAGGTAACCATTTTCCATGCTTCCTCTTGTGACATTCCACCGTATTTGATACTTTTGGCAGCCTCTTGATTTAAACGTCTGCCCATTTCAGCATCATCGGAGTTGATTGAAACCACAATTCCCTGGTCGGACATGAGCTTCGCATTGTATGGAATCGCATCATTTACCTCAAATTTGTAAGCCCACCAGTCTGAAAATGTAGAACCACCGGCTCCGTGTTTTTTCATTTTGTCTGCAACCTTATAACCTTCTAAAATATGCGTAAACGTATTGATTTTAACGCCAACAGAATCTGCCACGTGCATCAACATGTTTATCTCGGATTGCACGTAGGAATGACAAGTTATAAATCTTTTTCCAGATAGAATTTCACTTAATGTTTCAAGTTCAAGATCTTTTCGAGGTTTTGATCCGCCTTTAGACTTGTGGTTTTCCCATTCCTGTTGGTATTTTTTTGCCCGATTAAATCCGTCATAAAATACTTGCTCAACTCCCATTCTTGTTTGAGGAAAACGAGAAGTGTTGTAATCTCCCCAATTGGATTGCTTTACGTTTTCACCCAGAGCACATTTTATAAATTTAGGAGCATTTGGAATGAGCATTTCTTGTGGAGTATGTCCCCATTTCAATTTGATTAAGGCAGATTGACCTCCAATTGGATTCGCGGATCCATGAAGTAATTGGGCTGATGTTACACCACCCGCTAGTTGTCGGTAGATATTAATATCATCTGAATTGACAACATCGCCAATACTCACTTCTGCAGTAATTGCCTGACTACCTTCATTCACTCCTTTTGAAATAGCGATATGAGAATGCTCATCAATGATTCCGTTGGTCAAATGTTTTCCTTTTCCGTCAATAACGATTGCATTTTTTGGATAGGATGTTTTGTCCTTTCCAACATATTTTATTTTACCATTCTCTACAACAACGATTGCATTTTCGATAATTCCTTCAGTTTCATTCGACCATGCTGTAACATTCTCAAAAACAAAGGAATTCGTTTTGGGTATGGAGTCATTTCCAAAGCCCATATTGGGGAACCAAATTTTTCCGATATACGATGTGTCCGGTTTTAATTCCGTTTTTTCATCTGAGTTTTTTGGTTTTTTTATTCGTGTTGCTGCAAAATAGTTCATTCTACCATCAGGTAAAGAGGCATCTCCCTCAATGATTCCTCCATCTCGGCCCATTACTTTTCCGTGTAAGTTAACACTTCCGCTAAAGTGATTATCATTCAGATTAAACTGTAAAATAACGTCGTTATCTCTCAAGGTAATTTGTACAGTTTGTTTGATAGTATCTGTTTTTGAAATAGTTGATTTCGAATCCGTAATTGTTTTGAGTGTCGTGATTTTTCCACTCGGTTTTTCCATTGATCCCGTAATCTCCATTTGGTATTCTTTCTTATCCAAACTCAATGAATAAGTTCCTCTTAGATCGTTTTTTGTTTCGGTTTTCAATACTTTTTCTTCGCCAAGTAACCAAGAAGATAAGATGATTCCTCCATTTAAGAACGGATCATTTGAGTAAATTCCAAAACTAGCGTATTTTCCTACTTTTAAATCTCCGATTTGATTCGATAATCCTAATGTGGATGCTGGTTTTGTGGTTAAAGCAGCTAGAATATCTTCCACTTTTGCTCCTCTGGATAAAGCCTTTCTAAGATTTGTCCAAAACACTTCTGGTTTTGTAATTCCATGGCTTGTAATCGAAAATGGAATTTTATTTTCCGATAATATTTTTGGATTGGAGGGAGCCAATTCCCAATGTTTCAAATCGCCTAAAGGAATTTGTCTTCCTATGTATGGATCTTGTACGTCGTATGCTTCCGGAAAATTAATCGGAATGATCACAGAACCTGAAATGTTCTTGTGATTCGGTAACCAAGCATATTCTTTTCCTGTTCCAATGTAATTCCAGGTTTGGTTAAATTCTTTGGCAATTTTATTGGCACGAAGCATTTCCCATTTATCATCGGTTTTGAAAAATGCTGGCAGATATAATTTCTTTTTCCATTCCTCTAAAGAAATATTTCGTTCTTCAGGAGTAGAGTTGTGATAATATTCTAAATCGTAGAATGCTTGTCGAATTAGAGCGATTGCCCCCATTTGAGAAGATGGATATGAATTGGTTGAATTTCCTTTATTAAACGAATAGAAAAATCCACTTTGAGCTTGAAGTAATTGTTTATTGATATCGTTTTCACCAAGTGAAATCAATGCTCCTGAACCGCGTACTATTCCATTTGAGTTGTGCGTCAAAGCGATTCCGAAACCCATCTTCAATAGATTTTCATTTGCTTTTGAATCAATTTGAAAGGTACTTGACGCATTTACCTCAGGATGAACTGTCTCATTCCAATAATAGGCTCCTGTTGTATTCGTTTTATCTTTTTTATCAGTAGAAGGCATTCCGACATTTGTATAGAGTTCAATAAAAGCAGGAAGAATTACTTTATCGGAACAGTCAATAGTTACTGCATTTGAAGGAATTTTAACTTTTTTACCAACATCTTGAATCTTATCATCTTTTATCAATAATGTTGCATTTTCGATTTTTTCGGAAGGACTAACATAAATTGTAGCATTTGTAAATGCTATAAATTGAGCCTTGGATTCAGCAACACCATTTTGGGGTTTTATTTGACTTTGGAAATCAAAAGCAAAAATGCAAATGCTAATGAACAGAAGAAATTTATTCATAAATAGAAAATAAGTGCGTGAAAATACAAAAAATCAATTCATTTGAAAAATTTATCCTTATTAACCTGAGGTTGAGAATAACTTTATGATGATTTATCGAAACATTTTATATTCCGATATATTTTTGATAATAAATAGTTACTTATGCAAATAGTTGGGATTTTTTGTGGGGGTTTTTCTTCAGAATTTGATATATCGATAAAAAGTGCTCAAACCATACAAGATCATTTTCCCCGTGATTATTCGGCTGTGAAAATCATAGTTTCCAAAGATAATTGGCAAGTAGAAACAAATGATGGTTTGGTTGATTTTGATCTGCAATCCATGTCATTTGAATCAAATGGAATGTTAAAAAAAATCGATTTAGGAATCGTTTATATTCATGGTGATCCAGGAGAAAATGGAAAAATTCAAGCCTTGTTGGATATGAAAGGGATTCCTTACTTAAATTCAGGACCGCTTGCTTCTGCATTATCATTTGACAAATGGTTTTGCAATCAATTTTTAAGATCTTTCGAAATTCCTGTTGCCAAATCCCTGTTGTTTACCTCATCAGAAAATATTTCTGCGAAAGAAATAGTGGATACTTTGGGGCTACCTGTTTTTATAAAACCTGCTGATTCAGGATCGAGTTATGGAATTTCCAAAGCAAAATCTCAAGAGGAAATTCTTCCTGCAATTGAAGCCGCTTTTTCTGAAGGTAAAACTGTTGTTGTCGAAGCTTTTTTAAAAGGCACGGAAGTTACTTGTGGTGTTTTTCGAAAAAAAGAAGGAATTTATGCCTTGCCTCTAACTGAGATTGCATCGGAGAATGAATTTTTCGATTATGCCGCTAAATACTTGGGTAAGTCGCAAGAAATTACTCCAGCTCGAGTGTCTGAAGAAATAAAATTCAAGATACAAAGCAGAGCTAAATACATATATGAATTAATGCAATTGCGATCAATAGCTCGTATAGATTTTATGGTTGTAGAGGGAGAGCCATTCGTAATTGAGGTAAATACAACTCCTGGTTTTTCTCCAGCTAGTATTGTTCCACAAATGTTAGCTTGCGATGGAATTTCAATTACAGATTTTTGGAAGTTTATTCTGAATGTTGAATTAAAATAATTTTCTTGTTAATTTTAGGATCAAATTATTAGTATGAAAAATTTTTTTGTTTTAGGCCTGTTATTTCTTTCTTATGCTGTATTCGGGCAAAAAATTAATACTGTTGACGGTTCAACTGAGTTTAATATTGGAACGGCAGGATCAAAACCTTCCCTTCAGGTGAGTATTCCTTTTGGTAATTATGACATAATAGAAAAGACGTTAAAAAAAGAACTCAAAGATTTTAATGGAAAACTCGAAGATAAAAAGAATGAATTTCTTGTGTCGGCAGGTGAGAATAAAGATTTAGGAAAAAAACAATTTGATCTATATGCCAAAATTGTGGGTCCCAAAGAAGGTCCATTCGCTGTACACTGGGCAGTTGATTTGGGAGGGGCTTATATGGAGAAATCGCTTCATAGTGAACAATATAATTTTTTTAAAAAACGTCTTGAATCTTATGCATTAGACGCTGCTAATTCTAGTATCGATTATCAAATTGAGGAAGAGAAATCAATTTTGAGTGAACTAGAGAGAGATAAAGAGAAGTTAGTAAAAGAACAAAATGATTTAATTTCTGACATTGAAGACTTAAAGAAAAAAATCACTGAAAAAGAAAACGACATTCAAAAGTCAAAAGCCAAAGAAGAAACCAAAAAATCGGAGATTTCAACACAAGAAAATAAACTGAAATCTGTAGAAAAAAGAAAGGATCAAATAAAAAATTAGATTCGAATTCTTCTCGTTTGTATTTAAAACGATTGAAAAACAGTATTATTTACTCGTTTTTGCTTCATTTTCCTAACTTTGCAAACTAAAATTTATTGAATGACAGTTTCTGAAATTCGTCAAAAGTTTTTCGACTTTTTTGCTAGCAAAGGACATACGATTGTTCCGTCAGCTCCCATGGTTGTTAAGAATGACCCAACTCTCATGTTTACGAATGCGGGGATGAATCAATTTAAGGATTATTTTCTAGGTTATCAAGTTGCGAAAGATAAGCGTGTAGCCAATTCACAAAAATGTTTGCGAGTTTCAGGAAAACACAATGATTTAGAGGAAGTAGGTGTTGATACATACCATCATACGATGTTCGAAATGCTAGGAAACTGGTCTTTTGGAGACTATTTCAAATCGGAGGCAATCGAGTGGGCTTGGGAATTATTGACGGAAGTATACAAAATCCCGAAAGATCGTTTGTATGTGACTGTGTTTGAGGGAGATTCCAATGATAATGTACCGAAGGATCAAGAGAGTTTTGATATATGGAAAAAGTTTATTTCTGAAGATCGTATCATATTAGCTTCTAAAAAAGACAATTTTTGGGAAATGGGCGATACGGGTCCTTGTGGTCCATGTACTGAAATTCATGTAGATCTGAGAGATGATACTGAGCGTTCCAAAATAGATGGGATAGATTTAGTAAATCAAGATCATCCACAGGTAATCGAAATTTGGAATAACGTGTTTATGCAATTTAATCGAAAAGCTGATGGTAGCTTGGAATCTTTACCTTCCACTCATGTTGATACCGGAATGGGATTGGAACGCTTGGCAATGGCTCTGCAACAAAAACAAAGTAACTATGATACAGATTTATTCCAAACCTTAATTCAGCACATGGTTAAAGTATCCGGAATTTCGTACGGAAAATCGGAAGAAACGGATATAGCACTTCGTGTTATCGCGGACCATGTTCGAACAATTGCTTTCTCTATTGCGGATGGTCAATTACCAGCAAATAATGGTGCTGGGTATGTGATTCGTCGAATTTTGAGAAGAGCAGTTCGTTATGGCTACCAAACGTTAGGTTTAAAAGAATCATTTTTGAGTGATTTAGCAATGGTATTGTGTGATTTGATGGGTAATCCTTACGAAGAGTTAATCCGTGAAAAAGACTTGATTGCGAAGGTTATTCGTGAAGAAGAGAATAGCTTTTTCAGAACTTTGGAACAAGGAATCAAACGTATGGATGACCTGATTCTAGATTCAAAATCGAAAAATCAAGTAATTATTTCAGGTGATGCTGTTTTTGAATTGTACGACACGTATGGTTTTCCAGTAGACTTAACCTCCTTAATTGCTCGCGAAAATGGATTAAGCATTGATGAAGAAGGATTTCAGAAAGAACTTCAAGTCCAAAAAGATCGATCGAGAGCAGCTACGGCAGTTGAAACAGACGATTGGGTTCAGGTGAATCCAGATGCAACGACCGAATTTATCGGATATGATCATGTAGAAGCGAGTGTACGAGTAATCAAATACCGCAAAGTAACTCAGAAGCAGAAAACATTTTATCAAATAGTATTAAACCAAACACCTTTTTATCCGGAAGGTGGAGGACAAATTGGTGATAAAGGAACATTGAAAAATCAAACGGATACGATTTCCATTTTTGACACGAAGAAAGAAAACAATCTAATCATTCACTTAGCCGATAACGTTCCGACAGTTCTCTCAGGTGAATTCGTAGCTGAGGTTAATGTTTTCAGAAGAGTAAGTACTTCGTTGAATCATTCCGCAACTCACCTGCTTCACCATGCTTTGAGAAAAGTTTTAGGCACACACGTTGAGCAAAAAGGATCCTTGGTAAATTCAGATTATTTGCGCTTCGATTTTTCCCATTTTGCGAAAGTTACGGATGAGGAAATGGAGCAAATAGGAGATTTAGTAACGAAAGCAATTCATGAGAATATTTCTCTTGATGAAAGACGTTCAGTTCCCATTGAAGAAGCAAAAGCAATGGGTGCAATGGCCTTGTTTGGTGAAAAATATGGTGATTCTGTTCGTGTGATTAAATTCGGAGATTCGGTTGAATTATGCGGTGGAATTCACGTTTCAAATACCTCGAAAATAGGTTTGTTTAAAATCACTTCTGAATCTGCCGTAGCAGCAGGCGTTCGACGCATAGAAGCGATTACTGGTTCAACAGCAGAACATTATTTTAAAGAAAAGGCTGCAAAATTAGATTCAATCAATATTCTACTGAAAAATCCAAAAGATTTAGAAAAAGCAATTGAAGATCTACTGGTAAAAAATCAGCAACTAACAAAAGAAATTGAAGTTTTTCAACGCGATAAAGCGAAGCAAATCAAATCACAATTAAAATCAAAAGTTCATAGCCTAAATGCTGTTAATGTTCTTTCAGAAATTGTGGAACTTGATGCTAATTCTGTGAAAGACATTTTATTTCAGTTAAAGGGAGAAACACCAGATTTTGTGGGGATTATTGGAAACAAAGAAGGGGATAAATGTGGTCTAAGTTTGATTATTTCAGAAAATTTGGTTGATTCGAAAAAGTGGAATGCAGCTCAATTAATCCGTGAGGTTTCTTCGCATATTCAGGGTGGAGGAGGAGGTCAGCCATTTTTTGCAACAGCAGGTGGAAAAAATCCTTCCGGATTGCAGGCTGCCCTAGATGCCATTCGAACTAAACTGAATTGAAAAAAGTTTTAATCATAACTTATTATTGGCCTCCTAGTGGAGGAAGTGGAGTACAACGTTGGTTGAAATTTTCAAAATACCTTCCCGAATTTGGTGTTGAGCCAATAATTCTTACAGTTGATCCAAAGTATGCTACTTATCCTAGTGTGGATACTTCTCTGGAAAAGGAAATTGATGAAGGTATTCGAGTCTATCGAACCAAAGCTAAAAATCCACTTGACTTTTATCAAACTATTCGAAGAAAAGCAGCGCCACAAAGCGGATTTTCTGGTGAGAAAAAAGCAGGATTTATCGATAAAATATTTCGATTCATTCGTGGTAATGTTTTTCTGCCTGATGCTCGAATTGGTTGGAATCCATACGCGTATGAGAAGGCGAAACAACTCATCAAAGAATTTAAAATCGATACGGTAATAACAACGTCACCTCCTCATTCAACTCAATTACTGGGGCTGCGTCTTAAAAAAGACTTCTCGATCAAATGGATTGCCGATTTACGGGATCCTTGGACTGAAATATTTTACAACAAAGAATTATTTCGAACAAAATGGGCCGAAAAGCAAGATGTGAAAATGGAAAAAATGTGTCTGGAATCTGCAGATGAGGTGGTAGTTGTTAGCAAGGCGATTTCGGATTCTTTTATTCAAAAATATCCATTGGTTGCAAGAAAAATGAATATCATCCCAAACGGATACGATGAAAAAGATTTTGAAGGGATACACAAGAAATCTACCAATGATAAGATAATAAGTTATGTGGGGAACTTGGGATCACAGTATCCAGTGGATGATTTCTTGAAATCCTTTTCTAATTTAGTCAAAGATGATTCATCTTGGAAAGTTCAATTTGTTGGAAATTGCCATTATGGAGTGAAGAAAATGGTTGATAATTTAGATCTTTCAAAACAAGTAGAATTTATTCCATACGTTCAGCATAAAGAAGCAATTCAATATATGATGGATGCAACTTTACTTTTGTTGATTATTCCGGATGTTGCTGAAAACAAAGGAATATTGACGGGAAAACTCTTTGAATATATGGCCACAGATAAACCGATTGTTTTTGTCGGACCAAATGATGGTGATGCAGCAGCAATTTTAGATGAATATGGTAAGGTTCTATGGGGATTACCAGAAACTTCCATAAAGTTAGAAGAGAAATTGAAATTGATCAATACTTCGATTAATCAAAAGAAATTTTCCAGAAGAGAATTGACAAAACAAATCATTCAGTTATTTTCGTAGAACGATGTGCGGAATCCATGGAATTATTGATCAAAAAAAGAATATAGATGATTCAGCGTCGTTGATGAATCGAATGCTTGAAAGTACGAAGCATCGTGGTCCGGATTTTTCGAATTTTGTTCAGAATCAATCCTGTACACTAGGACACAATCGACTAAGTATCATAGATTTAAATCCTGAGGCCAATCAACCGATGAATTTCGGAAAATACTGGATTGTATTCAATGGTGAAATTTACAATTACAAGGAATTAAGAGCTGATTTGAATCAACAAGGAGTTCAATTCACCACGTCATCGGATACCGAAGTTATTCTGAAAAGCTTTGATTATTTTGGCAATGATTGTGTAAAACGATTCATTGGTATGTGGTCGTTTGCTATATACAATACCGAAACAGAAGAATTATTTTGCTCGCGTGATCGATTTGGTATCAAACCATTTTATTACATCCATACGAATCAATCTTTGTATTTCTCATCTGAAATTAAATCGTTGAAAATCACTCCATATTTTTCTTCCGAATTAAATTTGAACCAAGTGGCTAGAGGTTTACAATTAGGATGGATTGGATTTGAAAATCAAACTTATTTTAATTGTATCCAAAGTCTTGAGCCCGGGCACAATTTGATTTTTTCAAATGGAGAACTAAAGGTAAAAAGGTATTGGGATTATCCTGAAAATCATATTGATACTACCAACAAAAATATAGTTGATGAATTTCGTACACTCTTTCAGGATTCCTTGAATCTTCACGTTCGTAGTGATGTGCCTGTTGGAGCAACGTTGAGTGGAGGTTTGGATAGTTCAAGTATTGTTTCTACGATGCTCAAAAATAAGTTATCCAATCAATTGGAAACGTTTTCTATTTACTATGAAGAAGCTGGTTTTGACGAAAGATCTTTTATCGAAACTATTGAGAAAAAATATCCGGGACAATTTCATTTGAATTTGTATTCACCGAATCAGAAAGAAATTGCGGAAGATTTTCATGCGATTTCAAATACGATGGATTTTCCATTGAGTGGTTCTTCTCCGATTTCTCAGTACTATGTCATGAAACTGGTGAAATCTCGCGGAATTAAGGTTGTGTTGAGTGGGCAAGGCGCTGATGATTACATGGGAGGTTATTTGCATTCGTTTTATCGTTTGCATGCTGACTATCTGCGTAAGTTTCAATTTATAAAATTTTTAGACAGCTTTCATGGCTACAAGGGAATACAATCTGCTTCAAACTCAAAAATGTTGGATGTTTTTCTGAAATCTTCCTTGAGTTTGGTTTTCAATGAGAATAAACTGTATGAAACTGAATTTCATCGATTCATGCCTTTCTTAATGAAGGAACCTGTAAGTTGGAATTCCCTCAATTCAAAATATCATTCAAAATTTTCAGATTTTCATTATGCGTTGATGCATTATACTTCGCTCCCCACCTTGTTGCATTATGAAGATCGAAATTCCATGGCTCATTCTATTGAAAGTCGTGTACCTTTCTTAGATCATCGGTTGGTAGAACTAATGTTTCAATTACCTGCTGAATTCAAAATTAAGAACGGTTGGACAAAATACATTTTACGTGAATCAATGAATGATATTTTACCCTCTGAAATCCAATGGAGGAGAGATAAAAAGGGATTTGTCACACCTGGAGAAATCAGTTGGTTAAGAGGTTCTCTTTCACATTTGTTAGAGATTGATTATCAATTATTAGACTTCTTGGATAAGCAAAAAACGAAGAATCTGATTGAAGACTTTAAGAAAGGGAACAACAAATATTCGAAATTGGTTTGGCGAGTTGCTTGTCTAAATTATTGGTTAAAGAATAGTTAATCTCCTTTAAACCAAAACGTTGTATCCGTTAATCCATTTGTAGTATTGTACATCGGATAATCTTTTAATAATTCGAAAACGATTTTGTAGTGTTCTCTTTCACTGTTATCTAATATAATGATGGCTTTGTCTTTTAATTTAGGTAATGCATAATACAAACATTCTGGTCTTGCACGACCATCAACAAGTAAAAAATCCAAACTTTTATCTTCAATGGAATGTACAGTCATGTAATAATTGACATAATCTTTTCGAACTTCAAAATTTAGTTTTTGCTCCATTTCAAAACTCTGATTCTGAAATTCCTCTGGAGCATTTTGCGCAATAAAGCGGTAATCTACATTCGTAATTCCTAATTCTTCAAACTTTTTTGATATCATGGAAAACCATTCTTTGTTGTGTTCTACAGAGATTAATTTATTGACTTTTGGTGCGATGAACAAGGAACTGATTCCTGAACCGAATTCCAAACCTTTAAATTCATTCGATAAGGCTTGATTCAAAAAACGGACAGCCGAAGGTGATAACCAAGGACAAGGATCATTTAATTTCCGAAAAGTGTAGTATCGAACTTTAAGAATCGGCCTCATAAATCGATAAAGCCAATAGCCTGACTCACCTCTTTTTCGTAAATAATTTTTGTGAATACTAAATAGAGTCTGATCTGCTTTTCTTATTAATTCTAGGTTTTTACTCATAAAATGATTTAACTAAGGTGACTAATTTTTCCGATTCTTTTTCCCAATTGTACTCTGTAGATGCAATATGATAGGCATTTTCAATGCGATTTTTTACTTCTGAAGGATTTGATTTCATGTTCAACATGACGTCTTGTAAATTGGTCACATTTCCTGCTTCGAAAACATATCCGGCGTTGTTCGATTCGATATATCGTTTCAACGGATTGCATGAACTTACCAGTAGTGGAGCCTTCTGTAGCATAATTTGAAAAAGTTTGTGAGGAATCGTATGATCGGTATGTTCGTTTTTTACATGCGGAATGATGTTGATATTTACATGTTCAATATAATAATTGATTCTTTTGAAGGGTTTGTATCCTAAAAAAAGAACTTCATTGTTCAGACCTAAGAGATTTGTTCGTTGGTTTAATTCATTTAAATAAGATGCATTTCCGTTACCGATAATTAAAAACTGGACTTTTTCACCTCGTTTTTTCAATTTATCAACCGTATCTATTACCGTTTCCAATCCCCGAACAGGACTGATTCCCCCAACATATGCTAAGTAGAAAATCGAAGGATCAAAAGAGAAATCATCTTTTTCTGATTCAGTAACAAATGAAAGTTTCTCGTAATTTGAGATTACTGAAATTTTCTCTGGTTTTAGATGGTATTCCCGAATTAATTTTTCTTTCATTTCGTCCACCACTGCAATGATGTGAAATGGAATAGTTATTACTTTCTTTTCATAAATTTTCCATCGTTTTACATTGAAAAAAAGACGATCTTTCCATTTCTTGAACCAGTTTTTTCTTGAGTAATTAAGTTCTTCCAGCATTTCAGGATAGTTTTCGTGCATGTCTAGAACTACTTTTCCAGAATTACCTAAAATCCTATTTGCCGTTTTCACCAAGGGGAGATCATGTACGTGAAGTAATGAGACATTGTGATTTTTTACATATTTTTTTAATCCAAAATAGAAGACAAAATCAATAAAAAAAATAGAAAATAATATATCATGTATTCCCTTTACTGAATGAGAATAATTTATCCCAATTCGAATAACACGAACGCCATTAATGATTTCTTCCCTGACTTCTCCTTTTTTCCAACGACAAATTACGCGAACATCGATTCCTGATTGACTCAGAGCCTCAGCCTCTTTTCGTACCCGAATGTCTTGCGGATACGAGCCATCAAGTAACATTACGTGCATAATTATTTTTCGAAATAAGAGTTTATGATTTGAACAATGCGCCTCGTTCCTTTACCATCCCAATTCTCTGGTATGGAAGTGTTTTTTTTAGGATTATGAATGGTTGAAATTATTTTGTCGACTTCAAAATCCATCAGAATATTGGTTCCGATTTCAGTTGTTATGGGTCTTTCCGTATTTTCTCTTAATGTAATACAAGGAATTTGTAAAAACGTAGTTTCTTCTTGAATTCCTCCCGAATCTGTAACAACAGTTTTACTAATGCTAATTAATTTTTGAAATCTAAAATAATCCAAAGGTTCAATGAGAATGAGGTTGTCTATCGATTTCAAATGGTTATAAATCCCTAGATTTTTGAAATTTGTTTCAGTTCGCGGGTGAACTGGAAAAACAACTTGAAATTGAGCGCAAAGTTGCTCTAATAATTGAACAATTTTTTCAATTCCATCTTTTGTATCCACGTTGGAAGGGCGGTGAAGAGTCACCGTAATCAAATCCAGGTCATTACGCTCGAATGGAAGACTTGAACCTCTAATTTCCTCTTCAAAAGCGACCAAAGTATCAATCATGGTATTACCCACAAAATGAATACTTGAATTGGATTTTCCTTCTTCTCTCAAATGCTTTATTCCACTGGGTTCAGTAACAAAGAACAAATCGCAAATTTCATCTACCAAAATTCGATTTATTTCTTCGGGCATGGATCTATCAAAACTTCTTAGCCCACTTTCGATGTGACCTAGTTTGATTCCTAATTTATTAGCAACAATTGCTCCAGCCAAGGTCGTATTGACATCACCCACAACTAGCATAAGGTCAACAGGATTTTTTACCAATTCTTCCGATAATTCGAAAATGATGTGGCCTATTTGACCTGCAGAATTTCCTTTGTAAGGATTTAAAAAACGATCGATAGAAAGTCCAAACTGATCAAAAAAAACGGAAGAAACTGAGTCGGAGTAATGTTGGTTACTGTGAACAATTGTCAGTTCCAAATTCGAATACGCACTGATTTCCTTTTTGAATTGCGTAATTTTTACGAAATTGGGTCTGGTGCCAACTAATAAGCAAATTTTAGGCATCTTTTTTCAAAAGATTTGATTCTTTTAACGTAGCTCCTGCAAACAAAACAATCAGCAATATAGAACCAATTAAAGACGCTGTTGATCCGCTTTGGTAAGATGTTGGCTCAAATTTCCACTCAATTTTATGTTTTCCGGCCGGAATAATTGCTCCTCGCAATATATAATTTGCTCGGAAAATCTTATCTGATTTTTGACCATCAATATAGCAATTCCAACCTTCGGGATACCAGATTTCGCTGAAAACTGCAGGTAAACTTGATTTGGAATTAGACTGGTAAGTCAGTGAATTAGTTTCATATTTTGTTAATGTGATTTTATCTTCAGCAGTTTTGGTTGATTTATTTAATGATGAGATAACACTACTATTTTCTTTGCGATTAATTACCAATGTATTTTTCGAATCAAAGCCTTTCATGGATTTCATTTCTTCATTAGCGTTTGAAGCGATAATACTTTTAGAAACAAACCAAGCATTTCCATTTGCCTGATTATTTTCAATCGGAGCCTTAGTTTTGTCTAAAATAATGTATTTCGTATTCAACATGTTCAATATTGGCGTGCTATCCGGTAGAGCCATTCCAGCAATAGAAATTGTATCAAAAACCGCTTTTGCCTTTTCTTGGCTGTCGATTTTTAAAGAATCAAGACCACGAAGTTTTTGCATTTTCACTTGGCTTATTAGTCGATTAACTGTTTGCATTTCTTCGCCGATATAAAAATCTATCATTTCCTGGTATCTTTTCAGTTTTGCACCGTGATAACCACCGATACTTTTGTGGAAATAACTTGTGGATGTTTCATTAAATGGATTGTTGAAATTGAAAACACGATAATCTGAATTTAGTCCAAGTGTTCCAAACTCAGCAATTTTATTCAAACTTGTAATGTCTTCTATGTCTTTATACAAGTAGTAATCTTTCATTTTAGAACCAAATGAACTACTTAATGATGCAAAATTTGGAATTGATTTTTTCTCCTTGTCTAGAATCGTTAAATCTGCTTTATCGGGGGTATATGCCAATCCTGCCTCTTGTTTTCCTTCATAGCTTTCATATCCCATATCTCCTTCCTCATTATTCAAGTAGCGCTTACAAACCGACATTTGATCAAATAAAACCAGAACTCCTAACGAACCATAAAGCATCATCAAATTCAGTTTGTTCTTAATCATAGCGAACAATAAGAGTGATCCAATAAGGAAAAATAAAAACGTTCTACCCGCATCAGCTTGGAATATTTCCATTCTCGTTTTAATCAAATCTGCTTTAATTCCGTTGATCATTGGAACTTGAGCTTGGTCTTTAGTTGATGCAATTGCTTCGTTGAATTGCTTTACTTCAGAATCTTTAATAAAAGAACCAGTAATGGATGGTGAAATGTACAAGAAAGCAAAAATCAACGCGATAGATCCAAAACCAATAAGCCATGATTTTTCGTTTCCAATTAATCCTTCTTTGGTAGCGAGTTTATCAATAAAAAGAAGAGCCATAGCCGGGACGATCACTTGAAGCACAACCAAAATCATTTTTGAATCGCGAAATTTATTGTACATCGGAAAATTGTTCAGGAAAAAGTCGTTAACGGCATTATCTTTTCCAACAAGAAAAACGATTAACAGTCCCAAAACTAAAAATGGCCAACGAATTGAGTCTTTCACAAATACGAGACCTAGCAGAAAAAGTCCAACCATAATGGCTCCCATATAAATCGCTCCTCCACTGAAACGCTGTCCACCCCAATACTGACTACTTTGTGCAACTTGGTCGGCATAATCAGACTCCATCTTATCCATGATTGCTTCATTGTTTGCAATGTAATCGTCTTTTCCTCCTTTGGCATTTGGTATGGCTACAGAAAGAAATTCACCCGGACTATAATTGTATTCCAAAATGTAGTCTTTGTTTAATCCTTTTTGAGTTGTCACATCTTTTTTCTTACCATCCGGTTCAATCGTTAAATCCGTTGCACCGCGAGTGGTATACTTACTGTATTCGTAAGTAGTTAGCAAATTACTTGCAGAAGGTAAAACGCCTAAAACACCTGCAATAATCAATGCTCCAATTGTTTTGCCCAAATCAACAAATTTCTTTTCAATGGCCATTCGAATTGCTTCTCCGATTGCCACAGCACCCAACAAAAGAACTAAGTAATAGGTGATTTGCAAGTGATTTGCAGAAAGATTTAATCCAAAAAACAAGGCAAATAGAATCGCTCCGAAAATCATTTTCCCTCGAAAAGCAAGAATTAATCCTCCCAATGCCGGAGCCATGTATGCAACAGCATTTACTTTTGTCATGTGTCCTGCACCGATATACAATATATTGAACGATGAAAAACCAAATGCCAGTGCACCAAGAATACTTAACCATGGGTTGATACGAAGACACAATCCGAGAATGTAGAATCCGAGCATAGTAATGAATAATATTCCAATGGGTGTTGGTAAGCCCAATTTTAGGATTTTGTCAATGTGATTTAAGAAATTATTATCATGATTTACAGCAATTTGGTATGTAGGCATACCTCCAAACATGGAATTTGTCCACAAAGGATCGGCATCATTGGCAATTCTATAATCCGTAATCTCTTTGGCCATCCCTTGGAATTGCTTTACGTCCCCTTGTTTCAAATTATTCCCATCAAATAAGGGACTAAAATAAATGGATGCCAAGGCTATAAATAACACTACGGCAATCAGATGGGGGGCTATTTTTTTAAGAATATTCATCATTTGTAAATCTTAATAATTTGGAATGTGAAATTAAAAAGAATATTGAATTTATTACTCGTTTTCATTATGCAAATACCAAGTTTTAAGAAATTCTTGTTGATTACTTTTTCATTTGTTAACCAGGGAGAAATGAATAGAGGGTAGTTTTATACTGAATTTTTAATTTTTAATTTATGAAGTATGTATTAATTGTTATCCTCTCTATCTCTACTGTAACTGCTTGTTTTTCACAATTCACACAAACCGTCCGCGGCAAAGTATTCGATGCGGAAACGAATTATCCGCTTACAGGGGTGAGGGTTCAGATTTTAACAAGTGATACAAATGCCCGATTCATTGGTGGAACTGATTCAAATGGCGAATTTGCAATAAAGAGTGTTCCGATCGGAAAACATAGTTTAGTGGCAAAATTAAATTCTTACGATCCGAGCACATTAATAATTGAAGTGAATTCCGGGAAAGAACTTGTGTTGAACATTCCTCTCATGGAACGCATCGTTACAAAAGAAGAAATTGTTGTTACCGCCCGAAAAAAGGGTGAAGTAATCAATGAAATGGCGGTATTATCGGCACAGCAATTCAGTGTTGAAGAAACGAATCGTTATCCTGGGTCACGAATGGATCCAGCTCGTATGGCATCCAATTTCGCGGGCGTTCAAGGTTCAGATGATTCACGAAATGATATTGTTGTTCGCGGTAATTCTCCTCTTGGTGTTGTTTATAGAGTAGAAGGGATAGATATTCCAAATCCTTCTCACTTTGCAGTATCTGGAAGTACTGGTGGGCCTGTTTCTATCCTGAATAACAAGATTTTAGGAAATTCCGACTTTTTCATGAGTGCATTTCCGGCTGAATATGGAAATAGTACATCTGGCGTCTTTGACCTAAAATTAAGAAACGGAAACAATAACCAACACGAATTTACAGGTCAATTTGGTTTATTTGGAACAGAAGTGTTAGCAGAAGGTCCAATGGGAGCATCCGGAAATGCAAGTTATTTGGTTATGGGACGATATTCTAGTTTGGCTTTATTTCAGAAAATAGGAGTTTCAATAGGTACGGACGCCGTTCCAATTTATGGTGATGGGGCATTCAAATTTAACTGGAAATTGAAAAAAGGAGGTCAGCTTTCTTGGTGGGGAATGGGTGGAAAAAGTAATATTGACATTCTTATTTCAAACCAAAAAGAATATTCCAATGAGTTTTATGGGGAAGGTGATCGAGATCAATTTTTTGGAACAAGCATGTATGTTTCAGGTCTAACCTACAAAAAGTCATTAAATGAAAAAACGTATCTTACAGCTACTCTCGCTGGTTCAAGAGAAGAACAACACACAAAACACGTATATTTACACAGAACTCTTGAAATTAACGGTGCTGATACAACAATTCGTGTGGACAGTTCTTTCAACATGCTTGGGTTTGATTTTCGAACCATGAAACTTTCAGGCTATTTAGCTTTGAATCATAAAATCAACAAACGACATTTAGTGAAGGCAGGTGTGAATTTTGACGTCCTGTCATTTAATCAAATGGATACTGTTTTGAGTAATCTTGATGATCGAAACAGTTGGATTACAAGATGGAATTTTGATTCAAGAGCCTTGCTCGTTCAGCCGTTCGCTCAATGGAAGTGGAAAATGAGTGAAAATATGGATTTAACGGCTGGTGTGCACGCCCAGTATTTTTCCTTGAGCAACAGTTTGAGTCCTTTTGAACCAAGAATGGGCTGGAAATACCGTATGAAAGGTGATCAAGCCATTTTTGCTGGTGCTGGATTACACAGTCAAACACAGCCTTATTATACGTATTCGTATGATCCGGATAACGATGGTAATGCTCACAACCTAAAAATGGATTTTTCGCGAAGTTTACACAGCGGTTTGGGGTATGAAAAATCGTTTGGTCCTGGACTGAATTTCAAAACAGAAGCTTATTACCAATATCTTTATAATTTACCGGTAAGTTCAGATTCAAATTCATTTTCATTGGTTAATGCTGGGGGTGGTTTCGCGCGCGTTTTCCCGAATGATACTCTGGTAAACTCTGGAAAAGGAGTAAATTATGGTATGGAATTTACACTTCAGAAATATTTCAGTAAGAGTTTCTTCTTTATGGTTTCAGCAAGTATTTATGATTCAAAATACATGGGAGGTGATGGTCAGTGGAGAAATACTTCTTACAAAGGAGCTAATATTTCTAATAATATTGATCTTTCTTATGTATGGAATGTACTTGCCGGGAAAGAATTTCAAATCGGTAAAAAACAAGTTATTGGTTTAGGAACAAAAATTACCCGAGCGGGTGGAAGAAGATTTGGAGAAGTTGATGTTGCGCAAACCGAAGCTGCAAAAGAAATAATTTTCATGGATAGTTTATTCAATGAATTAACGTTCAATGATTATTTCAGAGTGGATTTGAAAGTCAGCTGGCGAATGAATACCAAGAAATTAACCCACGAGTTTGGTTTAGATTTGGTTAATGTATTGAACACTAGGAATTTATTGAGTTTAGCTTATGCACCAAGATTAGATCCGAATGATACAACCGACCCTATTGCTCAAAAAGCTCAGTTGGGAAGATTACCAATCTTTTATTATAAGATTGATTTTAAATTAGCCGGAAAAAAGGATTAGTGCCATGCAGGGCAACTGTCACAAGAGTTTGTTGGGCGTATGTAAAAAAGTGCGCCCACAACTATATTACCCTCAATGTAACCTAAGTTTTGTCTTGCAATTGAACTGTATTCATTTGGACGAGTGCGAACACTGATTTGTTTTAAGAATCCAGTAGAAACATTAGTTTGAACAAAAAAATGTTTCACAAACTCAAACCTTAATCCTGCGTTGCCTGATATCCCTAATCCCGAAAGTGAAACAGTGGCCATATCTTTTCTTCCCCCAAATGTGAAATCATTAATTGATAGAATAACTCCAGTGGAGGCACCAATTAAATAACTCAAAGTGAAATTGTCTCTTGAATTTCTGATTATGTTTCTAACATTTGAAAGTCCAACACGGATAAAATTCATTCCGTTCGTGTTTTCATAGTGAAAATCATTTTCGTTTGTAGTAACAGGGGTTTCGAAGAAGGAACCGGACCAATTTTGGTCTATTCCACCATTTATTTTTCCACTCAATAAATACGTCTGTCCATGAACCATAACATATTTTAAATGATCATATCCCAATGATAAATTCCAATAATTGGTAATATTATA
>Ga0315902_10000285_pt1 | contig 87508 bp, 93 predicted proteins | sample LakEriMetagenome_9_FD_203523 | JGI IMG/M metagenome (GOLD analysis project Ga0315902, IMG submission 203523) | Freshwater fungal communities from buoy surface, Lake Erie, Ohio, United States - Buoy 12 MA117 | ecosystem: Environmental > Aquatic > Freshwater > Lake > Lake biofilm | place: USA... | reverse complement strand
TCTTTTTCTGCCTTGGTTACCCAAATCGCATACTTAACCTTCACTGCTATCTGGCGAGCGATATAAGTACACCTATAACTTTTTAGCGGTGGTAACCACGTCGCAGCATCACCATCGCCCTTCTGGGAATTTAAGGAGCGTTGAGTGGCCATTAAATTGAGCGGATCGTTAAAAAAATTGATGCGCTTTGCAGCATCCCATTTAAAAGCGCCCTTCTGCCAAGCATCCGACACCGCAACCACATGATCTATAGGAACCAGCGCGCTTGTTCCCTGGCCTCGCGTGAAATCAATCTTTTTTCCAGAATATGGATCCACAAGGGTTCCAGAAAGAACTAAGCATTTATCGCGGCCCGTTCCAAAAACTTTGTTGGTGAGGTCTCGCGCAAGAACATCATTGCGAGCATCACATCCATTGCCATCAGGATCAGCCCAATCTCCGAAGAGTGCATCTCGGTCGTATCCCGTCTTTGGAGCTCGACCTTTAACGGACAATGTAGCCAAAGCCGAAGAGGCAGTTACCTCAGTTGCTGCTGCAAAAGGCGTCGCCTGGGCATTCTGTGGAATAGTCGAGACAGCAAAGAGCCCAATCAGACCTATGGCTACCCTGACTTCCCACTGACTCATATCTCAATGATTACGCGTGGCAGGTGGCAAATCAAGGGCAAACACACTGATAGGGTCTGCTCTGCATTCAGAAGTTCCGGCCGATGAATGCCCCGGGTTGTTAGCTCAGTTGGTAGAGCAGGTGACTCTTAATCACCGGGTCGGGGGTTCGAGTCCCTCACAACCCACTCAGTAAGTCCTGTTCAGAGCGTTAATTCTGTGTAACTTCGTATCTAGTCGGTCTCTTTATTTTGCTTTGTCTAACAATTGTCTAACACCCTAATAAAGATTTTCTCCACTGACCCTTGGCAGAACACAAAAAATTAAGGCCAAGCGAATCATTGAAAAGCGGTAATGAGAACAGCGACTGAAAGAGTTAGCAAAAATCCTAAAATGATGATTATCGGCATTTCAACTCTCTGGGTCGAGGGAGTAATTTTCTTGCCCTCGAATTCTGCTTGTCCTTGCTTAATTGATGAATAAATAATCGAATTACCGCAACGATGACAAAATTTGGATAATTGCCCCCACGCACCACAATGCGGGCAAGTATTTTTTTCCATTATTTTAGGGCTCCTGCCATTTCCTCTTTTGAAATTCTCCTCGCCTTCCCAACACCATACAGTGACTCCGTATCCCACATAAATGGTGAAGCGGTGAATATCCAGTGATGCCCCGATTGAGCGACTTCAAAATTCGATACAGCATTTCCACCAAGAGCTTTAACCTTCAATGCCATTTTTTTCTTTAGGTCGCTGGGTAGTGCGTTTTGTTTGGATATGGTTATCACTACTTGTTGAATTTCTTCTCCTGGTAATTCTCCATCGGAAAAGAGCACTCCATCAACTATTGACTTCGCCATTAGGTTTTCTTTCCATAAATAAGATCAGTTCGTTTCTCGACATTCCCATTGAGCCAAAATCTGCAGTAACTGCGGTTTTAAAAACCCATCCCTCCTGAGCGTATTCATTTAATGCTCTCTCGATAAGAGCTGGGTTGAACTTGCTAGAAAAAAACCTATCCTTTTGAGTGATGACTTTGTACTGATGCTTGGTTGGGTCTAACGTGTAGGGCAGATCTAATTCGCTAAAAAACTCTAAATCCTCACCAGAATTGTTTGGTGGTAAGCCCTCAGAATACTTTCCACAGAATCCACATACGTTAACTTCACCTACGGCACGGACACCCCAACTTGATTTTCGTACGTAATTGCAATCACAAGGATTCTGCGTGTAGTCAGCAGGGAATGGGACATCTTTTGCGAAAGCAATCCTGGTCTCAAGAATTAACTTATTGCATCGTATGCAGTAACTATCGGCAGGTCGGCGCAGAGGGATGCCACATTCGCATTTCTCATCTGACATTTAGGTTCCTCTCTTGATGCGGAAATGCTCTAACTCGATTCCAATCCGCCTTCTTCCAAGCCATAGTCTGACACTAGTGTGCCAAATTGAGAATAACTACCACCTCGACGTCCCAAAAAAAGGAAGGGGGCTCCGCCAATGCGAAGCCCCCTTCCTTCCCCAAGTCTCTGCATACCCCGACACAAACGTACTAGGGGTTGCGTGAACACCTCAATAAAATGCTTGTGTACTTGTTGACCTCGTAGGTCATCCAACTACCTTGTTGAATGAGATGGTAATTGAGTCCTAGTTTGACTTACATCCAATAAAAGTTCTATCGCTTGGCGAGCGAAGTGCTTCATTATTCGTCAGCTTGTTCACCGCATCTAGCCAACTACTTCGAATGACATTATCCGATGCAGCGCGGCTGCCACCCATTAACACGGTAAATGATGCTACTGCTTCGATTTCGCCAGCGTTCTTGCTGATCGAAGAAAAGTCCCGTGCCAGTTGAGTTTCGTCCAAATCCGAAGCCTGAGAACTTAGATCTTGGAGTTTTGATTTGATTCCCGAGTAGATGTCTTGAATTTGACTCCAGTCTGCAGAATAACTTGGGACAATTTCATCGGTAGTGAGAACGCTCAAAGCTGAGTTTGCCTCATCGCAGATAGCAAGTACTTGTGTTGCTCTAACTTCCTCGGCACTAGACCCACACCCCGAGAGAACAACCATCATTGCTAAGGCAACGCTCAATACCTTCAAAACACTTTTTAAGCTTGTCATAATTCTCCTGTATTGGTAAATCATCTCATTGGGACGAAGCAAATTTAGTTAACTCGACAAAATCCCCTCATAAACATACCTCGAATGCTGGCACAAAATCGACACTTTAAATGGGGCGGGCGCCGATTAAGTTGAACTTGGCCCCACCTTTCAAGATTGACCAGTCAAGTTTGCGCAAGGGTTTTGGATCATCTGTCACCCCTGCCTTTTATTATTTGTACACACCCGAAGCAAATGAGCAAGATGATGGTAAGAAAATAAATTAATTTAGAGGTGCGTTATAGTCTAAACCGCAGAACGTCCAGGTTTCTTCGTTAAGGGTACTTATCTCCTCCAGTTGATTTCGAGACTCTTCGCGTGTGTCACTTGGTGACATATAGGAAAAGAGGAAATGAATTCTTCTAGAATTGCTCGCGGCCTTAACCGCTTCGGGGTCTCCATTTTCCGCTGCAAGGGCAAATTGTTGTGCAGCCAAATCAAATCTAAAGTCTTTGAGTTCAGAGCAACCAGCTTCTTTGAACTTTGCACTTGCGTTTGATGCGCAGCCCATTAGGAGTAGCAACGATAAGCAAGCTGTTGATACCTTTTTAAACAGTCCCATAGATTATTCCCTCCCTGTCTAATCCAGTATTGCGCTAATTTGTTGGCAAGTTACTCGAATGTTCAACATCTGCTGCTCATAATCTTTTAACAAAGCCTCGTTCCCGTCAAGCAAAGCCTGTAATGCAAGGCCAGCAAGACGTTGGTGTGACTCCATACATTCGTCGTACCGTGATTGTCCACTTCCACAACTTGTAAGAGAAAGCGCCAATACAATAACGAGGAGAATGTTGGACAAAGGTTTCTTATTCATTATTGCCTCCATCGATTGCGGGTATCTCATTACAAGGCTTGTACCGTCTAACGAGTTCTGTTCCATAGGTCGAAACTACTTTTGGAATTCAGCAGCAGACAGATCGCGACTCTGGGTTAAAAACTTCAGCACTTCATTCTTATTGCTTTTATAGGTAAGGACTTTAATATCCTTATTTAGGACTTCCCAAAGCGTGAATTTCATATCAAATTCGTCCTTCCTAGTTCATTTCCTCACCTTAATCAAGACTTCTACATTTGTCTAGATATTCGACAACACAAGCATTCGAGTTGGGCGGGCACTCAGGAAAACGCGGACTCTATCTCAGTCTCGCGATTCTTCGAACCTATCTGAAGTCAATCGGCCAAGTGCCATTGCGACAACTGCGATCAAAAGCATAAGCGAGGTGGATGTGCCAATAATGTCAATCCATTGCGCTGCATGGCTAGCTTCTTCAACAAGCTCAGATCTGTTTGATGCAACTTGAAAACCAAAAGAGAAGGCGACTGATCTTGAGAAATCAAAGAAATAGATACCCCATATTCCAACAATCGTGGCTAACTCAAAACAGTTTAAGACCGCAAGAACGAGCGTACGTTCAAACCCCCTGAGAATCCGAGCTTCTCTATCTAAAAGAATCGAGACCTGTGTCGCCCAAATATCAACTATGCGCACCACTCCAAGGATGGCCAAAGTAGCCGCAGCCCATTTCCAATGTGAAGATAAAAATAAACCTGAGATGAATACACATAACGAAGAAAGCACATAAATCTCAGCAGCAAAACCACTCTGAATATTGAATCGCTTTAATAACTTAGAGATTGCTGGGTAAATGAAGTTCAACTTTTGAATCTTATGCGCGAACTTCACAATTCCTTTTACGAGAAAGGACGGTTCCTTTTTCGCAACAAATTCACTCTGAATCTCGGGCATCCAACTTTCGCGTGGAATCGGCTGCGCTCCTGTTGGCCATCGAACTCCGAGGAGTGCTGAGATATCACTCTTTGCATCCCCCGCAGTGCTCACAGTGAAATGAATGTGAACATGGCTAGGCACTGTTTCATTTAAGTAGTGCATGTGTGCTCGTTGCACTGAAGGTAAAGAATCAAGATGCTTGATGAGCGAGTGTTGGATTTGGCCTAGAGATTTGAGCTCTGCCTCATTTAGTAATCCCATAGATGGCACATGTCTTACGGATTGCAGGACTAACCAAGGGCGATCAATCGCTCCTTCGGCAATGTTCAGCGTCCAGTGTGGGTTCACCGTTATGGCATTTAGCTTCGAAGGCAGCGAGCAGATAAAGCACGGAGTAGAGCTCGAAGGCATGACTGGACGGTACTCTCTTTGATCGCAAATTTCGACAAATCTTAAGGATGAGTATTCACAAGTAAGTTACTTCTTCTTGTAGCCTGTCGGGCATACCGGTTTTAACGCGGTCACCTTCTTAACCATCTTTCCCTTTACGCAGGTGATGGTGAATTTCTTGGTTATTGGCGCTTTCAACGCAATTGAAATGCGTGGAGAGCTAAAGTGAAATCCATTAGCGCTAAATCGGAAATAATCCTTGGTGATGCTGGAGGAGATTGTCGCAATTTTCTGCTCACCATCCTCATCAATGATGCTAATTGATGCGGTGCCCTTGGATGCATTCGCACCCCAAAGGCACTTTGCTACCTCAGCAGGAATCTGTAGGGTGTAATTGCCTTTGAAAGTTTTCCCATCTGGCAGTTGGTGTAATGCTGCCATTCTAAATTCAAGAGACCGGGTCTCTGCATTCCAAGCTGGTGGTCCGTCGGTCGACATTGTTGCGTTAGTAGAAGTGATCCCAATTGGATAACCTCTATTTGCATCCTTGAGACATGCTGTTGCCTGTGCGCCTGCGCTAATTGTCCACCCGCCAAAAACTTTTTTAAAAGCCGGAACATCTTCTGCCAGCCAAAGATAAGGTGCTGTTGTAGCACGACCTGTTGTGTACTTCTCAACGGCTGCAAACATATTAAAGTAAATATCAAAATTTGCCTTGCCACCAATATCAAGCCCTGTCCAGCATTTGTAAGGGTCATTTTTGGTGTTGTTGTCACATTGTCTACCTACAGTCACGCCGCCTGTATCAATTTCTCTGAGAGCATCAAGATTTTTCTCTGTCCAAGGAACTATTTGGTAGATACCTGGAATCCTAGCTGGTGAGCCAGTGACTGAATAAAAGTACTCAGAATTAACTCTGGAACTCTTTATTTCAAGATTAGTTATCCCTGAGCGTACCCAGCTCTCCCACGGCGTCAATGTCCGAAATTCAACTTTGAATGGTTTATCTGAGATAAATGTGTCGGGAAGTAATGTGTAACCAGGTTGTGCAATTCCCTTCGGTGTAATAGTTTTTGCCAAAGATGGAGAATATGGTTGAACACTCACCTTGTATTCGAATTCACTAAATTTGAAGCCATTTACCCCGCTATCACCCACTACTTCTCCATAGTTGATAACTTGCACGAGAGGCATGAAGAGAGCGCCACCGCGATGCTGATAGGTTGGAAACTTCCAAAGGTATGGCGCACCACCTGATGGGTAGTTATGGTCAGGATCTCTCTTAGTCTCTACGAACAAGTCACCACCAAATATCGGAGAAATTGGCTCTGCGTCTTCCCACACTCCAGGTGATGACTCCACGGCAAATCGACTAATGCAATCTGTCTGCTTCGAATTCATGCATGGAAGGTAATCCGCGACAAGAGATAAGGATTTTGAATTAGAGCACTTGCTGTCAAGAAGTGATGAACAAACGCCCTGGTCACCGATTATTCCTGAATACTTCATATTGGTTGCCCACAACGAAAGACTTCTCACCATCAATCCAGGCGAACTAACGTCGTTATAAACGTCGGGTGAGATTCTCTCGTCTAATACTTCTGTTGTTGGTATCTCTGGATACGCATTGTAAAGATCTATTGCCTGGCTGCTTATCTCAGAAAAGAACGGTCGTGCCCCAATCTCCCTTTTCGCTTCCGCTGAGACCGAAGAAGCGAAGAAAAAGAGAACCAGTAGCAATCCTAGAAAAATCCGAATTTGGGGGCGAAACTTCATGAAGAAAGGTTACAGACAGTTCTTACGCTCCACAGTTCGACACTGGCTCGAGACGCATGGACCCAAGGCCTAAGACAGGCAACCACTCGCCTTCTTGGCACCCTGGCTGATTATTTCTTCTTGTAACCTGCCGGACATACAGGTTTTAACGCAGTGATCTTTCTTGTAAGTTTTCCTTTGGTGCAAGTAATGGTTGTTTTCTTTGCGGCGGCCGCTTTAGCAGCAGATTCCTGCTTGGCCTTTAACTCCGCAGCTGCCCTTGCTTCTGCATCCTGCTTAGCTTGAAATTCAATATTCGTGAGCACCTTAAAGGTTGCTCTCTCTTGAGAAACATCTTCTGCGACTATTACGAGGTCTTTGACTTTCACGGTTTGACCGCTTGAAAGTGGAGCTCTCGAATATTTCTCTACATCGTCGCGAGGACTTAGAACTATGTCTTGTTCCGATGGTTGGATGCTTATAGGACCTTTCAAAGAAGCCACCTTCATATCAATTAAGTAAACAAGCAGTCCATCATTGCCTTTTAAGACGTCGAATTCAGACTCGGTTCTAAATTCGATTACCAATGCCAATGTGCCATCTATTGGGTGAACATATAGTTTCTTTCCTGAATTCTGATTAAGCGGAGTCAGACTGTGGATAGTAGAAGAGTTAGTTGTATAGTCACAAATGACCTCACTATCTTCTATCCAACCTTGAACCCATCTCTGAAATCCAAAAAAAGAATTAGCGTTTCCTGAGGTGTTTCCCATTAAGTCAAAAGGGCCTGGCGATTTTCCTGTAGTTCCTATTCCTGGAATGTAGTAGTCGTACATCCCAAGCAAATGCCCGTACTCGTGTGCAAACACTTTCCACGAGGGCACAGGGGAATTGACTGTTCCAACTTGGCCAACAAGCTGCGAATTTACAAAAGTCTTTCCACCAACATCGATGGGCAGTTCGAGAAAAGCAGAGCCGTAATATCCCAATGACTTCGACGTTGGGGCAAAAACAGTTATACTTGAGTAATTATTCAGTTGTCCTTGTAATTTAGCGAGGCTCACCGCTTCCTTAACCATCCGATGGTCCTGTTGTATCCCATTATTGAAGTAACGGCCGGTTGATTCCGGAACAAAACTACTATCAAGACTATTTAAGGTGATAACAGCGGGGAAAGTCGAAAACTTTGGAGAGAATTTTCCGTTTGAACTGACATTAAAGAATCTTTCTACTGTTGTTGGTGACAAAACATTGTTTACGACAGATGCAAGACTCTCAGATAGCCTTGCGTCGGGAAAATCGACAACAAGAATTAGATTCTGAGTAATAGCAAATTGAGGGACGCGTTCAGAGTTGCGAGGAAAACCTAATCGGATAGAACCCAACTTGGAGTCTTTAACTTTGCAATCTGTTGCTTTCACATAAGTCTCATCAATTTTAAATCCAAATCCTGCTTTGTAATACAAAGAGCCCGGAAGAGTCTCCAGTGTTAGCCCATCAGCGCCCACTGAGAGTCTCCAAGTTACACCCGCAGCATTTCTGAAGTAATATCCTTTGATATCACGACTTAGGGAGCCAACCTGCCATTCTGGTGATGAATCTCGATTACTCACTAAATCTTCGATAACATAGCATCCAATTATCGATTGCGGTTCAGTCACAGGGTTAACAGAATTCTTTGCAAGTAATGTAAATTCTTGTCCAGTGTTTAGAAATCTCAAATTCTGGGTTTTCTTGGTTTCGATATTTGGGGTTACGTCAATCACCTCTGGACAACTAGCTAGCCAACTTGGCTTCTTTCGCTCCGCGGCACTTGCTGGTTGAAGGTAAGTCACAAAAAGAGTGGTGATAAGAATTGCAAATAAAGACTTCTTCACTAACTTAGTATTTATGAATAACCTTTTTTTGGAAGTGCCTAGTAGTCGTGATAAAACTAGATGCTCACCTGGAGTGCCAACCAACCGTGTATCCCGCTTCATAAGGAAAAGTATGAGTTAAGAATCCTTGTAAGTCCAAGGTATCTTGGTTATTGTATGAGGCAAAGGCAGATATTCGTAAAGAACAAAATTGCCATAAGTTCCTAGTGCTTTGAATTCTTGCAGTAAATTCCTAAAAAAGTCTACTTTTCCATACCATGGATCATTTGTGTACATCGCCCTATTGAGATTCGAATACTTAACACATTACACTCATAGAATAACTTGCATTTTCAAACTAGGAGAGACATGAAGCCTGTAAAAATTGCTGATTTTGGAATCACTGAAGAGTTTGGCTATTTGCCAGCTCATGCACCTGCTCAAGCATTATCCGCTGGTAATGAAGATTGGGATCAGTTTGGTAGAGACATACCAAAATTATTAATGGGCAGAAATTTTCGATCTCGCGTTAAGGCACTTCCTGCTTTTAATATCAGTAAATTAATTGGTGAGGCTGATATTCAACGAGCTATGTTGATTTTGAGTTATGTTGGTCAGTCTTATCAGTGGTCAGAAAATAGCCCAGCAACTGTAATGCCAGCAAACTTAGCAATTCCATGGTATCAAGTAGGTAAACTCGTTGGAAGACCACCTATTCTCTCCTATCAAAGTTATGCTGCAGATAATTGGCGCAGATTTGATGCATCTGCACCTATTGAGTGTGGAAATATTGGCTTACTCCAATGTTTCCTTGGTGGACAAGATGAAGAGTGGTTTATTTTAATCCATATTGAAATTGAGAGAAAAGCAGGAAAGGCTCTGAAGGCGATCGAGGATGCACAGAGCGCTGTATCGAACTCTGATGCCGATCAACTTGAGATAGCTCTGACAAATTTGCGTAGCGCTCTTGCCGCAATGTATGAAGTACTTGGAAGAATGCCAGAGAGATGTGATCCTTATATTTATTTTCACAGAGTACGCCCCTACATTTTTGGCTGGCGTAATAATCCATCCCTGCCAGATGGCGTGATTTATGAGGGTGTTGATGACTACAAAGGAGTTGGACAAAAATTTCGTGGTGAAACTGGTGCTCAAAGTGCCATCATCCCAGCGATGGATGCAGTCCTGGGAATTGACCACGAAAGGGATGAGCTCAGGGAGTATCTAATGGAGATGCGAATGTATATGCCACCACGACATGTAGCATTTATCGAAGCAGTTGAGGCTGGACCGTCAGTTCGCAATTTTGTAACCACAGCAAAGCGCGTTTCACTTACAACTGTATTTAATGATTGCGTTGAGTTGGTAGCAAACTTTAGAGCGATGCATCTTGAGTATGCAGGCACATACATTCACGCACAGGCACAGGCAACCCCGGGAAATCCATCAGCAGTTGGTACTGGTGGAACTCCATTTATGACCTACCTCCGCAAGCACCGTGATGAGACAAAAGAGCAAACTCTCCACTGATTTTTTCCAAACAATCTATGGGAGATAGTTCAAGATCTCTTGCATCAAAATGTGGAGCATGTGAATACGTAACCACTGTTGGGGTTCAAGTCCCTCACTACCCACTTGTAAAGCCGCAGGTCATTCTGGGTATTACTTACGAGGAATTTACCCCAGTGCGCGCTTGAGCATTCCCAAGTATGCATATCCTTTGACTTCTTTAGACCAGCTGCCCACAAGAGGTATTGCCTGATAGCTGATCAATTCCCAACCTTCATTTCCTAAAGAATTCAACTTGCTCGAAAATTTCTCAAACTCTTCTGCTCTTTTGTTGCTGTTCCACTTATCTGTAATTGTTAGTTCTTCTACTAGATATTCCCATTTTGCCATGTTCATAGCCCCTTTGAATTTTGTCGAGTTTTGTCTCAACTCACGAACTCTTACCAGAAGTCAAGCACATAGGTATTCGAGTATTCAAGGTGGGCGGGCATTTAGGGAAATCCAGGGGTTCGAGCCCCGCCCGCCTACTTACAAAGCAAGATGGTGACTCTCAACAGTTTCTAAGCGCGTTCCTATTTCTTGAACAGGTTGGAGCAGTAGAGTCTGATTCTGGTGTAGGAATAGTTGTGGGAGCAGAAGTTTGAGAAGGTGCTGGTGTCAAAGTTTGTGAAGGCGCTGGTGCCGATGTTGGATTGGGTGTAATCAACTGAACACGAAAACCAATACCCGACCCTGACGAAAATTTTGGTGCTCCCACCGCTTCTTCCAAGTAATACCAAGGTTTAGGAAGTGGATCTAAGTCTTTGAGTTTCAGAAACTGGGCAAAAAGACCCTTGCTTCCCATAACTTTCGAACAAGAAATTCCAGATGAATTGATCTGATAGGTACCCTTGGCAAACTGAACTCCCGCAATAACTTCATTTGTCGTTAACTTGTAATTCCCGCAACTTGGAGTTTGGGGACCTGCAGCTATTGCTGAATACGAAGTGATCGGAATTAGGGCAGTAGTGATCGCAAGGACTAACCCTGTAGCCGCACTCCTCTTAATTCGCATGCCTATATAGTAATGGGTAAGTCAAATTCTGACTGGAGCTTGCTACCGGATCGATGGCGGCATGACTTCTCGGTTGCCGAACAAGCTTGCCTAGTTACTTCAAATATCGTTTCTAAGCAAATGGAACCGATTGAGTGAGAACTACCTTCCACCCTCCGCTTTCTCGGCGGAATGCAACTGTTGTTGGAGCAAGATGTAAATGGAAATGTCTTTAATTGTGGTACCGAGGGGTATCAACGCATAGTTAAGCGTGGTCAACGAACCCTAGATGACTACCTCTTCAGAAGCCGCCAAATCCCTAACGAGACGCTCCCGCCAATTAGCGCACAAACTGATGTAACTAAGAGATTGCCATCTGGCTCTTGCTTGATCCACAACACGGCTGTAAATGCACCTACCAGCATTACGATTTGATCACTTTTGGCGAACCTATCCATCAGGCAATCGTAGATGCATTACCTTTGGCAGCATGACCAGAATAACTTTGCCAGAAAAGTCCAAGGCTCTTTTACCGCTACGTTTGATCGCACTCGTGCTTGTAGCAGCTGTAACGCTAGTAGGTCTGCCTCAAATAGCTACTGCAGCCAATCCGGCGCTAATAAAGCTGACTGTGCACTACCAGCGCGCTGACTCCGAGTACACCGGTTGGAATCTCTGGCTCTGGAAGAACGTCACAACTGGAACCGATGTCGACGTCAACAAGGCGGGTGTAACTTTCACAGAAAGTGACGACTTCGGAAAAATTGCACGTGTTGAAGTAGACGGTATGGACAAATTCGAGAGCATCGGAATCATTGTTCGCAAAGGCGAATGGGCCGCTAAAGATGTCACCGCAGATCGCTTTATCAATAAGTTTAAAGAGGATGGAACTTCAGAAATTTGGCTTCGCCAAGGTGATCCTGTTATTTACTACGAGAAGCCTACGGGTGCGATTCAAGAACCCGCGGGAAGTAAATTAGCGAAGTTATATGACTCTGCAGATTTTGCAGCTAAGTACACCTACACAGGCGATGAATTAGGAAATGTTTACTCCACGAGTGCCACAAAGTTTAGAGTGTGGGCACCGACAGCTACAAAGGTAGACCTAGTTACATATGCAAGCGCAGATGCTTCTGTAGCAAGCGGTGTTCTCACTTCGATGAGTTCTAGTGCTAATGGAACTTGGACTGCACAGATAGCAGGAGATAAGAATGGTCTTATCTACAACTACCGCGTAACAGTCGATGGAAATACTAATGAGGCGGTAGATCCATATGTTCGTGCAACTACGGTTAATGGTGTCCGTGGCGTGGTTGTTGACCTAAGCAAGACAAATCCAGCAAATTGGTCTAAGAGCAAGCCCGCCTTTTCGGGTAAGCCCACAGATGCCATCATTTATGAACTTCATGTGCGTGATTTATCAATGGATGCATCAAGTGGAATACCTGCTGCCAATAAAGGTAAGTATCTAGCTTTCACAAACCTAAACACTTCATTTTCTGGGCAGAAAACTGGCATCTCTGCCATCAAAGATTTAGGTGTAACTCACGTAGAGCTCCTACCGATCTTTGATTACGCATCTGTCGATGAGAACTCCCCTACCTTCAACTGGGGATATGACCCAATGAATTACAACGTTCCTGAGGGTTCGTACAGTTCAGATCCAAAGAACCCAACTGCGCGAATCACTGAACTCAAAGCAGCGATCCAGGCGATGCATGACCAGAAGCTGCGCGTGAATATGGATGTTGTCTATAACCACGTTTATACCGCTAGTAATTTCAGCCAAGAATTGATCGTTCCGGGGTACTGGTTTAGAACAGATGAATCTGGAAATCTGACTAATGGAAGCGGCTGCGGTAACGATGTTGCATCAGAGCGACCAATGGTTCGTAAATTCATTGTTGATTCAGTCAAGTACTGGGCGAGCGAATATAACCTCGATGGATTCCGTTTTGACCTGATGGGTCTGATGGATATTGAGACGATAAATCAAGTAACTGCAGCCCTCAAGAAAATTGATCCCACCATCATTGTAATCGGTGAAGGATGGGATATGGGAACTCTTCCTGCTGAACTCAGAGCTAACCAGAAGAACATCTCAAAGCTCAACAACGTTGCACACTTTAATGATCAAATCCGTGACGGCCTCAAAGGTTCAGTCTTTACTCCAGCAGATCCAGGATGGGCAACAGGAAAGCTCACCGCACGTTCTGATGTCACCGCTGGAATCGTCGGAAACACCGAGCACAGCGCTGAAATGGCAGCCAAGTGGATAACCAAATCCCCTGCCCAATCTGTGAATTACGTAGAGTCCCACGACAACTTAGCCTTGGCAGACAAGATCACCGCCAGTGTTAAGGGAGTTTCACCCGCTGGAATCGCACAGTTGAGTCACTTTGCAACATCTGTCGCATTCTTGGCTCAAGGAGTTCCTTTCATGCAGGCTGGACAAGAATTCTTGCGATCCAAAAATGGTGATGAGAATAGCTATAAGTCCAGCGATGAAGTCAATTCTCTGAAGTGGTCGACTAAGGCGCGCAATGCCACGACTACGAAGTACTTCCAAGGTTTAATTGCTCTTCGTAAAGCTCATCCTGCCTTTCGTATGTCAACTGCTGCGGCAGTTAAGGCGAATCTGAAGTTCATCCCAACAACAGATGATGTGATTGCTTATACCCTAAATGGCAAAGCTGTGAAGGATTCTGCAAAACTCATTGTTGTTATTCATAATCCAAATCCTGGAGCCACATCAGTAACTCTTCCAAATAAAGGTAAATGGAAAGTCCTAGTGAAGGGATCAGTGGCTGGCACAAAGGCTATCGAGACTCTCTCCACAAATAAGGTGAGCGTGGCCGGTCAAACAACAATGGTGCTCACCCAGTAAGTTGCCGATGAGGATGAGATACTTCATCCATGTTTGAAGCTCTCTTCCTCGGATTACTGCAGGGTCTCACTGAGTTTCTACCGATCTCGTCGAGCGCGCACCTGCGTCTTGCTGGGGAGTTTTTGCCTAGCGCCAGCGATCCTGGCGCAACCTTTACTGCGATTACGCAGATTGGCACCGAGCTGGCAGTGCTGATCTACTTCAGAAAAGATATCGCGCGTATTGCTGCGGCTTGGCTCTCCAAAGTTGTGATTCGTAAAGAGATTCCTGGAAGTTCTCCGCAAGATGTTCGGCTCGGATGGATGATCATTTTAGGATCTCTGCCTATTGTTGCTCTCGGGTATCTCTTCCAGGAAAACATCCGAAATACATTTAGATCTCTTTGGCTAATTGCAATCGTCATGATTGTCTTCGGCATCATTCTTGGTATTGCAGATAAATTAGGAAGGAGTGATCGCGACCTTTCATCCCTTACGCCTAAACATGGATTCGCATATGGCTTTGCGCAATCACTAGCTCTTGTCCCTGGAGTTTCACGATCTGGTGCGACAATCGCGATGGGACGAGTGCTTGGATACACCCGTGAGAGCGCACTGAGATACTCATTCCTCCTAGCGGTACCTGCAGTCTTCGGCAGTGGACTGTACGAACTTAGGACCGCAATTGGTGAGAGTGACCCATCTGCCCCTTACTCACTCATGGAAACTTTTGGAGCAACCATCGTTGCATTCTTCGTTGGCTACGCGGTTATTGCCTGGCTTATGAAGTTCATTTCAACGAGAAGCTTTATGCCCTTTATCATCTATCGTATCGCTCTCGGTTCTGGCATCTTGATTTTGCTCGCAACCGGCGTGATCAGCGCTTAGGAGTCTTCACATGTTGGGCGGCATTGATAATGCACTCTTTCTCACTTCATTTGGCGGATTTGTAGGCGTTGCAATTCTAATTCTCTTTCTCAAGTGGGCATTTTCATCGAATAAGAAGATGATCGTGATACCAATTAAGGCCGGCAAGAAAGATGAATATGGCTTACTCAAGCCACTACCAACACCAGGAAATTACATAGAAGCGCAGATGTCACTGTTGAAATTACAGGATTCAAACATTAGAGCTACCTTGACTAAAACACTTCAGGGGCCTTCACTGATGGTCTTTGAGAAGGATTATGAAATTGCGCTAGCGGTCCTGAACAGCTAAATCGCTTAATTCTTTTCCTGAGATTCGATAGACAGTCCATTCATCCATCGCCTTGGCTCCCAAGGATGTGTAGAAATCAATTGCGGGTGTGTTCCAATCAAGAACCCACCATTGGAATCGGCCATATCCGCGCTCTTTGCAGATATTTGCAAGGTGCTTGAGTAGATCTTTTCCATACCCAAGGCTGCGAAATTGCGGACGAATGAATAGATCTTCCAAATAGATTCCGTGCAGACCTTGCCATGTGGAGTAGTTGAGGAACCAGATTGCAAAACCAGCAATCTGACCATCGTGTTCGACAATCTCGCAAAAGACTTTTGCATCACCATCGAAGAATGATTTTTGAATCTGTTCAGCCGTCGCCTTTGCCTCATCTGGAGCTTTTTCATAAACCGCAAGCTCATGAATCAGGGCAAGAATCTCATCTGTATCTTCTACGCGAGCAGGTCTAATCACGTTTGTTCCTGCTTAAATTTTGGAAGATTGAGATTGAATTGAATCGAAAGCATACGTACGAGAACGACAACAACTCCCCCGATGATCGTTGCTACTGACGCTTCAACGTTGAGGGCGACAAGTGCGACGAATGCGATAGCTCCACACAGTGATGAAGTCCCAATAGTCTCTCTATGTAAGAGTACTGGCTCGAGTTGGCATAGAACGTCACGCAGTAAACCACCGGTGACTGCAGTAATCACTCCCAAAATGATCGTTGCATACCAAGGGCTATTGAAATTGTGTGCAAGCTGGACCCCAGATGCTGTCGCTATTGCCAAGCCGAGAGTATCCATAATTAATAGTGTCTTACCTATCTTTGTTACTCGTCGAACGCTAAGCGTGATTGCAACCGCAGCGACGATGCTCCCAATCACCCATGGATCAGTAATCAAGATTGGCTTAAGGCCAAGGAAGATATTGCGCAGAGTTCCACCTGAAACTGATGCAACGATTGCTACAAGTGCGATGCCACCATAATCCAACCCACGATCTGCTGCTACGCGCGCTCCAACGAGTGCGAAGACAAAGACAGAGAGCAGGTCAAGAATATGAAGCAGCGTCACGCTTTGTTACCTTGACTTAGGAAACGGCGATGATGTCGACTACAAAAATGAGTGTGTCCTTCTCCAGTGGATGTCCAGCCATTGCTCCGTAACCGAGAGCAGGTGGGAGCACCAAAAGGCGACGTCCGCCTACTTTTGCACCGGGAAGACCTTGCTGCCAACCCTGAATTAATCCAGAGAGTTGGAATGTTGAAGGCGTTCCGTTTGACCAAGAAGATTCGAGAATACTTCCATCAGACCACTTCATTAATGTGTAGTGAAGTGTCAAAGTTGATGTTGCTACAACTTCAGTACCGCTTCCAACGATTATATCTTCGGCAATGAGAGTAGTAGGAGCATCACCTGAAGGCGGGGTAATTGTTGGCGCTTCTCCACCATTTGCAGTGACCTGTACGAGTGTGTTTGATGACATGTTATCTCCTATCTCCGAGCAGCCGGTAAGGCCAACGAGTGCGATTGAAAGTACGAGTGCAACTTTTTTCATGGATAGATCCTAACCGTAGAGATATTTTAGTTTTGAATTACTGGTTGTCGATTTCACGAATCAGCGTAAATTCACCCTGACCTAATTGCCCCTGAGAGCGATATAACTCTAATTTTTCACGAGTATCTGCAATATCCAGATTCCTCATTGTGAGCTGACCAATACGATCTGTTGGACCAAAGGCGGCATCCTCTGTGCGCTCCATTGAGAGCTTATCTGGGTGATAACTCAAGTGTGGGCCAGCGGTATTGATAACGGAGTAGTCATCACCGCGGCGAAGTCGAAGTGTTACTTCACCAGTAACAGCTGAAGCAACCCAGCGTTGCAGCGATTCGCGGAGCATTAATGATTGCGGATCAAGCCAGCGTCCTTCATAGAGAAGTCGTCCAAGTCTGCGGCCTTCTGCGTGGTAGTTAGCAATGGTGTCTTCATTGTGAATTGCAGAAAGTAAACGTTCATAACCAATAAAGAGAAGCGCCATTCCCGGTGCTTCATAAATACCGCGGCTCTTAGCTTCGATGATTCTATTTTCAATTTGATCTGCCATACCGAGACCGTGACGACCGCCAATAGCGTTAGCTTCATTCATCAACTCAACGACATCATCAAAATGTTTCCCGTTGAGTGCAACCGGGCGTCCTTGCACGTACTCGATCTTTACATCTTCACTTGGGATGGATACTGCAGCATCCCAGAAGCGAACTCCCATAATTGGCTGAACTATTTCAATTGACGCATCAAGGCTCTCGAGATTCTTCGCCTCGTGGGTTGCACCGAGGATGTTGGCATCAGTTGAGTAAGCCTTTTCAGTGCTGTCACGATACGGAAGATTATGCGAAACGAGCCACTCAGACATTTCTTTACGTCCACCGAGCTCGCGAACAAAGTCAGCATCTAACCATGGCTTATAAATTCGAAGATTTGGGTTAGCAAGAAGTCCATAGCGATAGAAACGCTCAATATCGTTTCCCTTGTAGGTGGAACCATCTCCCCAAATATCTACCTTGTCAGAGAGCATCGCACGCACAAGAAGGGTTCCAGTGACGGCACGGCCTAGTGGAGTTGTGTTGAAGTACTGCTTTCCGCCTGAGCGAATATGAAAGGCACCGCAAGCTATTGCCGCAAGTCCTTCTTCAACCAATGACTGTTTGCAATCAACAAGTCGTGAAATTTCTGCGCCGTATTCTTTAGCGCGCACTGGTACTGAATCAATATCCGGCTCGTCATATTGACCAAGATCTGCGGTGTAGGTGCAAGGAATCGCACCTTTCTCTCGCATCCATGCAACTGCGACGGAGGTATCAAGACCACCAGAGAATGCGATTCCAACCTTTTCACCAACAGGAAGGCTTGCAAGTACCTTAGACATAGCGCTTAGTCTAATGGTTAAGCAGTCGTGCTAGCGCAGGCTTTACCTTCCAGGCAGCGATCATCTCCTCATATCTAGTGACTTCAATCGGATCGATGGTTGCACCAGTCTTGACGGCTCTAATCATGAGATTCCGAGGAGTGTGCTCACCCCCAATAAATTCGATCGCTTCAACTCGATACCCACGGAGTTTGAGAATCTGCATCCGCAATGAATCTGTCAAAAGATCTCCCAGTCTTTCACGCATGATTCCGTAGCGAGTGATGAGTGACCAAGGCTCAGGAGTTTCAGATAACTGGGATTGAATGTCATGATGGCAGCAGGGTGCAATCATCATTAACTTAGCGTCCGCTTTGACGGCCCACGCAATCGCATCATCAGTTGCAGTATCGCAAGCATGAAGTGCGATCGCCACATCTGCTTGCGTCAAAGTTGTATCAGCAATCTCCTCAGCCCGAAACTCGATGCTGTTTGTGATCCCCAACTTCTTGGCAATTTCATTATTTCGATCACGTGATGCGGTGCGTACATCAATACCAATAACCTTGACTTCCATACCGATACTGCGCAAATATTGATGTGCCGCAAAAGTTAAATAGGCGTGACCACAACCGAGATCGACGATTGTCAGTGGATCAGCGCTCGTTGGCTTTTTGATCTTCCCTGCTTCGATCGCACTAGTCAGTGTTGGTGTGAGCAGACGCAAGAACTCCTCAACCTGGCGATATTTATCGCTCTTCGATGGTTTTACATGTCCGGATGCGTCACTGATTCCAACTTCAAGTAAAAACGGATCTCCAGCATCGAGTAGCCGTTCTTTCTTCTTATCGTGCGCAAGATCAACAGTCCCTGCTCCTGAAGTAATTGAAATCAAGGGTTCATCCTTTTTTGTGATGCGAAGTGTGAAGCTCTCCTCAATACATTCGATCAGAATGTTTGCATAACCTGAGCGAATGAAATCACTAATAGGCAGATCTGTTGGTGTGTAGTTTTTTGTGGTTACAGCTCGTCCATCACTTGTACTCACTTGAAAGTGGAGCTTCTCTTTGATTGAGACTGGGCGTATATCTATTCGCTCACAGTCTGTCTGCATATTTCGTCGGCGCCCTGAGAGCACAATGCGAGCAACTGCCTCAGGATTCACAAGGTAGAGAAGCGCCTGAGAAAAAGCTTCTTCAAGTGAGATGCGCGCCACTGGTGACATATGGCTAAATTACCGCAGATCCAGCAAGTGTTAGGCTCTAGGCATGACACCAGTTGCAACAATTTCCACCACGAACTGGATAATCACCATTGTTGCCCTACTTGTAATCATTGGACTGGATTTTGCTTGGGCGGTTGCACGTCGTGAAAAAGATACCTCGATGCGTGAAGCGACAGCCTGGAGTGTTTTCTATGTATCTCTGGCTGTGGCCTTCGGACTCTTCCTTAGCCGATGGCTCACATCGAGAGAACAGCAGGAATTCTTTGCTGGATGGCTCACTGAATATTCGCTCTCATTCGACAATCTCTTTGTATTCGTACTCATTCTCACTCGCCTGAAGATAGATAAGCAGAAGCAGCAACTAGCTCTCCTCATTGGAATCCTCATCGCTCTGGTTCTTCGCATTATCGCCATTACTCTCGGCAAGGCAGCGATTGAAAGATTTGAGTGGGTCTTCTTTATCTTCGGTGCTTTTCTTGTCTACACCGCTGTCTCGCTATTTATGGAGAGTTCACATAAGGAAGAGGAAGAAGTAAAAGACAGCAAGCTCGTACAATATTTACAAAGTAAAGGCCTGAAGCCATTTACGATCGCTCTACTTGCACTGGGAATGACTGATCTGCTATTTGCCCTGGATTCGATCCCTGCAATATTTGGTTTGACAGAGAATGTCTATCTCGTGATTACAGCAAATATCTTCGCTCTCATGGGACTTCGCCAGCTCTACTTCCTCATTGGTGGACTCATGAGTCGCCTCGTTTACATCGGAAAAGGACTCTCAGCTGTTCTGGCTTTTATTGGATTTAAGTTACTTTTTCATGCATTTCATGCAGTTGATATTCATGAAATCGGTGGATTTCATATTCCAGAAGTTACCATCACTCAAAGTTTAATTGTTATTGTTTCGTGTATTGCGCTTGCCACTGTCGCTAGTTTGATAAGCACTCGCGATAAAAATCCTACAGAGTAATTTCGACGGCTAAGCCACCTAAGGTGCTTTTGCGCAACGCGAGCGTTCCATCGTGTTCGTGCACAATTGCGGCGATAATTGATAGCCCAAGACCTGATCCACCAGTATCGCGTGAACGTGCAGAATCAAATCGGTTGAGCAACTCTATGCCGTCTCGATAGGAAGAGTCAGGTAAGCCTGGTCCCCCATCTTCTAAAATAAGTAGCGTCTTCTTTCCGCTTTGTGTCAGCTGTATTCTCACTGGTGCGTTTTCCGGAGTATGTCGAGAAATATTATTCAGGATGTTCTGAATCAAACGACGCATGTGGTCAATAGATCCTAAACAAGTAATTCCGCCCTCGATTTCCATGACAACCGCACGCTTAGGATTAAGTGTCTGGAAGTCACGGGAAAATGATGTGAGAAGCTCTGAGAAGTCGATATCCTCGCGAATCGGCACAGATGTCTCGCCTAGCTCAGCCAGCAGCAAAAGATCGTGGATGAGATTTTCCATGCGGATGATCTCTAAATTAACTCTGGCAAATGCCTTCTCTCTATCACCTTCTTCTGAAATTTGTCCTTTAGATAACATCTCTGAATAACCTTTAATTACGGTCAGTGGCGTACGGAGTTCATGGGAAGCATCGGCTAAGAAGCTCTGCATACGGGAGAGAGACTCTGCCTGCAATTTTCGGTTATTTCTTCGAATTACCAGGTACGAGAGAGCAATGGCAACAACATCGGCTAGTAAGGTGAAAAGAACTAGCCGCTTCTGATTCTCTATAAAAGTCTCATCTGTGGCTCTGAGTGAATCAGCAATAAGTAAACGATCACCACCTGAAATATTAAGAGAGACGAGGCGATAGCCCTGCTCTGCATCAACGGTCACAGCTTCTTGAAGTGACTTACTGATTACAGACTCAATTGGTGGGTTTCTTAAATTTAGTTGTGATTCGTTGATTATGGTGAGCTCACCTGATGATGAAATCAACGCGATAGTGACGTTGAAATCTTGGTTAGCCGCGCTATCGAGTGCAGCACTCACCGGAGCGCCCGAGTTTTGACGTACAGAGTCTGCAATGATGTTAAGTTGAGAATCAATCACCGCAATCTGTGAGTTCCTCACCGAAATTGTGGCAAATCCTCCAATGAGAAGCGAAAGCGCAGTTGTGATAATTGCGCTTGCAAGTAGATATCGGAGACCTTTTTGCTTCACTATTTCTTTGGCTCCTGAATTACAAAGCCAACGCCTCGAATGGTCTTAATTCCCTCAAAACCATCCTTGTGAAGTTTCTTGCGTAGATATGAGATATAGGTATCAACAACTGTGCTCTCAGACTCGAAGTTGATCCCCCACACATCATCCAAAAGGACAGTCTTTGAGAGCACTCGATTCTTATTCTCGATCAGGACTTGCAACAACCGGTATTCGGTTGGAGAAAGATCAATTAAATCATCGCCGAACGTGACCGAATGTGTTGAGTCATCGATAGAAATTGGCCCGCACTTAAGTATTGGATTTGGCGCCCCAGATGCTTGCGAGCGTCGCAGAATTGCCTTAAGCCTGAGCACAAGTTCCTCAAGACCAAAAGGTTTAACTACATAATCATCGGCCCCAAGAGTTAATCCTCTGGTGACGTCCACTCGATCTGCGCGAGCACTCAACATGAGAACTGGAACTTCGTTTCCGTTCTTTCGTAATCGCTCAACAAGTTCGAAGCCATCCATTAACGGCATATTGATATCAATGATCATTATGTCTGGGGTATAGCTCCGTAGAGCGGTAAGTGCGCTCATCCCATCATTTGCGGCTAGTGTTTCAAAACCTGCCAACTTCAAGGCATCTTTAAGCAACTCGCGGACACCTGCTTCATCATCGACAACCAGAATCTTGATTGGCGCTGTATCGGCTGAACTCATACCCATAGCCTTACAGGTCTTGACTTACATTTCCACCTTCACCCTAGCTACCTCTGCGCGTCGGAAGGATATTCACAGAGACTTCACAAAATCAACTGGCATCCTTAACTCAATCAGATTGGAGGAGATATGCGCAAAGTAGGCCTTCTTGTAGCTTTACTTTCCCTTTCCCTCATCACGGTTCCAGCATCTGCTGATGTAAAGCCAACTCCTACTCCCACTTCAACTCTTTCTCCAATGGTTCAGTATCTATTGGATCTAGAAAAATTCAAGATTGAATTGCGTGAGTACCAGGAAGCTCGTGCACTTCGTGAACAAGAGTTACGTTCGATACTTTTTGATTTTAACAAAGCGCTCAAGAAGGCCTATGAAGATGCGCGCATTGCTGGCAAGAGCGCTGGAAGCAAGGCGGCACTGTCTTCGGCCAGAGCAGCAGCCGCGAAAGCTCGAGATGAAGCGGTGGAGCTGCTTGGACCAGAACCAGTTGCACCTACTCCACCAATGAAACCGATGAAGGGCCCGAAGTCATCAATCCAGATTCAAAAACCTGGAAAGAAGAAGTAGTCTTCACATCAATAAGCTATGGAAAAGTAATAGCTACCAGATAGAAGTTGGTAGCAGATACATAACAGCTGTTCCCGCTGCGGCGTAGATAAGTGCCTGCACTAAGATTGAAATTGCAGTCAAACGATCTGCGCGCTTTGCAGATTTATCGGAGACGCGTGAGAGTTGACCGAGCTTTCCAAAATTGAAGGTACCCATAAAGCCATAAGCTAGGCAGAATTTTTTGCGTGATTGCACCCAGCCGATACTTGCAACCATGAGCGGAAAGAAGAGTCCTAAACGTGCACTACGAGGTGCATCGATTCCAAAGAGAGAGATAGAGGAGGTAATGAAGAGTAGAAATCCGACAGCGGCGACAAATTGGCGGCGCTTTACTTCACCGGCCCCAATGTTGCAGGTCCCTGGAATGTATTCGGTGCTCATTTACGCTTCTTTGAGTTCGGATTCATCCAACTCGTCTTCATCAAGCCAAGCTTCTGCTGGTTGATCATCTTGACGCTCTACCCATGAAAGAAATGATGCAACGCCCTTAAAGGCTAAGGCGATTACAGCCAGCCCGGCAAGGATTCGTCGAATGATTTTCATGTCTTAAATTTACTCCTCTTTCTCAGAAAATGCCTGCCATCGACTTAAATGGCAGAGAGCGCCCTTTGAATATCCTCCCAAAGGTCGTCAACATCTTCGCAGCCAACAGAGAGTCTGATGAGAGTTTCCGGAACAGAAGAACTCTCGATCGGCCAGCGACGACGACGTTCCCAGAGAGATTCAACTCCGCCAAGGCTGGTTGCGTGGGTGATAATCGCAGTGCTATCACACACACGGTCCGCATCTGCAGCGCTGCCTTTAACTTCAAAGGATAGGACTGCTCCGTAGGTGGCCATGAACTTCTTTGCGCGCTCATGCTGTGAATCAGTAACAAGCCCTGGGTATCGCACTCGTGAAACTTTCGGGTGGCTACTTAGGCGCTCTGCTAACTCTTGGGCGCTCTTGCATGATTGAGCAAATCTAAGGGCAAAGGTGCGAATACCTCGAAGGGCTAACCACGCCTCAAATGGACCGGCGATTGATCCGTTGAGTTTCCGAGCACTCTCAAGCGATGTTAGGAGTTCAGCGCTATTTGTTGAAAGTGAGCCCATAAGAAGATCGCTATGGCCTGACAGAAATTTAGTTACAGAATTCATAACTAGATCAGCTCCCATTTCAAGGGGACGCTGCGTTAGAGCTGTAGCAAAAGTGTTATCAACCATGACAAGAATATTTGCAGCTTTAGCAGCTGAAATTAATTGAGGAAGTTCCGCAATATCAAGACATGGATTTGTTGGAGATTCGAGCCACAACAAATCTGCACCCGGGAGTGCCGCAAGAACTGCTTCAGTATTTGCTACATCAACCAATACAACTTTAAGGCGACCACTTTCACCATATTGCTTTAGAAGAGTCATGACTCCGCTATAACCTTCATGTGAAGCGACAACGCGAGCACCCCAAGGAAGAATTGAATATGCGGCAGTAATCGCAGCCATTCCGGAAGAGAAAATTAGTGAGCGGCCACCTTCAAGGGCGCTAATTGCAGACTCGGTGGCACTCCATGTTTCATTGCCATAGCGACCGTAACCAATTGGACCACCAGCAGTAAAGGTACTAGTCAGTGAGATCGGTGTATTGAGTGGGCTATCGCCCGCGCGAGGTGGGCGGCCTGAAGTAATTGCTCTCGTTGAGAGCTTCTCATTGGATGCATCGTGGCTCATGATGCAAGCCTAATGCAGACTATCGACGAGAGAGAACTGATGCTGCAGCGTTATGACCTGCAATACCGCTGACGCCTCCCCCGCGCCGAGCACCTGCTCCGGCGATAAAGATGTGGGGGTCATCGGTTTCACAGCCCCATTGCGGGATCTCCGTCGCTTCATCATCTTCAATGAATGGAAAATCAAGATCACGATGAAAAATGTTTCCACGAGGCAATCCAATCGCCTCTTCAAGGTCAAGTGGAGATTTTGCTTCTAGTGCATATGTGCCATCTGTATTTTTTGCTAGAACGCTCTCGATTGAATCTTCTAAATATTCATTGAGGCTTGCAAGCGCACTAGCTACCGCAGCAGCTCGAGATTTCTCTGGATTGGAATCGAAGAGAGATGCATCGGTATGTAAACCAAAGAGTGTGAGTGTGTGATAACCCTGGCGCGCTAACTCTGGAGAAAGAATGCTTGGATCAGTAAGTGTGTGGCAGTACATTTCAAGTGGAAGGCGATCGGGCATTTTCCCACTAGCTGCAATCTGATAAGTCTGATTTAGGTGCGAGTAACTTTCATTGATATGGAATGTGCCGGCAAAGGCAATGCGCGGGTCCACGCCGGATTTCAATCGTGGCAAGCGAGTGAGCAGCATATTCATCTTAATCTGCGACCCCTGTAAAGATTGTGGCGGAGTTTTTCCTCGTAGCTTTGCCAATGTTTGTGGTGCTGCTGCAAAGAGAAGGTCGGTGCTAGTAAAGCTACGTCCATCATCGGTGGAAACCGTTACTTGATCACCGCTGCTATCGATCCTAGCCACCCGTGAATTGAGTTGGATCTCAACTCCATGACCACGAGCGATACGCTCTAGTTCGGTAACAAGTGCCCCCATTCCACCGCGTGGAACTTTCCACTGGCCTACACCGTTGCCAATCAGATGATAGAGAAAGCAGATATTTGCTTGAATACTCATGGAATCAATAAATGTGCCGATAAGTGCATCTGTGAGTACAACTCCACGCACAAGATCGTTAGCAAATCGCTCTTCAATAACTTCACCGATGGGACGTTCAATCATGTAATCCCAAACAGAATCCATTCCTAAAGATTTGCGCATCTGTGAACGAGTCATCAATGGTTGAAGCATGGTTGGTGCTGATCTGGCAGCAAACTCAGCTATTTCAGAGTAGAAGCTTTGCCAAGCTGCGCCTTCTGCATCAGAGCCTGTGAGTCTGACAAATGAATCAGCAGTTTCCTGGTTCCAGTTTGTGGAAACGGTAAGGCCATCATGTTCGCCGTCTTTTTCATAGGGGGTGTATGAAGAGACTTCGCGGCTAAGAGTTTCAAAATTGATTCCAAGATCCTTCACAATCTGATCTGGAAGTAGCGCTACTAAATATGAATAGCGAGAAAGGCGTGCATCGAATTCAGGAAATGCCCGCACACTTGCGGTAGCCCCACCAAGTTCAGCGGCGGCTTCAAGCAGAAGCACTTTCTTTCCTGCCTTGGCTAAATACGAAGCTGCGACCAGTCCGTTGTGTCCCCCGCCTACAACAATTGCGTCATAGACACTAACCACGAATTCCCCTTGCCATCTGGGTTATCGCTTGAGTAATAATTTCAGGACTTGTCGCAAAATTCATTCGAGCAAATTGTCCCCACTGCGCGCCGTAAATGTGACCAGCATTGAATGCAACGCTGGTTTTTTCAAGGATAACTGCAGTTGGCTCATCGCCTAAATTAAGTGCCGAGAGATCTAGCCACGCTAAATATGAGTGCTGTGGTGGATTGTAGATAACTTCTGGCAAATGCTCGGCGAGCAGTGTTGAAATGAGGTGGCGATTATGGTCGAGCTGTGTGATGACAGCGTCCAACCAAGGTACGCACTTATCGAATGCAACAGCGGTTGCAAAAGCCCCGAAGAGTGATGCGCGAAAGTGAAGTGCGGGCGGAAGTGCGTTAAGTTTTTCGTGCATCGCATCGCTGGCAGAGACAATAATTGCACATTTAAGTCCTGCGATATTCCAGCCTTTACTTGCGGCCGTGACCACAACGCAATGACTTTCAGCGTCTTTGCCTAAGGTAAGCATTGGAACAAATGGGTGCTCGGAGTATTCAAGAGGTGAATGGATCTCATCGCTAATGATGGTGACTTCATATTTGACAGCCAGAGCGAGAAATTTACTGAGCTCTTCTCTCGAGAAGACGCGGCCTATCGGGTTATGTGGCGAACAGAGAAGGTGAATTTTGATACCGCTGCTATATGCCTCTTCGATCCCCGGCCAATCAATGCTCCATGCCACCGAAACATCTTCAGATTGGCAATGGATAAATGGGACATCGATGCACTTCACTTTGGTCTCATTCATCCAGGTGTAGAAATTCTGATAGACCGGTGAGCTGATTAAGACACCGTCGCCTGGATTTGTGAAAACGCGAAGAATTTCAACTACACCGACCCCGACATCTGTTGCTACGCGCACTCGCGATGGATCAACTGTCCAGTTCCATCGCGTTTGAGCGAATGCTGCAAAAGAGTTGCCCAGTTCAGGAATGGGGCCGAGGTAGCCCATATCTGAGTGCTCGACCATTGAGTGTAGAAATTCCCGAATTGGGGCTGCAACCGGAAAATCCATCTCGGCGACTGGAAGTGGAATTACATTGGGTGCGAAAGCGCGCCATTTCTCACTATGGTGAGTTGCCAGTTCAGCAAGAGACGGTGCGGTGACGTCAATGTCGCTCATATGGCGAGTATTCCACTAAGAGTGCTCGGGGGCTAGGCGTTTTGTCGAGTTTCGAACCACAAGTGTTGTGGGAACAATAAGAGGAACTGGTTCTTTCAGCGGTTTGCGAAGGCGCTCCATGATTGACCATGCAGCCATCTCACCCATCAGTTGCACTGGTTGTTCAATTGTCGTTAATTCAGAAAACTCTGACATCTCATGTCCATCGAAACCAATAATCGAAATGTCATCTGGGCACTTGAGGCCATGACGTCGTATAGCCTGCATAACTCCAAAAGCCATCTCATCTGACTCGCAAAATATTGCAGTCGGACGGTTGGGGCGAGCTAGCAGATCATCCATTGCGCGCGCTGCAGTATGCATAGTAAATCCGCCGTGAACTTCGCGAGATGGATCCCATTCCAGGCCGTTTTCAACTAACGCTTGCAGAAAACCCTTACGACGATCTTGTGGGACGCTGAAATTAAATGGGTCGTCGGGGTGTCCAGACATTAAAGCAATGTTGCGATGTCCTTGATTAACCAAATGTTGAGTGGCTGTACGTGCAGCCGCAACGTCATCTATTGCAACGCTGGCACAGTCTTTATGGTGCATGCCCACCAAAGCGACGGGAATTCCAAGGCTAAGCATGGATTCAAACTCTTCTTCCGTAGGTGGAAGGCTGATAACAATGAGTGCATCCACTCGTCCCTTAAGGAGCTGATGCTGAAAAAGACGCTCTCGCCCTTTCATCTGACTAAAGTTATAGAGAAGAAGATCAAGTCCAGCTTCACGAAGTGCTTGTTCGGCACCGCTAATCACTTGTGCGAAATACCAACGCGAAATATACGGCGCAACAATTCCTACGCTGTTTGTTCGATGGGGTGTTGTCTTGCTTGAATCAGATTCGATTGGATAGCCAACTGATTCGGCAGCATCAATAATCTTCTTACGAGTCTCAGGATTGACATGATGGAGGCCGCGCAATGCGCGCGAAACCGTTGCGATCGAGACTCCAGAGAGAGCCGCGATCTCTTTAATTCCTGCCACTCTAGCTCCCATGTTATTGCGACTGTAAAAACCTGCAACAACTGTAAAAGTATCGCCAGATCCTGCAAATATCAAGAGGCCTTATGCAGGAAAGGCAACACCTGTGCTTGAGTGACAGTCATAGCCGTTGGGATTCTTCGCTAGATACTTCTGGTGATACTCCTCGGCAAAGAAATACTCCATACCTGCAGCGCTCTTGATCTCTGTGACAATCTGATCGAGTCCAGCAGATGTGAGCGCACCTTGATATCGATCACGAGAAGCTAGCGCTGTTTCCAACTGCTGATCATCAGTTGTGTAGATCGCACTCCGATATTGGGTCCCGATATCCCCACCTTGAGCATTAAGTGAAGTGGGATCGTGCATCACCCAAAATTCTTCAAGTAAGCGGTTATAAGAAATGAGTGATGGATCGAAGGTAATTGCAACCATTTCAGCGTGGCCGGTTGATCCCGTGCAGACCTGCTCATAACTCGGTGAGGATGTTCTTCCACCCATATATCCAACTGAAGTCTCGATGACTCCATCGAGCAACCAGAATCTACGCTCAGCGCCCCAGAAACAGCCGGTAGCAAAATACGCGATTTCATGTGAAGAGCTCATGAGTGAAGTCTTTCATGATTGGCGTGAACTTTCATCACGTAAACTAGGGATACCTGCGCCCCCGTAGCTCAGGGGATAGAGCACCGCCCTCCGGAGGCGGGTGCACAGGTTCGATTCCTGTCGGGGGCACGCACTCATTTAACAACCGAGCGCGACATAGATCACTCTGAAATGAGAAATCTTTCTCTCTACCTTCTTGTTTAAGAGAGTAATACGCGAGAGAATATGCGTTCCGCCAGATGAAATCTCATCGTATGGCAGCGCGCGTTTGTAAAGGAGAGATCATGGATTGGCGACATCAATCAGCATGCCGCGATGAAGACCCTGAACTCTTCTTCCCCGTTGGTAACACTGGCCCCGCGATCACTCAGATCGAAGAGGCGAAGAAAGTCTGTCAGCGTTGCATTGTGCGCGAAGCCTGTCTCTCTTGGGCCCTTGAAAGCGGACAAGATGCTGGCGTATGGGGCGGGCTCTCAGAGGACGAACGTCGTGCGCTGAAGCGTCGTGCAGCTCGAAATCGTGCTCGCACTATGGATCCACATAATTAATTTTCCCCCCAATTAATATGTCCTAGATTGGGAAGGTAAGTCGAGCAGTTGTTCCACGCTCTGTTGATTCCAAAACTAATTGACCTTTTAGTTCATTCTCGGTGAGGGTTCGCACAATTTGTAGACCTAAATTAGACGACGTTGCGAGATCAAATCCCTCAGGCAGACCCACTCCATCATCGATGATTGAAATGTGGGCAACACCGGCACTTCGTTCAAGGAGAATTTCAAGGGAACTTCCACCATTTTCAAGACCGTGCTCCAATGCGTTGTGAATGAGTTCAGTGACAACTAGTGACAATGGAGTTGCAATTGAGGGATCGAGTGATCCTAGTTGACCACTTCGCGTAATGACTAACTCATTCATTCGTGAGCTCAGATCAAGTGAGTGCGATACTAATCGATCTAAAACGTCATCAAAGGCAACGGATGCATCGGTTCCGGATGACAGTGTTTCATGAACGAGTGCAATAGATGCAATGCGGCGAACAGCTTCATTAAGTGCAGCACTTGCCGCAGGATCATCGATCCGACGTGCCTGAAGACGCAGTAGGGCAGATACTGTCTGGAGATTATTCTTTACACGATGGTGAATCTCGCGAATAGTCGCATCTTTGGTTACCAGCTCGCGTTCACGTCGTCTGAGTTCAGTCACATTCTGTAGCAGGACTAAAGCACCAATACGATCACTTCCTTGAATAAGTGGCAAAACAAGAAGTTCGATTGTTCCTCCACTATTTTCCATCTCAACTCGTCTGATCGCTCGTCCTGAGAGTTGAACGCGTAAACCTTCTTCATGCGCTTGGCTCTGAGGGGATGCGATTTGTTCTGCGACCTCATTCAGTAACTGACCTTCAAGACCACTATTCCAACTTAATCGGCCAAAAGCTGATCGAGCATTAGGGCTTGCATAAGTAATTACTCCGTTGATATCTAGGCGCAGTAACCCGTCTCCAACTCGAGGTGCTGGATCGAAGAATGAATTTGCATGTTCATATGGGAAATTTCCTTCCGCTGCCATGCGATAGAGCTGATGTGCAATTTCACGATAGTTAAGCTCTAAGCGAGATGGTTGACGCATCAACTCTGAATCTCGGTGACGAGAAATGACCGCGATTACCTCACCTTCATAGAGAACGGGTGTTGTCTCCTCTTTGATTAAGAGATCACCAACTTTTTCTGGAACCGTGTCACGAATGATCTCCGCACTCGACAACGCTTGATCAATGTGTGGGCGCTGTCCCCAACGAATTTCCTCGCCTAATACATCATTGGCAAATACTGTTGCAGCTGTCATGGGGCGAATATGTGCAATCGCAACGTAGCCCGTTGGCCAGCTCTTCATATCCTTGCGGAGCGGAACCCACAAAATGAGGTCAGCAAAGGAGAGATCGGAGAGCAACTGCCAATCTGCAACGAGCTCGCGGAGGCGATAAATCTGAGAGGGGGTCAGCGGGCTCTTTCCCTGAACAAATTCTTCGATTGTTGGCATTACCTTCTCCAACTTGGCAGCATTGAAGGAACTTCATCAGTAGCAAACCAGGTGAGCTCTTCACCATCTGGTGAAACAAGAAAGATGCAGGCGATCCATTCAAGTGAGATTGGCGCAGCGATTGAAACGCTATCAGCACCCACTTCTTTGATCAGAGAATCTGGCACCTCGACTGCAAGTACATAGCCTTTGCCTGTTTCACGGAGTTCAAGTGATTCCTCTGCTGCCAGCATCGAAAGAATAAACTCATGCTCCTCTTCACCAAGTTCTGAATGGGTGGCGATGAACTCCGAAGTGGGTGCAAAAAGAGTAGGAATTGAGATCGAAGTACTCGCAAAGAGAGCCTCGAGCTCTTCAGCTGAAACCCCTACATAGCCGCGCATATTGCTAAGCGTACAAGGTGTGAGGCTATTGAGTAAGTTCGAGCGCTATCGCTGCAAGTGATCGTCGAAGTGCGCCTCTGGAATTGCTCTCCATCAGAATTGAGCGATCTTGGGCGGCAGCGCTGATACTTCTGAGGTCAAGCGGAAGTATTCGCAGCGCGTGGGGTTGTGTTGGGGAGACAATAGAGAGAAATTTCTCTTCTTGCTCATCTCCCCTTCTTCCGGGGATTCGCTGTGTCAAGAGGTAAGTAACTCGTCCACGAATTGTCATCTGAGATAGAGCCTTCGTGATCTCGCGTAATGCTCGTGAACTTACAACGCGTGGTGATGAAAAGATCCATAAATCATCTGCAGCTTCTAATATCGATGTTGAAAAAGCGCTCTCCCAGCGGCGATCAAGCAACGCGGGTTCAGAGTATGTAGTTAGACCAAGATCAACGAGGATGAAATCTACGTTATGGCTGGCATTGAAGATTAGTTCAACTGCATTTGTTGCATTGTGGCGAGTAATTTCAAAGATTTGTAGCATCGTACTTACATCCTTAAGAACATCTTTATTTGCATGGCGCTCCCCCAAAAGCGTCGCGATGGCCGGCATCTGGTGATGGGCATCGATTAGCAACACTTTCTTGCCGGTGAGCGTAAGTTCGATTGCAAGATTGAGAGCTGTAAGTGTCACACCTTCACCATGATTTACTCCCGTCAAAGCGATCATCCTGCAGCGAGATGGAATGTGATGTGAGTTTGTTGATCTAAGCATGGGAGCCCTATGAGGAGAGCGAATCATGGCCAATAACTCGATTTTATCTCGCGGTCTAGCCAGATAGCCATCAATTCCTTCGATCTGATCGATAGCAAGGAAACCTATGGCTCGATCCAGATATGGTGAAAGTGCCTCAAGAGTCTTCGGATCTAAATCTGAAATGTCACTCGAATAGATGAGTAGGGGCTTGGACTCACTAGAAGTTGTAAGAAAATTTTGCAAGGAAGTTACATCCAGAGCACGAAAAATGACACTCCATCCATGGGAAAAGAGTGTTCCAGCCACCATGGCCTCAAACTCTGGATCGTTGATCGCCGTTATTACGTTGAGCTCAGCCATTTGATTTAACAATTACCAATCTTCCATTCGAAGTTCCGGCTAATAGCCTTTGGACCTGTGAATTATCAACCGAAACTGTGATTGCAAGTCCGTTTCCGAAGTTAGAACTTTTGCGATCTATAGAGCGAAGAAATATCCCTGTTAATAGAAGTTTTGGTGTGCTCAGACTCTGAGTGTCTTGCGGTTCTGGAACCCAGTAGATACTTATTGGCTCTCCTATTTCGATAGTTGCAGGTATATCTGATGCTGAGATATTGAGTGGAACCTGCTCCGCATCAAAATCCTGGAGATCTTCAGTAACTGCACTGATTGCAATAAATTCACCTGCCGCGATGTAGCGAGTAGTTGTTAATCCAATCGGTGATAGATCTTGAGCCATGTATTGATCTTGATTGCCAACAAGGGAAGCGTCGATAAGTTCTAAATCTGCAGATGTGAGTAAAGACCCAGCGGCAACCGGGTGTGAGACAACCCAATATGCGGAGCTGCGATCAGAGAGTGCTGCAAATGCAAATGATGAGAGCAAAGCCGCTAGGAAGAGAACTCCGGCAACGATGACTCGAGGTGATTTCAATGATAGTGAGGTATTTGGCTGATATGACATAAGGGTGGAGCAAACGCTAAAACCAAGACCTTTGCCGCTGCTTATGCACAGTCAACCTTTAGGTTGAATACGAATCGACCTTGCAGCTGATGGAAGGGCGGTCTTCGCTAGCAATGCTGGCGCAATGACAAATCACTCAAGCCCACATTACACATTCACCTCCACTAGCGAAGATCAGGCTCTATGGAGTCATCCCATTCTCGATCTCTATCCAGACTCTCCGAGGTTTGAACCTCTGCCACCTCTTCCAATTCAAAAAGCGAAGCTCTACCTCGTCCCCTCACACTTTGAAGAAGACTTTGATGGCGATGATTACCCAGAACCGACCTCAGCAGATGAACTACCCGAACTACATGCTTGGACGATGACTTTTGTCGTAGCACTCCTTGAGATCTGGGCTGGTAGACGACAACCTGCACAGTTGATGGCGCGCTGTCATCGAATAATTTATAACGAGTTAATTAGGAAGACAGGATCACAGAAAGAAGTTGGCAGAGTAAGAACTATTCATCAAAGCCAGCCGCTAGATGGAATTTGTGAATCAACAGTTACCGTACGCTTTGGTGAAAGAATGCGCGCCATCGTCATCCGCTTTGAGGGTGTTGATGGGCGCTGGTTATGTACCGAATTAGATCTGCTTTAAAAGTTAAGCAGCACCATGGCAACGCTTGTACTTCTTACCTGATCCACAAGGGCAAGGAGCATTACGTGTCACTTCATTCTTGGTTACAACGCCAGACTCATCTGAAGCTGTATATGAAAGTGCGCTTACTTGAGCAGGTTTTGCTTCAATAGATGGAGCTGAAACCTTCTTACCGTCTTCAACATTTACTTGCACGTTAAAGACAAGGCTCGCGAGTTCTTCCTTGATTGCATCCATCATCGCTGCAAAGAGTTCATAACCCTCACGTTGATATTCAACAAGTGGGTCACGTTGAGCCATCGCTCGAAGTCCAATACCTTCTTGGAGATAATCCATCTCATAGAGATGTTCACGCCATTTGCGATCAAGTACAGATAAGAGCACCTTGCGCTCAAGTTCACGCATTACTTCAGCGCCAAGCTCGGCTTCGCGCTTTGCGTATGCCGCTTCTGCATCTTCAATAATTCGCGCTGCCAAGAACTCAGCATCTAGGCCACCAATAGATCCAACTTCAGAAATCAGTCCATCGACTGTGAGTGAAACTGGGTAGACCAGGCGAAGAGCCGTCCAGAGTTTTTCGAGATCCCAATCCTCTGCAAAGCCTTCAGCTGTCTCTGCATCAACATAAGCCTGAATTGTATCTGCCAAGAACTGCCCTACCTGAGTAGAAATATCTTCGCCCTCTAAAACTAAACGACGTTCTCCATAAATAACTCCACGTTGGCGATTCATGACATCGTCATACTTGAGAACATTCTTACGGATTTCAAAGTTCTGTGCTTCCACTTGCGTCTGAGCAGATTTAATTGCGTTGCTGACCATCTTTGATTCGATTGGTGCATCTTCTGGAAGTCCGGCGGCAGATAAGAAGCGCTCAACTAATCCCGAATTGAAGCGACGCATCAAATCATCTTGTAGGGAGAGGTAGAAACGTGATTCACCTGGATCGCCTTGGCGACCTGATCGACCACGAAGCTGATTATCGATGCGACGTGATTCGTGACGCTCTGTTCCAAGAACATAGAGACCACCGAGAGAGACAACTTCTTCGTGACCTGATTCAACTGCAGCCTTCTGTTTTGCTAGCTCTATTGGCCAAGCAGCTTCATACTCTGCTGCATTTTCTACAGGTGAAATTCCCCGACGCTGTAATTCAAAGTCGGCCATAAACTCAGGATTGCCGCCGAGCATAATGTCGGTACCGCGACCTGCCATATTTGTCGCAACTGTTACTGCGCCCTTAACTCCGGCGCGAGCGATGATCATTGCCTCACGCTCGTGGTGCTTTGCGTTGAGAACTTCGTGCGGAACACCATTCTTCTTCAACACTGCAGAGAGTTCCTCTGATTTTTCGACGCTGACAGTGCCCACCAAGACGGGCTGGCCTTTGCGATGGCGCTCGACAATATCTTGAGCGACTGCATGAAACTTTCCAGCTTCTGATTTATAGACTAAGTCAGCAGCATCGATACGTTGCATAGGGCGATTCGTAGGAATAGGGACAACACCGAGTTTGTAGATCTGGTGAAATTCAGATGCTTCTGTCATCGCAGTACCAGTCATACCTGAAATCTTTGAGTAGAGACGGAAGTAGTTCTGCAATGTAATTGTTGCCAGTGTCTGGTTTTCATCCTGAATCTCAATGCGCTCTTTTGCTTCAAGAGCCTGGTGCAAGCCATCACTGTAGCGGCGCCCTGAGAGCATGCGGCCTGTATGTTCATCAACGATAAGAAGTTCACCATTCATGACGACATAATCTTTATCGCGCTTGAAAAGTTCCTTGGCACGGACGGCGTTATTGAGATAACCGATGAGGGTCGTATTGGCAGCCTCATAGAGATTTTCAATGCCTAGGAGTTGCTCTACCTTAGTTACGCCTGCCTCAATAACGGCTATCGTCTTCTTCTTTTCATCAACTTCATAATGTGTATCGCGTGAAAGCTGATTAACGATACTTGAAAATTCAACGTACCACTTGGTCGCTTTATCAGCAGGACCGCTAATGATCAGTGGGGTTCGAGCTTCGTCAATAAGAATCGAGTCCACTTCATCTACTACCGCGAAGAAGTGCTCTCGCTGAACACAATCTTCCAAGCTCCAAGCCATATTGTCGCGAAGATAATCAAATCCGAATTCGTTATTTGTTCCATACGTAACATCACAGTTATAGGCGTCACGACGTTCAGAAGGAGACATGCTATTGACGATGACGCCTACGGTTAGGCCAAGGAAACGATGGATACGTCCCATCCATTCGCTATCGCGCTCAGCTAGGTAATCATTTGTTGTAACAACGTGAACACCCTTACCTGCAAGTGCATTTAAATATGATGGGAGCGTTGCAACCAGAGTTTTACCTTCACCGGTCTTCATCTCAGCGATATTTCCCATGTGCATTGCAGCTCCGCCCATGAGCTGAACGTCGTAATGACGCTGACCAAGCGTGCGCTTGGCTGCTTCGCGAACAACTGCAAAAGCTTCTGGGAGTAAGTCATCTAGATCTTCGCCTTGTGTCAGGCGAGCTTTAAACTCTTGAGTCTTTGCGCGAAGTTCTTCATCTGATAATGGCATGATCGCTGGCTCAAAAGAGTTAACTTCTGTGGCAATCTTTGAGAGTTGGCGAAGAATCTTTCCTTCACCTGCGCGCATAATCCGATCAAGAATCGATGACATCAACAAACCTTTCAGAGACTCTCTTTAAGAGATAACCTTTGTGAGACAACCTGACGGGCAAAGTTCCTTCACTCGTCACTGGGTATATCGTAGGGGTTTGGCCACGCAGGCAGTAACAGCGCCAGTTACCGCGTATCCGGCTGCTTGAAGGGCTCTACCCGCCTCTCGCAGGGTTGCCCCCGATGTAACTAAGTCATCAATGATGATCACGGGAATATTGGACGAATCTTCTTGGTTCGCGCAGCTCATTGATCGACTGAGATTTAACTCTCTCGATCGAGAATTAAGGGTTGTCTGATCTTTCACCTTTCGCGAATGGCTCAAAATCGCTCGGACTTGAACTCGAGGGCTTTGAGAGAGTGCCAACGTTTGTTCAAGTATGAAATCTCGACCCCGCTTTCGTGTATTTGCCTTTCTGGAAGGAATAGGAACAAGGTCTGCGATTCCAATTTCACTATAAAAATAGGACAAGCAATGTGAGAGTGCTTCACATATGAGCCGATCTGCATCTTCAAGCGCACTCTCTTTTGCGCCGAGTAAAACTTTCTGCGCGACAGGTGAGTAAGCAACGGCAGAATACACAGGGAATGAGAAACCATCTGAAGCAATAAAGGTTCGGTAAATGTGGGGATGCCATGAAGCTCGGCACGTGGAACAAATTCCCAATCCAAGTTGACGACATCCAAGACATCGTGAAGGAAAGATCAACTCTGACAGCGCAAGTAATGAGATCACAGAGACGATCTTTACTGGCTAAATGGTTTCGATCTGAACTTCACTTCTCTTGTGTGGATTAACCGGAAGAGGTCTACCGGAGATTTCATTGCCAGCAATTCGAGGAAGAGTGAGAACAAAATTTGCACCTTCACCTGGTGCACCCCAGGCATCGAGTTCACCGTTGTGAAGTCGGGCATCTTCAAGAGCAATCGATAAACCTAAGCCTGTTCCGCCACGTGTGCGGGCTCGCGACGGATCTGCTCGCCAGAATCTATCGAAGACGCGTGTCAATGATGCCTCTTCCATTCCCTCTCCATGATCGCGAACACTTACGGCAACTTCAGTAAGTGTCTCAATGCATTCAATCTCGATAGATTTTCCATCAGAATGATCAAGGGCGTTAGAGATTAAATTGCGCATGATTCGCTCTACGCGCCTAAAGTCTGCGCGGATATGGACTGGCGTTTTTGGAGCGACAACCGTGATTTGTGACTCTGAAGAGTCGAGAACGACACCAAGATCTGCCACGCACCGGCGCACGAGGGCGATAAATTCAAAATCGGTAGGTTCAAGAACGGCTACCTCGGCATCAAATCTGCTTACCTCTAAAAGTTCTTGGAGTAGCTTTTCAAAGCGGTCAATCTGAGCAATGAGTAGCTCTGCACTTCGCGCAATTACTGGATCAAAATGTTCACGCTGCCCGTAAATAACATCAGAGGCCATGCGCAGAGTTGTGAGCGGGGTCCTCAATTCATGAGAGACGTCTGAGACAAATCGTTGTTGAACTTTTGAAAGATTTTCTAATCTGCTGATTTGAGCCTTAATTGATGTTGCCATTTCGTTAAAGGCTCTGCCAAGAGTCGCAATTTCATCATTGCTTTCAACCTGTAATCGCTGAGTGAAGTCACCTTGGGTGAAAAGGCTGGCTACACGAGCAGCGTCGCGAACAGGTTTAACGACTTGTCGAACAACGAGCCAGGTGATCAGAGCGATCAACAGAAGTAGGACAATACCGGTGAGAAGTAGAGAGTTTTGGATGAGATCAAGAGTTGCCCCCTGGTTTGCCAGAGTAAAAACTAGATACATTTCATAGCGGCCTGAATCAGGTATCGATACACGCTGACCTACATAGAGAGCGTCAATCGTGTCACCTGTTCGATAAGTCAGAGGGGCAAATTGATACGATAAATCAAAATCCTTTGAGATTTTGCTTCGCAGATTTTCTGGGATTGTTGTGGCCAATAGACCGTTTGACGCACGACTGTAGTTTGCCTGTTGACCATTCTTGGAAGTATCTCCCTTACCAAATATTTTGAGCAAAATTATCTCTCTTGCACCTTCGGTTGTACCAATTGATGTTGCCGAAGTAATCACATCGGTGACTTGCGCTTGTATCTGAGGCTGAGAAGCTCCCTCAACAAGCAGGAACTGATAGCGAGCGTTATAGAAGACCGAACGCGCATCAGCCAAAGAGGATTCGAGGTTTACCGTTTTAATTCCATCGGACAACTGAGAATAGAGAGCAGAGCCAGTCAGCCAAACAACACCTAAAGAAAGAAGGACTGTTGAAAGAATGACTTTTGCTGCAAGCGATTGTGCAAGAGGCGAGCGTTGTGGCCACATTAGGATGCGCCTACAACTCCAGCTTTATATCCAACTCCTCGAACTGTCATCACGATTGTTGGGTGCTCTGGATCGTGCTCAACTTTAGAGCGAAGGCGCTGGACATGGACATTTACCAAACGAGTATCGGTTGAGTGACGATATCCCCACACTTCGCTCAGCAAAGCATCGCGCGTAAAAACACGACCTGGTTCCTTGGCTAGAGCGACAAGTAAATCAAATTCAAGGCGAGTAAGTGCAATGAGTTTGGCCCCACGTCGCACTTCGTGAGCTGTGACATCAATTGCTAAGTCTCCAATTATCAGAGATCCCTTCACATCAGCATTTGTACGACGCAATCGTGTGCGAATACGTGCGATTAATTCTGAAGGGTGTTTAAAAGGTTTAACCAAGTAATCATCGGCGCCGGCTTCAAGTCCTGCAACAATATCTTGCGTGTCTCCTTTGGCACTTAACATCACTATCGGCACCATAGATTCGGCGCGAATTAACTTACAGACTTCTACTCCATCAAGACCTGGCAACATCACATCGAGGAGAACGAGATCTGGTGGATTGCTTCGAAAAACATCCATGACCTCGTCTCCACGGCTGACTAGATCCACGTCGATGCCGGCACCTGTCAAAACGATGCCAAGCATCTCCGCAAGATCCTGGTCGTCATCGACGACCATGACTAAGGTCATTAGCTACCGTGCTCCCAAGAGTTGAGATACATATCTTGAGCCGGTGTTAACACATCAATGCGACCACCCATAGAGATCAACTTAAGTGAAGCAACTTCCTTATCGATATATTCAGGAACCATGTGAACGCCTGGCTTAAGGTTCTTTGCTTCCTTAACGAGGTATTCAGCTGTAAGTGCCTGATCAGAGAATGACATATCCATTACTGATGCTGGGTGACCTTCTGCTGCTCCAAGATTTACGAGGCGACCTTCTGCAAGGAGAAGCAGGCGTCGACCATCTGCGAGTACATATTCATCTGTCTGGTGGCGCATCTTTGAATTCTTCTTCTTTGCATTCTGCTCAAGCCAAGCTACATCGATTTCGATATCGAAGTGTCCTGAGTTAGCCATGATGACTCCATCCTTCATGACAGCAAAGTGTTCGTCACGAAGTACGTCACGGTTACCAGTAACAGTAATGAAGACATCGCCAACCTTTGCAGCATCAAGCATCGGCATGACTCGGAAGCCTTGCATCATCGCATCAAGTGCCTTAGTTGGATCAATTTCTGTAACGATTACATCTGCGCCCATACCCTTTGCACGCTCTGCAACGCCTTTACCGCAGTAACCAAAACCTGCGACAACAACGATGCGTCCAGCAAGCAAGAAGTTTGTTGAGCGAAAGACAGCATCCAGTGTTGATTGTCCAGTGCCGTAACGGTTGTCGAACATGTGCTTGGTATCGGTGTCGTTGACAGCGATCATTGGGAATGTAAGAGCACCATCTTTAGACATCTGGTTGAGACGGATTACACCAGTTGTGGTCTCTTCGCATCCACCTGTGATGGTTGGAAGAAGTTCACGACGTGTGGTGTGGAGGGTGTTTACAAGATCGCAACCATCGTCGAAGACTTGGTGTGGTTCGATATCTAGAGCTGCGTTGATATGTGAGTAGTAGCCATCACGATCGACAGCGTTGCGAGCAAATACAGAGATTCCATATTCATGTACGAGTGCTGCTGCTGTGTCATCTTGTGTTGAGAGCGGATTTGATGCACAGAGTGCAACTTCAGCTCCGCCTGCCTTAAGAACGCGCATCAAGTTCGCTGTCTCAGTGGTGACGTGCATGCACGCTGAAATTCGTACTCCTGCAAATGGTTGTGACTTCTCAAAACGCTCTCTAATTTGAGCAAGGACTGGCATGTTGCGCTCAGCCCACTCAATACGCTTGCGCCCTTCGGCAGCTAGCGATGCATCCGCAATGTCATGCTTGGGTGTTGTTTGTGTGGTTGTCATAACTCTTCTCCTCTACACGGTAGGTGATTAATTGCTTACCTAAGGCGTAGGGCTCTACTTGCTAGGTTGCTGTAGGCCAAGATTACTGGGTAAAGAGGCTACTTGCCACCTATGAGGGCTAAGACCTGCGTAGAAACTTTCTTCATGAGTGCTTCCGTGTTCGCCTCAACGTTGAGTCTGAGTAGAGGTTCAGTGTTTGAGGCGCGGACGTTAAACCACCAGTCACCGCTCTCGATAGTCAAGCCATCCAAGTGATCTGCGGTGATTCCATCCATAGCCACATAATGTGACTCAATCGAATCCATTACTGACTGTGCATCATTTACGACTGAGTTAATTTCTCCACTCGATGAGTAGCGATTATATGAATGCAAAAGTTGGCTCAGTGTTACTTTAGATTCAGAAAGTGCGGCAAGAGCATGAAGGGCCGCTAGCATTCCTGAATCAGCTCGCCAAAAATCTCTAAAGTAGAAGTGGCCAGAGTGCTCTCCACCGAATACTGCCCCGGAATCGGCCATCATTTTCTTTATGTAGGAATGTCCTACTCGAGACCGAATTGCAATCCCACCATTTTCCTCGATTACTTCCTTCACGCTCCGAGATGAAATCAAATTATAAATAATTGTCGATCCAGGATCACTTGCGAGGGCACGATCTGCGATGAGAGCCGTCAAGGCAGACGGGTTAACCAAATCACCCTTCTCGTCTACCAAAAAGCATCGATCGGCGTCTCCATCAAATGCTAAACCGATATCGGCCTTATGCTTCGTTACTGCTTTTGATAAGTCCTTTAGATTCTTAGGATCAATTGGATTGGCCTCATGATTAGGAAATGTTCCATCTAATTCAAAATACATTTCAATTACTTCAGCGTTGAGACCCTTAAATACTGCAGGAGCTGTATATCCAGCCATTCCATTTCCCGCATCGATTACAACTTTGAGCGGGCGCATCGATCCCAGATCTACGAGATCAAGAAGGTGCTGGACATATTCATCAAGCATTGGCTGCGAACGTTCTACACCCACACTTCTGAGTTCGATGGGAGAGCCTTCTTCAACGTATTTTTCAATAACGAGTAAACCTGACTCTTTGCCAATTGGACGAGCCCCACTAAGACACAATTTAATGCCGTTGTATTCTGCTGGATTATGGCTTGCAGTAAACATCGCTCCCGGCATGTTTAATTTTCCAGCGGCAAAATAGAGCATGTCGGTAGATGCCAGGCCGATGCGAATGACATCCATGCCCTGTGAAGTAACTCCTGCAGAAAAAGCATCAGCAAAAATTGGAGATGACGGGCGCATATCTTCGCCAATCACAACTGTGCCAGGTTCTCGTTCTTGCTGAAGAAAACGAGCGAAAGCTACGCCTGTTGTAAAGCACAAGTCGGCAGTAATCTCTGAATCAACGAGTCCTCGAACATCATAAGCTTTAAATATTGACATCTTTTGGTGCCGTTAATTTGGGACTGCGCGAAGATGTCCACGACGTACACCGATGTGAGATGCACTCTGCTCTTGTTCAGATACTTCTTCACGACTCTGCGGAATTGTTGCAGCAGCTTCACGCACCGCATCCGCAATTGCCATGAGGTCATCCTCTGTTGGTCCAGATCCAGATTGTGAAATCTCTTCTTTAATAACCGACCAACCATTTGGAACGGTTAACTTGCGAGCATGAAACTCACATAAATCGTAGGCATGAGGTTCTGCAAAGGTTGCTAAGGGTCCAAGCACGGCAGTTGAATCTGCATAGATATAGGTAAGGGTCATCGTTGCCATCGCGCGACATGTCGCCCGCGAGCATCCTCTGCCTGTTCGTACTGCCGAAGTCATAGATAGAAGATTAGTGGGAATAGGTAAGGCTATGGATTTAAGACACGGATATTCGCGCTAGGAAGTAGCACTCGGGTCAGTTCACTTCCGGGGATGAGAGGAAGGTAGCCGAATCCACTCTGTGTTGATATGAGAGAACCACCAACGGTCTCATCGCTAACTTTTGTGAAGTTTATGGTTCGAGCATTTTCTGGCACTTTAAAGGTCACAATGCCCTCTCCCGTGATTGTTAACTTCTTCTCTTTCTTACTTGTGTAGAGGATTGAAAGGGAAATTGAAATCTTCTCTCCTGCAAAGACCAACGTCGGAGCAAGTCCACTCACGGCTAAGGAATACTCCTTCATTTCTGCAGTTGATGTACTCCATACAAAGTCTGACTTCGCATCAGCATATGTAGATGAATACACCGAAGCCACAATTGGACGATCAGAGGTAATCTTGAGTGCAAAGGTGCTTGGAACAAGCTCAGGATTAAGCGGAATCTCAGTAACTATGCCGGCCTTAATTGCACGGTCATCAAAGCCAAAGGGAACGAATGAACCTTTGGTTGAGATGAGTTCAACAGAGATTCGTGCATCTACATCACCAGGTGCAATGACACGCAAGGTATGACCTAGCGCCTTCCCAGAACGTTTCATATGAGGAATTGCAGGAATCACAACTACCTTGCTTGGATCTGGTGATGCATTAACCATGTCTCCACCAAGAGATTTGAGCCCACGACCACGCTCATCTACTAAGAAGGCGTTTACTCGACCCGATCTGGGCACGATGTGAAAAGCAATTCGCTTAGCTCCCGGATCGAGTGAATCAAGAGACTGCACAACGGAGGAGTTAGCTTTTAGCGTGACTACCTTTGGAGGTCGGATTCCAGATTCGCTCCAAATTTCTACATCGATAATTGCTTCACTTAATCCACTATTGATAAGGATAAGTTTTCCCTTACTTGTTATATCTGCAGCTCCGCCAACAAACCACTGAGAAATAGATGGTGCCGAGCAAATCGTTGCACCGGCCCACACGCCCTTTTTGATTTGCCAAACAGGCGATGTCATATTCTTCGTATCCAAAATGGTGGGACTAGAACCCTGCATCAAGCGCAAGGTGCGGGTGGGTTTGAAAATAGCTGTCTTCTTACCCAAAACTCGCGACCCAGTCTGTGTTGATGGAACTGAAATTGCACTGCTCTCACCTGCTGGAGTTGCAGGACAAACCACGGGTGGGTAATTCTCCGAGAAATCACTCTGAGTTACAGATACTGAAGCTAGATTGCTGAAGGTTAGTGTTGCAATCACAGCTGCGATGATGAATAGGGGGCGTTTAAATCTCATGCCAGCTCCCTCTCGGAAATCTCACGCTTACGACGACCGCTTGGAGCTGCAAAGAGGAGGAATGTAAGGAGAACAATGAGATGCAGTGAGATCCATCCGCGCCTGACTGATCCGTCATAGATCAAAAGCACTGGGCCAACTTCTTCTACCGAAAACTGCGGCAGCGATAACTCACTCTTGATGCGTGTGAGACGTTCTCCATTCTGCACAAGGTGCCATGAGCGGCTGTAACTTTCAGTGAGAGTAACCACGCCTGGTGTCGTAACCATGTATTCATCTGGCACAGACGTTGGAGCCAGTAGAGAAGATTTTCCGCTCGCATCGGTGAGAATCAGATTTCCTGTTGCGCCAGAAACTTTCCAGACAATCCCTGAGGCTGTCGAAGATGCACGAGTAAAGCCGCCAAGTCCATCAATTGTCTGGACCAATGCACCTTGGTATGGAGCTTTGAGGAATATGTATGTAATTCCATAACCTGCGAAGGTCTTGCTGCTGTTAACGCCACTTCCATCTGCGAGAGCTGTAACAGATGACACGATCTCTGACACTTCGGCCGGTGCTACGTCTGCATCTCCCAAAGAAACATCACTGCCGCGAGCGATGTAATAGCTCAATGATGGAGTTGTTCCGACGATTCGTTCTCGCAAAACAAGAGTCTTCGACTGAGTTTCAATTGCAAGATATGGAGGAAGCACTTCACCTTGCGCTGATTGCAGTGGGGATTCTGGCGCTTGCGTTGCAATCCACCCGGAGGCAGTGACAGCGTAAATTGTTGAAACAATTACAAGAGCCGACACCGCGAAGTGGCGATAATTTACATGTGTTGCGATTAAGCGCTCACGCACTTTGTCGAGAATAGTGACACCACAGTACAAAGCGGCAATTGTTGCAAGAGCAATGAATACTCCTGCATAGATAAAGTTTGGAGAAGTTGTCCCTTTACCACTTACGGTAAATGTTGATGAGATGGTTGCAAGACAAATAAATGAACCACCAACGAGTGCGACTTTTCGCGCACGCTCAATTGAGAAAAGTCCGATTGCAAGAATAAGAACAACAGGGCTGATCAGCCACCAAGGAAGTGAACCTGCTCCGCCTGGATTTGCTGTGAAAGCTAGATTTGCTCCGCCGCCAGATGAAAGCAGGCCGATATCAATGAGGAATTTCCTAGGAGAGCTGATGATCTCCAAACTCCATGGAATTGTCAGTGCAAGTGGTGCGAGAACAAGGAGCACTCGGCGTACTAACAGCGAGTAGAGACGGGGCTTATTTGGAGCTCTTCGGAAATCAATGACATCAGAAATGACGGCGGCCAGAGTGAGAAGAAGTAGTGCGATAAGAAAAGGAGGAGCAAATGCAAACATCAGTGCAAGCAAGAGTGAAAGCGCCGACATCTTGCGAACCGAAAATTCACCAATTTTTCGCCACTGCATAGCAACATCAACGAGGAATGGGGCGAGAATCAGGATAATCAGAATTCCAAATCGTCCTGAGTTCACAGCTGAAATGCTTACTGGCGAGATTGCATAGAGAAGAGCCGCTGAAGCAGTGATAAATCGGTTCTCGCTCACCTTCTTGACTAAATGGTGGCCTGATAAAAAGAGTAAAACCGGTGCTGCAATAAAGAAGAGCGAAATGAAAAGTGAAACATTGCCTAGAGTCAAAATTGAAGCTAGGGCGATGATGGGCATCCATAATGGAGCTGCGCTCTTACTTCCTAAGCCAACTTCATGCCAAGGTGTGAAGTAAAAATCCCACAAATCTTTCGCTCCTGATGGCGAAGGAGCCAGCGTTCCTCCCGAGACTGCACCAATTCGATTTCTAGACCAAATGAGTGTGAGCAGTATGAGAAAAATACATATGATGACAAAGGGCTTGCGAAATATTGAACTCCATTTGCGAGATACAACAGGAGTGAGTAAATCCTCTTCTTCTAATTCCTTCTCGGTAGGAAGATCTAAGAGCGATTCATCTAGAATTGAATCTTCTGTTGGTTTAAGAATGAAATCTCTGAGGGAGCTCACACCTCGATCAATTGCTAGGCGAAGTTGACGACCCCGTGATGGAATAAACTGTGAAACGACTCGCGCAGATACTAATCGTGTTGATTTGCGTAATTTTCTTGCCTTAAGCAATTCACCAGGCTTCACCAGAAGATTTCCAATTGCAAGAATCTCATCTGCTGCATAACCAGGAAGTTTTGCAAAGAGATAACCCACTGCTCGTATAAGTGCAGAACCGAGAAGTTGCAAGGATAAAAGTGGAAGTAACCACCACGTCGCATTTGCTAAGAGAACGTAGGCAGCATTCTGTCGATCCAATAGAAGTGGCCGGTGGAGGAATGCTCCTTTCACATCAACTTCACGACGCTCTGTTGCGGAAGCTTGTGCGTGATAAGCAAGTGCATCGGTTACAACAATTGCTCCGTGGCCTGCAGCATGGAGTCGCCAGCCAAAATCAACGTCATCGCGGAAGAGTTCTAGGTTCTGATCAAAACCGCCGAGCTCTTCAAAAACACTTCTGCGAATCAAGGCACCTGCTGTGCTCACCGCTAATACATCTGCAATTCCATCATGTTGGCCTTGGTCATATTCTGACTCTTCAAGACCTGTCCAACGCGCACCATTGGTTGCGATACTGATTCCGATTTCAAGAAGATGTGTGCGATCGTGCCAACCAAGTAATTTTGGTCCAGCCATAACTACACGTGGACGATCATCTACTGCTGCAAGTAGGGCTTCAAGAGCTCCTGGTGCTGGCGCACAATCATCATGGAGGATCCAGAGCCACTCATCTTCAACTGTGGGTGGAAGTTTTTCAACGGCATATGCAATTGCAGCACCAAAACCTGTCTCGCGCGACATTGTAAGAATGGGAATGCGAGCGCCTTTAAGTAATTTTGCTGATGAATCAACAGAACCCGTATCAACAGCAACGATGTGATCAAAAGCGCGAGTCTGTGACGCTAGCGATGCAACGACCTCAGGCAACCACGTTGCGCCGTCATGGACAACGAGAATCGCGCTGACGCGATGGGAAGACATTGCTTACGCTGGTCGACGCTTCAAACGGCGACGCTCGCGTTCGGAGAGTCCGCCCCAAATACCAAAACGCTCATCGTGTGCGAGCGCGTACTCAAGACATTCTTGGCGAACATCACATGAGAGACAGACGCGCTTTGCTTCGCGAGTAGAGCCACCTTTTTCTGGAAAGAAAGCTTCTGGATCAGTTTGAGCACAGAGTGCGCGCTCTTGCCACGAGAGTTCAATGTTCTCGCCATTTGCTAGTTGGATAGTTGGTCCAGCAGTGGGGGCTGATGGCTTGCCAGTCGATGTTCCTTCTGGGCGGATTGGCATTTGCTAATCTCCTCAAGTCATTAGGGCCCGGGCCGAGAGTGGCTTTCGGGTCGCAATAGATGAATTACACGCGTGTAATCCCTTCCTGTCAACTCCCCAAGTACGCCTTCAGGGTTAAAAAATGGTCAATATATTGCCAATTTGAGCGTCATTTCCCTAAAAAATCGACAAATAAAGGTGCTAAAAAATTATTGGAAGGTTCTCGCTCTGGGAGATATATCTGTCGGTGTAGCTCGCACCCTCTTCAACAACGGCAGCCGGTGCTAGAAATGTTCGCGTCAGGTGAGCACCTGGTTTAACAATGGCGTGGGTGGAGACGATGCAATTATCGAGGATAGCTCCAGCTCCAATCTGCGCGCCAGCGCCAATTGATGTCCCGCCAGCAAGTACTGCGGTGGCATCGACCTCGGCAGAAGATGACACCAGAAAGTCGGCTGCGACTAAATCTCGAGATCCTTTAAAGAGCGCTCCTGGGTTTCCGATATCGAGCCAGTACGCCGCTTCTTTATATCCAAAAATACGACGCTTATCGCTAATCAGCGCAGGAAAGGTTTCACGCTCGACAGAGACGACGGTATCGCGCGGGATTGAGTCAATGACTTCGCGGTTAAAGACATAACATCCCGCATTAATCCAATTGGTTATTGGATTTTCCATTTTTTCCAAGAACGCTTCAACCTGTCCATCTGCTGTGGTCGGAACGCAACCAAATGCACGAGCATCTTCAACCTGAATTAAGTGAAGAGTGACATCTGCATGGGACTTCTTGTGAAATTCAATTTGGTCAGCAAGATTATGTTGGCTAAGAACATCTCCATTGAAAATTACGACTGCTTCATTAGATGCGCCTTTATCTAGATGCGAAGCAGCGTTGGCAATCGCTCCCCCAGTTCCAAGAGGCTCTTTCTCGATTGCATAGCGAAGATCGATCCCCCACTTGCGTCCATCTCCAAAGTAGGGGATGAAAACTTCTGAGAGATATGATGTTGCAAGAACCAGCGTAGTAATTCCTGCACGTTGTGCTGCAAGAATTTGGTGTTCAGTTACAGGCTTACATGCAACAGGGAGCATGGGCTTCGGAATTTCTGAAGTAATGGGCGCTAAGCGAGTTCCCCGGCCTCCAACAAGCAAAATTCCAACAGTCATATTTTATGCGCCAACCGCAGCCAAAATGCGTGCAGCTGCATCGCTAATTGCGTTATCTGTTGCAGTCATTGCAACCCGAATATGTTGGCTACCATCAGGGCCGTAAAAAGAACCTGGAGTAGCAAGAATTCCAATCTCTGCCAACCAATCAACTGATTTCCACGAATCTTCATCTCGTGTGCACCAGATGTAAAGTCCGGCAACACTTTCATCAATTCGAAATCCTGCCGCTTCTAGCGCTGGCTTAAGTGTGGCACGACGAAGGTTATAACGCGCGCGCGCAGTTGCAACATGTTCGTCATCGCCAAGGGCTGCAGTCATAGCCTTTTGAACAGGGAGAGCCACCATCATGCCGGCATGTTTTCTAATCTCTCGAATCGCTGCGATGAGTGCTGGATCGCCCACCATAAATGCGGCCCGATAGCCCGCTAATGAGGAACGCTTTGATAAGGAATGAACGGCAAGTAGATTTGAATTATCGCCGTCGCTGTATGCAAAAATCGATGTAGGAGTTACCCCATCACCAAATTCCAAGTAACACTCATCTGAAATAACTACCGCTTGATTCTTTCGCGACCATTGAATAATTGCGCGAAGTTCGTCTTCTGAATGCACTCGCCCTGTGGGATTTGCAGGTGAATTGACCCATGCTAAATCGGCGTGCGGCCACTGCGAGGCATCAATATCTACTGCAATCTCATTTGATTGCGCCAGCATCGCACCTACGAGATATGTCGGATAAGCAATCTTTGGATAAAGAACAGTTTGTGATTGGAGAAAGGTTGGAAGCCATGCAACTAACTCTTTTGATCCAATGACCGGCAGAACATCAAATTCTCCGGTAATCCCAAGATGGCTTATCGCCCAATTACGAATTGCTTGCTGTAACTCAGGTGTACCTGCAGTGGTCGGATAGCTTGGAGAGTTTGAACTCTCTGCCAAAACCTTTTGAATGAATTCAGGAGTTGGATCTACAGGTGTTCCTTGCGAGAGATCAATCATCCCTCCTGGGTGCTTTCGCGCCTTTACTCCGTACGGAGCAAGTGCATCCCAGGGAAAATCAGGAAGTTTTTTTCTCAACGGCGACCACATCTGCATGGTCATGGTCTGTGAGACCAACCTTTGCAGCTCCACCTGGAGAGCCAAGTTCTATGAAAAACTCGGTATTAACTTTTGGATACTCTTTCCATTCGCCCGGAACATCATCTTCGTAGTAAATAGCCTCTACTGGGCAAACAGGCTCGCAGGCACCACAATCCACGCACTCATCAGGTTGGATGTAGAGCATGCGGTTACCTTCATAAATGCAATCCACTGGGCACTCTTCGATGCAGGACTTATCTTTCACATCGATACATGGCTGGGCAATCACATATGTCACGAGAAACCTCCGAAGGGTAAAAAATGGTTAAAGCCTTGCGAGTGGCCAATTCTAACCATGCACCAACTGAACTGCACGGTTAATCTGAGCCTATGAGAGCAGGATCTGTCGACCTTGACCCAGCGCTGATTGGGCAGCGATTGACCCTGCGCCTGCATGACCCTGAAGGCGGGTACCGCGATCTTGTCGGAGTGCTTGAATCGGCGACGACAATTAGAAAACGTTCTGGCGAGATTGTTACATTTGATCCGAGCCAGATCGCAATAGTTCATCCGATTAAGGAAGTTGCTCAAAGGGCCGGTAGTGGTGCGCCACTCTCACTTCGTATCGCCGAACTTGAAACACTCTCTACTCGGACGTGGCCTCCTCGTGAGATTAGAGAAATGGGTAAGTGGCAGATTCGAATTTCAGATGGTGTGACGTACAGAGCTAACTCGGTTTTCGTTTCAGGTACTCCTCCATTTGGAGAACCCGGTGTCGAAGTAGATGAAGCAATTGAGCAGGTTGAAAAGATTTATGCGGATGCGCAATTACCCGCTGTCTTTCACCTCGTAAATCCGATGTATCAAGAGTTTACCGACTACCTACTTGCTAGAGGATGGCAGGAGAAAGTCGGAGCAGCATTTATGGTCTCTGACATTACTAAAGCGCCAGATATCGCTGAAACTCTCATCGAGAAAAATCTGAGTCTGCTCAACGAAGATTCACCAACTCCAGAATTTCTAGCACTTCACAATGATGAGATTCTTGAAACGATTATGAATTCTTATCCGGCACGATATCTCTCGATCTGCATTGATGGCATCACTATCGCAACGGCGCGAATGGCAATCTCAGATTCTTGGGCAATAATCACAAGACTTATCGTTGCCGAATCTCATCGTCGCCAAGGGCTCGCTGAATTGCTGATGCAGGCCGCCATCACCGTTTCCCACTCTGAAGGTGCGAATAAAATCTGTCTCCAAGTTGACCGCTCAAATATTGGTGCAGAGGCACTCTATGAAAAATTGGGCTTTCGAGTCCATCACACCTACAGCTTTATAGAACGTGTGAACAGAGCCGAGTGTGCATGCTAAAACTATATGAAACTCGGTCACGAGAAGTTCTTCCAATCGAAGGCACTGATGGATCTCTCAAAGTTTACTGCTGTGGACCAACTGTCTATCGTGATGCCCACGTGGGCAATTTGCGCACCTTCTTACTTTCAGATCTGATCAGCCGAGCAGCAGCACTATCGGGATTACAAGTCACACTCATACAAAACATCACTGATGTGGGCCATATGGCAAATGATCTTGAAGATAAAATCCTCGCACAATCAAAGAGTGAGGCTCTTGATCCATTTACGATCGCACGAAAGTACGAAGATCGATTCCATCTAGATCTGCAAAGACTCAATATCCAGCCAGCTAATTCATATCCTCGTGCAAGTGAGAATATTGCACTGATGATTTCTGCAATAGAAAAGCTCATCGCAGCAGGTTTTGCCTACGTTGCCACCGATGGCAATGTCTACTTTGATGCTCAGTCATTTCCTAGTTATGGAGCAATTAGTGGGAACCGCCTTGATTCTTTAAAGCCAGGACATCGCTATGAATATTCAGAAGATGGTGCAAAGCGTTTCCATGCAGATTGGGCGCTCTGGAAGTTAGCTCGCGATCGTACAGAAATGATTTGGCCGACTCCTTGGGGCGATGGATATCCAGGATGGCACATTGAGTGCAGCGCGATGTCTATTGAGTTTTTGGGTCAAAAGATTGATCTTCATGTTGGTGGAATAGATTTACGCTTTCCGCATCACGAAAATGAACGGGCACAATCAAATGCGCTCACTGGCACCGAAACTGTTACACACTGGATTCATGGAGAGCACCTGCTTTTTGAGGGGCGGAAGATGTCAAAGAGCGCTGGAAATGTTCTCTTATTGCAAGACATCATCGATCGTGGACTCGACCCACTGGCTGCCCGACTAGCATTCCTTGAAAACCGCTATCGATCACAGATGGATTTAACGTGGGCTTCTCTCGAAGCTGCTCATGTAACGCTTCGCAGATGGCGCATGCTTGTGCAATCTGGCCAGACTCAATCCGGGCTGATTCCTAATCAGGACTTTCTTGCAGCTATTTTTGCGGATCTAGACACCCCGCGCGCAATACAGAAGCTACGTGCTGTCGAAAAGAATGCAGCCCATACACCCGAAGAAAAAGCCGGAATATTCCGCTTTGCAGATCAAATTCTCGGGCTAGATCTTGAAAGAGTCCCAGAAAAACGAGAGCTGACAGATTTGCAGAGCAAGCTTTTGAGTCAAAGAGAGATTGCACGAGCAGATAAGGATTTTGCCGAAAGTGATCGTTTGAGAACTCTCCTTGAAGAAAGTGGTTTGGAAATTCAAGATGGCCCTCAAGGCCAAAGCTGGAGTTAATCCTTAACGGGTAAAAAGACTGAGATTAAGACGATTGTAAAAGCGCTTACTAGAAATGTGGTTCCAGCGGTATCTCCTTGAACCAACAGCTCTCCCCCGTCTCCATAAGTTGTTGCATCAATAACAACAACGATCCAGCCAAGAAGGGCTACAACTTTAAAATGACGCTTTCCGTAATGTCTACCGATCGACCAGAACGTTGCAGCAGTTCCTGCGAGAGCAAGAATTAGCCCAGCCGGTGGATATGAAAGATGGAGAAAGACACCGGCGGCTGCAGTGAGGCCACCAATGAGAAAACTCAGTAGGTATTTCACCTAGAAATCTATTCCGGAGAGAAGATCTGTTTCTCGTCCATCTTTATCAAATGGTTCATGAGCTTGACCGTGAACCAGGGTGTAATACTCATTTCCCCACACTTGCAATCCGATGTTATTCGATAACGCGAAGAACGGGCCATCTAAAGCAATTTGAGTCTTATGTGCCGCCATCGCATCCATTTTGGCTTGAACATACTCGTTGCCATCAATCAGAGTTGTGACAGATTCATCATCTTTTGCAAATGGAAGATCATCAGCAGATTCAGCACCAAAGAAATCAGACCCCAGCGCCTTCATCTTTTCAATCCCGTCGGCAATAACAGATTTAGGCATTGTGTTCCAGTAAATTTTTGGAATCTTCCACGTAGATTTTTTCGAAGCTTCCATAGCGACACGATGGGCTTGAATATGATCAGGGTGGCCGTATCCACCAATTTCATCGTAGGTGATGAGTACATGCGGCTTTATTTCGTCGATGATTTCTACCAGGTGCTGGCTTGCTTTCTGTAAATCTGCCTGCCAGAAAACATCGGGGCGATTATTAGGTGGTGTATCCATCATTCCACTATCGCGATAAGAAATATCTGGTGCGCCTAAGAAGCGAAAATCAGTCACTCCAAGAGCTTTCATCGCATCGGCTAATTCAATTTCGCGATGTGCGCCAAGTTCATCTTTATCTGATGCGGCGATATGTGCAAGCTCGGGGACTAGCACTTCCCCTTCTTCGCCACGCGTACAAGTGATAAGGGTGACGTGTGCACCAAGGGCTGCATACATGGCCATTGTGGCGCCATTATTAATTGTCTCGTCGTCAGGATGAGCATGAACTAATAGGATGCGAGCTCCTTGAAAGCTTTTTTCCATTAATAAACCGGCAGGTTGGTATCGATCTGCTTAGCCCAAGCAATGACGCCGCCTGACACATGTGTCGCATCTTTAAAGCCGGCACCTTTAACGATCGCTAAGCACTCAGCTGAACGCACACCGCTCTTGCAATGAATAATGATTGGCTTATCTTGTGGGAGTCCGGCAAGGGCTGTTCCATCGATAAATCCTTGCTTTGGAATCAGATGTGATCCCGGGATTCGAACAATTTCGAATTCACTTGGTTCACGCACATCGATAAGGTAGAAATCTGCACCTTGATCGATTTTCTCTTTCAGTGTCGCTACAGAGATTGTTGAATCCGTAACTGCATCTTGTGCCTCCGATGAGAGAACTCCACAGAACGCTTCATAATCTGGAAGAAGAGCTTTCTGAGTTGCTTTTTCAGAACACAGTGGGCAATTTGGATCTTTACGGATTTTAACTTTTCTGAATTCCATTTCGAGCGCGTCATAGATCATGAGCTCGCCAGTGAGTGGCTCACCCACACCGGTAATTACCTTGATGGCCTCGGTAGTTTGGATTGAGCCAATCGTTGCACAGAGAACTCCGAGCACTCCGCCTTCAGCACATGATGGGACCATTCCTGGTGGCGGTGGTTCTGGATATAGGCATCGGTAGCACGGACCATATTCGGCCCAGAAAACACTTGCCTGACCATCAAAGCGATAAATCGAACCCCATACATAAGGTTTCTTAAGAAGTACGCACGCGTCATTAACAAGATAGCGCGTTGCAAAATTATCTGTACCGTCAACGATGATGTCGTATTGAGCAAAGATATCCATCACGTTATCTACATCAAGACGGAGCTCATGTGTAATCACATTGACGTAAGGGTTGATCTCTAAAATTTTCTCTTTTGCCGACTGCGCCTTACTCTTACCGATATCAGATTGACCATGAATGATTTGGCGCTGCAAATTTGATTCATCAACGGTATCAAATTCAACAATTCCGATAGTTCCGACTCCTGCTGCTGCTAGATACATCAGAGCAGGTGAACCTAAACCACCGGCACCAACACAGAGAACCTTTGCATTCATTAAACGTTGCTGACCTGCCATTGCTACATCGGGGATGATCAAGTGGCGGCTGTATCTGCGCACCTCATCAACGGTCAGAGCTGGGCCAGGTGAAACGAGTGGAGGTCTCTTCATAATTAGCAATTCTGCCTCAGACTATGAAAGCGTGCCACTTTGCCTCTACGATTAGGACAATGAGCACTCCAGAGAAGCAAACGATTGGCGATAAGGCGCGTCTACCGCGTGATGAACGTCGGGCCATCTTGCTTTCTGCTGCTCTTGAGGTCTTTACCGCGGCTGGATATCACTCGGCTGCAATGGATGAGATCGCAGATCGAGCAGGTGTTAGCAAACCTGTTCTCTACCAGCATTTTCCTTCTAAGTTAGATCTTTATCTTGCAGTGCTGGATCTTCATATTGATTCACTCGTCTTTGAAATTCAAAAGGCGATTTCATCAACTCCAGATAATGCGCAGAGAGTGCGTGCAACAGTTGTTGCATACTTTACTTTTATTGAAAATGAAGGAGAAGCATTTCGCCTTCTCTTTGAAAGCGATATGAGTGTTGAACCACAGGTGCGTGAACGTCTCAATCGCATGACCTACGACTGCGCTGCAGCAGTTAGTGGAGTGATCTCAAATGACACCGGATTACCTAAAGAGGTTGCGATGATGCTCGGTGTTGGATTGATTGGATATGCACAAGTAACTGCTCGCCATTGGCTTGATCGCGATAGCAAATTAACCCGTCAACAAGCTGTCGATCTTGTAGAAAACTTGATGTGGCGAGGAATTTCAGGCTTCCCACGTACCGAATAGCACCGAATAGCAGTAGACCGCCTTTGCATCTAGGATGGGCACATGAGTACAAAGAAATCAGAGGGCGCTCAGGCAGCTCTCATCCGAATTGCTGTTGCAGATATATCAAGTGAACTAGCCTTTGAGTGCGAGTTAAGCCCAGCTGATATCAAGAAGGCTGTCGCTCAAGCTCTGGCAGATAACACTCCCCTGATCCTTACCGATATACGTGGCCACGAAGTTATCGTGCCTGCTGCGCGCATTGGTTATGTCGAGATTGGCCAACCGACCGAACGTCGCGTCGGTTTTGGCGCGTTGTAAGTGACTCTGACATTCGCAGACCTCCCACTTCGTAATGAGACGATCGCTGCTCTCAACGAACATGGCTATACAGCACCATTTCCCATTCAGGAGCAAGTTCTCTCCATCGCACTTGCAGATGGAGATGTCATCGGACAAGCCAAGACTGGAACCGGAAAGACTCTTGCATTTGGAATTCCACTCGTCGATCGTGTGATTGCACCTGCCGATGAAGAGTGGAAAAATTTTGAATATCAAGATTCACCACAAGTACTTGTAGTTGTTCCTACTCGGGAACTTTGCGTACAGGTAACAAAGGATCTTGAAGAGATTACCCAGAGTCGAAAGATTAGAGTTTTAGCCGTCTACGGTGGACGCGCCTTTGAGCCACAGATCGAAGCGCTTCAAAATGGCGTTGAAATTATTGTGGGTACACCAGGTCGCTTGCTTGATCTCTATCGCCAAGGCCAGGTTAAGTTAGCTAGCGTCACTCGAGTTGTTCTTGATGAAGCAGATGAGATGCTCGATCTCGGATTTCTTCCCGATGTAGAGAAAATCTTTGCAAGCACTCCTAATCGCACGCAGACGATGCTTTTTTCAGCAACAATGCCTGGAGACATCATCGCTCTGGCTCGTAAATTTATGAATCAGCCTGTACATATTCGTACACAAGATTCACAAGATGAAGGCAACGTTGTTTCACGCATTGAACAACACGTTGTACGCGCACACGCCATGGATAAGATCGAAATGCTTGCCCGTATTTTGCAAGCAGAAGGTCGTGGACCAACAATTGTTTTCTGCCGCACTAAGAGAGCATGTCAAAAGACTTCTGATGATTTAATTGAACGTGGCTTTCGTGCTGCAACTCTGCACGGTGATATGGGCCAGGCTGCACGCGAAAAAGCACTCAATGAATTTAAGGGTGGCAAATCTGATGTACTCATCGCTACCGATGTAGCCGCGCGTGGAATTGATATCGATGGCATTACCCATGTTATTAACTATCAATGTCCAGAAGATGAGAAGACATACGTGCACCGTATCGGTCGTACGGCTCGAGCTGGCGCCGATGGCATTGCGCTCACCTTTGTTGATTGGGATGATCTTGCGCGCTGGAAGATGATTGATATGGCACTTAAACTCGGATTACCTGAACCTGTAGAGACATACTCTTCTTCTGAACATCTCTTCGAAATAATGAAAATTCCTGCTGGATCAACAGGTCGCATGGATAAGCCTCGTAAAGCTGCACCAGCACGCGAGAAGAGCGAAAAGAGTGAGCCAGCTGCTCCAGCCCGCCAAAAGCGCGAGCGAGTACGCACGAAGAAGTTTTCTTCTTAATCTAATCCGAGTTCTTCTAGCACGCTGTAGGCGCACTCTCTTAGTTGGCCAGCAACAATCGAGTTTTTGGCATGGGTAAGAACGCTTGTAGTTGTGTGTGCAGCCGCTTCAATCTCTTTAGCAGTGCTGCAAGATCCATCCAATTGTTCCCATTGTGAAAATTCTTTAATGGGCTTTGAGTGCTCCCCGATGGCTAGAAGTTTGATTGGAGTATCTGCAGATAGTTTAGAAGTCTGGGTTACCCCTCGAAGATGATGCAGGGTGTTCGAATATGGAACGAGAACCAAATCAGCAACATCAAGGGCAGCTTTCAAGCTTGCATTGATATCACTAGGTGTATCGATGATTACAAGGTCGTAGCTCTTTGGTAATTTCTCAATCAGTGCTCTCATGTCCTTGCCAGTAAAGCCATTTCCTACTCGTGAATCAGCAGCGATAAAGTCAAAGCGTTCCACGTGAGAATCTAAATCTTCACTTCGGATTGAAGTGTCAGAGAGAAAATCGGCCAGAGTAAGTCGTGTTCCTTCGCGGCCCACGCGGAATGTCAGCGATGCCTTTGGATCGCAATCAATCAATAGAGTCTTCTTGCCATATTCAACCGATGCCACCGCAAGTGCATGCGCCACCGTAGTCTTCGCGCTTCCTCCTGCAGTATTTGCAACTACAACTATTTTGGAGTTCATGCGCTCACCGATTGATTCTGCCAACGGAGCATGCCTTCATGAAATATTGGAGGTGCAATGTATGCAGAAGGAATGAGTGAAAGAGATTTACGCGTAGCAAGAAGTGAGAGGTTCGTCGCCAATTCTTGTGCAGGCAGAGTGGGCCAACCATAGAGATCGCGAGCCCATCGCGGCAGACTTGCAGCAGCGAGTGAACTGAACGCCGCCCAAGCAGGAGCTGCCGGAGTAGCAAAGCGAATGACAGTAGGAAGTGGTGGCAGGGTAAGAAAAATTGCTGCCCGCTTGGCATCATCTGTTGCTGCAAGCTCTGGTGCAATTGTTTTGAAATACTCTTTGAGTTGAACGAGAGTTGTCGGTACATCGCTGCGAGGGACTCCAACAAGCTCTGCAAACTCAACCATTTCAGAGATATATGTATCTTTTTCTTCAGTGCTCATGGTCATTCCAGAACGAAAAGCGATATCAAGAAAAGAGTCGACCATCGCCATATGAACCCAGAGCAACTCGTGAGGATTATCTAAACCTAGCTTTGTATGCACTCGGCGAACGCGAGATGTGAGTTCGAGTGCTTGCTCTGTGGTGCCGAAGGTGAGAGTGGTGACGTAATCACCCGTTCTTTGCAACCTTCCCCAAGCATCTTCACGAAAATTTGAATGTGTGGCAACGCCTGCCATGGCAACAGGATGAAGTGCTTGCTGAAAGAGAGCTCTGACTCCCCCTATGAGCATGGAAGGGTCGCTATGAACTTTCCAGACAGCGCTCTCAGGACTGTAAATACCGCGTGGATCGTAAGTCATGGATCTATGCAGAGAGAACTTTGATTGCATCTGCGAGCATTTGAACGGCGATGGCGGCTAGCAAGAGTCCTGCAATACGCGCTACTAAAGTTACGCCAGCATCTTTAATGACACTCAAAATTTTAGTCGAAGCCATCAGGGCAAGTGCAATAATCAGATGAACCGCAACGATTGCAGCAATCAAGCCAAGAGCAAGTGGTGTTGAATCAACCTGCTTAACAAAGATCATTGTGGCAACGATTGCGCCAGGTCCAGCCAGTAGTGGAGTTCCTAGCGGAACGAGCGCGACATTCTTATTAGTCGAAGCATCTATTTCATCAATTCGTCCGGTCAGCAGTTGCAGTGAGACGTATAGAAGAAGAAGTCCTCCCGCAGCCTGCAAAGCCTCCATCGAAACATTCATGTATTCGAGGACAAACTGACCAAAGAGAGCAAATGATGTGATCACAATGAGTGAGATTGCAGCAGCCTGCCATGCCAAACGAATGCGTTCTTTCGGAGTTTTATCTGAGACAAGTGCTAAAAATATTGGAGTCGCACCCGGTGGATCCATGATCACCAATAATGTGACAAAAGATTGCACTGCAAATGTCAGCGCACTTACTTCAGTCAGATTCATTCCGTAACGACCCTTCGAGCATCTGCCATTGATTCAAGGCGTGCCCATTCTGCAGGATCTGTGTGGTTTTCGCCTATTGAGTTGAGCTTTCCCGTGCCGTGATAATCACTTGCACCTGTAATAACGAGTCCTAAATCACGGGCAAGTTCACGCAATTGTTTACGCTCCTCTAGAGAGTGATCACGATGATCTACTTCCACACCGTTAAGTCCGGCGGCAATCAGTGATGGGAAGCTCATGGCAGAAAGTGTTTGCCCGCGACGAGTTGCAAATGGATGGGCAATTACCGCCACTCCCCCTGCTTTCCTAATAACTTTAATTGCATCTTCAGGAGTTGGTGCAATATGTGTGACGTAGTACTTCGATCCATTATGCAGAAGAGTTGCGAATGCTTCATCACGGCTTGCGATGTGACCTTTAGCTACAAGGGCATCTGCCAAGTGGGGGCGCCCCAACGTGGCACCATCGGGCATCGCAGCAAGTACTTCTGCAAGTGAAATTTCGATTCCATCTGCAGTTAACAATTCAGTCATGCGACGCATACGAGGAAGGCGTGAATCGCGAGATTCCTCAAGCATTGTCTGCATAGTGGCATTTTCGCCATCGAAGAGCAGCCCAAGCATGTGCACTGCGACATCATCTTCAGTCAGACAAGAAATTTCGGCACCAAGAACAAGAGCGAGATTTGCTCGTCGGGCAGCAATCGCATCTTGCCAACCTGATGTCGTGTCGTGATCGGTAATTCCAAGAACTGTAATTCCGGCGGAAAGCGCTTTATTAACAAGTGCGTGAGGAGTATCGGTGCCATCACTATTGTTAGTATGAGTGTGTAAATCAATCATTGGTTGATCATCACCTCACTCGGCCGAGTTCTTAGGACTACAAGTATGCACCCTGTAAGGATGACAATTATTCCTGGAATAAGAGCGATTGGTGGTCTCTGATCGAGCCACCAAATTGCAAGCAGTGTAGCAACCGGCACTTCAAAGAATACGATCAGCGAAACTACTGCAGGTGACACACGCTTGAGTGTTGCGTTAAACATTGAGTGGCCCAGAATCTGTGCTCCTGCGATGAGGGCCAAAAGAATGAGCCACTCATTCTTTTCAAAATGAATTACTTCTACTCCCATAACGAGCGCTATGGGAAGAGTTGTTATTGCGCACACGAAGTAGCAGATTGACGTGTAGCTGTGAGTTCCGATCTCTCTCTGCGCTTTAGAGCCAAGCATCGTGTAAATGGCAGCAAGTGCTGCAGAGATTATTGCCGCAACATCACCCTTGAAAGAAAGCCACGAAATTGAGAGGTCAACACCTGAAATCATCAATACACCAAGAAATGACACTCCCATTCCGAGCCATGCTCGTGAAGGAATATATCCGCCCAGCGCTCTCACAAAGAGTGCTGCAAAAATTGGTTGTAGCGCTACGAGTGCTGTACCGGCAGCAACTGTTGTCCAGCGCATTGCAATAAAGAAACCAATAAAATGGAGCGCGAGAATAACTCCTGCCAGTGCCGAAAGCGCTACAGCTTTTCGGTGATGACGATCTTTAGCGATTAGATTTCGCAAGGCGAATGGGAGTGTGAAGATAGCTCCACCAAGATTTCTCCAAAAAATCATTGTCACAACTGGCATTGCGCTCATCGCGATCAGAGGTCCAGATGTGCCGATACCCATTATTCCCAGACCTAATCGAATGAGATCTGGACGCTCAGGTATCTGAGTGTGATTCTCAATCGAGGACATAGGGCAACGGTATCTGATGTGTGAGAGCCAGATACAATTGGCCAATGAGCGCAAACATCTCCAGCCGAGTGTTTCTCGCCAGATTAGCTGGAACTGCAGTATTTGATCCCAATGGAGATCCAGTTGGTAAGGTCAGAGACGCTGTTGCGACCCTGCGCACAAATAATCAGCCTCCTCGAATCCTGGGATTAATCGTTGAAGTTCCACTTCGACGACGCGTCTTTGTTCCAATTACTCGAGTCACTTCAATCGAGTCAGGAACAGTTGTCATTACGGGATTAGTAAATATGCGTCGCTTTGAATCTCGCGCAGGAGAGCTACTTGCTCTCGGAGATTTACTTGATCGTTCTATTACATTAATCGAAACGAGCGAACCTGTTGTAGTTGAAGATCTCGGTATGGAACAAAATCGCACCGGAGATTGGCTTATTACTCGCGTACACATCATGAAGCGTGGCCGAGGTCTACGCCGTAAAGGCGCGACATCAACTGTTGCTTGGGAAGAAGTTCAAGGATTTGCCGCCGCCGAGAGCGATCAGGGCACCTCAAATCTACTTTCAACGATGAGCACTTTGCGTGCAGCAGATTTAGCTGCAGTGATCCAAGATTTAGCTCCCAAGCGCCGAGTTGAAGTGGCCCGAGCTCTCGATGACGAGAGATTGGCAGATGTTCTCGAAGAGATGGATGAAGCTGAACGCGTTGCTCTCTTGAGTGAGCTTGAAGGTGAACGTGCTGCAGATGTACTCGGTGAGATGGACCCCGATGATGCTGCAGATTTACTTCGCGAAGTGGGCGAAGTGCGCGCGCAAGAACTCATTGATTTAATGGAACCTGAAGATGCCGAAGATGTCATTCGTTTGATGACATATGAGGATTATTCAGCCGGTGGAATGATGACCACCGAACCATTAATCATGAGCGCTGATTACACAGTCGCAGATGCACTTGCCGTTGTTCGCAAAAGCGAAATTTCTCCAGCTCTTGCATCGCAAGTCTTTGTCACCAGGCAACCACTAGAGACTCCAACTGGTCGATTTATCGGAATGGTTCACTACCAGCGCCTGCTTCGCGAACCACCAGCTACGCTTTTGGGTTCTCTCGTTGATACAGATACTCAAGGGCTAAGCCCTGATGCGAGCCTTAATGAGGTCTCCTCGTATCTTGCAAGCTATAACTTACTCAGCGTCCCAGTTGTCGATGGCAATGAGCGTTTGTTAGGAGCAGTTACTGTCGATGACGTACTCGATCATTTACTACCAGATAACTGGCGTGTTGATCATCGTGATCATACCCGTACTGATTTAGAGAATTTAACGCAAAAAGTCGAGGGGCAGGTGTAATGATGGCTCGTAAGAATGGATTAGATACCCCTCGCGAAACTCGACGGACTTTGCGACCTAATATTGATGCTGAAGCTTTTGGACGTCTATCGGAAAAGTTCGCACGCTTTCTAGGAACTGCTCGTTTCCTGGTCTATATGAGCGTCTTCGTACTCTCGTGGGTTCTATGGAACACGTTAGCGCCAGCCGATCTTCGCTTTGATGAATTCCCATTTATCTTTCTCACACTCATACTTTCTCTCCAAGCATCGTACGCAGCGCCTCTGATTCTTTTAGCTCAAAATCGACAGACTGATCGTGATCGAATTGCGCTAGCCGAAGATCGCGCCCGCAATGATCGCAGCATGGCCGATACTGAATATCTCACTCGTGAACTTGCGAGTCTTCGGATTGCCCTTGGTGATGTTGCAACACGCGACTTTCTTAAAGATCAGTTGGAAGATATGGCGCAGGAGATTGTCGAAGAGTTACGAAGAGATTCCGAGCCTGACACCAAGAAGTGATTTATCTCGAATCACTAACTTATCGGCAATTGTGGTAATCGCTTGTGCGGTGAGACTATCAGGGAGCGCATGAACAATCGGAGCACCTGAATCTCCACCAGTTCGCAACTCGGGAGCGAATGGAATTTTCCCAAGAAGTGGAACATCTGCACCAACGAGAGTAGATAGGCGAGCGGAAGTTTCTTCGCCCCCACCTTCACCAAAGAGCGCCGTTGATTCACCGCAAGCAGGACAGATAAATGCCGACATATTTTCGATAACACCGATAACTCTTTGGTGCATTTGGTGAGCAATACGTCCTGCACGCTCTGCCACTTCTGCAGCAGCAACTTGAGGTGTAGTGACAACCAAAATCTCCGAGGTTGGGATGAGTTGGCCGAGTGAAATTGCTAAGTCACCAGTTCCGGGTGGAAGATCAAGAAGCAAGAGATCTAAATCGCCCCAGTAGGCATCTGAAAGAAGTTGCTCAAGAACTTTATGAAGTAGTGGTCCACGATAGGCAACGGCATCGGCCCGCTCTGGCTTAAACATCTCCATCGAAACAGTCTTCACACCATAGCTTTCTGGTGGAATAAACATTTGATCAATAACTGTTGGCCGCACGCCAACCAGCCCCATTAAACGAGGAATGGAGTGGCCGTAAACGTCAGCATCGAGAATTCCAACGCGTAAACCTTTCTTTGCGGCAGCAACGGCAAGGTTGGCTGTAACCGATGACTTACCCACACCACCTTTTCCAGATGCAACTCCGATTACGCGAGTCAAAGAATCTGGTTGAGCAAAGGGGATGAATTTCTCACGTCCGCCTCTGACTAAAAGCTTTACCTTGTTCCGTCCTTCTTCTGTCATGACTCCAAAATTGATACGTACTTCCTTTACGCCTTCTACAGCGCCAACTGCAACTGTGATGTCATTTGTTAGACGATCTTTCATTGGACAGCCTGAAATTGTTAGCAAAATTGTGAGATCAACAATGCCCGATGACTCACTGACACTTTCCACCATTCCAAGTTCTGGAAGTGCGTGGTGCAGCTCCGGGTCTTGCACGGTTGCAAGAGCCGCGTTGATACTCTCAATAATTGTCATAGAAGATCTGGATCAATTTGAGGTTTGAAAGCTGGCCCGCTGTTTTTTCTCTGACTTTCTTTCTCATCTTCATCTTCAAGGACTGAAGCTACTTGTCGCTTTATAAAAGTCTTCGGATTAAGATCTGCTGGCTTGAGGTCTTCAAAGCCGGGTCCAAGATTTTCACGAATTTCAGCAGTAGCAGAATTGGTTAACGAACGTAACTTCCTGATCATTTTCGCAAGATCAGATGCCACTCGCGGCATACGCTCAGGGCCCACAAGGATCAGAGCAAGTACTACTAATCCGATCATCTCTCCAAAACCGAAATCAAACATTACTTGCCTGCTGTCAATGTGAGGGATGTGGTCAGAGTCTTACCGGATCGAATGTATTCAATTTCGACCTTATCTCCCACATTTTTGGATCGAATTGCCACAATGAGTTCTTCAGGAGTTGTAATTGTTCGTCCATCAAATCTAATGATCAAATCTCCAGCGCGAAGGCCTGCTTTTGCTGCAGGGCCACCCGGAAGAATTGCATTTGAAGTATCGGCAATTCTTGCTCCATCGCCTGCATATTGCATGTCAACTGAAACTCCGACAACTGGGTAGGTAGCTTTTCCATTCTTAATAAGCTGTTCTGCAGTCTTGCGAGCCTGGTTGATAGGAATTGCAAATCCGAGTCCAATGGATCCTGATTGTGAAGAGAGAGAAGAAGAGCCTAGGGTTGCAATTGCAGAGTTAACACCGATCACAGCACCTGCTGAGTTAACAAGTGGTCCTCCAGAATTTCCTGGATTAATTGCTGCATCGGTCTGAATCGCATTAATAAATGAACTATCTCCGGCTGATTCTCCTGCCGTCACAGCGCGATCTTTAGCGCTGACAATTCCTAAAGTGACTGTTCCAGAAAGCCCGAGGGGTGAACCGATTGCGATGACAGAATCGCCAACTGCAACTTGATCACTATCACCAAAAGTTAACGCTGTGAGTCCTGTTCGATTAACTTTTAATACTGCAAGATCATAAGAGGAGTCCCGACCAACTATCGTTGCATCAAGAGTTGTCCCATCGTTAAGTTGCACCTCAATAGTTCCTCTACCGTCAGCAGCATCGGCAATCACATGGTTATTTGTCAGAATGTAACCTGCACTGTCGATGACAAACCCCGTACCTGTACCGCCTCCCGCTGAACTCTCTGCAGAAATTGATACAACAGATGGAAGTACGCGCTGGGCAATATCTGCAACTGATCCCGGTGGTCGTTCGATGGATGAACTTACGGAAGATAACTTAACTTCATGTCCGAAGAGCGAGCCTGAGGAACTTGCACCAAAGACAGCTCCAACCAAACCAGCGATTCCTGCCATCAACAAGGCATTCGAGCGAGTAACAAACTTTGCTTTACCGTGCGAAGAAGACGGCACCCACCAAGGTCCTGTTCCCATAGGTTCGCTCATGTCTCTATCCTTCTACAACTTCGTAGCAAGTAACAAGCCATCCCCTAAAGGAATTAGTGAAGTCACCCACTTTTCTGTCTCACCCTTAAGCAATTTCCCAGCATCACGGAGAGCAATCGTCTTTGGATCGCGCATCGCTGGGTCATTCACCTTTGCGCCACCGAAAAAGTTATCAATGACAAAGACCCCACCGCTTCGCAAAATTCGGTGTGCTTCAACTATCGCGTCGTGTAAATCTTCTGCGTTATCTCTAAAAATCACTAGGTCGTAAGCACGATCAGCCAGCTTTGTCATTACTTCGATCGCGGGATTTGTAATCAGGCGAAAACGTGACTGTGCGATCTGCGCATCCTGGAGTGCAATCTTTGCGATTGCCGAATGTTCTTGTTCGCCATCAATTGATGTCAGAGTTCCACTAGGCAACATTCCTTCAAGAACCCACAGTGCTCCAACACCGGATCCGGTTCCAATTTCAACCACAGATTGAGCATCGAGAATATGTGCAAGATGTCTTAGATAAGAACCAACACCAGGGGTGACATCGATTGCGCCAACTTCACTTCCGCGAGATCTAGCTTGCGTTTTATCAACGCTTTCGCCTATAAAGCTCTCTGAGTAGGAGTGAGGGTCAATCTGGTTGATCATGAGAGGGATGTTAGCCACTCCACGAGTAAACGCACGCCGAATCCGGTTCCGCCTTTAGGGTTTTCTCCAGAATCGCTCTCGCTTCGGGCGGTGCCTGCGATATCAAGGTGCACCCACTGGCGATCGCCTACAAATTGTTCAAGAAATAGCGCTGCTGTCACTGAACCTGCGCCGTAGTGACCTTTACTTGCATTGTGGTTGAGGTCGGCAATATCGCTCTCTAGCGCATCTGTGTAATCATCAATGAGCGGCATATGCCACACGCGGTCACCTGTACGTTCGCCAATTTCAGACATTATCCGAGCAAGCTGAGCGTTTCGCGTATACATCGCAGCGTATTGGCGTCCAAGTCCAAGTGTTGCGGCCCCGGTAAGAGTTGCAATATCAACTACATAATCTGGATCAAGATTGATATCTGCAAAAGCCAAACCATCTGCAAGAACCAATCGCCCTTCAGCATCTGTATTGATAACTTCTACAGTCTTTCCACCGTAATGTTTAATAACATCACTGGGACGTTGAGATGTACCAGAAAGTGCATTTTCAGCACACATCATCAAGACGCTCACCTTTACTTGTGCGCCAATTTGAGGAAGTGCGCTGATTGTTGCAAGAGCGGCAGCAGCTCCCGCCATGTCGCTCTTCATCGCCATCATGGTGTCATATGGACGCTTAAGGGAGATTCCACCAGTGTCGAAAGTGATTCCCTTGCCAACAAGAACAACATGTGGAATTCGTGCGCTTTTCTTGCCACCTTTAGGTGTGTAGGTCAAGTGAATAAATCGTGGACCTGGGTTTGGCGAAGAATTACCTACAGCTCTGAGTCCGCCGAATTCTTTAAGGCCGGAACCACTAAGAACATTGATCTGGAGACCGTATTGAGATGCAATCGCTCGCGCTTGGTTAGCCATCCATAAAGGTGTTTTGATATTGGCAGGTGTATGAATGAGATCGCGAGCGCGGCAGACAGCGCCGGAGATTACACCTGCATACTCAACAGGAGCAGCATCTGCTGTGACAATTTCGATCTCTGACGACGATGGCTTAGCAGTAGTCTTCTGATTCCAGGTGTACTCACCTAAAGTTGCCGATGTAGCAAAGGCGATAATTTCATCGCGCTTTGTAGGAGCGATTGTTGCAAAGTTCTTCTCTGTCCCGCGCACCTTGCGACCTAGTGCTGCGCCAGCAGTTCTAAAAGACGCGAGAGATTGATCGCCGACTCCTAAAAGAATAATCTTCTCAACTGGGCTATCTGCAGCGCTTACCGGGATCTCATTGAGCTCGCCGGCTTTTCCACTTGGAGTGAAAAAGGAGAGTTCATCGCGTAACTCAATGGCAAAGAGTTTTTCGATCTTCTTGACTAGGGCTGGGTGGGCGTTAAAAATTATCTCGGTATCGCCATTATCTTGAGTGGCAAGCATGATGTAACTAATTACTATGACATCTGCAGTGCTAACAGAATCCAAATCTGGATTGAGCGCGCTAATAACCATTGGAACCTGTGGCTCTATCCGCGTGAAAAATTACTTCTTGATGAGTGCGACAGCAGCTTCGAGGGCTGCACTGAGATTATTTGCCTCTGTAGGGTTGAGTTCAACAACGAGGCGACCCCCACCCTCAAGAGGAATGCGCATGACAAGTGATCGTGCTTCTTTTGTTACTTCCATTGGTCCATCACCAGTGCGAGGTTTCATAGCTGCCATGATGAGACTCCTTTTAACCTTTGAAGCGTGGACTTTCCGCGAAGTGCTTAGAAAGTAAGGGAGTAAGTATCTCGCACTATGGGCCGATACATGAAATCCAAAGAGGGCTACAAGCCTAGTTGCGCAGTCAAGCGCGCCTTACCTGAGGTAATAACCGCCTCCACTGACTTTTCAGGCACATGAAGCAGGGTTGCAATCTGGCCGGGACTCATGCCTCGAAGATAGGACAAGGTCAAGATGATGCGCTCCTCCTCCGGAAGTGCTTCGAGCACTTCGGCCAAGGTTTTCGGCGCTGCCATAGGACGAGGTTACCTGCTCTCGATATCACCTGTATCTCTTCTAGCCATACATCGGTGATCAATTCTTGAATTGGCGAGCAAAACGCGCGAGAGAGATGCGAACTCCAAGCCACATAAAAGGTGAACCCACAATAAAGAGTGCGCGGTGAATATCGATGGTCTCGCTCCAATAAAAGGTGGTTGAGTTTGGGCTCATTGATTCGAGTTGGAATGTACCGGTGCCCTTTAAAACTTTTCCTGTGTGGATCACATCGCATCGATGCGGTGGCTCCCATGCAGTTACAGTCATTGTGTCGAGAAGTCCGAGAAATGAAAAAGATGGATAGATGCGATGGGCAGGTCCGGTAAATGCCGCAATAGAAGTTCCGACTCCTTCAGAAACTTCAGATGTGACCCACACTCGAGTGGCAACCATCCACTCACCCTGACTCTCCCAATCGGCAATCCTTGCCCAGACTTTTTCTATCGGCGCATCGCACTGCACGCGTATTGCGAGTGTGTTCTTCGGATTGCTAGCCATGAACTTAAGGATAAGCGATATTGTGTGCCTATGTCGTCTCAATCAACGCTCGCCCACGGCCACGGTATTGCCACACTTTCGGGTTCCACAGTTCTCGATGTGTGGTTTCCAGCGCCGGCGCTGGGTGCACTCGTAGGAATGCCTGCGCAATCTCTCAATGATGCAGTCGGTACAGATGATGTACGAAAAGTACGGCGCGAAGTCGTTTCGCGCGAAATAGATATTACCCAGCCACCACAAGATGCCGTAGATGCATATCTGCGACTTCATCTTCTCTCACATAGATTGTTCAAACCGCACGGGCTCTCCCTCGATGGAATTTTTGGATTGCTCTCTAATGTTGTCTGGACTTCTGCTGGTCCATGTGCAGTAGAAGGCTTTGAAGAAGTTCGTGCTGAATTACGTGCACGCCATGGCCATGTAACTATTTTTGGCGTTGATAAGTTCCCCCGGATGGTTGATTACGTGATTCCTTCTGGTGTGCGAATTGCAGATGCAGACCGAGTCCGTCTAGGTGCTCACCTAGCAACAGGCACAACAGTGATGCATGAAGGATTTGTGAATTTCAATGCAGGAACGCTCGGAACATCAATGGTTGAAGGTCGAATTTCTTCAGGTGTTGTTGTTGATGATGGCAGCGATATTGGGGGTGGTGCATCGATCATGGGAACTTTAAGTGGCGGTGGAAAGCAAGTTATTTCTATCGGAAAGAAGTGTTTACTTGGAGCTAACTCTGGACTTGGAATCTCTTTAGGAGATAACTGTGTCATCGAGGCAGGTACTTACATCACTGCCGCTGCCAAGGTTCGTCTTCCAGATGGAGAAGTTGTTAAAGCTGGAACTCTCAGCGGAGCTTCGAACCTTCTATTTAGAAGGAACTCACTAGATGGATGCCTAGAAGTTGTTGTCCGCGAAGGTTCATGGGGCGGACTTAACTCAGTTCTGCACGCTAACTAACGAGAACCACGGCGAAGGCAACTTCGCTCTACTTCTAAAGGTATCGCCACGTATTTTCTTAGTAACTCCATCTGAAGAAGTTGCTGCAATATAAGTCACTGCACCGGCCTTATTTCGCGAGAGAATCTCAAGTGAAACTACATTTGGTAAGAGAAATGCCTTTGCGACAAGTTCTTGAGTAGAAGATGCCTTCCATGAGGCAAATCGGGGATTGAGTTTGACATCTACGCTTGCGCTATCCGGAACTGATTGGGTGAAGGCGGTTGCTTCTCCCCATGCATCGCGAGTGGTCTGCGTTGCACCACCGGATGATGAAAAGAAAAATGTTTGCGCAGGCTTGCCATTACTTAGCACAACCAAGCTTGTCGAAGTATCGATGATGGTGCGCGAAACAGCATCCTTCCAAAAATGGCCGAATCTTGGTTCACTCTCCTTGGAATATCCGACAAAGTTTTGATCCGTAATGCTCGAGTAGACCTGACAATCACAGCTTGATCGGATCACACTTAACTTAGAGAGTGCATAACTTCGGGAGGCAATTGCCTGGGCTTCCAACATCGCAGCAGGCCAGCTAGACGACACTTCACTGATTCCCCATAAATACTCATCTCGAAGGGCGAGGGTGTTTGTCACTTCCATTGCACCTTTAACAGCTTTAATTGTGATGTATCCGTACTTGTATTTTGTGAAGACTGCTCCGTTACTCATGGTGATGATGGGGTTTTCCCCAACCCATCGCAAGGTGAGCGCCTTCCCCTTCGGCAGAGTTGAAATAGTAAAAGTCGCCTTCTTTTTGGAAGCAAAAGAAGAAATAGGCAGAGATTGTGTTGAATTTCCGACATCCCCTTCAAATACATCGATGCGTGCTCCAGGTGTATGAGTCGTGAAGGAAATGGACTTAACGAGATGAGCAATGTTGACGCGGATTGTATGGGTATCAACAAATGGTGCGACCAGCACATCTTTAAAGTAATAATTAAGAATTGCACTGGCACTCTCACCAGCTAATGCTCGCGACCTAGCACCAATCTGGCTCATCCCAACGCCATGGCCATAACCACTACCAGTGAACTCAAATGTTGGAGGAATTTCAATCGCTTGCGCTGGAGCCGCACTTGAAATAAGTGCAGCGATTAAAAGGGCCAGAAAATTCTTAGACATCCTCATCAGAAGATGCGCTCTTTCGTACATGCATATACTCGCGATATGCAGCGATTACTTCTGCAGGATTTCCGCGAGCCATCATTTTTCCTTTATCTAGCCAGATGACCTCATTGCAAATATCTTCAATAGTAGCCAGAGCATGGCTTACCAAAATAAGTGCACGATCTTCGGTACGGAGTTCTTTAATTCTGTTCAGGCTCTTCTCTTTAAAGCGCGCATCACCTGTACTCAGAGCTTCATCGATGATCAAAATATCGGGCTTCACTGTTGCGGCTACTGAAAATGCAAGGCGGGCATACATACCCGAGGAATAGGTGCGCATTGGTGAGTCAATGGCCTCACCCAGCTCTGAAAATTCTGCAATCTCTTCGAATTGGTTATCGATCTCTGCTCGTGTCATGCCAGCTGCAAGGCCGCCAAGATAAACATTCTCACGCCCTGTAAGGGATGCATTGAATCCAACACCCAGAGCAAGCAACGTGCTGACAGAACCATAGACTTCAACGCGACCTTCTGATGGCGGAATGATCCCCGAAATTACGCGCATGAGAGATGATTTACCAGCACCATTTGAACCAATTATTCCTAACACTGTTCCATAATGCACATCGATGGTTACATCATTAAGTGCATTGACGGTGCGTGAAAACTTTCCGCTTCTGCCAAAACGCTTTACTCGTGCTTTAAGTGTAGGTTTTTTATCAACGGAGGTTGTATATGTCAGTCCAACAGATTGCACAGAGACTGCAATGCTGTGGTGCGGATGGGTGCTAGAGACGGACAGCGAAATCACGCTCCCTCGTCAAGAAGAAATATGTTCCGACAACAAAAATAATTGTTGCCCAAGCCACACTGATCAGAATTGATGATGAGCTTGGAGCCTGCGCATAAACCATAACCTGAGACCAAGCATCCAGTAGATTGAAAATCGGATTTGCAATTTCGAGAGTGCGCAACTTTTCAGAGAGTGCCGAAGCTTCATAAAGTATGGGCGAAAGATAGATCAAACTGCGGGTGATATAAGGAAGCAGGCTTGCTATATCTCTGAAGTACACATTGGTACATGAGATTGCAATAGCCATTCCTAACCCCATGAAAACGCCAAGAAGAAAGATTGGTAGAGCCCAGAGCATCTGCCAAGAAAATGGCGCACCGACAATAGTGCGAATAGCAAAGAAGACAATCAGCGTTGGAATGAATTTAAAGATCGCAATAACAGAGGCAGAGATTGGGAGCATGATGCGCGGAAACGCGGTATTCATGATCAAGCGTTGTCCGGAAGTAATCGACTTAACTCCCCCGGTCAAACTATTTGCAATGAGGTAGAAGAAAAAGAGGCTTGATGTCAGATGTACATACCTGTTGGCATCACTAGCTCCACCGATAATGTAAATCAGGAGAAAGTAGACGCCAGAAAGTAGTAGTGGATTGAGAACAAGCCAGAGTTGGCCAAAGACTGAACCGTAGTTCTGCTCACGTAATTCAGAGCGCGAGAACTCAGCGATGAAGTGACGGCGAGACCATAGAGAGCGCAGGTATTGACGCATTGGGGGCAACCCAGCGCGAAATGGCTCATACACAGTCACAGGAGTACTCATATGAGTGAAGGTTACCTTAGAGAGTCTGGAACTAGCTTTCGCGGCGAGGTAAGGAAGCCAAGTCCCCACGAAAAGTGCATCGTGGGAAGAATAAATACGAGGATCGGATAGTGAGCCAGATTCTTTGAGATAAAGAGTGGGGTGAGTGCAATAAATGTGATGTATGTAGCAGCCGGTAGATAGAGAGATGGATCGACGATGCTTCCGGCCACAAGCGAAAGAGCGGTACCAAGGAGAGTTAATGGTGGCGCTAAATATCTGTAATTAATTGTCTCGGGGTATTTGCGAGCAATCACGCGACGCCATCTTCCATATTCAAAATATTGTTTAGCTAATTTTCGAAAATTAGAACGTGGTCGATATGTCACATGAAGTCTGGGATCAAAGTAAATTTGCCCACCATTGTGTCGAAGTCGGTAGTTAAGCTCCCAATCTTGGGCGCGGATAAATCGCTCATCAAATCCACCTGCATCAACGACTGCTTGGCGAATAAATGCTCCGAGATAGACAGTATCTACAAAGCCAGCTTTGCCGCCGGTATGAAATCTTGATCCGCCAACACCAAATGGGCTGCACATTGCGGCAGCAACTGCAGTTTCAAAAAACGTAGCACCTTCTGCGCCCATAACTCCACCAACATTAACTGCACCAGATTCCTTAAGAATCTCAACTACTAACTGAAGATAGTTATATGGGATCTCTGAGTGAGCATCAACGCGCACAACGACATCCTGAGTTGATGCGTTAAGGGCGATATTAAGTCCAGCTGCGGTTCGACCTGAAGGATTTTCGACAAGGATCACTCGGGCATCTTCTGCAGCGAGAGAACGTGCAATCTCATTGGTGGAATCTCGCGAAGGGCCAAGTGCCAAAATGACTTCAAACTTTCCCAGATAATTCTGAGAAAGAATGGCTCGTATTGAATCTGCTAAATGCGCCTGCTCATTAAGCACAGGCAAAATCACACTAATGCCTGGTGAGGCAGGTAACGAGGCGTTCGGCGATGTCATAACACCTCTACGCTATCGTCCAAGTAGTCTTACGCAGTGAAATCAACACGAGCCATAAGGATAATTACCTCACTCTCCGTTGCGATCGTGCTCGTTTCCTCCCTCTCTTCCTTTGGGCTAGGTCAAGTAAGCAGCTCGATTGCCCGCATCAATGTCTTTGATTCACTCAACGATCGGCCAGAGAAGACTTCTAAAGCGGAGAACTATCTCGTTGTTGGATCTGATACTCGAGAAGGTCTAACTAAAAAGCAGATGCGTGAACTTCGCGTGGGCTCTACTGCAACGGCTGCTGGCGGCCGTTCAGACACCATGCTGATTATCCACTTAAGTAAGTCACGCGATCGCGCCTACATTATTTCTCTTCCACGGGATAGCTTGGTGACAATCCCGAAACATATAAGTAGCAGTGATAAGAAGACTATGGTCTCCGCGCGCCTTGGAAAATTGAATTCTGCGTTCTCATACGGTGGCGCGCCACTACTTATTGAGACGATTGAACTCGCAACCTCGATCAAGATTGATCATTATGTTGAGGTCAGTTTTGCTGGTTTTGCAGGAATCGTTGATGCACTTGGTGGTATTGAGGTCTGCACAAAGGTAGATATCGACGATCCGAAGAGCCACCTAGTCTTAAGCGCAGGAGTCCACACGCTCGACGGCATTGAAGCGCTCAAGTACGTACGAACGCGAGACTTTGATGGCCGTGGTGATATTGGACGTATGGCGAGGCAGCAACAATTTATGAGTGCGGTGATGCGAAAGGCAACAAGCAGCGGAACTCTCTTGAATCCATTTAAGTTAAAGAATTTCATCAATGCTTCTTTAGCCAGCGTTAAATTAGATGCAGGACTTGCACCAAATGACTTATTAACTCTTGCAAAACAGATGAAGAACTTATCTTCTGGAAACGTGCGCACTCTCACTGTTCCACTCTCTAATGCAAATGCCCGATATGATGGATTATCAGTGGTGATTTGGGATGAAGTGCTGAGTGCGGATTTGTGGACACGTGTGAGAGATGATCTTCCTCTCGTTGATGAAGTCACCCCGACTCCCACAGCCTCTGCCAGTGCTTCAGCAAAACCCACCCCAGTAATCGTCGATAAATTTAAGACTCGCACCGCGGATGAAAATCCATGCGGAGAGATTAAATAGTTCTTGCCTTAGACTCGCACCTATGACGTTAAAGCTCTCAGTAATCGGTTGCGGCTATCTTGGGGCTACCCACGCAGCATGCATGTCCTCTCTTGGTTTTGAAGTCGTCGGAATCGATACTGATCAGGCCAAAGTAGATTTGCTGCAGAGCGGGCGCCTTCCATTCTATGAACCAGGACTCGACACACTCCTTGCATCAGAGATGAAGACTGGGCGTCTCTCATTTACTACCGACTTTTCTGCCGTAGCAGATGCAGATGTTCACTTTATCTGTGTCGGAACTCCTCAGAGTAAAGAGGGGCTAGCTGCCGATCTGACATATGTGAAATCTTCGGTAGCGGCGATTGCACCGCATCTTAAGGATGGATCTCTCGTCGTAGGAAAATCAACTGTGCCAGTGGGAACTGCGCAAATGTTGCGTGAGCAGTTAGCAAAGGATGCTCCGCATGCCGACCTTGCGTGGAATCCAGAATTCCTACGTGAAGGTTTTGCTGTTGAAGATACTTTGACTCCCAACCGATTAGTCGTTGGTGTCGCAAATGATCGTGCTGAAGAGATTCTCCAAGAGGTCTATCAGCCAGTGATTGCACTTGGCACACCTTGGATCCGAGCCGACCTTCCAACTGCTGAACTAGTAAAAGTTGCCGCCAACTCGTTCCTTGCGACAAAAATTTCGTTTATCAACGCAATGGCAGAGGTGTGCGAGGCTGCGGGGGGCGATGTGACTGTACTTGCTACAGCTATTGGATATGACCCACGCATCGGAAGTCGTTTCCTCCAGGCTGGCATTGGTTTTGGCGGAGGGTGTCTTCCTAAAGATATCCGCGCATTTATGGCGCGTGCGCAAGAACTTGGTGCAGATCAAGCTCTCGAATTCTTGCGAGAAATTGACGCAATTAATTTAAGAGCACGCCAGCGAGTGATCGATGTGGTGCGTGCAGATCTATCTGAAGACCTTACCCAATATAAAATTGCAGTACTTGGTGCAACATTTAAGCCCGATAGCGATGATGTTCGCGACTCCCCTGCTCTAGACATTGCTGCTCAGCTTCAAGCAGCTGGTGCCACTGTCGTTGTGCATGATCCAAAGGGAATCGAACCTGCTCGTAAGCGTTTCCCAAATCTAGACTTTGCTGAACGTGTTGTCGATGCCGTCAAAGACGCAGATGCAATTTTGCATCTGACTGAATGGAAGGAATATCGCGAGTTAGATCCGTCAGTAATCGGTCAACTTGTGAAATCTAAATTCCTCATTGATGGAAGAAATGCCCTTGACCGCGATAAATGGCGTAAAGCTGGCTGGCGCGTACACGCACTCGGACGCTCAGATTAAATAAATCTAGAACCCGGTCTTCTTCTTTGTAGTGAGGTTGGCACCTTTCGCCTTCGCCTCTGCATTAATCTCTTGTAACCCTTGCTCGACCTTTGCGGCAACTGCACTATCTGCAACGCCCAAAATTCTGGCAGCAAGGAGCGCCGCATTCTTTGCATTTCCGATTCCAACAGTTGCAACGGGAATCCCTGCTGGCATCTGAACAATCGAAAGCAGCGAATCCATTCCATCTAAGTTCTTCAGTGGTACAGGCACGCCGATAACTGGAAGTGACGTAAGGGATGCGACCATCCCAGGTAGGTGTGCAGCTCCGCCAGCGCCGGCAATTATTACCTTAAACCCTGCAGCGACAGCACCTTGAGCAAATGCAACCATCTCAGTCGGCATGCGATGGGCACTAATAACATCTGCAGAGTATGTAATTCCAAGTGAATCTAAAATTGCGGCGGCCTCACTCATTACGGGCCAATCAGAATCTGATCCCATGATGATTGCAACATCACTCATCGATCTCTCCACTCATGTAGTCACGGGCATGCACAATTAACTCCACTAAGTGTAGAAGATCTTCGCCGACTGCATTGACATGTCCAATCTTTCGGCCGGGCCGCACTTCTTTCATATATTGGTGCACCTTGAGCTCTGGATTGCGGGCCATGAGGTGGAGATATGGGCGATACATGTCGCTCTTATCGCCACCCAGAATATTACCCATCACCGCAAAGGATGCGCTCATTGATGGATCGCCTAATGGAAGATCTAATATCGCACGTAAGTGTTGTTCGAATTGGCTCGTCACTGATCCTTCAATCGTCCAGTGACCAGAATTATGTGGTCGCATAGCAAGTTCATTGATGAATAACTGATCACCCTTAACAAACATTTCGACCGCCATTACTCCAACAAGACCTACGCGTTCGGCAATTGTTAAAGCCAGCGCAGATGCATTTTCGGAAACTTGCGCAGAGGCTGTCATTGCTGGTGTAACAGTACGAGTACAAATTCCATTTTCTTGAATTGTCTGAGTCGGTGCCCAAGTGCTTGCCTGCCCATGTGGTGAACGCGCAACCATGACTGCGATTTCGGAGTCAAAGTCCACCAGCTCTTCGATGAGAAGTTGAGGATTGATGGCAATTATTTCCTTAAGCGCATCGCGGCTTTCAATCTTCCAGACACCGCGTCCGTCATATCCCCCAGATATAGCTTTTGCAATTACTGGGAATACGGAGACTTCTTCCGCGTCACTGATCAACTGCCACTTGGGCGAAGGTAGATCACTCAGCACCTTACGCATCTCAGCTTTATTTTGTGAATAGATAAATGCTGAAGATTGTGGGTAGACCCGTATTCCTTCCGCCTCCAAACCTTTAATGACTGAGAGCGGAACAAGTTCGTGCTCAAAGGTCACGACATCGCAATCTCGAGCGAATTTCAAAACTTCTTTAAGGTCGCGAAAATCTCCCACTACATGCTCGCAAATTTGTGCCGCGCTATCACTCTTATTTTGTGCAAAGAGTTTGAGTGTGACTCCAAGGGCAATGGCTGGAGCTACCGTCATACGTGCCAATTGGCCCGCACCGATAATTCCAACGACTGGGAAGGGATTTCTCACTGGCTCATCGTAGATGAACCACGTCACCCACTGTAACGATCTGCCCATCTTCTAGGTGAAGTCGACCCTGCTCATCGAAGGAGAGCGCACGAGATTCGATCGTACTTTCCGATGGCCCAACAATTGTGACATCTCTCCCCTGCGTTCCAGATAGCAGGGAGTACTTCTCAAGAAAACTTACACCTTGATCCCATTGTGTGAAATCTTTCTCGAAGGCGTTGAGGAGAAGTGGAAGTAAGGAGTTTCGATCGAGTTTGTTAACACCTGCCAGAGCTAGAGATGTAGCACCTGCGACTGGAAGTTCGGCAGTGGTAGTTGAAACATTAATTCCTATTCCGATAACTACGCCTTGACCAACTGCTGTGGAAATAATCCCGCCCACTTTCATCTCGTCGATCAGGAGATCATTGGGCCACTTGATCGAGACGTTGGCGCTAATTTTTCTTAAAGTATCAGCGATGGAATATCCGGCAAGCAAGGGGATAAAGCCCCAATCATCGCGAGAACGTTCTGGATTTAGGTAGATTGAAAAGAGAAGTGCAGTTGATGGTGGTGCAAGAAATGATCTATCCAAACGCCCACGTCCTGCGCTTTGATAATTTGCGACGATCACATCACCGCTTCTGCCTTCTCCTGCGATAATTTTTTCTGCAAGATCATCTTGGGTCGATGCCGTGAGATCAACCACGCTTACTCGCCAGTACCGCGACAAGGCAGCGGTGATCCGGCTCTGATCTAGTGGCGCTCTTGGCGCATCTATACCCATGCCTAGTACCGTATACACATGAGCCCAGATCTGCACACTACTGCGGGAAAAATCGAAGATCTCCGCGAAAAAATCGATGAAGCTATCAATGCCGGCTCAGCCCGTGCCGTTGAAAAGCAGCATGCCAAGGGTAAGCACACTGCCCGTGAGCGTATTGAAATGCTCGTTGATCCAGATTCCTTTACTGAAATTGATGAGTTTGCACGTCATCGTTCAAGCCAGTTTGGAATGGAAAAATCTCGCCCGTATGGTGATGGTGTCGTCATCGGAACAGCAACTGTCGATGGACGTCCGATCGCTCTCTACTCTCAAGACTTCACAGTCTTTGGTGGCAGCCTTGGTGAAGTACATGCAGAGAAAATAGTTAAGATCGCAGAATTTGCTCTGAAGAGTGGAATCCCACTGATCGGTATCAATGACTCAGGTGGAGCACGCATTCAAGAAGGCGTTGCCTCTCTCAATGGCTATGGAAAAATTTTCCGTTTAAACACGCGTTCATCTGGCGTGATTCCTCAAATTTCTTTGATTCTTGGCCCTTGTGCGGGTGGATCTGCATACTCCCCCGCTCTTACAGACTTCACTGTGATGGTTAAAGAGACATCAAATATGTTCATCACCGGACCAGATGTGATTAAAACTGTAACTGGCGAAGACGTAGATATGGAAGAACTTGGTGGCGCTTTTACCCATAACACCAAATCTGGAAACTCCCATTACATGGCAGATTCTGAGGCTGATGCAATTGATTATGTGAAGGCTCTTTTATCTTACCTACCGTCAAATAACATGGATGGTTCGCCGGTACTTCCTGCAACGGAAACACTTACAAAGAACGCATCAGATATTGCACTCAACACTTTGATTCCTGACTCTCCTAATCAGCCATACGACATGAAGGTTCTCATCGAATCATTGGTGGACGAGGGCGAATTCTTAGAGGTCCACGCCCTCTATGCACCGAATATCGTCGTTGGTTTCGCTCGAATAGAAGGTCAATCTGTTGGAATTATTGCAAACCAGCCTTCACAATTAGCGGGCACTCTTGATATCAATTCAAGTGAAAAGGCAGCCAGATTCTTACGTTTCTGCGATGCTTTTAACATTCCAATTCTCACTTTGGTCGATGTTCCTGGATTTATGCCTGGTACAGAGCAGGAATGGAACGGAATCATTCGCCGTGGAGCTAAGTTGCTCTACGCCTACGCAGAAGCATCCGTCCCACTCGTTACCTTGATCACCCGTAAGGCATACGGTGGAGCGTTTATTGTTATGGGTTCAAAGTATTTAGGAAGTGATATCAACTTTGCATGGCCATCGGCTGAAATTGCCGTCATGGGAGCACAAGGAGCTGTAAATATCTTGTATAGAAAAGATATTGCTGAAGCATCGGATCCAGAGTCACTGCGCAAAGAGCTTGTTACGGATTACACAGAAAAACTCTCGAATCCATATGCAGCCGCTGAACGTGGAACGATCGATTCTGTTATTGAGCCAGAAGATTCACGTGCATACATAACCAAAGCCTTCCGCACCTTAAAAACTAAGCGTGACATTCTTCCGGCGCGCAAGCATGGAAACATTCCGCTCTAATGAAATTTACAATTACATCAGGAAATCCAACTCCTGAAGAGTTACTGGCCCTTGAAGCAGCTCTCGACTCACGTAAACCTGTCGATCTCAAACCAGTCATCAAGAGAAGTATCTTTGGGCTTCCCCAGCTTCGCCAACCGTTACCTCATCAAATCACCTACGGCGCAAGAAGGTTTGACTAGTGCCGAAAATAGTTCTTGCCTCACAATCGACATCTCGGAAACGCTTACTTGTTGATGCCGGTTTGTCTCCTGAAATCATCATAAGTAATGTTGATGAAGAGACCGAATTTTTCAATTCAATGTCACCGGAGGATATGGTGATCGCTCTGGCAATCTCTAAGGCTCATACGGTGAGAGAGATGATTGACTATCCAGCAATTATCATCGGCTGTGATTCAACTTTTGATGTTGATGGAGTTTCTTTCGGCAAGCCAGGTTCTCCAGAAGTTGCTCGCCAGCGGGCACGCGCGATAAGCGGGCGCAGCGGTCTTCTCCATACCGGTCACTGCATTATCGATACCGAAAAGGGTGTCGAAATTGCCGATCGAGTCACGACGAAGGTGACTTTTTCTGAACTCAGTGATGAAGAGATTGAGGATTACATCGCATCAGGTGAGCCGCTTCATGTTGCCGGTGGCTTTACTCTGGACGGTCATGGCTCCCCCTTCATCCCAGTAATCGAAGGCGATTACACGAATGTTGTTGGAATCTCTATGTCCTTTCTTCGTAGCGCGATGAAACAACTTGGATATTCATGGCCACAGGTAAAGGAGATGTCATGAAGCGCGTTCTGATTGCAAATCGGGGTGAGATTGCGATTCGAGTTATCCGTGCCTGCAAAGATCACGGTCTCGAAAGTGTTGCGATTTACTCTGAAGAAGATCGTGATGCTCTCCACGTGCGCGCAGCCGATTTTGCATACTCACTCGATGGAGTGGTTGCTAAAGATACATATTTGAATATCCCCAAGATTATTGCCCTTGCAAAAGAGTCTGGCGCAGATGCGATTCATCCTGGTTATGGTTTTCTCTCCGAAAACACAGATTTCGCACAAGCGGTTATCGATGCAGGACTTATCTGGATTGGGCCTCCTCCATCTGCCATTAGTGCACTAGGTGACAAAGTCTCTGCTCGACGCATCGCAGCAAAAGCTGGTGCGCCTCTTGTCGCAGGAACTAAGGATCCGGTCTCAGGCCATGAGGAAGTTACTGCCTTCGCTAAGCAATATGGACTTCCCGTTGCAATTAAGGCTGCCTTCGGTGGCGGTGGACGCGGACTTAAAGTCGCTCACACTCTTGAAGAGATTCCAGAACTATTCGCCTCTGCCGTGCGTGAAGCTATTGCAGGATTTGGCCGCGGTGAGTGCTTTGTAGAACGCTATTTGGATAAGCCTCGACATGTTGAGACTCAAGTACTTGTAGATAACCATGGACATGCTGTTGTGGTGAGCACTCGTGATTGCTCGCTTCAGCGTCGCCATCAGAAGCTTGTTGAAGAAGCTCCAGCGCCATTTCTTACAGATGCGCAGAATGAAGAGTTGTATCGGTCAAGTAAAGCGATAATGAAAGAGGCAGGCTACGTAGGAGCCGGCACTTGTGAATTTCTCATCGGTAAAGATGGAACGATCTCTTTCCTTGAAGTAAATACGCGCTTGCAAGTCGAGCACCCCGTCTCTGAGGAAGTAACTGGAATTGACCTTGTACGCGAACAATTTAGAATCGCAATGGGTGAAGCCCTCGGCTTTGATGATCCAGTCATTCGCGGACATAGCCTTGAATTTCGAATTAATGGTGAAGATCCCGGTAGATCTTTTCTACCGGCACCAGGTCGCATCACTTCATGGAGAATTCCGACCGGACCTGGAGTGCGAGTTGATGCAGGCTTTACTCACGGTGATGTCATCGGAGGTAACTTCGACTCACTCCTAGCAAAATTAATTGTTACTGGAGCAACCCGTCAGCAAGCAATTGAGCGAGCACGTCGAGCGCTAGCAGAATTTGAAGTAGGTGGCCTTGCAACAGCTCTTCCATTCCATCGTGCAATTGTGGAAGATCCTGCTTACACGAAAGACTTTACGGTCTATACAAGTTATATCGAAAACGAATTTGTAAATGAGATCCCCGCTTTTGAATTTCAGGATACTGATGCGCAAACCAAAGCCGCTAATGAGCTACTTGTTGCAGAGGTAAATGGAAAACGATTTGAGATAAAGGTTCATGCACCTGCGCCAGTGGTCAAGCGCCACCGAGCAAAACAATCTTCTGTTGGTGGAGCAATGGGGACAGGCCTTGCCAGTCCCATGCAGGGAACTGTGGTCAAGATTGCAGTAGCGGAAGGCGCGCAAGTTGAGGTGGGTGATCTCATAATTGTTCTCGAAGCGATGAAAATGGAGCAACCATTGAACGCCCATAAGAGCGGCATCGTGACCAACCTCAAGGTCGCAATCGGTGAAACAGTTGCCAGCGCCACTGTTCTCTGTGACATTATTGATTCATGACTTCTACTGACATTCTTTATTCAGACCCTCTTCAGGCGGCTGCAATTGCTGCATCAGAAATTGTGGCTCGTACTGGCATCGCATCACATGATGTAGCGCTTGTTATGGGATCTGGTTGGGTTGGCGCAGTTGACGCTCTTGGCACACCAAGTTATGAGTGCAATGCAGAAGAAATTACTGGATTTTTTCCTCCAGCTGTAGAAGGTCACTCTGGAAAAGTTCGATCAAATGAGATTAAAGATGGTGATCGCACAATACGTGCTCTTGTTTTCTTAGGTCGTACCCATCTTTATGAGGGTAAAGGCATGGAGCCTGTGGTGCACGGAGTTCGCACCGCAGTTAAGGCTGGCTGCAAAGTAGTTATTTTGACTAATGCTTGCGGTGGAATTAATACCGCTTATCACGTGGGGCAACCTGTGCTCATCCGTGATCACATTTCATTGACGGCTCAATCTCCACTTGTAGGTGCCACATTTGTAGACCTGACCGATCTTTATAGCAAACGCATTAGAGCAATTATGAAATCAGCAGATTCATCACTCCAGGAAGGTGTCTACGTACATTGGCGTGGGCCGACTTATGAGACACCAGCAGAAATTCACATGATGCGCACACTTGGTGCAGATCTTGTTGGCATGTCTACTGTTCCAGAGGCAATCGCAGCACACGCACTGGGTGCCGAAGTTCTTGGAATTTCTCTTGTGACCAATGCAGCGGCAGGTGTCACTGGAGAAAAACTCAATCACGAAGAAGTTATTGCAGCAGGAAAAGCTGCAGCAAGTTCTATGGGCGAACTTCTAGCAAAAACTATTCCGCAGATCGTCTAGCCTAGATAAGATCACGGGTATGGATCACGCTTTAGTTGCAGAGGTAAAGGCTTGGATTGAAGATGATCCCGATCCTGTAACAGCTTCGCATTTACAAAAACTTCTAGACACAGGCGATGAAGCAACGTTGCGCATCCATTTCAGCGGTTTTCTCCAATTTGGTACGGCAGGCCTACGCGGTCCCAATGGCCCTGGCCCTTCATGCATGAATCGCGCCGTTGTCGGGCGAACAGCTGCAGGAATTGCTGCATATATGAAGGCTCGCGGAATGACTCGTGTAGTTATAGGCCGCGATGCCAGGTATGGCTCTGCCGATTACGCAATCGAAAGTGCTGAAATTTTCAGCGGTGCAGGCATGGAGGTGTTTCTTCTTCCGAGAGCACTTCCAACTCCTGTACTTGCCTATGCCACCACTGCAATCAAAGCAGATGTCGGCGTCATGGTTACTGCCAGCCATAACCCGCCCCAGGACAACGGTTACAAGGTCTATATCGGACCAGATGCTGATGGAATTGCATATGCATCTTCACAAATTATTAATCCGACCGATGGATTTATTGCAGATGAGATAGAGAAAATCACATCTTTGAAGTCTCAACCTCGTGGTCACTCTTGGACGGTTCTAGATGAGGCTCTAATAAATGAGTATGTGCAACGTACAGCAGCTCTTGGTAGAAAACCTGGTTCACTTAAGATTGTTTATACCGCTATGCACGGCGTAGGCACTGAGACTCTCTCACGTGTCTTCAAGACGGCGGGGTTTCCTGATCTGATTCTTGTCGCAGAACAAGCTGATCCTGATCCAGATTTTCCAACCGTTGCATTTCCTAATCCGGAAGAACCTGGGGCTATCGATTTAGCGCTTGCCACCGCTCGTACACATAGCGCTGATCTAGTAATCGCAAATGATCCGGATGCAGATCGCTGTGCTGCAGCGATCAAAGATCGCTCGGGAGATTGGCGCATGCTTCGCGGTGATGAACTTGGGGTCATCTTTGGTGAGTGGATTGCGCGGACATCACCGCAAGGAACTTTTGGAAATTCGATTGTCTCCTCCTCTATTCTACGAAAAATCAGCGCTCACTACGGAATCGATTTCAGAGAAGTTCTCACTGGATTCAAATGGCTTGCAAAAATAGAAGATCTCGCCTTTGGTTATGAAGAAGCGATTGGGTATGCAGTCGACTCGGAGACGGTAAACGATAAGGATGGAATCTCTGCTGCAATTTTCTTAGCCCAAATAGCAACAGATCTTGCTGCAGTCGGTAAAGATCTTAATGATCTACTTGATGAGGTGTGGCAACGTCATGGTTTCCATGCAACCGAACAAATCTCAATAAGAGTTGAGAATATGGGTGCTATTACCAAATTATTAGCGGGCTTGCGCAGTACTCCCCTACAAGAGATCGCTGGACGAACAGTTGAAGGTATTGATGATTTGGCTGCACCTACAGATGGTCTGCCACCCACAGATGGCCTTCGTCTCTGGCTATCAGGTGGAGTGCGCATCATCATTCGGCCGTCAGGAACTGAAGCAAAACTGAAGTGCTATATCGAAGTAATTACTGCAGATCAGATATCAGCCGAGAACGAACTCAATTCTTTACGTGGGCCGCTTAAAGCGTTCCTAGGCGCTTAATTTAGCTTCGATGCAGCGATACTTGCTGAATTGACCTTTGTTGTCTTTGCAATAAGTGCTGGTAGGCGAAGTGTAATTTCAATACTTTTATCTGCGATTCCGTAGCGGTGTCCATAGACGCCCAGAGCAGCATCCACCTCATCATAGAGAGAGCTACCGTCAAGAGTTTTGGTGAGCAAGTCGATGAGTGCAAGGTCAACTCGTTTAACAACGGTTGCAATCACAAATCTCTTAGATGCGGCATCGACTGAAAGGAATTGATCAGGCTCAACGGTGATTATTCCTGAAGGGTTCTTCTTTTTATTTGCATTATTAGATGCGACGATGGCGCTAAAAACTTCAGTTGCTGAACCAGTAGTCGTTAAGTAGATAACGTCATGGCCAGAACGAAGAAGTTGAGTTGTTGCAGTACTGGCTGATGATGAGATGTATTTGATCGTAGTGATAATTGATTTGTTGGCCGCCTTGGCTCCTGGTGCAAAACCTTTTTCAAAGAGCTCTTTTTGGGAAGCGTAGCCAACCATCGCCACCTTGCCGCTCTTGCTTGCAACTGCTGCGGCAAATCCTGCTAAATAAGCACCTTGAACATTGGCAAAGACGATTGATGTCACGTTAAGAGCATCAACCGTTGCATCGTTAAGAATTGCGAATTGTGTCTCAGGATACTGCTGTGATAACTCTTTCAGAGTGGCTGCGTATCCTGTACCCACTGCGATGACTATGCTGCAATCTTTTTTTACGAGTGCTGTCAGGCGATCAATGCGATCTTTTGCATCCCCTGATGTCACTGTTGTTTCGAGACTAAATTGCAATTTTTTAGCAGCAACTTTTAGACCAGCTTGAGCAGCGTCATTAAACGAGCTATCTCCGGGGCCTCCTGTGTCATAGGCCAGACAAATCAACGGAGTAGAACCTTGAGCAACTGGCGCAACTAGAGCAGAAACGCTCAGAGTTGAAATAAGGATGACTGCCGCAATTCTCTTCATTAGCTGACCACACCTAGCCCTTTATATGTTGCATCTAGCGTTGCTCCGGCAACTTGGCGCGCTTTGGAGCTTCCCGTATGCAAAATATCGATCAGGTGTTTTTCATCAGAGAGGAGATCAAGTGCGCGCTGGCGAATTGGTCGCAAGTATTCAACTACTACCTCGGCAACGCTAGATTTGAAATCTCCATAGCCCTTGCCTTCAAACTCATTCTCAAGATCTGCAATGCTCGTCCCACTTAACGAGCTATGGATTGTAAGTAGATTACTAATCCCCGGCTTTTCAGCCTGATCAAATTTTACTTCTCGGCCGGCATCTGTGATCGCAGACTTAATCTTCTTTAAATTAGCTTCTGGCGTATCCATGATTTCGATAACTCCTGCAGTAGAGCCAGATGACTTACTCATCTTTGCAGTAGGGTCTTGAATATCATTAATCTTTGCACCAGCCTTTAAAATATAAGCATCTGGAAGCTGAAACGTTTGACCGTAACGCGCATTAAAACGTCCAGCTAGATCGCGGGTAAGTTCAATGTGTTGGCGTTGATCTTCACCGACTGGAACCAAATCTGCTTGATAGAGCAAAATATCTGCAGCCTGCAACATTGGATATGTAAAGAGTCCTACTCGCGCTGAATCAGATCCTGCCTTTGCTGATTTGTCCTTGAACTGCGTCATGCGGCTTGCTTCGCCAAAACCGGCCATACACTCCATAATCCAACCAAGTTGGTTATGTTGAGGGACTTGAGATTGGACAAAGAGCGTTGATTTCTCTGGCGAAATTCCAAGTGCTAAGAGTTGGGCTGCCGAAGCGAGAGTGCGCTGGCGCAGAAGAGCTGGATCTGTTTCGACGGTGAGTGCATGAAGATCGACGATGCAGTAAAAAGCATCGTGAGAATCTTGAAGTTCAACCCATTGCTTAACTGCGCCCAGGTAATTTCCGAGATGGAAAGAGTCGCTGGTGGGTTGGATACCCGAAAGAACTCTTTTCTTGCTCATGTGTGCAATTCTCGCACGAAATTTCAGTTCCGCGAGATCAATAGTCGTCCTGCGCGCTTACCTTCCATTGTGAGCACCGCGATTCGAATTCCATTGACCTTCACCACATCGCCCACAACCGGTATCCGCCCTAAAAAGTGCATAACAAAGCCACTTGCCGTCTCGTATGGTCCCTCAGGAATTTCAATCCCTGAGTCATCAAGGAGATCCTCAATCGAGACTAAACCATCGACCTCAAAATCTCCTGTGCGGGTTTCGAGGGTGATCTCTTCCTCGTCGCCATCATATTCATCACGGATATCACCGATGAGGCACTCAACTAGATCCTCCAAAGTGACGATACCGTCGGTTCCACCGTATTCATCAAGAACAATTGCCAGGTGCTGACGCTGATTACGCATCTCAGTCAAGGCTGGAAGAACTCCTTTTGTACCAGGCAAGAACATGACGTTGCGAACTAGCTCTTGAATTTTGCCACCTGTGCTTACAAGTGTTGTATCCAGAAGATCGCGAACATGTATAAATCCGATTACTTCATCGGTAGAGCCACGGACCACTGGATAGCGCGAATGAGCCTTATCAATTGCAAGATTGATAGCCTTACCAACGGTAAGTGAGGCGTCAAAGAAATCAACTTCTGTGCGCGGAACCATTACTTCATGAATCTGGCGTTCGGATGCATTGAAGACTTCTTCAACAATATCTCGCTCTTCATCTGTGAGGGCAGCATGGCCTGCCACTAAGTCAAGTAACTCTTCTTCAGACATCGCACTACGTTGCTCGTTGGGATCTATACCGAATATGCGAACCACAAAGTTTGTTGAATGGGAAAGGAGCCAGATGATGGGTCTAAATAATTTTGCGGTTACGTCAATAAGCCCGGCAAATGTCAGTGCAATTGGTTCTGTACGAGATAGCGCAAGACGTTTCGGAACAAGTTCGCCGAAGACGAGTGAGAAATATGCGATGACAAGAGTGAGCCCAACTAACGAAACAGCGCGAGCTGCACTCGTTGATAGACCTAAATCGTCAAGCCATGGAATGACATATTCGCCCAAACGTTCCGCGCCAAGGGCTGCTGATAAAAACCCGCTAAAGGTAACGCCGATCTGGACAGCCCCCAATAAGCGATTGGGGTTTGAGGCTAAATGGGCGACTTTGGCCCCGCGCTTTCCCTTGAGGGCTATCTGCTTAATCTGGCTATCGCGCAGGGAGATCAGGGCGATTTCGGCAGCCACAAATAGGCCGCCAAGGGCGATGAGTAGGGCAACAATGCCCAGATCGCCGAGAAGTGAGCTAACCGAGTGGCTCT